>Ga0070669_100002543_pt1 | contig 13184 bp, 16 predicted proteins | sample KBSS53metaG_FD_64680 | JGI IMG/M metagenome (GOLD analysis project Ga0070669, IMG submission 64680) | Switchgrass rhizosphere microbial communities from Kellogg Biological Station, Michigan, USA - KBS S5-3 metaG | ecosystem: Host-associated > Plants > Roots > Rhizosphere > Soil ... | reverse complement strand
GTGTTCTTCGCGCATCCCTACGACACGCCGCCGGGGACCAGGGCCGTGCTGCTGTCCACCGACAAGGCCGGCAATACGCGCGAGATGCCGCTGGCGTACGAGCTGAAGGACGTGAAGTACCGCAAGAGCACCATCGCGCTGTCCGACAGCTTCCTGCAGAACACGGTGGCGGCGCTGGCGCGCGACCCGGCGCTGCGGCAGGGCTCGCCGAAGGAGCTGTTCGTCGCCGTGAACAAGACCCTGCGCAAGCAGAACGAAGACCAGATCACCGCGGTGACGAAGAAGGCGTCGCCCGCGATGCTGTGGAAGGGCGCGTTCACCCAGCTCAGCAACTCGAAAGTCGAGGCCAACTTCGCCGACCTGCGCACCTACGTGTACAAGGGCGAGGCGATCGACTCCGCGTATCACGTCGGCTACGACCTGTCGGTCACCAAGCGCTATCCGGTGGAGGCGGCGAACAGCGGCACGGTGGTGCTCGCCGAGGACCTCGGCATCTATGGCAACACCGTGATCCTCGACCACGGGCTGGGACTCTTCACGCTCTATTCCCACTTGAGCGCGATCGACGTCAAGGTCGGCGACCCGATCAAGCCGAAGCAGATCCTCGGCCGCACCGGGGAGACCGGGCTCGCCGGCGGCGACCACCTGCACTACGGTGTCTACCTGCACGGCGTGGCGGTCCTGCCGGTCGAGTGGTGGGACGGCAAGTGGATCAACGACAACATCGTCCCCAAGCTCGAGGGGCAGAGCGGCGAGGAGATCGCGGCCGCGCAGGCGCCGAAGAAGTCCGGGCGCGGCGGCACGCGCAAGCGCCGCCGCTAAGAAGCTCGGAGTACCCGGTTCGGCACGACAATTGCGTGTTTCGGCAATGCGCATGCCGAGCCTTTTGCCGAACCGCGACCGCAGACAAGGTGTCCGCGCCGGACAGCAAGTCATCCACCGCCACCAGGTGGGGGAGACCGTCTTTCGCAGGGTGTCCGAGCTGCTGTACGTGAACGGGCGACCGGTGGCGTTGATCGAATGGATCAACCTCGGTGGCGTTCGCACGCCGTTGTACACCTGCCCGCTGGACCCGCTGAAACTGCACGCGGACGCCGCCAGGCGCAACATTTTTCACTATGACGACCTGACCGCCGATCCGCGCTTTGCGGAGCTCGGCGAACCAGTCGCACCGCCGCCACGTCCGGAAGAGCCGCCAGTCACCTTGTAGCGTTTCGTCTACGCGATAAGCGACGATCCGGCGACTGACGTTTACCCCAGGGGTAGCGACAATCCGGAGGCCATGACAAATACAGGGGGAATGGCACTCGCGGGCGCAACGGGGGAGCCGTCCAAGGCCCCGCGATCGCTTCGCGTGCTCGTCGCCGACGATGATCAGGACACCGTCGTCACCCTGACCGTGCTGCTGCAGGACGAGGGGTACGACGTGCAGAGCGTCTACACCGGCCGCAACGTGATCGGAGCGATCCTCGACTTCTCGCCGGACGCGGTGATTCTCGATATCAACCTGCCGGACCTGAGCGGCTGGGAAGTGGCGCGCAGAATTCGAGATCGGCGCGGGCCGCAGCCCTTGCTCATCGGCATCAGCGGCGAGTACAAAAAAGGCGCGGACAAGGTGCTCGCCCACATCAGCGGCTTCGACCATTACCTGGTGAAGCCCTACGATCCGAAGATGATCTTCGCTGCGCTCGACGAGCTGCGTACGGGCCAGCGCTAATCCGCGGGTACAAAAGTTGCCCTTGATTGCCGCATGCAACTAGGCAATCAGCGGGCAAGCGGCAACGTCGAGGACCGGCGCGGCATGGGCGCGGCGGCGGGCGGTCTGGGCGTCGGCGGAATCGTCATCGCGCTCATCGCGTACTTCCTCGGCTTCGATCCCGGCGCGGTGACCAGCGTGATCGAGCAGGCCGGCTCGGGCGCGAGCTCGCAGCAGGAAGCGCCGCGCGGCGCGCCTGCCGACGAGCCTGGCCAGTTCGTGTCGCGCGTGCTCGGCAGCACCGAGGACGTGTGGTCGCGCGTGTTCCAGCAATCGAACGCGCAGTACCGGGCGCCGACGCTGGTGCTCTACGAGGGCCAGGTGCGCTCGGCGTGCGGCATGGGGCAGGCGGCGATGGGACCGTTCTACTGCCCGAACGACGAGAAGCTCTACATCGACCTCGCGTTCTTCCGCGACCTGCAGGCGCGCTTTCGCGCGCCGGGCGATTTCGCGCAGGCCTACGTGATCGCGCACGAGGTCGCGCACCACGTGCAGAACCTCACCGGCCAGTTCCGCAAGATGGAAGCCGCGCGCGGCGGCTCGGCTGCGCAGCGCAACCAGGTGTCGGTGCGCATGGAGCTGCAGGCCGATTGCTATGCCGGCGTGTGGGGTCATTACGCGGGCACGATGAAGCAGCTCGACGACGGCGATCTCGCCGAGGCGCTCAATGCGGCCTCCGCGATCGGCGATGACCGCCTGCAGAAGCAGACGCAGGGACGCGTGGTGCCCGAGTCGTTCACGCACGGGTCCTCCGAGCAGCGCGTGCGCTGGTTCAAGCGCGGCATGGAGTCCGGCCAGCCGCGCGCGTGCGACACGTTCTCCGCCGCCACGCTCTAGAAAACATTCCGCGCAGTTTGTCGGGGTTTCCCTCTCAGGTGGACGCGCGCGCACGTGCTAAAAAAACGCCACGCATGCGAATCCGCTCGCGCCTGCTGCTGCTGGTCTCGGCTGCGCTCATCCCGGCGCTGCTGGTCACTGCGCTCGGCGTCACCTACATGTACCGGGAAGAGCAGAACTTCAGCCGCGCCAGCGTGATCGAGGCGTCGCGCGCCTTGGCGCTCGCGCTGGAGCGCGACATCGGGCGGCGCCTGTCGATCCTGCGCACGCTGTCGCTGGCGCCGGCGCTGCATTCCGGCGAGCTGCAGACCTTCTACGGCTTCGCCGCCGCCGTGGCGAAGGAAAACGGCGGCGCCATCATCCTGTCGGATCTGCAGGGCAAGCAACTCCTCAATACGCGCCTGCCGTTCGGCACGCCGCTGCCGCCGATGCTACCGGTTGAGCGCGCGACCCGCGCGCGGGTCGGCAACGAGGCGATCGTGGTGAGCGACCTCTACCAGCCGCCGTCGGGCCTCGGCTCGCACAGCTTCGCGGTGCAGTCCCCATTGCGGCGCGACGGGGAGGTGGTGGCGTTCCTGACCCTGGCTTCGTTCGCCGGCGAAATGCAGCAGCTGCTCACCGCGCAGCGTTTGCCGGCGGGCTGGACCGCGACTCTCGTCGACCGCCACGGCATCGTCGTGGCGCGCACCAACGAGCCTGGGAAGTACGTCGGCAAGCCGGTGCGCGACGAACTGCGCGCGGCGATCGCGGAGCGCGCCGAGGGCTTCTACGTAGGCACCTCGCTCGACGGCGTGCGCGCCACGGCGTTCTTCAGCCGCGTGCCCGGCACCGACTGGGCGTTCTTGATCGGCGTGCCGCAGGACGCGCTTTCCGGTCCCTCCACCCGCGCCGCCACGCTCATGGCCGCGTTTGGCCTGCTGGTGGTCGCGCTCAGCCTGGCGGCGGCCTGGCTGGTAGCGCGGCGCATCGCGCGCCCGGTGGAATCGCTGCGGCAGGCAGCGCACGCGCTCGGCGCTGGCCAGCCGGTGCGGGTGCGCGCGAGCGGAACCGACGAGCTCGACGCCGTCGGCGAAGCGATGGGCACGGCGAGCGAGGAGATGCGCGGCGCGACCGCCGAGCTCGAGCGTCGCGTGGCAGAGGCAGTGGCGAGCTTCGAGCAGTCGCAGCGCGCGCTGATGCAGGCGCAGAAGCTCGAGGCGCTCGGCCGCCTCACCGGCGGCATCGCGCACGATTTCAACAACGTGCTGCAGACGCTGAGCGCGGGGCTCGAGACGCTGAAGCTGCGCGCCTCCGAGGAGCAGCGCGCGATGCTGCTGCGCTGCCAGCGCGCGGTGGCGCGCGGCACCGAGCTCGCGCGCCAGCTGATGGCCTTCGGCCGCGTGCAGGAGCTGCGCGCGCAGACCATCGAGACCGGCGCGCGCCTTGCCGAGGCACGCCACCTGTTCAGCGGCGCGCTGCCGGCCAACATCCGCCTCGAGTACGATCTCGGACCGCAGCTCTGGCCGGTGCGGGTCGACCCGTCGCAGCTCGAGCTCGCGCTGCTCAACCTGGTGATCAACGCACGCGATGCGACGCCCAACGGCGGTCAGATCGCGTTGCGTGCGCGCAATGAAGTGGTCGTCGCCCGCGCCGACCTCGAGCCCGGCGAGTACGTGGTGCTCGAGGTGTCCGACAGCGGCGAAGGCATGAGCGAGGATGTGATGGCGCGCGCTCTCGATCCGTTCTACACCACCAAGGGCGTGGGCAAGGGCTCGGGCATGGGTCTGCCGCAGGCTTACGGCTTCGCGCGCCAGAACGGCGGCACGCTCACGCTCGAGAGCCGGCGCGGCCAGGGCACCACGGTGCGCCTCTATCTGCCGCGCTCGGACGAGAAGCTGATCGACGATACGTCGGCCGGGCCGCAGTCGGCGCGCCCCGCCGGCCGCGGCAGGGTGCTGCTGGTCGAGGACGACGACGAAGTGCGCGACACGGTGTCGGTGGCGCTGCGCGCCGCGGGCTTCGAGATCAATACCGCGCGCACCGCCGACGAGGCGCTGTTGCGCCTGCAGACCGGCGAGCGCTACGACGTGGTGTTCACCGACGTGGTGATGCCCGGGACGATGGGCGGCGTCGAGCTTGCGCAGGAGATCCGTCGCCGCTATCCACGCATGGGCGTGGTGCTGGCAACGGGCTATTCCGATCATACGGTCCGCATCGAGGGCGTACGCGCGCTGCCCAAGCCTTACGACGTGCAGCAGGCGGTCGACGCGTTGAATGTCTGCGTGGGGACACTCCGGGTGGATAGTTCGGCGTAGCGTCAAACTCCCCGCGCAAGGGCTGGTCGAACCAGCACGCACTCATGCGCTATACCATCGACAGCAACGAGGGTTATCTGAAGGCGGAGATGATCGAGCGCGACACCGCCGAGGAGACCGCCGAATTCGTCGAGGCGATCGTCGCAGCGCTGCGCGCGCGCGGCGCTCCCGACAAGCTGCTGATCTCGATCCGCAAGTCGCGCCCGGTGTTCAAGGTGGAGGAGTGGAAGCTGTCCGCCTCGCTCGACAAGGTGATGAGCATCGCGGGCCTGCAGGTGGCGTTCATTGCGGACACGCGCGAAGTGCAGATGTCGCAGCAGTACATCGCGCTGCTCGGCCGCCAGCGCGGCTTGAAATTCGAGACCTTCGACAGCGAGCCGGCGGCGGTGGCCTGGCTTACTCAGCCCTGATGTTCGCTTCCTTCACCACCCGGCCCCACTTCTCGTAATCGGTCTTGATGCGCTCGACCGTCTTCGCCGGCGACAGGATCTCGGTGTCGCAGCCGGTGGCGTTGATCAGGTCGATGGTGTCCTTGCCAACCTTGGCGAGCGCATCGGTCCAGCGCTTCACCACTTCAGCCGGCAGGTTGGCCGGGCCGAGCAGGCCGTACCACGCAGTGGAGTCGAAGCCTTTCAAACCGGCTTCGTCCATGGTGGGCACGTCGGGGAACGCGGCCGAGCGCGTGAGCGAGGTGACCGCGATCGGGCGGATCTTGCCGCCCTTGACCGCGCCCACCGCGGGGCCGAGCGAGGAGAACAGCATCGGCAGCTGGCCGCCCATCAGGTCGATCATCGCCGGGCCGCCGCCCTTGTAGGGCACGTGCAGCAGGCTCGCGCCGGTGACGCTCTTGAAGTATTCGCCCGAGAGGTGGTGCGGGCCGCCGACGCCGGAGGTGCCGTAGCTCCACTTGTTCGGCTCGCGCTTGGACGCGTCGACCACGTCCTGCACGGTGCGGAACGGCGTCGAAGGATGCACCACCAGCAGGCTGCCGCTGCCGCACACGTGTCCGAGGTGCGTGAACGAATTGAGGTTGTGGTAGCCGACCTTGTTCAGGTGCGGCGCGACGGTGAGCGGGCCGCTGTCGAAGTAGTAGATGGTGTAGCCGTCGTTCGGCGCGCGCGCGATCGCTTCCATCGCCACGCCGCCGGCGTTGCCCGGGCGGTACTCGAACACCAGCGGCTGGCCGAGGATCGGCTCGAGCGCCCTGGCGAGCGGCCGCGCGCCGGCTTCGGCGGAGCCGCCGGCCGTATAGCCGATCATCAGGCGGATGGGCTTGGTCGGATAGTTCTGCGCGGCCGCGACTAAAGGCAGCGCGCACAGAAGCGCAGCGGCGGCGATTCTCAGCGCCACCGGGAGAACTGCAGCGAGAAGTGCGCGCGCTCGGTGTCGGAGAAGTCGCCGCACATCTTGCGGATCGGCTCCGGCATTTCGCGCACCACGGTCGGCACCGCGACGATGCCGTGCTCGCGCGCGAGCGAAGGATTTTCCTGCAGGTCGATGACGTCGATCCGGTAGCGGTCCTGGACGTGCTCGCGGCACAGGCGCTCGAGGTTGGTCTGCGCGCGCTGGGTCAGCCAGCCCCGGCCCGAGACATAAAGCTTCAGCAGCCATTTTTCAGGATGTGCGCTCAACCGGCGCAAAGATAGGCGAAACCACCGGCTTTCTCAATCTCGGCGCGCTGTCGAGAAGCCGCTACGCCGTCCTGCGGCGGGTCGCGACTTGACGCCCGCGCGGAATGCCTGTTGCGCGAAAGACCGCGAAACCCCTAGGATGGATGCGGGAGGTCACTGACCATGAACATGAAGCGCATCGCTGTAGCCGTAGCATTCGCCGCCGGCGCGGGCCTGGGCCTGAACGCCGCCGCGCAAACCAAGACGGTCAAGGTGCAGTCCACCTGGCCGGCCAGCCTGACGATCCAGGATCACCTGCGCACCCTCGCCGACCGCGTCGACAAGCTCACCTCGGGCTCGGTCAAGATCGAGGCCATGGCCGCCGGCCAGATCGTGCCGCCGTTCGAGGTGCTCGACGCCACCAACAAGAAGGTGCTCGACGGCTACCACGCCATCTCGTACTACTGGGTCGGCAAGAGCCCGACCATGGCGCTGTTCTCCGGGCCGCCGGGAGGCCCCTTCGGCATGGACCACATGGATTACCTCGGCTGGCTCTACGTCGGCGGCGGTCTCGACATGTGGCGCGAGTTCTATCAGAAGGAAATGAAGCTCGACATCACCATGTGGCCGGCGCACCCGTCGAGCCCGCAGGCCTTCGGCTGGTTCAAGAAGCCGCTGAAGAGCGTGGCCGACTTCAAGGGCATGAAGTGCCGCCAGACCGGCCTGAACGCCGAGATCTACGCCAAGCTCGGCATGAGCGTGGTGAACATGGCGGGCGGCGAGATCGTGCCGGCCGCGCAGCGCGGCGTGATCGACTGCGCCGAGTGGGTGGGCGGCGTCGAGGACCTGCGCCTCGGCCTGCCGGGGGTGTTCAAGTACCACTACACCCCGGGCATGCACGAGAACAACTCGATCGGCGAGTTCGGCCTGCACAACGACGTGTGGAAGTCGTTCAACCCGCAGCAGCAGCAGGCGGTGCAATCGGCGATCAACGACACCTTCATCGCCTGGCTCACGCGCTGGCAGAAGCAGAACGCCGACGCGATCGAGGAAATGATCAAGAAGCACGGCGTGCAGATCCGCCGCACGCCGCCCGACATCCTGATCGCCTCGCTCAAGGCCTGGGACGAGGTCGCGGCCGACTACTCGGCGAAGAACCCGACCTTCAAGCGGGTGTACGAGTCGCAGCGCGAGTACGCTGCCAAGGTCGTGCCGGCCAAGCGCTACATGTTCCCGCCGTACTCGTTCGCGGCGAACTACTACTGGCCGCAGGAAGCCGCGGGCGCGTCGGCGGCGAAGGACAAGGGCAAGAGCAAGCAATAGCGCTACAGTGGGAGGGTGCCGAAGTACGACGAGACCCTCCGCTGGCCGACCAACCTGGACCGGGCTGCGATCGAAGTCCGCCTGGTCCAGGTGCGCGACGCGGCCGCCGCTGCCGGACTGTCCGAGGTGGCGGAGCTGCTGAAGAACCCGCAGAAGATGACCGGCGCGCAGATCGGCGCGGCGGTCGTCGCCGCGCTCGAGCGCGTGCAGGAGAAGAACGAGCACGGCGCCATCACCACCCAGCTCGAGATGGTGGCGATGAACCTGAAAAATCTGAAGTAGCTAGTGGTCGGTTCGCCGGCGTTTGGGCGCCGGCCCGAGCGCGGCGCGGCGGTCGTGCTCGGCGAGGATCACTTCCATCGCTTTCTCGAACACCGAGCGCGGCGGTCCGGCCTTGCCCTCGACCCAGTCGGCCAGCTCATCGATATTCACCCCGAGGAACGAGGCGAGGTTCTCGCGCCCGCCGCGCAGCACTTCGCACTGCTGCAGGATGCGCGCGCACATTTCGGCCCAGCGTGGTTTTTGCTCCATCCGACACGGACAGCGGCGCGCGGCGAAAGGTTTCAGGAGTTTCTTATCTCTTATTCCACCGCCTTGCGCACCGACTTGTCGACCTTTGTCGCGGTTCTCTCGACAAACTTGCCGGCGCGCACGGCGGTTTTCTCGGTGAACTTGCCGGCGCGCACCGCGGTTTTCTCGGTGAACTTGGCCGCACGCTTCGCCGTGTTTTCCGTGCCTTGCGCCGCACGCGCCGCGCCGCGCTCGAGGCGGTTGGGCTTCTCCCCTTCCTCAGCGCTTGTAGCCGAAACGCTACAGAAAATTGCGGCGACCGCTACCCAAAGCCTCACCATGGCGTCCAACCTCCCAGCTAACATTGTAGGAGAACAAGCGGAGATAAAACGCTGTGTACAAAGACATCCGACAAGTTCGTGAGCACTATGCCGCACTGCGCGACCTGATCGCGCGGGCGCTGGGCGGGCGCGACGACGTCGCCACCCGCTCGCAGGTCTCGGTGCTTTGCGAGGCGGCGATCGCCGCGCTCGACGATGCCGAGACCCGCCAGCGCCTGCGCGCGGTGGACCGCCACGCGGCCGAGCTGTTCTCCGACGACCAGCATCAGAAATGGGACCGCGAGCACATGAGCGGCGCGGCCTATCTCCGCCTGCAGATCCTGATCGCGCTGGAAGCGGTCAACACGCGCCTGTTCCTGCTCGACGCGCAGCGCGACCGCGGCGGGCTTGCCTCCGCCGTCGCCGATCCGCTGCGTCCACCCGCCGTCTAGCGCATCCCCCCGGCCGCGACGTGGGCACGCTGCCTGCTCGTTCCGGGCATGCACATCCCGTCATGGAAGCAGGGCTGGCAGCTCACCAAATCGGCGACCCAGGCCTGGTCCGACGACTATGCGCCCAGCATGGGCGCGGCGCTTTCGTACTACACCCTTTTTTCCATCGCGCCGCTGCTGCTGATCGTGATCTCGGTCGCCGGCATGATCTTCGGCGAGAAGGCGGTGCAGGGCGAGCTCACCGGCAGCCTGCAGTTCCTGATGGGCGAGGAGGGCGCCAAGGCGATCGAAGGCCTGCTCACGAGCGTGAGCGAGCCGAAGGAAGGCATCGTCGCCACCGTCATCGGCATCTTCGTGCTGCTGCTCGGCGCCACCACGGTGTTCGGCGAGCTGCAGAATTCACTCGACCGCATCTGGCGCGCGCCGGCGCGCAAGGACGCGAGCAGCCTGTGGCGACTGCTGCGCTCGCGGCTGCTTTCGTTCGGCATGATCCTCGGCATGGCGTTCCTGCTGATGGTGTCCCTCGTGCTGGACACCGTTCTTCAGGCCCTCGGCAAGATGTGGGGCACCGGCGCGTTCGAGGCGATCGGCCAGGCGCTCAACATGGTGGTCGGCTTCGCCATCACCACCACCATCTTCGCCATGATCTACAAGCTGCTGCCGCGCGCGAAGGTCGCCTGGCACGACGTCTGGGTCGGCGCCGCGGTGACCGCGGTGCTCTTCACGCTCGGCAAGTTCCTCATCAGCCTCTACATCGGCCGCAGCGCGGTCGCGTCCTCGTTCGGCGCCGCGGGTTCGCTCGTGGTGGTGATGATCTGGGTCTACTACTCGGCGCAGATCTTCCTGCTGGGCGCGGAATTCACCTGGGTGTATTCGCACTCGCACGGCTCGCGCCGCGGCGAGAAGCGCCCGGGCGCCCCGGTCGACGAGATGGATCAGCCCAAGCCGATGCCCGCGCCCGCGCGCGCGGTGATCGCGGAGACTGCGCCTGCGCCGCTGCCGATGGCGTTCGAGATGCACCAGGAGCCGGTGCCGATCCACAAGCGCAAGCCGCTCTACACCTTCGGCGCCGCCGCGGCGCTCGGCGCGATCGCGGGATTCCTGCTGCGCCCCGAGACTTTTTCCTCACGAATTCGGGGACGGAGCACTAACTCCAGGGTCTGGCGCGCGCTGCGGAGTTAGTGCTCCGTCCCCGAATTCCGCTATGCTCCGCGCATGCTCGCGCGCGGAAAGTTCATCGTCGCCGCCGTCGTGCTGGCCATCGCCGGCGGCGCGGGCTATTACTTCTACGCGCAGAAGGCGAAGAAGGAGCAGCAGCGCAAAGTCACGGAGCTGGTGGCGGACACCACCGGGCTGCTGCGCAAGGCGCTGACCGCGCCGCCCTCGGCCGAGCTGGTCGCGCGCATCGACGGCAACCTGAAAGCCGCCAAGGCGCCGCGCGACCCGATGCTGACCGGCGCCGCCGAGGAGTACATCCACGACGCGCGCGAGATCGTGCGCCGGCGCAACGACGCCGAGCGCCTGACGCGCGAAGCGGCCATGAACCGGCGCGCGCTCAGCATGCACATGGCCGCGGCTTCGGGCCGCGACACCTACTGGATCCGCGTCGCCACCGACCTCAAGAAGCGCGTCGAGCGCGACCACTCCGAGCTCGACACCTCGCTCAAGGCGCTCTCCAGCCTGCTGTTCCACCTGCCCGAGTCGCAGAAGCGCCTCGAGCCGCTGGTCGGCGCCCCGCTGCTGCTGGAGGAAAGCGAGCGGCGCGCGGCGCGCGAGCGCGCGGAGGAAACCGCGAAGCGCGCGCACGAGGAGCTGGAGAAGGTGCGCAGGCTCGCGCTGCCGCGCTAGTGTTCACCTGGCGCAAGTGGTGGCTGCTGTTCGCGGTGCTCTGGGGCGTGGTCGCCGCGATCCAGGTCTTCACCATCCTCGCGTTTTCGCCCGACGAGCAGGAAAAGGCGCTGCAGCCGGCGCTGTTCGGCGTCGGCGTTCCGGCCGCGGCCTACCTGCTGGGCTGGATCTGGCAGCGAATTACTTCGCCGGGACCGCGGCACAAAGCGAAATAATCAGCTTCTCCAGCTTGCGCGCGTCGGCGTCGAAGCGCCGGATGCCTTCGGCGAGCTTGTCGGTCGCCATCGCGTCCTGGTTGTGCTCCCAGCGGAAGGCTTTTTCGTCCAGCGGGTTTTTTTGACCCTCGGACGCCTTCGCTTTTTCCACCGACAGCCTGCGCTCGATCCTGCCTTCGGTCTTGGAGAGCTTCTCGAGCAGATCCGGCGCGATGGTGAGGAGATCGCAGCCGGCAAGAGCGAGGATCTGCCCGGTCTTGCGGAAGCTCGCGCCCATGACCTGCGTCCTGTAGCCGTGCTTCTTGTAGTAGTTGTAGATGCGCGTCACCGAGGCGACACCGGGATCGTCCTCGAGCGGGATGTCGTCGACTTTGCGGTTCTGCTTGTGCCAGTCGTAGATGCGCCCGACGAACGGCGAGATCAACGTGACGCCGGCGTCGGCGCACGCCACCGCCTGGGCGAACGAGAACAGCAGCGTCATGTTGCAGTGGATGCCTTCGCGCTCGAGCCTCTGCGCGGCGCGGATGCCTTCCCAGGTGCTCGCGAGCTTGATCAGCACGCGCTCGCGCTTCACGCCGGCTTCCTCGTACAGAGAGATAAAACGCCGCGCTTTCTCCATCGACTTGTCGGTGTCGAATGAAAGCCGGGCGTCGACCTCGGTCGAGACGCGGCCGGGGATGTGCTTGAGGATCTCGCAGCCGAAGTTGACGAATACGCGATCCACGTCGCGGTCGATCAGGTGACGGAAGCGCGGATCCTCGGCGGAAGCGAGCAAAAGCGAGGGGTTGGTCGTCGCGTCCTGCGGCTTCCAGCGGGCGACCGCCTCGATGTCGCCGGAGTCGGCGACGACGAGTGAATATTCCCGTAGACATTCAAGGTTCGAGGGCATTACAAAACATAACACAGGCCGCCACGCTGTTGATCGCGCACGGCTTACGCTGCTCGATAAGTGGAAACGACGACCCCGGTGGAAACGACGACCCTCGTGCGGACGAATCACCGTGTGCGGAGCGCGGCTTTTGCCTTCTGCTGCGCGGTCGTGGCCGTGTATTACTGGCAGCGCGGCGGCGCTGGACTGGTGGCCTGGACGGTGCTCGCCCTGCAGTTCCTGGTCTACCCGCACGTGGTCTACTGGCGCGCCAGGCTCTCCACCAGGCCGACGCGCGCCGAGCTCGACAACCTGTTCCTCGATGCCGCGCTGCTCGGCGCCTGGTGCGCCGAGCTCGGCTTTCCCACCTGGATCACCTACCTGTTCGTCGGCGCCACCACGCTCAACGCGGTGGTGAACCGCGGCGCGCAGGGCGTGGCCTGGTCGCTCGCCTGCACCGTGGCGGGCGCGGTGCTGTGGGCCACGGTGCGCCGCGTCGAATACCTGCCGCTCACCAGCGATCTCGTCACCGCGCTGTGCGTCAGCGGATCGCTCGGGTATTCCGGCCTGGTCGGCTACGTGGTGCACACCCAGAACCGCCGCCTCGCCGCGGGGCGCGACGCGCTGCGCGCGAGCGAGGAACGCTACCGCCTGATCGCCGAGAACGCGGGCGACCTGATCGGCATGGTCGACCACGACGGCCGCTGGCTCTACACCAGCCCGTCGTACAAGCGCGTGCTCGAGCCCGCCGACCTCGCGCCCGGCGTCGACGCCTTCCGCCGCGTGCACCCGGACGACGCCGACCGCGCGCGCGTCGGCGTGCTGCGCTCGGCCGCGAGCGGCAAGTCGCGCGAGGTCGCGCTGCGCCTGGTCGACCGCGAGGGCCGCGTCCGGCAGTACAAGACGCGCGTGCAGGCGATCAGCAGCCAGGAGGAGGCGCTCGCCGCGCAGCGCCTGCTGCTCGTGTCGCAGGACGTCACCGACTTGCGCGACAGCGAGGAGCGCCTGCTGCTCGCGGCGCACGCGTTCGAGGGCATGACCGAGGCCATCGTGATCACCGCGGCCGACGGCACCATCGTCACCGTCAACCGCGCGTTCGTCGAGCTGTCGGGCTTCACGCGCGACGACGTGCTCGGCCAGCACGAGCGCGC
>Ga0070669_100002539_pt1 | contig 13190 bp, 12 predicted proteins | sample KBSS53metaG_FD_64680 | JGI IMG/M metagenome (GOLD analysis project Ga0070669, IMG submission 64680) | Switchgrass rhizosphere microbial communities from Kellogg Biological Station, Michigan, USA - KBS S5-3 metaG | ecosystem: Host-associated > Plants > Roots > Rhizosphere > Soil ... | reverse complement strand
TCTCGGAGAGGAAGTCGCGCAGCTGGAGCCGTGCCTGCGTGTCCTCGTAGTCGTCGGTCGCCGTAGCGGTGCTGTCGCGCTGATCGAAGAAGTCGATCTTCGCACCGCGGATGCCCAGAGCCGCCAGGTTCGCCATCCAGGCGTCGGCGCGGTCGCGCTGGTAGAGGAAATCGCGGTTCGCGACCTTGCCCCATGCCATGATGGCGACGTTGCGCGCCTTCGCGTAGGCGGCCGTCGCCGCCATGTCGGGAGTGCGGGTCTGCCACCCCGCGTCGGTGACGTGCCACTCCCAGCCCATCTCGACGTCGAAGTCGATCCAGGTGCCGAGCTTCTTCCCGTCGCCGGCGATGAAGTCCCAGCTCGCGCGGCCGGGACGGATCCACGCCGCGTCGCGCAGCGCGGGCTCCGTCGGCGGGTTCAGGTTCTCCACCATGATCGACTCGACGATCCTTCCGACGTCGCCATGCGAGATCATCATGAACCGCCATGGCGACGCGAAGGGTAGCGTCGTCCGCACCGGACCCTTCTGATCCAGCGGGAAGGCGACGGCGAGCGTGTTCCCCGTGCGCTCGAAGTGCGGGATGACGTACGTGCCGTAGCTCGCCGCCTGCGCCACCAGCACGAAGTGCCCCCGATCGACGAGCTGGGCGAGCACCGGCATCGAGATGCGGTCCGCGGTCACGGGGCCGAGCGGCGTCTCGTACCCGTAGTTGTTGGGGTGCGCCTGGCCCCACCAGGTGACGGTCGTGCCCGTGAGCGGGAAAGTCGTGTGCTCGCCCGAGATCTCGAGGTCGCCCGTGCCCGGGAGCGCGTAGCGGAAGGCGATGCCGTCGTCGTACGCGCGCAGCACGACGTGCAGCTCCCGCGAACCGCGCGTGAACTCGAGGTCCAGCTCGTTGGCGCGATTCACGTAGGTGGAGCGCTTCCCGACCGGCAGCGTGTACGTCTCGTTCACGACGTTCCGCGTCTGGCGGACGAACCGGAGACCGGAGCCGAAGTCTCCACGGCTCGTCGCGATGCCGAGCGTACCGCGATCGACGAGGACCGTCCCGCCGCTCGTCACCGAGAAGGTGAGGCCATCGCGGCCGTTGCGGACAGTGAACCCCACGCGGCCGTCGGGCGACTTCACGGCATACTGCGCATGGGCGGGCGCGCTCGCGGCGGCGAGGAGCGTGGCGAAAAACAGCGCCGTCGTGCGGCGGCGTCGACGAGTGGTCACGGCGCGTCTTCGAGGGGAGAGCGGTTCGCGGGATGATACCGCTCGCTCCGTGCGCCCGCGATGGCTCGTGCCGGCCGAGCGTGGTCGCGCCGCGACCCCCGAACGTGACACGGCCCCGAGCGCATGCGCTCGGGGCCGTGTGCATTCAGCTACTGCGGACGTGCCTCAGTCGCCCGGACCGCGGCACACGTCGTGGTACTGCATGTTGCCCTGATCGATGAACTGGGTGGGGACTGCGACGGAGCCGTTGATCTTCACCCACACCACGTCGGTATCCTTGCCGGGCTCGCCGCCATCCCACAGGCGCAGCTCGACGGCGGCGCCGTTCTTGGCCGTGCCCGTGACGACGCGGGAGTTGGTGAGGCTCGAGAGCGGACCGCTGGCGATCGCGTCGTACGTGTCGATGTCCGAGACGTGGTAATCGGTCCCGTTCACCTCGACGTGGAACTCACCGAGGATCCCGCCGCCCGGCTTGTTCCCTCCGGCATTACCACTGATGACGACCTTCTGACCGTTGACCTCCGTGACGAGGCGGCCGAAGGTGATGAAGTCACACGGCGGCGGCGGCGCGACGAAGTTCTCGAAGGTGATCACCGCACCGTGGAAGCTGTTCACCGCGTGCGAGCCGCCGTTCGCGAAGGTCAGCGCGCTGATGACACTGTTCGTCGTGCCCGCGGGGAAGATGTTGATCTGCTGCCCCGTGATGTTCACGAGCCCGATCGACGACTCGCTGAGCGTCAGGATCGACCAGATGCCGTCGCCGCCGTTGTCGACCGCGACCACCTTGCAGACGTTGACGTCGAGGCTGAAGGTGGGAGCGATGATACCGAAGATGTATCCGAGCAGCGTACCGTCGCCGTGCTGCTCTCGAGCGAGCGTGAACTGTCCACCGGCGTTGCCCGTCTTGCACACCTTGAGGACACCCAGCTCAGGGGTGTTGTTCGTCAAGTCTCCGACGGCGAGCCGTGACGCCGACGTCGGCGCCATGATCGCGGCCGGGCCATTCTCGCCGGGCGTGGCGCACGCGGCGAGTCCTACGAGTCCTGCGACAGCAAAGCTGGTGACTACCGTGTAGGCTTTCATATCTTCGACTCCGTATTCGGCAGGGAAAGACAGCGGCTGATGGCGCGCGACCGGTGGCGCAGCTGGCACGCACAGGTCGGCGCACGCGTGTGTGAGGGACGGCGGCTCGCTCGCCAACCGACGGCTCTAGTGGATCGCACCCCTCGCGGGTGGTGCGTTCGCGGCGACGGTGCTCGGGATACAGCAGCGTGAGGCGGAGTGCCTGCGCGCGCTGCATGCCCGCACCGCCGAGAGTCGCCCGGCATGGGAGGCCGAATCGTCCCGCACCGTGCCGCCATCGAGCGTCGCCGTCGACGCGACTACTGGCGGCGTGGGCACGGGCATCGTCGACGGGCAGGTGGCGAGCGGCTCGAGCACTGCCCGAGGAGAAGAGACGCGAACGATCGCGCCATCCTCATCCTGCGTTGGCCGTGGGAGCCGCGCACCTCGAGCATGCGCCAGGCTACCATTTAAGGTCGTGTGCACGGTATTGGACCTTCGGGAAGACATGCGTTTCGTTGCACGTCAGCCGGGCGCTCGTTGACAATTCGACGCCGTGTGCGAGCATTGTCGCACCCTCCCCAGGACAATTGAACGATGCCGTTCATTGCCATGCACGCGGTGCTGGCCGTTGCGCTCCCGCTGGTCCAGGACGCCGTCATCCCGCCTCCGGCCCGCATTCCCCTGCCCCGCCCCGCCGCCGGCGCAGCGGTCGCCTCGGCGAATCAGAACCTCGTCGCCGCCGGCAGGCGCTTGCGAGACACCCTCACCCTCGCGCTCGATGTCGTCGAGGCGGCGTATCAACCGGAGGGCGGTGAGGATCCGGTCGTCCGCATCCTCGCGCTGGCGGAGCGAGGCAAGACTCCGCAGGTGCCCGGTCCGCTGTTACGCGTGCCGGCGGGTACGACGGTAAGGCTCTCGCTGCGGAATCGATCGGACTCCGCGCTGATGTTCAGCGGCTTCCGTCCGGCGCTGAAGGCCGCGGACGACACGCTGCAGCTCGCGGCCGGCGCGACGCGCGAGCTCACCGTGCGGCTCGACGCGGTGGGCACCTTCAGCTACTGGGGCGTGTTGAAGGGGCTGACCCAGTTCCAGCAGCGCGACTGGCTCGACTCCCAGCTCAGCGGCGCGATCGTCGTCGATCCCGCGGGCGCCCCCGCGCCGCGCGATCGCATCTTCGTCGTGACGGAGTGGTTCCACGGCTATCCCGACCGCCCGTTCGAGAGTGCGCTCGTCTTCAACGGGAAGGCGTGGCCGCACAACGATCGGATCACCCTGACGCAGGGCGACTCGGTGCACTGGCGGTTCGTCAACCTCGCCGCGATCGAGCACCCGCTGCACCTCCACGGCTTCTACTATCGCGTGGAGCGGCGGGGCGGCGAGCGTGGGGACAGCGCGGTCGCGCCGTCGCAGCAGTTCCTCCAGAACATGCAGACCCTGCCGATCGGCGGCACGATGTCGATCGCCTGGGTGCCGACGACGCCTGGCAACTGGGTGTTCCACTGCCATTTCGCCTCGCACGTCGGCGAGACGGTGACGCTGCACGGCTCGCCCGACGCGCACACCGTGCAGCTCGCCGGCCACCCCGCGACGCCGGACGCGAGCGTCCACGGCGGGCATACGATGCGCGGCCTCGTGATCGGGCTCCACGTGACGCCGTCGCCCGGCTACAAGGAGCCCGTCGTGACCGAGCGGCGGACGATCCGGCTCTTCGCGCAGAAGAAGACGGGCGGCCGGCTCGTCGGCGGCCAGACCGCGTACGGCTTCGTGATGCAGCGGGGCGACTCGGCGCCGGCGCGAGACTCCGTGCAGATCCCCGCACCGGTGCTCGAGCTGCGCCGCGGCCAGCCCGTGCGCCTCCTCGTCAAGAACACGATGGACGAGTTCACCGGCGTGCACTGGCACGGGCTCGAGATCGAGAGTTATCCGGACGGCGTGCCGAACTTCAGTGGAATGGGCACGCACATCATGCCGCCCATCGCACCCGGCGATTCGTTCGCCGCCGATTTCACGCCGCCGAGGAGCGGCACCTTCCCGTACCACTCGCACCTGAACGAGCTGCGGCAGATCGGCTCGGGCATGTACGGTGCGATCGTCATCACCGACGGCCCGCGCGACACGACGCGCGACCACGTCATCGTGGCGGGCGGCGGGGGGGTGCCCGTGTTCCACAAGGCGGGACCGGCGTTCCTGCTCGTGAACGGCCGGGTGAACCCGCGTCCGATCCACATGACGGTCGGCGACACGAACCGCCTGCGCATCGTCAGCATCCACAGCGACGAGCTCCTGGAGTTCAGGCTCGGCAACGATTCGTCCGTGGTGCGATGGACGCCGCTCGCGCGCGACGGCGCCGATCTGCCGCCGACACTACGCCACAGCGTGCTGGCGAGGATCGAGATGGGGCCGGGCCAGACGGCGGACTTCCTGTACGTGCCGGATCGGCCCGGCGAGCTGTCGCTGGAGGTGTGGATCGGATCGACGTCGATCGGGACGCGCGTGGCGCTGCCGATCGTGGTCGACGCCCGCGCGAAGAGTCCGTAGGCGCGCATTGCGCATCGCGCATTGCGCTGTGCGCGCTGCCGCGCTGCCGCGCTGTGCGTAGGGTTCCGTGGTCTGGCGTCCGCGGCGGGCGGAGTCCGGAGTTTGGCCGGCCGCCAGGCCGAGCCAAACGAGTCTCTCCGATCCGCCGCGGATGCCCGCGACCGAACGCCGCGGACGATCTTTGTTCAACGACCGAACAGCTACGCCCGCGGCAGCTTGAGCGTAAAGACCGAGCCGCGATCGACGTCGCTCCGGACGCGCAGGTCGCCGCCCATGGCGCGTGCCCAGACGCGGCTGGTCACCAGGCCGGGCCCGACGCCGCCGGCGTCGGATTCGGCTGGGTGTCGCGCCGGCGCGGAGGGCTCGAAGATCTCCTGCTGCCGCTCCGGGGAGATGCCGCAGCCGCTGTCGCCGACGCGGAGCATCACGACGTCCTCGGGCATCCCTTCCGGATAGCCGACGTCGATCATCACGTGGCCACCCGGCTCGTTGAACCGGATGGCATTGCTCACGAGCGTGAGCAGGATGCCACGCAGTCGCTCCGGACTCGCCGCGACGCGCACGTCGGGCGGGATGTCGGCGACGGAATCCAGCCGCTTCGCGACGAGCTGCGGCTCGACGATGCGCAGCACCTCGTCCACCGCCCGGCGGACGTCAATCGCTCGAATGTCGCTTTCCACGCGGTCTCACTCCTCTCGCGAGGCTCGCCGTCGGCGGACAGGCGACGGCGGGGCCGGCGCCGCCGTGACGCCGGGCTCAACGCTACCCAAATGAAAGACGTGGATCGGTGCGTCTCGTCACCGCGCGAGGCCGGCGAGGGTGGTACGCCAGGGAGACGTACCACCGCCGCGCGGCTCCCTGCTCAGCTTCGCTCGCACACCATGAACAGCTTCTCCGAGCACCCGACCTCGGAGCGGAAGTAGCCTTCCAGCCGGCCGTACTCCCTGAAACCGGACCGGCGGTAGAGCCGCACCGCCGGATCGTTGTCGGCCATCACGCCGAGCACGATCTGCCGCAGCCCGATGCGATCGAGTCCGTACCGGACGGCGGTCGCCACGAGCTCCCCACCCACCCCCTGCCCCTGCAGCCAGGGAGCGACGTACATGTGCACCAGCTCCGCGCGATGCCGCGTGCGCTCGCGCGTCTCGCGGTGCAGCCCGCAGATGCCGCCCAGCTCTCCACGCGTGAACGCGCCGAACATCGGGTTCTCGTCGTCGTCGGCGGCGATGAACCGCTCGAACGGCAGCACCGGCGTCGCGAGGGTCTCGGCGTACGTCGCACCGAACTGGCGCGGGTTGCGCTGCAGTCCCTGGAGCCGCATCGCCCGATAGAGCCCCTGCTCGCCGGGCACGAGCCGCCGGATGGCCACGTCCTTGTGCATCGTTCGTACTCTCGCTCCCAACCGTGTTTGCGTGATCATGCGCGCTCCACCACTCGCAGGGCGCGGATGCGCGTGAGCGTCGGCGCGTGCCCCGCGGCTGGCGACGACGCCGCCGGGATGGCGAGCGAGCCCTCCCATCGCGCCATCACGACTGCCGCCAGGCAGTTGCCGACGACGTTGATCGACGTGCGCGCCATGTCCATGAACGCATCGACGGCGAGGATGAGGGCCACCCCCTCGAGCGGCAGGCCGAACCGCGTGAGCGCACCGATCAGCACGACGAGCGACGACCGCGGGATGGCGGCGACCCCCTTGCTCGTCAGCATCAGCGTCAGGAGCACCAGCAGCTGCTGGCCGATCGGCAGATCGATCCCTGCCGCCTGTGCGACGAACAGCACCGCCAGCGAGAGGTAGAGTGCCGTGCCGTCCATGTTGAACGCGTAGCCCATCGGCAACACGAACGACGCGACGCGTCGCGGGACGCCGAACGCCTCGAGGTTGCGCATCGCCATCGGCAGCGCCGCCTCCGACGACGCGGTGGTGAACGCGAGCAGCGACGGCTCGCGCACCGCGGCCACGAACCGCCGCAGGGGCACCCGCGCCACGACGGCGATCGGCAGCAGCACCACCAGCACGAACACGACGAGCGCGCCGTACAACGTGCCAACGAGGATGCCGAGCGGACGCAGCACGCCGAGCCCGTTCCGCCCCACCGTGACGGCGATGGCCGCGCCGACGCCGAACGGCGCGAACCGCATGACGACAGCGGCGACCTTGAACATCACCTCGGCCAGGCTCTCGCAGGCCGAGAGCATGAACGTCCTCGCCTCGCCGTGAGCCCGGGCCAGCCCGATGGCGAAGATCATGGCGAAGACGACGATCTGCAGCGCGTCGTTCCTCGCCATCGCGTCGACGACGCTCTCGGGAACCACGTGCTCGAGCAGCGCGACGAACGAAGGCGGCGACGCGGCGGGGACCGGCGCGCCGGGGAGCGCCGCGGCCGTCCCGACACCCGTGGCCACGACGACGCCGTGCCCCGGGCGGACGACGTTCCCCGTCACCAGTCCGACGACGAGCGCGATGGTGGTGACGACCTCGAAGTAGACGATCGACCGCAGGGCGAGCGTTCCCACTCCACCCCGATGCGAGCCGTGGCCGGCGATCCCGACGACCAGCGTCGCGAACACCAGCGGCGCGATGAGCGACCTCACCATCCGGAGGAAGAGCGTTGACACCACCGCCAGATCGCTCGCCCGAAAACCGGTGGCGCCGGGGTGATCGGGGAGCAGCAGGCCGACCGCGACGCCCACGATGATCGCGGCGATCATCGATCGCGTGGCTGAGGATCGACCCGTGCTCGAGCTCACGGGCGCGCCGGACGTCGCATCGTGCATCCACATGTGTGCGCGCTCCCCCTTCTATCGCCCCGGAGGGTTCGCCGTCATGGGGTCCATGACGTGCCGCACGCGGCTGACTCGGTTGGCCGGCAGCCCGGAGCGCGCGGCGTGCTCGCGCACGATCTGCTCGCTCGCCGCGAGGTACTCGCAGTAGAGTCGATTCTCGGTGACGTGGCTGCGGATCCACTGGATCCCGGGCCCCATGTCGCGGATCGCCTTGTTGGAGCCGATCGACGCCTGGCGCAGCGCCTCGATCGGCAGGTCGCCGATGCCGGGGAGATCACGCTCGATCACGTAGCGTTGCATGGTCCGATGCCTCTGCGAAGGAGTGGTTCCGGGTGAACTTCTGGCCGAAGATCTCGGGGGGCGGTGATCGCCGCGGCGTGGCCCGCCGTCTTCGCCAGCGCCAGGCTGGAGTACGGGGCGAGCGAGGCCTCGAGGGCCTGCACGTCGGCCGGAATAGGAGGCGCGGTCGGACCGTCATCATCATCACAGGCCACCCCCCAGATGACCGGCGCGATCACCATCGCGGTCAGCAGCGTGGTCCTTACCCTCATCTCCGTGATCCTCCATGTTGAATCGGTCGGCACCCGCCACGCGGTCTCCGGTGAGCGTGTGCGTCGGCTCTCGTGAGTCGGAGCGCGCAGTGTAGATGGATCTCCTCGCCACGCTCTCGCCTCCCGCTCGCCCCTTCGTCGCCAGCACGACCGTGAACCGACTCAGGTTGTTCGGAGGCGCCGTCATCGACTCGGATGGCGATCCGCTCACCGGGCGCGCGACGCAGCGGCACCGGCTCGCGCTGCTCGCACTGCTGGCCACGACGCGACGGCTCTACCGCGGCCGGGACCAGCTGGTCACGATGCTCTGGCCCGACGCCGACGCGGAGCGCGGGCGCAAGCTGCTCTCGGACTCCATCTACCGGATCAATCAGGCGCTCGGCGGTGAAGTGATCATCGGCGCGGGCGACGACGTCAGACTGGGTCGCCAGCAGCTCGGGAGCGACGTCGCCGAATTCGAGGCCGCCTTCGACGCGGGCGAGTGGCGACGCGCGGTGGAGCTCTACGGCGGCCCCTTCCTCGACGGCTTCTATCTGCCCGACGCGACGGACTTCGACCAGTGGATGGAGGGCGAGCGCCGGCAGTACGCGCGCGTCGCGGCGAAGGCGATCGAGTCGCTCGCGGTCGAGGCGCGCGACGCCGACCGCGTCACCGACGCCGTGGACTGGTGGCAGCGGCTCGCCGCGCTCGTCCCGGACGAGTCGCGCGTGGCGCTCGAGCTCATGCGCGCGATGGAGCGCGCCGGCAACCGCGCCGGCGCGATCCGCCATGCGCGCGTGCACGCCACGGTGCTACGCGAAGTGCTGGGCCTGGAGCCGGACCGCGCCGTGGAGGAGCTCGCGAGCCTGATGGCGAAGCGCAGCGATGCGCCCGTGGCGGCGCCCGAGCGCACGCAGCGCCGCGAGATCGCCGCCGCAACGACGGCGACGGAACAGGAGCAACCGGCCGCGCCGGCCCCCGAAGCGTCGGGCGCGGTGGCCGCGCCGACTCCACCGCGCGCGCCGAGCGCGCCGGTCGGCGCGCCGCCCGCGAACTCGATCGCCGTCCTGCCGTTCACCAACCTGAGCGGCTCCGACGCCAACGCCTACTTCGCCGACGGCGTCTCCGAAGAGCTGATGTATCTCCTGACGCGCACGTCGGGGCTCCGCGTCGCGTCGCGCACGTCCGCGTTCGCCTGCCGCGAGCTCAAGCTCGACGCGCGCGAGGTCGCGGAGCGGCTGCAGGTCGCGTGGCTCGTCGAGGGGAGCGTGCGCCGCGCGGGGGAGATGCTGCGCATCGTCGTGCAGCTCACCGACGCGGCGAGCGGCTATCTCGTCTGGTCCGAGTCGTACGACCGCGCGTCGAGCGACATCTTCGCGATCCAGGCGGACATCGCCGGGTCGATCGCGACGCGGCTCGCCTCGACGTTGGGCGGCCGCACCGCCGCCGTGCCGCCGTCGGTCGCGCGCGCAGCGAAGGATCCTGGCACCTACGACCTCTACCTTCGCGCGCGCTACCTGTGGCACCGCCGGTCGGAGCAGAGCCTGCGCGATTCCGTCTCGCTGCTCGAGCAGGTCGTGACGCGCGATCCCGAGCACGCGCGCGCGTGGGCCGGCCTCGCCGACACCTATGCGGTGATGGGAGTGTACGACTACCTGCCGCCGCGGCTCGCCTTCCCGCTCGCCGACTCGGCGGCGCGGCACGCCGTCGTGCTCGACTCGTCGCTCGCCGCGCCGTACGCCACGCTCGCCTACGTCGACACGTACTTCCGCTGGGACTGGCGCTCGGCCGAGGATACCTTCCGCCGCGCGATCGAGCTCGAGCCGACGTATTCGCCCGCGCACCAGTGGTACGCCAACCTCCTCGTCACGCGCGGGCGGTTCGACGAAGCGGAGCGCGAGATGCGGCGCGCCGCCGAGCTCGACCCGCTGTCGACGGTCGCGCAGGCGGGCGTCGGCTGGCTGCTCATCTTCGCCCGCGACTTCGAGCGCGCCATTCACGAGCTCCAGCTCGCGCTGCACCAGGATCCCGAATTCGGGCTCGCGCACCTGTGGCTCGGTCTCGCGCTTCTCGGCGCCGGACGACCCAGGCAGGCGATCCCCTGCTTCGCGCGTATGCTCTCACTCTCCGAGACGGGTACGCACGAGAGTGTGCTGGGACTCGGCGCGCTCGCACGCGCGCACGCGGCGGCGGGCGAGGTGGACGAGGCGAGCGCCATCCTCGCCGGGCTCCTCGAACAGGAGGAGAATGGTCGCTACGTCTCGTCCTTCCAGCTCGCCAAGGTGCTACAGGCGATCGGCGACATTCCCGCCGCGCTGTCGCGGCTCGAGCGAGCGTACGACGAACGCTCGCACTCGATGGTGTTTCTGAGCGTCGATCCGCAGCTGGAAGCCCTTGCCGACGAGCCGCGATATCGAAGGCTTGTCGAGTCGGTGGAGGGTGGCCTGCTCTAGTACCGCACCACGAGGATGACCGTGTCGCCCGGTTCGACGTTCTTCATCGTCACGGTCCACACGTCGCGCGCGAACTGCAGCGCGAGGAAAGGCGTATCCACCGAGAACGCGTCCGACACCTGCACCCACGCGCCGCCGGTCGGGTTGCTGGAGAGATAGCCGGCGACGAGCGGCGGATGCGTGGCGTCGCCCGCGTCGGCGGGAAGCTGGAACGCGACGTCGCTCGCCGCCGCGACACGCGAGAGCGTGAGACTCACGCCTGCCGCCCCTGACGGGCCGACTGGTCCCGCGGGACCGGCGATACCGGTCGGGCCGGGCGCACCCTGTGCACCCTGTGGACCCGGTGGCCCGGCTGGTCCCATCACGCCGTCGGCACCCCGGCACGCCAGGAGGCCGACGACGACGATGAACAATATCCTGCGCGGCATGTGATCCTCGAGTGGTGATCCAACGTGTGGTGCATCGCTCGGCGACGCGCCGAGCGCCAAGGAAGCTATTCGGCCGTATCGCCCCATTCTCGCCACGACGAGCGGGAATCTTTTCGTCCCTCGAACGCTCTGTGTGAGTTCAGCGAAGCAAGACGCACTCACTCGATTCGAGGACGGTACATGCGTTCGGCACTGGCGGTGGTCACGACTCTTCTCATCCTCGCCTCGGCGTGCGGCGGCTACGCCGATTCGACGGCGCCGCAGTACGGTGGACCGCCCGTACCACCCGCCGACCCGCCGTCGGAGATACCGCGCTCCATCCGCTCCATCGCCATCGTCGCGCCGGACTCGGTGCTCGTCGCTGGTTCCACGGAGTGGCTCGACGTCGTCGGCCTCGATTCCAGCGGGCGCAATGTCGCCTCGCTGACCGCCCTCAGCTTCAGCAGCAGCAACGCGTTCAGCATCGGCGTGAACAGCGAAGGGTTCCTCACCGCGTTCTACAGCAGCTTCGCGCCTTTCCGCGCCGACGTCACCGTGCGCGCCGTCGTCAACGGCGACACGCTCACGACCACGAGGCGCTTCGCCGTGGCCAGCGCCGCGCCGGCGCGGTTCGACTTCCTGACGTCGCTGCTGCCGGAGGACGTTCGCCCCGAGCCGCTCGTGTCGGCCGGTGACGGAATCGTGTATCTCACGCTCACCGACTCGGGGGTGGACTTCACGCTACTCTGGTCGCACCTGTCCGGACGTCCGACCAGCGCGCACATCCACGGTCCCGCGGACTTCGACGGCGTCGCGGACGTGCTCGCGGACTTCCCCGTCGGCAGCCAGCTCGAGGATCACGGCGTGCTGCGGGGCACGCTCACCGCATCGAGCATCCGCGCCAGGGACGGAGGCGGGCCGATCTCGCTCGACTCGCTCGTGACGCTCCTTCGCAACCGCGCCGTCTACGTCGACATGCATTCGGCGGAGAACACGGCGGGCGAGGTTCGCGGGACACCGTTCGCGAGCGGTCTCTAGGACGCCTCCGTCCCACTCACGAGATCCGCAGCGCGTCGCTGGCGCACGACCTCGTACGTCGCGATCGCCACGCTCGTCGAGAGGTTGAGCGACCGCACGAAGGGCGACACCATCGGCATCGAGAGAAGCCGCTCGCTGTAGTGTGCTCGCAGCCCGACGGGAAGTCCGGTCGTCTCCTGGCCGAACACGAGCACGACGTCGTCCGCGGCACCGAGTGGTGCGTCCCAGAGCGTGCGTGTCGCCTTCGTGGAGAAGAACCACGCCTCGCCGAGCGCCGGCAGCGCGCGCTCGAACACGTCCCAGCTCGGCCAGAGCCGCAGATCGACGTGCTCCCAGTAGTCGAGACCCGCGCGCTTCACCTGGCGTTCGTCGAGCGAGAACCCCAGCGGCTCGACGAGGTGCAGCGTCGCGCCGGCGGCCAGACACGTGCGCCCCGCATTCCCGGTGTTCCAGTGGATCTCGGGATGCACGAGCACCACGTGGATGCCCACGGCTCACTCGGAGGGCGCGGACGGCTGCTCGCGCGCGTATCGCACGTGTGGTTTCCTCGCAGCGTGGTGAACGGCGTCGTTCGTTTGCGACCACGACTACTTCCGTGCGGCACCCATCCGCAAGCGCCGAGCCGCAGTATTGGCCTCAAGTCGCCTCGCCGTGGTGCGAGCGATGTCTTCTATTGTTTACGCGGGCCGTCGAACGTGCCCGGCCGCGACGCGGATGCGTCGCTCGGAGCTGCGTGCAGCTCGCCTTCTCTCCGCGACCGGATCGATGCCATGCGCAACTACCTGACGGAGTTCATCGGCACCTTCTTTCTCGTGCTCACGATCGGACTCACCGTGCTGGGCGCAACGCCGCTCGCGCCGCTCGCGATCGGTGCATCGCTGATGGTCATGGTGTACATGGGCGGCCACGTCTCCGGGGGTCACTACAATCCCGCCGTGTCGCTCGCCGTGCTGATGCGCGGCAAGATGTCGTCGACGAGTGAGTTCCTCGGGTACGTCATCAGCCAGTGCGCCGGCGCCGTCGTCGCCGCGCTGGTGGTCTACTTCATCGTCGGCAGGACGTTCGCTCCGGCGCCCGCCGCGACCGCCTCGGTCGCCGCGTCGCTCCTCGTCGAGCTGCTCTACACTTTCGCGCTCGCCCTCGTCGTGCTGAATTC
>Ga0070669_100002538_pt1 | contig 13191 bp, 13 predicted proteins | sample KBSS53metaG_FD_64680 | JGI IMG/M metagenome (GOLD analysis project Ga0070669, IMG submission 64680) | Switchgrass rhizosphere microbial communities from Kellogg Biological Station, Michigan, USA - KBS S5-3 metaG | ecosystem: Host-associated > Plants > Roots > Rhizosphere > Soil ... | reverse complement strand
CGCGGCGCGAACGCGCCCTGGAGCATGCTGCGGATGTCGAGCACCCGGACAAACTCGGTCCCCCCCTCGGGCCGGATGGCTCCAGCGAGCTTCTCGCCTGCTTCAGCAGCTAGTTCCGTCTGGTCCGCAGCGAAGCGGCCAGGTTCCACAGCGATGAGGCCTTCGATCACGTCGACCGCCAGCCCCGCCGCGGCGCCCGTGTCGAGCACAATCGTTCGGTCGCTCGTCGACGAGCCCCGCTCGGGCTTCCCCAGCAATCCGCGCGCCGTCGCGACGGGCAACACCTCTCCGCGAAGGTTCGCCAGGCCCAGCAACGCCCGCGGCGCCTGCGGCACTCGCGCGACGGCCGGTGTCCGGATCACTTCCGTGACCTCGCCTGCCGGGAGCGCGTAGAGCCGTTCGTCCACACGGAAGGTCAGGAAGCGCAGGCGGGCCGCGCCTGAGGCGGCCTCGGGTTCACCCATTCTGCTGCTTCAATTCGTCGGCAAGGGACGCGATCTCCTCGATCGCCGCCGCGAGGTCTTCGGCGCCGCGCGCCTGCTGGGTGGATGCGGTTGCGGCCTGCCGAGAGGCCGACTCCGCTTGTTCTGCCGCCGCCGCAATCTGCCGCGCGGCCGCGGCCGTCTGCGTCGCGGCGGTCAGGATCTCTTGTGCGTTTTGCGCGATGGCGCGATTGGCGGACTTCAGCAGCGCCATGTCCTCGTCGATCTTGCCGAGCGCTTCTATAGTGGCGCGGTTGTTCTGGACCTCGCTCTCGGCTGCCATCACAACCTGCTCCAGGTCGCGGCGGAGCGCGGTGATGTGATCGAGGATGCCGACTACGGTGTCCTTGATCACACCGACGCTCTCAGAAGCGTCGCGGGCCAAGCCTCGGACGTCGCTCGACACCACGGCGAATCCACGGCCGGCATCCCCGGCCCGAGCGGCTTCCACGGAGCCGCTGACCGCCAGCATCGAAGTCTGTACGGCCACCAAAGTAATCTGATCCACGATAGTCTGGATGCGCCGGCCAAGGGTCTCAAGACGCCCGATGCCTTCCACGCTGGCGCGTGTGTCCGTCAGGGACATTTCCACGCCGGCGATCAGCTTTTCGACGGCGGCCCGGCTCTCGGCGAGGGCCGCCTCGGTGGTCGCCGCGTTCTCGTCGGCTGTCGCTGCGTTCTGCTGCGCTTGCCGGGCTCCAGATTCGATCTGCTGCAGGGCGGCAGACGTCTGCTGGGTAGCGGCCGCTTGTTGCTGGGCGCCCCGGTTAATCTGCTCGACAGCGGCCATGATCTCCGTCGCCGCGCCTGAAAGTTCCTGGATCGCCGCCGAAAGCTCCTCCGCAGTCGCGGCGATTTGCTCGGCCGCGCCCGCGCCTCCGGCGCCGCTGCGTAGCTCCTCGGCCACGGCGGCCAGCCCCTGGGCGGCGATTTGGCCCTGCTCCAGCGACTGCGCCTGTTCGTAGATCGCGGACTGCGCTTCGGCCGCCCCTGCCGATTGTTCCTCCGCGGCGCTGGCGACCAGCTCCGCCCCACGCTGCGCCTCGCTGGCGGCGCGTTCGGCCTCCAAGGCCGCGGTGAAGGTCTGCTGGCTGCTCTCCGCCATTGCGCCCATGTCACGACGCATGGCGCCCAGTCGGTCCACCACCCCCGCCCCGGCTCGTGCTTCTTCCACGGCGCTTGCCGCGCCGGCCTTGATGGCGTCCGCAATCCGCTGGACGTCCGTCTGGATCGCCTTCGCGTGATCCCCGACGTCCCGCGCGCTCCGTTCTGAGGTTTCGGCCAGGGCGCGAACCTCATCGGCGACGACGGCAAAGCCGCGGCCCTGCTCTCCGGCCCTGGCCGCCTCAATGGCGGCGTTCAGAGCCAGGAGGTTCGTCTGGTCCGAGATCTTGCTGACGGTGCGTGTGATGTCGCTGATCGACTGGGCGCGGCGCTCCAGCTCCTCGATAACGGACAGCGACGACTGTTGGCGTTCAGAGTTCCGTTCGATGGCGCGCACCGAAGACGTGATTTGCACCGACGCCTCGGCAAGAACCACCTGCAAGGCCTCCGTACGACGCCGTGAAAGCTCCGCTTGGCCGCGGGCGTCGGCCAATGCGTGGAGCACCCCCTTGATGGCGGCGAGTTGTTCCTGCGAGCCGCCGGCGGCTTCCTCCGCCCCGGCCGCGATCTGCTCCATGGAGCGGCGTAATTGTTCGGCCGCTGCCGATGCTTCCGTGAGCCCTGCGGACAGCTCCTCAGTCGCCGCCGCGATGCGCTCGGAGAGCTTGTCTTGACGCGCGGCTGACGATTTCGGCTTCGACGGCGTCGAGACGGACGTATTCCGAGGAGGATCAGGCGCCGTGGTCGGCGGTGTAATCTTGGAAGTCTTAACGAGCGCCATTTGACCCCTGCCACTGCTGCCGGGTTTCAGCCCGGGCAATGGGATCACCCTAGGACGGCGCGCGATTGCCTCAAACGACTATCGACATGGGACCGTTGGAGTGGAGAGCATAGGCGGGCAGGCCATAAGGGTATTTCCGAGCCGTTGGACGGTGAAGCTCGGGCTCCTTCCAAGAAGCGGACATTCCCACGTTCAGCGTTGAGTCAGGAACGGACTTCGCTGGGCGGCACAAATCGCGCCTAACCTATTGTCCGAAATCGGCGCCGAGCCAGCCTTCGCTCTACGCGAGGCGGCGCCGGCCCTAGGCCAAGGGGCCGACAATTGCAGCGGCCCCGCCAGAGCAGTGAAGGCTCAGCCGTGGACAACCACAGGCGGCGCAGCCAAAGTGGTTTGTGTGGCCAATGAGCTCGATTGCGTCAAAGGGGGCTTGTCCAGTGCGGCTAGTATTGGGCCTGGTCGCCGGCTTGGTCGCAGCCGTGACAATGCTCAGCGCGAGCGAGACCTCGGCGGCCGAAATCGACTGCGGCAAGGCGGCGGCCGGGATTGAGCGACTGATTTGTAAAGATCCGGAGCTCCGCTCGCTAGACTCCCAGCTCGCCGCCGCCTTCGCAGGCGCGATGGACCGGTCGAACCACCCTGCCGAGGTCAGGCAAGCCCAATTGGCCTGGCTTAAGACCCGGGACACTTGCGCCAGCGACGCCGTCTGCATGGGTTCGCTTTATCGTGAGCGGATCGTCACCCTGTCTGCTTTGTCGGATGAACCGCCTGTTTGCTCTGGCTCAACGACGCCTGAAGTCGATAGCTGCGCGGCGGAATATGCTCGCCGCGCGGATCGTGAACTCGCTCGATATGTCGCCGCGGCGCGTAAGCGGCTGTCAGATGAGGCGAAGGATGATTCCAATGGTCGGTCGTCACAGGACGCGCTGAGCCAGTTTGACAAATCCCAGGCTACATGGGTTGCCTACCGCAAAGCTGAGTGCGAGGCGGTCTACAGCTGGTGGAGCGATGGAACGATCCGCGGGGCCATGTCCCAAGACTGCTGGCTGGAGGTCACGAAATCTCGCACTGCGGCAATTTTGTCGAGTTGGCTGCAATTCATGGACAGCACTCCGCCGCTGATGCCTCCGCCAGCGGTGAAATAGGCGGCACGCGCCGCCGTCGTGGATGCCGCCGCGTGGAGCATGGCCAAGCTTGGCAGACCCTCAAAACTTCCTGTCAGTGACGTCAGCTCGCTCGCAGGAACCCTGGAACCGCATCCCCAGCCCCCTAAGGTCGATATCGCCCGTATGGCGGTCGATAATCACCCGTGGCCGATTGAGGACGTTGAGTGAAATTTGCCCACGGATCGCGTCTTCATCGACGTCCAGCTTCACGAAGTCCCACCAACCTTCCTTGCCGATGCTGATAGGGGGGATGAGGGATGCTGGGAGCTTGAGCTTCCCTGCCCCCTGACCGTCCAACTTGACCCGCATGGTCTCCGACGACCTGGCTTTTCGGTATGTGGTTGCACTGCCAGTCGCGCTGCCGTTGTCCCCCTCGATGCTCGCGAACGTTTGCGTGGACTCGGTCTGTAGCGCGGTGCCGTGGCAGATCAGATCGATTGGCTCGGCGCACGCAACGGCTGGCATGGCGATTAGCGCCAGAATTGCGAACGCTCGCATATCGCCCCCCTGATCCCCCAGCACTTTGTCAGGTCTCGGGATAGCGGCCAAGCCGGGACCCGAGCCGCCACCCTACAGGGGGTGTCCGCCGCTACCTGCCAAGCGGATGGATCGTCGTCAGCTAATCAGACCGGTCTTGCAGACCGTCGCTTCGAATGACACCGTTCCTCCTGCGTAAGGAGGAAGCGATGTCCCTACTGGTTCGTGCGCTCGCCGCGTCTGCGGTCCTGGCTCTAGCCTCCCCCGCCTTTGCTGATGCCGGCGGTCCGTACAAGCTCGACGCCAAGGGCAAGTGTCACGACGCGAAGGGGACCTTTACGAAGGCGGACATGTGCAAAGCGCCAGGCGCTGCGGCTAAGCCGCAGAAGTGCCGGGATGCGAAGGGCAAGTTCGCCAAGTGCGGAACAGCAGGCGCTCAACCGGCCAAATAACGGTTGCGCCTGGCTCGACGCCGCGTAAGCGCCAACACAGCGGTTTTCTGGCCCGGGATCCTTATCCGCCGCTTAGGCGCCGCTCCCATCGTCGAGAGCCCCAGAGACGGATGAACGGAAGCGCGCCGCATGGTAGCGGTGCGCCATGCCGACATTCACGAATTACCACAAGCCTTACGAGGCAACCTGGGAAAACCTGCTGTTCGGAGCGCTGCGATGGGACCCGGCCGCGCCTCGGACGGTCGTCGAGGTGGGATCGTATGAGGGCTCCTCCGCTTATTGGATCATGCAGCGTCTGATGGGCTCGGCCGAAAGCCGCCTGTACTGCATCGACGCTTGGCCTGATGAGGAAGGTGAAGCCCGCTACGAACGATTCCTCGCCAACATCGCCGAGTTGCCAGGACGAGACCGGATCGAGGTCATCCGGGACTGGTCGCAGAACGCTCTTCGCCGCCTCCTTAGCCAGGGTGTGAAGGCCGACTTGCTCTACATTGATGGCGGACACGACGCGCCCACGGTTCTGCGTGACGTGGTCACGGGCTTCGACCTCCTAAAGGTCGGCGGCCTGATGATTTGCGACGACTATTTGTGGGACGATCCAAGGTTCGGGGGCGGCACGACGCTCGGCCGCCCGAAGATCGCCTTGGACTCCTTCACCACCATCTATGCCGATAAGATCCGAATGGTCCGCGGGGCGTCGAACGTCCAAGTCTATTTCCAGAAGATCTCGGACTAGGTCAGGCGATTCGACGGGCGGCCGACCGCCTCAAGCACCCGATCGACCACCGCTGACCAGTCGCCCGGCGTCGGCTGCCGCCATAGGCGCGCGGTCGGATACCAGGGCGTGCGGTCGGGATCACGCAGCCAGCGCCAGTCGGAGGGGGTTGGGAGCAAAACCCAGACGGGTTTTCCCAATGCGCCTGCAAGGTGGGCGGCGGCGGTGTCGACGGTGATCACGAGGTCGAAGCTGGCGATGATCTTGGCGGTGTCCTGGAGGTCCTGCGCACCCGTTTGGGCGGGGTCCAGGTCCACGGCGCCTGGCAGCGCCAGTAGGCGCGCCGCCTGTTCCGGCGGAAGGGTGCGGTTCTGGGCCACCTTCGGGCCGGCGGCGGTCATGACGCCGATGCGGCCCCGGCGCGGCTGTTCGGCCTCAGCGACCAGGTAGGGCGCCTTGGGCAGGGTCTCCAGCGTCAGGCCCACCCGCGCTGGGAGCGACATGGCCGGGACCCAGTAGTCGAACCGGCCGGAAACTTCGCCGATGCGGCTGAGCGTAGGGCAGAGCTGGCGAAAGAGCTGAAGGAGCGGGGGCATGACCGCCCAGGTGAGCCGCTCGGCCGGCAGGCGAGGCAGGAGCCTGGCCATCATGATCTGATCGCCCAGGCCCTCGTCATGCCAGACGAGCAGCGACTTGCCGTCCAGCGGCTCGCCCCGCCATTCGGGCACGCTCGTCACGGGCGGGATCTTGCGCGGGCGCTGCTCGAAGTGCGGCCAGGCCTCGGCGTAACGGCCAAGGCTCAGGAGCGCAGTGGCGAGACGCCAATGCAGATCCGCGCTAGGCTCCAGCTCCACCAGGGTGCCGAGCACCGGAACGAGGTCCGCCTCGCGCGCCTGGCCGGCCAGGATCATGCCGAGGTTGTGCAAGGCCGGCGCCGTCCGCGGCGCATGGGCGAGCACCTCGCGATAGCCGGCCTCGGCCGCCGCAAGGTCGCCGGCGCGGTGCGCCGTGGCGGCCGTCCGAAAGCGGCTCTCAGCGTCGAAGCCCGTCATATCGTTGCTGGTAGCGCGAGGCCGGCTAGAGGCCAATCAATCGCATTTGACCCTCCACCCGAACCAGCGGCGAGTCCCGCGCCCCGAAGCAGTCCGCATGGAGGCTGCGAAGCCTGGAGGTGATGGATGCACTTGGAGCCGGCCACGCTCACCGCGATCTCGCTCATCATCGGTGCTGCCGCTCAGCTGATCTGGAGCCTGCGCCGTAGAAGGTAGAAGGCGACCATTGTATCGTCGGCACATGGCGACGGTAAAAAAGGGGCAGGTGACCGCGTCCAAGGAATGGGCGCGCCACCTGCGTCCAGTCCTCAAGCGGCTGTTCTGGAACGCCGAGCGCCGGGAGGCGACCAAAGCTGCACATAAAGAAGCGTGCGACGGCTGACTGGCCGCTTTCGGTGCAACGGCAGTGTCACGAAGACCTGCTAGCTTGACCGCTATCGTAAAAGTTGTGCTGAATATCTAATGTAATTGCGCCGGCAGGGCGCCATGGCTCGATGGCCATCCGAACGGGAGCGCCGGATGCCGCACTACAAGGTCAATTACCTGGACGGCCATGGCCGCATCGTGGGCCGGTTCGAGTTCCACTGTCCTAGCGACGCCGAGGCCGAACAGGCTTGCGAAGACCTGGGCGATCGCCGCCCAAAGGAACTCTGGTGCGGCGCACGTTGGATTCGCGCCTGGGCTGCGCCGCTGGAAGCTCTGCGCAGCGCTTAGGACTGCCGCGGCGAGGCTCTCGGGCGAGGCCCGCGACCAGGTGGCGGGTAACCGATCGCCTGGTAGGCGGTGAGGAGCGAGCCGAAGACCTTCAGGTACGTCACAGGACAAGGCACTTCCCGCGACGCACTTATGATGGCGGCCGAAAGGCGACCATGCTGCCGCAGAAGCTTGCGAAGACCGTCCAGCATCTTCTCGCGAGATTGCTGGTGATAAGGACGTCGCGCTTTAAGCTGCGCCTTTTCAAACAGCCGGGGTTCGATGATGGGGTCGAACACTTGCACCCGCACCCACTGCTCCGGGGGGTTGCGGACGCGCTCGCCTTTCATAGGACGTGAGTACCGGTTGTAAACGTAGACGCCGATCATCAGCTCGTGCTGCAGCAGGCGCAGGATTGCATCGTGCCCCCAGCGCCGCTGGCCTATGAACGGCACGGCGCCTCGGTTGAGCTCCGCTGCAATAGCGCCGGGGCCTTCGTCGTCTATGACGAAGCGCCGGAAGATCCGTCGCAAGACATCGATCTCGTTCGCAGGACCCCGCCGCAGCATGATGTAATTGTCTTTCTGCGCCTTACAGCGACCGCGATCGAGCACCCCGATCTCCTGGCCTGCCGCGCCCACCAGGACCCGCTGCACGCCGTAGATGAGGGGTGCGCCCTGGCGGAAGCCAAGCCTCGCCTGCTGCAGCTGGGCGGCCCTCACCTTGGCCGATAGCTCACGGCTATGCTCCGCCGCCATGAGGCGTTTGAGCTGCTTGATAAGTGCGGTCTTGGTGCTGCCGTCGTTCTCGAAGGGCTCGGCGCAATAGATCACCGAGACCCCGGCGGCGCGGCAGACAAACTCGTAGTGTGCGCCTTGATCAAGGTCCTGAAAACGGCCCCACCGGGAGACGTCCAGAACCAGGACCGCCTGGAAATCGCGGTCTTGCTTCAGCACATCAGCGAGCAAGGTCTGAAGACCGATGCGGCCCTTAAGGTGCAGTCCGCTGCGGGCGCCATCTTCGTACGCCCGCTTGATCTCATAGCCATGGGTTTTGGCATATTGAGCGATGACGTCGGTCTGGTTCTCGAACGAGTACCTCTGCTGCTCCGTCGACATTCGGAGGTACTGAACGGCGGGTATGAGGCCAGACTGATCCACGCTCAAGTCAGCCGCGGCGGCGCTTGGGAGGTGGCGGAGGATAGGCCACGCTTCAGTCGCGAACGTGCATGGCCGGCACTGAGCAACTCGCTCATTTCGTGAGGAAGGCCGGCCAGCCTGTAGGCCCGTGGCAGGCTTCCAAAGTGCTTTCGATACGTCTGGATGATGGGCAAAGCTGGATCGGCGTCTATGACCTTTCCAGTCAAATAGCCATGCCGCTCATGGGCGCTGCGCAGGGCATCGAGTATCGCCTCTCGGCGTGGCAGCAGCCGCCCCCACTTCGGTCGAGGCGGCATATATCCGATGGTCTCGTAGGCGCGGTTCAGCGAGCCGAAGTACTTGCGGTAGCTCTGAGAGCAGGGTGTGTCGCGTGATCGGTTGATGAGGCGCGCATTGAGTCGTCCTTCGTCGCGCAAGAGCCCTCGAAGGGCACGTAACATCTCCGCTTTGCAGGGGCGTTCGCGCATCCGAAGGCCAAGTCTTGTCTGCGCTTTGCGAAACTCCGCCGGTCTTACGATGGGCGCGAATACGCGGGTCCGAACCCATTCGTCCGGCGGCAATGGACGCTCCTTGGACCCTAAAATCCGCGTCCTGGTGTTCGTCACATAAATCCCGATGGCGAGCTCGTTGCGAAGGACGCGTTGGACGCGCGCCTCTGACCACGCACCTCCATCGACCGCCGGCGTCCCTCTTTGATTGAGCTCCCGCGCGATGCTTGTCGGTCCGCGCTCATCGCGCACGTATCGGCGGAAGATGTGCCGGATGGTGGCCAATTCATTGGGCGGACCCGGCTGCAGGACGACGCGGTCCTCGGCAAAAGCTTTGCGAAACCCTGCTTCAAGCTGCGTGCGAGTCCGCCCTGTCGCATCCACGACAACCCGGCGGACCCCGTAACCCGGGACGCCGCCCTGAAAGAAGCCGAGCTTGGCCTGGAGAAGACGCGCGCGCTTCGTTCTTGCAGAGAGCTCTCGGCTGAACTCCGCTGCCATGATGCGCTTCAGCGTCTTCAGAAGGCTGTTGACGGGGCTGTTGTCGTCTTGGAACGGTTCAGCGCAATAGAGGACTCGCACGCCAGCGCTTCGGCAAACGAACTCGTAATGAGCCGCCTGGTCGATGTCCTGAAACCGCCCCCAGCGGCTGACATCGAGGACTAGAATGGCTTCGAAGGCTAGAGGACGGTCCAGGCTCGCCCTGAGAAGGGCTTGAAGTCCGAGCCGGTTTTCAAATGTAACGCCGCTCTCGCCTGGATCGAAGTAGGTGCGGACAATATGGAACCCGTTCTTGCCGGCGTATTCGGCGATGGCTTGAGCCTGCGCGGCGAGAGAATACCGCTGGTGCTCCGTGGACATGCGCAGGTACTGCGCAGCGGGAATCTTGGATGGCGACATGGCCGACCTCGCGGCCCCCTCCCGACGAGCACCTTATCACAGCCAGCATGGGCGGAGCTTTCCAAGGTCCGCTCAGCGTCGTGAGCGGTCCCACGCCTGCCTCCGGGGAGCTGACCTTCGGATCGGCGGCTCGGGGTGGAAGTCGGTCGTTAGCGTCCTAGGGAGGCGAATTGTGGAGCCGCGGTGGTTAGGCGGTCCTCCCAGGACGCCTGCAAGCCACTCGCTCCGGCCTTCGGCGCGGCATTTTCAGAAGTTTGGATGGATGGATACCGCGAGACCGACCATCGAATCGCGCCGCGGCTTATCGCGGAGGGCTCCGCCAGGATTCGGAAGTTGCCGACGCAAGTAGCCGAACGAGATGTGGGTCTCGTCGCGCTCCCATCCGATCCCAAAGCGGGTGTTCACCAGCGTGTTGGCGGAGCGGGTCTCGTGGTCGGCGCGCCAACGGGGATCTTCCTGAAGCTGCTGGGTCGAATTGCTAGCCGCTGCGTAGAGGTAAAATGGGCCGGTCCTGCCGAACGCCAGCTTCTGTTCCGCGCCGCCGCCGCGCTCCCGCGCTTCGGTGCGGCCCGCAAAAGCGGCGCTGTGAAGCGCGGCGGCGGTGGCGGGCGGAGAGAGCGGTTCAGCCACCGCCGAATCCAAGGTCGCCAAGCTCACGAGCACAGCGGGAAAAAACAACAGCCGCCGCATGCGGCAAACCTCCAGACTCGCCGCTTTGGCGGCGCATCCGAGAAAGAGGTCTACTCGGCCTCCGGTTCCAGCGCCGCACGGGCCGCCTACATCCCAGCGGTCTCGGGCGCTGCGCGTTGTCAGGACGAGCGTCGCGAACCCATGGCCACGGCCGCCGGTGACATCGTGTTCGTCGGGCTTAGCGAGCATTGGGGTTCGGTGATCGCACTTTCAGATTTTGAGCTCCGCTGCTGGAATTTGGTTGGCGGGCCGGCGTTCGGCTCCGAGAAGGTCGCGGTGTTGATGAAGGTGCTGGACCAGCAGCACTGCGACTTTGCTTTGCGGATGCTCAAGCTGGGAAAGCACAGTGCGCGAGAACGTCTATGGGCTCTGATGTTGTGGATGGCCAAACGTGGAAACGACGCCTCCGGACAGTTTCATCAGCCCCCGCGCAGTGACATTGCGGACTTCTTGGGCTTGGCGCCTGAGACCGTCAGCCGCCTGTGGGAGAGCTATCTGGAGGAAGGCCTGCTTACGCGCGTCGGGTCCCAGCGCTGGAGATTTTGCCCTCCCCAAGCGGGCGGGAATGACAGTGGCGGGGGGGGCGGAGACGGCGAGAGCGCCTTTGCGTTCTGAACGAAAGTAGGCGACGGCCAGAGCGGCTCAAGCTCACATTCGGCACATCAGCCAGATGGCGCCCGCCTGGCTGGCGGAGGCGGTCCCGTCGGCGGGACCGCCTCCGCCAGCTTCAGTGCGTCGGCCCTTGCAGGTGCGCCTGCGCGACCTGAACCCCGGTGCGAGCGGCGTCGGCCAACCGCTCGGCGGGTTGACGGTCGGTGTCGCCGTTCTTTAGCTCACCCTTCACCGCACCATACGTCGCCTCGGCGGCGTCCGCAGCTTTCTCCAGGCCGCTCTGTGCCAAGTCTTTCCCCTTGTCGACGAGGTGGTCGCGGTGCTCGCCCATCAGCCTGTTCTCAGCTTCGGTAGAGGGAAACGCCGCGCCAACGGCCACACCGACGATCAGGCCGAGGCCAGCCAGCAGCAAGGGTTCGCTCTCCAAGGTCTGAGCGAACGTGCGTTGCACCTGCTGGGCCGCCAACCCGGCCTTATCGCGCGCCTCGGCGGCCGCGCCGTTCAGGCTCTGCGCCGCTGAGCGGGCGGTGTCGACGGCAGAGGCTCGAGCGCCGGCCACCTTGTCCTTTAGCGCGTCTCCCAGCCCGTGGGCCTTGTCGCTCAACGATTGCGCGGTCTGCTGGGTCTTTTCCTTCAAACCGTCGCCGGCACCGCCTTCGTCGCCGTAATCGCCATAATCCGCCGCGGCGAAGCTGCGCGGCTCGGCAGCGGCATGGCTCTTGCCATTGCTGACCATCAGCCAGGCGAGCCCCAGGCCCACCACCGCCAGCGGCATGGGGTTGGCTTTGGCCTGTTCGACGAACTTGGCGCCGACCTGCTGACCGCTGGCGCCGAGCATCCGAGCCGCCTCGTCAAACAATTGGCCGGGTGTCATCTTCTGCTTCAGGGCCTCGACGTTGCGATCGAGGTTGTTGCGCGAGGCTTCGACTTCGGCCTCGACGTCGGCGGACGATTTAATCATCGCACCTGCTCCTTCACGAGTTGGGCGTCTTTTTGGATTTGGCGGGTGGCGCGATCAGGCGCGAGCGCGCTGGGCTGGACCTTCTTCGCCGCACCTTTAACCAAAGTGTAGCCACCAAGGCCGGCGACCACGGCCACCAGCAGGGCAGCCCAGGCTGGATCCATGACGTGGCTGAGCGCGAGCACCATGGCTGCCAGCAGGCAGAGGGCGCCGCCCAGCAAGAGCGCCGCGCCCATGCTCATGGAGACACCGGCCTTGGCGGCGTCGGCGATCTTCTCGGACACCTCCGTGCGGACCAGCTCCGACTCCTTTCGCACCAGGTTGGCGAGATCCCGCGCGACGTCGGAAATCACGTCGGGGATTGATCGGCTGTCGATCTCCGACATGGCTACACACCCCGTGGGTCGGAGGGTCGCGCCGACCACGTGGAGGAGTCCTCCGGGTTGGTGGACGCGAGATCATAACCGAGAGCGGCAGCAGGGACCTGGAGGTCGGATTCGTCAACCGTGGGCGGTGCGCCGCCCGGCGCCGTGAACTGGCCGGTCTCCGAACTAGCGCTTTCGCTCGGGTTGCCGGAGCTCTGCAGGAACCGGCCGAGGGCCACGCCCACGAGGACCGAGCCGGCGATGAAGGCCGTCGGGTTGCGACGGCCGAAGTCGCGCACGGTGTCGATCAGCTCCTCTGGTCGCTTGTCGGAGACCGAGCGGGCCAGGCTCTCCAGGCTATCCGCCGCCTGCCGCACGACCCGGCCGATCATTGTCTGATCCGACTGTGCGAGCTCATCGCCGGCCTTGCGGATGGCGTTGGCGAAGTCGCCCAGCGTTTCGCTCGCGGCACCCTTCTGCTGTTCCAGCGCGTTCGTCGCGCGATCCTTGGCATGCTCGGCGAAACTCGCGGTCTCCTGTTTCAAAGTCTGAACGGCGCGCGCCGTAAGATCCTCGGGCGAGGCGCCCTCGTTCGGCGAACCACCGCCCTCCTGGTGCGGCTCACGCCAGGATTCCGCATCCACTTCACTCATCTACAGCTCCTCTCCTCCGCGCTCAGCGGAGCCAGGCGACGTACGCGTGGCATCCGGTGGCGCGGTAAGCCGCGATGCGTGAGGCAAGTTCCTAAGGCGACGCTGTCGGCCGCCGCGGCGCGCAGATTTCAGTGGGCTCAGAGCCTTAGGAAGCACACCATTCCGCGCTGCGCTCGCTGGCTCCTTACCGAGGGACGCCTAGCTCGCCCGTACTGGGGATGACCATCGAGCTGGAAATCTACCCTCGCGAGAACGATCTTGACGTAAGTTTCCTCGTGCTGCCGCCGGGAACGCGCGAGCGGCCATAGGCGCTTAGAAGCTTCGCAGCTAAGAAGGCGCAGCGACCGCGCCAAAAGGCTGGTTCCGGGGGAAGCCAAGCGTTGACCCGTTTGCTGTTCATGCAGCGCGCCCTGCTCAACGAGCGGCGGAGCTTCGCCTTAACG
>Ga0070669_100002525_pt1 | contig 13228 bp, 10 predicted proteins | sample KBSS53metaG_FD_64680 | JGI IMG/M metagenome (GOLD analysis project Ga0070669, IMG submission 64680) | Switchgrass rhizosphere microbial communities from Kellogg Biological Station, Michigan, USA - KBS S5-3 metaG | ecosystem: Host-associated > Plants > Roots > Rhizosphere > Soil ... | reverse complement strand
CCACCTGGGAAGCAAAGGATAGATGAGGTCCTTGAGAGACACCAGCGCATCGCCGCGCCGATCCGCACTGCCTCGATAGTCCGACCGACCAAGCCAGAACTTCGCTGTCTCGTTCGGTTCTTTCCCTTCAAAATCTCACGCGAGAGCCGCCTGCGAACGAAAAGCGGCGACAAGTCGCCGCACTCCAAATACTGTTTTTCTTCGCGGCCTTCGCGTCTTCGCGTAAGACATGTTTAAATTACTAGCAAATGGCACAGCAAACCGTATACGACGTAGTTATTGTCGGAAGTGGTGCGGCTGGAGGCACGGCAGCCTGGGTTCTTGTTCAGGCCGGCCTCAAGGTAGCCATGCTTGAAGCGGGAGCGCGCCGCCGACATCTCATAGATTTCCCCTATCACGAACCTTGGCCGTACGATTTGCCCTATCGAGGCTTCAAAGAAAAATCGCCGAACGAAGAAGCTCACGCAAAGTATACGGTCACCAAGGGCAACAAGGATGAGCCGTACACTACACCGGAAAAGATTCCTTACGACTGGTTCCGGGCGCGTAATGTTGGCGGCAGGACCATGTTTTGGGGGAGGTTCTGTAACCGGTTCAACGAAACAGATTTCAAAGCACGCTCGCATGATGGTCAAGGCAAGGACTGGCCCATCACGTACGCCGATGTCGCACCCTACTACGACAAGGTCGAGGCCTTTATGGGAGTTTGCGGTCAGCAAGAGAACCATCCTGATCTCCCTGACGGCCCAAATTATCTTCCTCCAGTCGCACTGAAGTGTCCTGACTGGATGTTGAAACATGCGTCTGCAAAGCTTGGCATCAAGGTTATTTCTGCACGTCGAGCTATGCTCACCAAGCCTTATGGCGGGTACGCCCAGTGTCACTATTGCAGCGGGTGTGACGATGGCTGCGAAACTCATTCCTTCTACAACTCACAGTTTCGCCAGGTCGAACCGCTGATAAAGAAATATCCTCGGACGTTCACGCTCATTCCAAACGCGATGGCGCGCGAGATTACCGTAAATGCAAAAGGCCTCGCGAGTGGAGTGAAGTATGTCGATAAGACGACCGGTGGTGAGCGCCAGATTCGGGCTCGTGCCGTGATTACGGCGTGCGGAACTCTTGAATCTACGCGCCTGCTGCTTCTCTCGAAGTCGGCGTTATTTCCCAATGGGATTGCGAATTCTTCAGGTCAGGTAGGGCGCAACTTTGTCGAGCATATGGATGCTCTTGCCGAAGCATATCTGCCAAGTCTGAGCTTTGTTGAGCCTTACGCGGGCGACGGAATCGGCGGATCGCACATTGTGATTCCGTGGTTTGGATATTTCCGGCCGAATGAAAAACGGAATTTTGTGCGCGGCTTCCAGATTGAGCCTTCGGTGCGAATCCGCATGCGCCCTGAAAAAAATCCGAAAAACATGCGCGGCTTTGGAAGCGACTTCAAAAAAGAAGTGCGCCGATGGACGGGAACGCGCGTCCGCCTTGCTGCGCACGGAGAAATGCTTCCCGGTGATGGAAAATTCGTAGAGATCGATCCCGTCGCGAAGGATAAGTGGGGGATTCCTGTACTTAAGATCCACTATGAAATCGATTCAAATGATCGAGAAATGTTCAAGTACCTGCGTCAGACATACGAAGAGATACTAAAAGAGGCAAAGGCAGTCGATATCAGACTTCCTGATGCGCCTGATGAACCAGGACATTCGATTCACGAGATGGGAACTGTCCACATGGGCAGTGACAAAGCGACTTCAGTGCTCAATTCATTCAATCAATCCTGGGATGTAAAGAATCTTTTTGTAATGGATGCCGCCGCATTCAGCTCAGGCTCGCACAAGAATCCCACTCTTACGATAATGGCACTCGCCTGGCGGGCTTCGGAGTATCTCGCCGCTGAAATGAAGAAGGGGACTATATAGGTGAAGCGCTTTTTACCAGCGCTTGCCGTCTCAATTGCCGCCTTCATCATTTATTCTTACGCGGCCTGGCATCATCCGATCGGAAGCTATGGGACTGAGACTGACTTCTATCATCTGTATGGTCCCGATGCGCTTCGTCTAAGGGCGGGGCACTTTCCGGAAAATCCATATCAAGGACCGGGCTTTCCTGCTCTCGTAGCAGTGATCGCGAAATTCACTGGAGATGTGTTTGTCGCCGGAAAGTGGATTTCAGTCGTCGCCGCCGCTGGCACCCTCATCGCTGTATACCTTCTTTTTCGCGATCTCTTTGCTTCGGGCAGCTGGGGAGTGTGGCTCGGCATCGGCGCTGCAGCCCTGGTAGCAGTGAGTCCCGAGTTTCCGCAGTTTGCTATCAGTGCGACGACAGATTCTTTTTTCCTGTTAATCACCGTCGCTTTCCTTCTGATATTCACCAGAGACTCGCTCTCCGTACGCTACCGAATTGTTCTTTGTGGCGCCCTTGGTGGTCTTGCGTGGATTACGAGATATAACGGCGCATTCCTCATGATGAGCGCCGTCATCGCGATTGTGCTGCTCGATTATTTCAATCTCTCGTGGCGCGATCGCGTGGTCTCAACGCTCATCTTGATTGCGGCATTCTGCGTTACAGCATCGCCATGGCTGTATGCGAACTACGTCAATCGAGGCTCGCCGTTTTACAACGCAAATCATCTCAATATGGCGACTGAGTTTTATCCAGAACTGGTCGAAGGAAGAACAAATCAGGACGCCACGCGGCCACTCGAAAACGTATTTCGAAGTTTCGGCGATGTTATCCGCTACGATCCGGGAAGAGTTGCAAAGCACTATCCCGTGAATGTATGGCAAAGCATTCGGCAGTCGGCTTACAGCACTCTCATGAGCCCCTGGGTTGCGTGGACGGCGCTCGCAGGCATAGTGATTGCCCTCAGGCAGGCTAGATCGAAAAAGCTTCTCTTCGTTCTCATTTCAGCTCTGCTCTACGTACTCATCATCGGGCTCACGCACTGGGAGACGCGCTACTACTTCTTTCTGATGGTAGTGTGTGCAGGTTTTGCCGCCTATACGGTTATCGCGGCGCTCGCGTCAGGCTTCAAAGCAATCCAGGCAGCTGCGCTGGTTCTCTTTGCAATTATGTGGCTTTCGTCTTTTGGGATGGCTCGGAAGGACCTGACAGGTTTTCTGAAATCGCAGCCACTTGAAGTTCTGGCTGCGCGAGACTTTCTCAAACAACATGGTGTTACAGCGGGCCGTGTCGTCGCACGCAAGCCTCATCTCCCATTCGTCGCGGGTCTCGAGTGGATATTCTTTCCGCCGGTAAAGTCTGTCGACGAACTTGGCAAATGGCTGAAAACAAATCCAGCGGATTACGTTGTGATCAGCTCCATTGAAACGCGGCGCCGTAAAGAACTTGCTTCATTGAAAGAACCCGATAAGGCGCCGGCATGGCTCAGACTTGAATGGAAGAATGACGATCCTTTGTTCATTCTCTACCGAATTACTGAATAGGCGCTAGATACTCTATCGTTAACTCATTGACAAAGGCTTCCAGCTGGCGAGCCTTCTCAGAATCACTCCAGCCCAGTTCCCTTGCCATCAAGTCTGCGACAACTGATCCACAATTAAGCACTTCCTTGCCTGCGAGAATAGCCAGCCGCATCCGACGGGCAAGCACATCGGCCAGTGTCATAGCCATCTCATGACGAATAGCATAGAGAACTTCGACAGCTATGTGCGGCAAGGTTGAAACGAGCGGCCTTACAAGATCTTCGCGCAGTTCTTTACCGGGAGCATCTCTGGCGAGGTCCACCACAGTTTTATAGTCACTTCCATACGCCGTTATCAGGTGACGAGCCGTAGCTGGTGACAAATGTTCAATCCGTGCAAATTCGAGGGCTAAGGCATCGAGCTCTTCTCTATCTATTGCGCCGCCGCCAACTGTAATCCCATCCGAGCGTGTTGGAGTACGTGATGCCGGATTTAGCTTGCGGATTGCCAGGTCAATCGCGCGCTCGGCCATACGCCGGTAAGTTGTCAACTTTCCTCCGGCGATCGAAATCAGGCCATCACGTCCCTGGAATATTTCCTCCTTGCGAGATACGTCCTTCGAGGAAGCCTGCCCGTCAGAAACTAGAGGCCGGAGACCCGCAAAGCTGGAAATCACATCAGCCATTTCCAGTTTCGCAGCAGGGAAATAACTCTTGATGGCGTTCAGAATCTCTGAAACCTCGCCGGCATCTGCACCTGGCGAGTCCCAATCTCCACGATAGTCTGTATCTGTAGTTCCCACGACTACACGGTCTTCCCAGGGAACTACAAAATAGAACCTATGTGAGTTTCGGGCAGGTATCAGACAAGCAGATTTCACTTGCAAACGATCGCTGGTGAAAACAATGTGCACGCCCTTTGAGGGGCGCACTCGTTTTTGATCTTCTGGATTGCCATCGGACCGTGCTCCTGGTCTGCGAAGTTCATCAGTCCAGATACCGGTCGCCGAGATGACAACTGACGAGCGCGTTTCCCATTCGTCACCGCTGAGTTGATCGTGCAAATGCACGCCCTCTACTTTTCCTTTGTTGTCGCGAATCAGCCCCAACGCTTTGACATAGTTCGTCGAGCTCGCGCCAAGACCATGGGCAGATTTAATGACTTCAATGACAAGTCTCGCATCGTCTGTTATTCCGTCGTAGTAGACGAGACTGCCCGCAAGGCCGTTTGGATCAAGCTGAGGAGCAAGTTCGAGAGTTTTGCCAAGGTCGAGCCGTCGATGTTTGCCGTAGCCGCGCTTGCCTGCGAGCAAGTCGTAAAAGAAGAGACCCAAACGAATCTGAAAAGGCTGCGAATAGTTTCTTTTGCGGTCTTTGTAAATGGGGATCAGAAAAGGGAATGGTTCAACAAGATGCGGTGCAATGCGCGCGAGAATTGATCGTTCCTCGAGTCCTTCGCGCACCAATCCGAACTCGAAATGCTCGAGATATCGCAATCCTCCATGAATCAGTTTGGTTGAGCGGCTTGAGGTTCCCGACCCAAAATCGCGCTTTTCTGCAAGCCCGGTTTTCAGACCTCGCGCGGCTGCATCAAGCGCCAAGCCCGCACCGGTGATACCGCCACCGATGATCATTACGTCAAACTTTGCGGACTTAAGCTCCGCTATTGCTGCACTTCGTTCACGGTGTGAGAAATGGTTCATAAATGCAGGGTATTATGATGAGCTAACAGCCGGATTATAGCTTGATTTTGAATCCACCGTCAGGTAGACAATTTTAGTTTGTGTGTTTTGGCTGGGATGCTTTCGATTTTTGGAGAACCAGATGACCCCTCGTAAGAAAATAATTCATTCTTTTGTCCTAATTCTCTCATTGTGCATAGGCTTTATCGCAGTGGCCTCCATGGCTGAATCTGACGTGTCTGCTCAAAAGAAAGGCAGGAAAGGCGCGAAGAGTTCATCGAGGAGATCGCGCACCACCGCGCGCAATCAACCGAGCACCAGGCGCATCGCACCCGTTGTCGCTCGCAAGAGCTATGACGAAATAATGGGCCGCTCGGGTACTGTCATGCAGGGTAGGATGTTGACTCCCGGTGAGCTCGTTGAGCTGGAGGGCGAGTCTCTTGGTGAAACAAGAATTCGAGCCGACATCCGCTATCTTTCAGATGATCTGCTTGAAGGACGAGGAACAGGCTCACGAGGCGGAATGCTCGCCGCACGTTACATTGCCAGCCAGTTTGAAGGATTGGGCCTCGAACCGGCAGGTACAGACCGCAGCTACTTGCAACACGTCCAGCTGGTAGGAACCAAAACTGATCCGTCGACTCAGCTCGTCGCTCGTGCAAGCTCGGGCACAAGCGAAGCAAGGTTTCGGTTTGGTGAGGACTTCGTCGCCAGCACTGAAATGGAGGAGCCCGAAGTCAACGTCATTGGAGATCTTGTCTTCGTGGGCTATGGAATATCTGCACCCGAATACAACTGGGACGACTACAAAGGCCTCGACGTGCGCGGGAAGATCCTTTTGATGATGGTGAACGATCCGCCTTCGAGCGCAGCAGAACCCAAACTGTTCGGCGGCGCTGCGCTTACCTATTACGGGCGCTGGACCTACAAATTCGAGGAGGCAGCGCGGCGCGGTGCCGGGGGCATAATTCTGATCCACTCTCCAGAGAGTGCGGGTTATGGCTGGAATGTTGTCAAGAATTCCTGGGGAGCTGAGACCTTCACGCTCGCCTCAAGCGGGAAGCCACCACTGCGAATAAAGGGATGGGTAACGGATGATACCGCGCGTGCTATCGTTAAACTTAGCGGCCTCGACCTGAACTCACTTCGGCTCTCAGCGCAGACCCGGGAGTTTCGTCCGCAGTCACTGAATGCAAACATCGATACAAAACTCAAGGTAACGACCCGAAAGATTACATCGCCAAATGTTGCCGGACTGCTTCGAGGCTCTGATCCCAATCTGATGAACGAGTTCGTAGTTGTCAGCGCGCACTGGGATCATCTGGGAATTCGGCCTGATCAGCCCGGAGACAATATCTACAATGGAGCTGTCGATAATGCGACGGGAGTTGCAGGCTTGCTTGCAGTTGCACGATGGCTGACTGAACAGGAAAAACGACCAAAACGTTCGGTGATATTCCTGTCGCCGACAGCTGAGGAGCAGGGTCTGCTGGGAGCGGAGTACTACACCAGAAACCCGTATGCAGCGATGTCGAAGACGGTTGCGAATTTAAACCTGGATTCGATGAACGTGCTGGGCGTAACGACTGACATCACTCCTATTGGAGCTGAACGTTCAACACTCCGGATGTTTATCGACGCTGTTGCGCGAGACAGCAGCATTACAGTATCACCGGATCCGCGGCCCGAACAGGGACTGTTCTATCGCTCCGATCATCTTCCGTTTGCGAAGGCCGGAGTACCGGCGATCAATTTGAACCCGGGCACGCATTTTGTCGGGCATTCAGACACGTGGGCGGCAGAGCAATTCAAAGAGTTCAATGAAACGCGCTACCACCAGCCGTCTGATGAGTACAGTCCCAACTGGGACCTTCGCGGATTGTTGCAGCAGGCTCGACTGGCAAGCCTGATTGTATCGAGGATCGCCAATGCGCCGGACAGGCCTCGCTGGAACCCCGGCGACGAGTTCGGTAAGCTGGGAAACTGAAAGAAGCTCTCACGCGAAGACGCGAAGAACGCGGGAAGACATCTCTTTTCGCGTCTTCGCGTCTTCGCGTGAGAGTTTGATAGCAAAATGGCGAAGTTTTATCTGACAACTCCGATTTTCTACGTGAATTCGCACCCGCATCTGGGCCACGTCTATTCGGCCCTGATCGCGGATACAATCGCGCGCCTAAAGAAACAGCGAGGCATCGACACCTTTTTCCTTACGGGCACCGATGAACATGGTCTCAACATCGAACGGGCTGCTGCTGCAAAAGGAATCGGAATTGACCAGCACGTACAAACATTCGTCGATGAGTTCAAGGAAGTCTTCCAGACATTTAACGTAAACCCGCGTCACTGGATCAGAACGACTGACTCGTATCATGAACGAGGAGCGAGCGAGCTTTGGAAACGTGTACGTGACAACGGGTTCATCTATAAAGGGCCATACGAGGGTTGGTACTGCGCCGGGGAGAACAGTTTTCTTAGCGAAGACGAATGGATTGAAGGTCCCGACGGCATTCCAGTTTGCAAGATTCACGAGAGGCCTCTCGAACGCGTAGCTGAAGAAAGCTATTTCTTCAAACTTTCGGAATTTCAGGAGAAGCTGCTCGCCTGGTACGAAGCTCATCCGGAATTTATTCAGCCTGAAGCGCGCCGCAACGAAGTCATCAGCTTTGTGCGAGGCGGTCTGAATGATCTTTCTATCAGCCGTGTTTCAGTAAAGTGGGGACTTCCCGTTCCGGATGATCCGAAACACACAATGTATGTGTGGTTCGATGCGCTATCGAATTACATCACGGCCGTAGGCTTTGGAAACGAGGAAACCGGTGGCGAAAAGCAATTCAGCAAGTACTGGCCTGCTGATCTGCACATCGTTGGGAAGGACATTCTGAGATTTCACGCCGTTTATTGGCCTGCTTTCCTCATGGCCGGAGGTGTGCCACTTCCACAAACCGTATATGCTCACGGGCTTCTTCTTTCGGACGGTCGCAAGATGTCCAAGACGCTCGGCAACGTGATTGATCTACACAAGCTTCGCGAGAACTTCGCGCCGGATGTGGTGCGCTACTTTTGCCTGCGCGAAGTCGTGTTCGGTCAGGATGGCGACTTCACATTCGAGGCTTTGATAGATCGAACAAATGGAGACTTGTCGGCAGGACTTGGCAATCTCTCGAGCCGGATACTGACCATGATCCGGAACTACTGCGATGGAGTAGTTCCCAGGTCCGGTTCAACTGTGAATTCCAGTGTTGCAACACGAGCGAATGAAGTTCGTTCGGCGATTGACGCGGCACGCACTGACTTCGATCGTGAGTTCAACACTTACAATTTCAGCCGAGGACTTGAGTCGGTCTGGTCCGCAATCACAAGCGTCGACAAGTTCATTTCCGAATTCAGGCCGTGGGACCTGGCCAAAGATGCAGTTCGTCGCGAAGAACTCACCGAAGTACTCGAGACCTCCGCGCGTGCACTGAGAGCGATCACGGCGCTTCTCGCGCCGGCTTTACCTGAAGCCTGTCAGGAGATATGGAAACAACTGGGAGAGCGCGGCGACGTATTGAGTGTCAACCCGCACGAACTCAGCTGGACGTCGAATCCCGGAGGAAAGATTGGCGAAGTGCGCGGCGTATTTCCGCGCCTCGACAAAAAGAAAGTCATGGAAGATATCAAGAATGACAAGCCGCTAATGGCCGATGCAATCACCGCAGAACTTCCGCCTCCCCCGGCTGCGCTACCTGGCGTGGCATACATCGGAATCGAGGACTTCGCGAAGGTTGAACTGCGTGCCGGCGAAATCCTGACGGCTGAGCGTGTGCCAAAGGCAGACAAGCTCCTCCGGTTTACCGTCGACGTTGGAGAACCATCACCACGTCAAATCCTCGCGGGGATCGCGCAATACTATGATCCTGAGAAGCTTCCGGGTCGCAAAGTAATCATCGTGACGAATCTCGCTCCGCGAAAACTTAGGGGCTTCGAATCACAAGGGATGGTTCTTGCCGCTGCGATCGGAGACGAAGGGCGTCCGGTGCTTGCCGGTTTTCTTGAAGACGTCCCAAACGGTTCCCGATTGAAGTAACCGTGCTCTTCGATTCGCACGTACATCTTGATACCAGGGCATTTGATGATGACCGCGAAGCCGTCATCTCTCGCGCCAGGCAGTCAGGCGTCGATCTCATGATCGAGATAGCAGGAAGTGACGTAGGGGAGGGTTCGCTTGATCGCGGCATCAAGCTCGCCGAAGACTTCGATTTCATCTATGCTGCGATTGGCCTTCATCCTCACGAAGCCAGTATTTTTAACAAAGACCTCGAGCAGCGGCTGATCACATTGAGCTCACATCCGAAGGTAGTGGCGTGGGGCGAGATAGGACTGGATTATCACTATAACTACAGCCCGCCCGAAGTTCAGCGCAGCGTCTTTAAGCGCCAACTCGAAATTGCGGCCAATCGATCTCTGCCCGTAATAATTCACACACGGGAAGCTGAAGATGAAACAATCGAAATACTCAGCGAATTCTCTCCTTCTCTAAGCGGAGTAATGCACTGCTTTACGGGATCGACTAAGCTCGCCGAGGCGGCGCTCAATCTGGGCTTCTACATTTCCTTTTCGGGTGTCCTAACCTTCAAGAATGCCGGTGAGCTTCGCGAAATTGCGAGCCAGGCACCTCTCGACCGCCTTCTCGTTGAAACGGATTGTCCCTACCTGGCACCCGTACCCCATCGTGGAAAGCGGAACGAACCAGCATTCGTAGTCGAGACGGCGAAGGAAATTGCCCGCCTCAGGTCTGTTTCATTTGAGACTATCGCCGAAGCAACAACCTCCAATTCCCAGCGGCTTTTCGGCATTCAGTCAAGTTCATAAGCATTTGCCGCTCCAGCCATCGATTGACACAATCGCATGCAACGGTTAAGAATCGATGACTGTTATCTTCCGGAACTGTTCACTCTGAGTAATATGGCGCAGCAAAACACATTTGATATCACATCAAAGATCGACCACGCCGAAGTGGCGAATGCCATCAATCAGGCAATTAAGGAAGTGCACACTCGTTTCGACTTCAAAGGAAGCAAAAGCAACATCGAAACGGAAGGGCAGGACGCTATTGTGTTAACGTCTGATGATGAGTACAAACTGAGGAGCCTGAATGACATTCTGCAATCAAAGCTTGTCAAACGAGGCGTTCCACTGAAAGGCTTGACTTACGGCAAAATCGAAACGGCGCTGGGCGGCACGGTGCGGCAGAAGATTGACCTTCAACAGGGAATTCCACAAGAAAAAGCCAAAGAAATTGTAAAAATCATCAAGGATCACAAGCTCAAAGTGCAGGCATCGATTCAGGGAGATTTTGTTCGTGTATCGGGTAAGGATCGAGACACGCTTCAGGAAGTAATTTCTCTCTTGCGCGACAAGGATTTCGGAATTGACATGCAGTTCACAAATTACAGGACCAACTAAGTCACTTTAGAACTCAGATACAGAACTTTTTGAAAATGCCGAATCTAGTCTCAGTTCCAAGTTCGAGTCCTACCCAGAGTGCCACCGAGCGTATTTACCAGCTTATTGGGAGAGAACTTGCCGCAGTTGAGGCGGAGTTCGAAGATCAGGCACGCTCGAACATTCAGATCATCTCGCATATTGGCCGTTACGTTCATCAGACGGGCGGGAAGCGAGTGCGGCCGGCGCTTTTGATACTTGCCGCAAAGGTCTTCGGTGAAGAGATCGATGAGGCCGTGATCCGGATGGCGACTGTGATGGAGCTGCTTCACACGGCCACCCTGGTACACGACGACATCATAGATGGTGCGGAGATGCGTCGTGGACGGCGCGCGGTGTCGGCTCAATGGGGCAATGACACTGCTGTCCTCATGGGCGACTGGATCTACATGTCCGCCTTCGAGACCGCACTCAGACAGCGAAATCTGGAAATCCTCGACACACTCACGGAGGCGACTCGCAAGATGACCGAAGGGGAGCTGATTCAGCTTACTCTCGTCGGAAACATGCGAATCACAGAAGAGCAGCACCTTGATATCGTGAGGCGAAAGACCGGCTACCTGTTCAGTTCGAGCTGCCGCGTTGGTGGCATCCTCCGCGGCGCCAGCGACACAGAACGTGCCGCGCTGGCTGATTATGGTATGAACCTCGGAATCGCGTTTCAGCTGACCGATGATCTGCTGGACTTCACTTCTGATACTGAAAAGCTCGGCAAACGGGTTTTGAGTGATTTGAAGGAGGGCAAGCTGACTCTACCGCTCATTCGATTGCTCTGCAGCCATCCCGAGGTGGGTCCTACCGTACGCGAAGCAATGGATGAAGAGCCGGGGCAGACGCTGCTCGCGGAAAAAGTCTTGGAATTACTCGCAGAATATGGTGAACTAGACCGGGCACGACGTGATGCCAACTTCTATTCGGAGCGGGCGTGTACGGCTTTGTCCATACTGCCTGATAACCAGTATCGTCGCGCCCTTGAGGCAATCGCCCAATTTGTAGTCGATCGCGATCGCTAAATTGATATATGCCAGACCCTGGTGTTTCAACACTTCAACGAGCTCTGTTCGACTTCCGCACTGAAAGACGGAAGATTCAGAACCGAATAGATGAGCTCGAGGACGAACTCGATCAGACGCGCCGGCAGCGCGACCAGTACGATCTGCTGATCGAAAAGAACGAAGAAGCGCTCCAGGACGCGCTGGAACTTCCCGGCACGACTCCAAGAAAAAGCGAACCGGTCCCATCGCACCGCACCTATCAAGCTCCGTCAAGACGCGAATCCGAACGCCAGTTGCGCTACTCTGAAATTGACGAAGCGATTGAGGAAGCTGAGCGATCAGACCGGGGAAGCAATGTACGTTTTGCAGATTTCCGCATCCCGCAAGCTGCCACGATAGTACTGCGCGAGGCTCGCACTTCTCTGCACGTAAGTGAAATCTTTCGAAGGATGGAGGCTGGTGGATTTGAATTCCGAGGCCAGCACCAACTGATCACGCTGGCGGTCTCGCTAAGCCGAAGCAAGCGATTCCGCAAAGTTGCTCCCGGAACATTTGAACTCGATCCCGAATTTCTCGCCGGTCAGGTCGCCTGACGCCCCATCTTACTTCTTACTTCTTACTTCTTACTTCTTGCCTCTCCGCCTCTCCGCCTCTCTGCCTCTCCGCCTCCCTGCCTCTCCGCCTCCCTGCTATACCATATCCCTCCTCCCAATAGTTGCTTCTACTGATTCTTTCCAACCCATTCCGCGAGCAAAAAATGCTTCCTTGGCACGCATTGTCACGTCACTCTGGAATTTTGGCTCGTAACGATGGTCATAGACATAGGCTCGGACTCGTACCTGAAGGAAAGGGCCCTCTTCCCAGCGATCCTGAACGAGAATAGTCACAGGCTTGTCAAGCATGAGATAAGGCGAGCTGTAGACGGCCTCATAAGCGATTTCGCGCGCGATGGCAGGATTCGTATCGTGAGGAAGAAAGAGGTCCGTTACTGACTGCTGATGAGGAACTCCGGAATTCGAATTCCATGCCATCCCATCCAGAATAGCGCTGTTAGGAATAGTGACGTGCGTGTCATCGAAGGTCATCATCTTTGTGCTTCTCAGACCGATATGATCGATCTCTCCGTATGCATCGCCGATCTTAACGCGATCACCAAGCTGATAAGGACGGTCAGTGAGAATTACGAGACCACCGATAAGACTCTTTACGAGGTCCTGTGCACCCAGCCCGAGCGCGAGCCCTATTGAAGCAACGACAGCGAGAAACGTTTCCTTTGAGGGAGTAATAATTGTGAGAACAAGGCCTATGGAGATGATCCAGATCGCAAAGCGAATGATCGACGCGACCATCTTGAAGAAGAATCGCGAGCGCGGCGCTCGATCGCCAAGACGCTCCAGAAAGCTGTTCGTAAGACGGGCCAGGAAATACGCCGCGGTAATTATTACGATGGTCTCAGCTATGCGTGAGGCTGAGATGCGAGTGAGTACGTCGCTCGCGCCGGGAATCTGAGGGATGATGAGAGATGAAATTTGCTCAGACAACATACCTAACCTCCGCGCGACGTATCGACCTTAGCTTCGGTGCCGCGTAGCGGCGTCCATGATCCTAGCCGTGCGTTTCAACGCACGGAACCTTCCAAGCTG
>Ga0070669_100002519_pt1 | contig 13253 bp, 16 predicted proteins | sample KBSS53metaG_FD_64680 | JGI IMG/M metagenome (GOLD analysis project Ga0070669, IMG submission 64680) | Switchgrass rhizosphere microbial communities from Kellogg Biological Station, Michigan, USA - KBS S5-3 metaG | ecosystem: Host-associated > Plants > Roots > Rhizosphere > Soil ... | reverse complement strand
TTCAAGGACTGTAACCTCGATCCAACCAGCACAAAGCGGCGGTAATGGAAAGCGCCGCAATCCTCGTAACAACGACCTGACCGCGCCTTGATGTCGCAGCCCCGAAGGGGTGGCCTACTTCGGGGCGAGTGAGAGCCGGAAAAAATTCCGCGCCGCATTGCCGAGTTTTCACCGTAATTTCCAACTAAGTGAGTGTATGTCACAGACACTCACGGATTTGTTGGTACATATAATCTTCAGTACTAAGAACCGCCGGCCGCTCATCAGCGAGGAACTTGGTAAGGAGTTGCATGCCTACGTGGCTGGAATCGTTCGGAATCTGAACGGCCGAGCTTTGATTGTGAACGGTGTTGCCGATCACATACATATGTTGTTGGAAATCCCGCCTTCAATATGCACTTCGGATCTGGTCAGATCGATCAAGGCGAATTCATCGCGGTGGATCCATGAAAGATCCCGAAATCGCAGATTCGCCTGGCAATCTGGCTATGGCGCATTCAGTGTCAGCAGGTCGAACGTTGACGCGGTAAGACGGTACATCGAGGATCAGAAGGCACATCATTCTAAGCGTAGATTCGAAGATGAATTTTTGGGATTCCTGAAGAAGCATCGCGTGAAGTATGACGAGAATTACATTTGGAAGTGAGTATGCCGCCCCTTCGGGGCTACAACATCAATGCAAGCTAACCCAGGGCTTACGCCCTGGGCTACCGATATGGAGCCGCTTCGCGGCTCACTTGCAGAGGTCGTTGCGCTAAGGCCCGTGTTACCTGTATAGCCGTGGCTTCGCCGCCCGGGTGATTTTCGACCCTCCGCGGCTCAGTTTGATTAAGGCCCTTCGCGATTCGCCTCTTCGGTTACTTTTTTGAAAATGTCATTACACATGCCGCGAAGCGGCGTCATAACGGTAGCCCAGGGCGTGAGCCCTGGGTTAACTCGCATTGACGTTGCAGCCCCGGAGGGGCGGCATATTTTCCCGCTCTCAATCGCCTATTTCTCGGGGGCGATGTAATTCGTCGTCACCAGGTCATAGTGACTCTGGTAGCGGCCCTCATCGAAATCTTTCAGAAACACTTGCATCTTCTGCAGGAGCGTTGCCGAACGGTGGCCGGGAAGACGTGCCGGATGTGCAAAGCGGCCTGAGGCTGAGCGAATGAAAAGGCTCTTTTCGTTCAATGGGAACTTTCGAACATTGTTGACAAATGCCTCGAAAGTGCCACCTTCAAAAAGGTATTGCTCGACGTTGGAGGTATAAAAAGTTGTGACTGTGTACGAATTCTTCTTCAAGTAATCTGCAACCGCTGCCAGCCCTTTTGTCCCGCCGAAATCAGCCACTACCATCAGGACCATGTTCTTCCGTTGAAGTGAACGCACAAAATCGTAGTCATCCTTAACCGCCAGGAAATTGCCAAGCTTGCCGTTGAGGTCCGTTTGAAGAATCAGATCCTTGAGCGCAGGAAAGTATCCGCCGCGGCCTGGATCACCAAAGCTGTCGATCCTGAAAGCAATCTCGAGGCCTTCAGTCTTAAAAGTCTTGTAGACATAGGCGAGACGGTCTACATCGCCTGCTGAAAGCGGGTACTGAAAATCTTCAACGATTGTCTTGCGAATGAGAGCGAGATTGGCGGTGTAAGACTTCTCGTCCGCAACGGCCTGATCGAAGAATGCGACGAGCTCTGCCGGCGAGGCTTCAACCGCCGGTATCTTTTCTTTGGGAATTGGACGGCTCAGGAGAAGCGAAAGAAACTGCGCGCGTGTCGGTGAATGATAGAAGATTGCCTTGTACATCAGGTGTTGAATGACTGCCTGACGACGAATATCAAACAGGACTGCAATTTTGGGTCGAACTTTCGCAATGTAGGTAAAGTTCTGTTCAGGCCCGACTCCAAGGTAAGCGCCTCCTGTGGCGCCAAGTTCCTTCAGCTTGTCCACGATTTGAAGGTACGGCGTTTCGTTCGACGTGAAGTTGTCAGACCTGAAGTAACCGCCCTCTTCAGACATGTCACGACTGAGGCGCGACCATTCTGAAATGGATAAGCCATCGGCTTGAGGACTTTGAGCCGTTTGAGCCTGACTAAGCGCCCGCGAAGTATCAAGATGCCAGGTACTCGAGAGCGTAAAGATGAGTATCGGAAGAGAGAGAAGCAACAAGACCCGATTCAAGCGATAGACCATCCTGAGACCTCCGGCAAACGGTGATAAGAAAGTTTAACGCGTGCAGCGTGCAACGGCAAACATCTTATAATGCAAGCATCCTCCGGCTCGTGGTCATTCAAGTGATGGAAGAGAAGAGCGCGAAACCAAAAGCGGTGCTCCTGCTAAGCGGGGGGCTGGATTCCACGACTACATTGGCGATTGCACAGGCAGAAGGATTTGATGTCTATGCGATTACATTCAGGTATGGTCAGCGGCATGAGTTTGAAATCCAGGCAGCAAAACGAATTGCACAATGGGCCGGCGTCAAAGAGCACGCCATCATCGAAATCAATCTCAGGGCATTTGGCGGTTCAGCGCTGACGTCCGATATCGCAGTCCCCAAGGGCAGATCTGTCGATGAAATGGCTGTTGGAATTCCTGTGACGTATGTTCCAGCACGAAATACCATTTTCCTTTCATTTGCACTTGCCTGGGCTGAGGTTCTTGGCGCAAGTGATATCTTCATTGGAGTCAATTCGCTGGATTACAGTGGCTATCCCGATTGCAGGCCCGAATTCATTGAGGCTTTTGAGGCCCTGGCAAGACTTGCTACAAAGGCCGGAGTCGAAGGTGCATCGCGGATTCGCATTCATACGCCACTAATCGCAATGACAAAAGCCGAGATCATCGGGCGTGGAAATGCCCTCGGAATTGACTATTCGATGACGAGTACCTGTTATGATCCTGGACAGAAGGGTGAGGCGTGTGGCGCGTGTGACGCTTGCCTGCTAAGGTTGAAAGGGTTTGCTGATAACGGACTTGTTGATCCGGCGCGTTACGCTGCCAATGATTTGTTATGAGTTACTCTGTAAAGGAAATCTACTACACACTTCAGGGTGAAGGTGCGAATGCGGGCAGAGCGGCTGTGTTCTGCCGATTTGCAGGATGCAATCTATGGACGGGGCGTGAAGAAGACCGCGCTGATGCCATTTGCGATTTCTGTGATACGGATTTCGTTGGCACGGACGGCCCAGGTGGCGGGAAATTTGCGAGTGCAGGAGAGCTGGTGGATGCAGTTCTCACTGAGTGGCAGGGCGGAAAAGGATCAAGACCTATGATCGTTTGTACGGGAGGCGAGCCGTTATTGCAGCTTGACGCCGACCTGATCGAGGGGCTGCACGATTGGGGTTTTGAGATTGCGATCGAAACCAATGGTACGCTCGAAGCTCCTCAAGGAATTGATTGGATATGCGTGAGTCCAAAAGCCGGCGCTCCCCTCGCGCAGCGCAATGGTGATGAATTGAAACTGGTTTTTCCTCAGAATGAGGCGCCACCTGAGCTTTTTGAGGACCTCGATTTCAAACATTTCTTTCTTCAGCCAATGGATGGGCCGGACAAGGAAGAGAATACCCGGCTTGCGATTGAGTATTGCCTCAAGAAGCCCAAATGGCGTTTGAGCCTGCAGACTCACAAATTGATCGGGATTCCGTAGGCCGGAGAAGAACGACTGATCTCCGAGTCACTCCGCATCATCAATCTGGCGCAGTGCCCGTACTTTCGCCACCGCCAATTCAAACCCGAAGCCTAGCCTGATCAAATGCGCGAGGAGCTTCTGGCTTTCTACTCGACTGGACGGCACACCCTTTAGCCTGACCCGCTTTTCGATGGCTCGATCAATGAGCATTTCTTCAGTGTTTTCTCTAAACGCGAGGTTGAGCGCCTCGTTAGCCACCTCAGTTGAGACCTTGCGGTGGCGAAGATCACGTTTGACGCGAGCCTTGCCGAGTGGTCTGGCTGCAATTCGCGACACTGCAAATGAAGACGCGAATCTTTGATCATTGAGATATCCCAGTTCCTTCAGTCTTTCAATTACCTGATTTGCAGTTTCTTCGCTAACTTTGCGTCGCTTTGAAAGCTTTTCGCGAAGTTCCTCAATGCTTCGCGACTTCGACGCAAGCAGCTTCAAAGCGTACTCCATAGCCGATTCGTAAGGCGTTCTATCCATGCCTAAATTGTGCCATAAAGATGTGCGTGCTATGATGCTTGGTCAAATTTCAGGAACAGAGGTAAGCCTCATGTCAGGGCATTCAAAATGGCACTCTATTAAGCACAAGAAGGGCGCGCTCGATGCCAAGCGCGGAAAGCTCTTTACTAAGCTCATCAAGGAAATAACTGTATCTGCGCGCAGCGGCGCCAGTGGCGATCCGAATCAAAATGCACGTCTGCGCAAAGCGATCAACGACGCGAAGGCAGCCAACATGCCTAATGACACGATTGATCGAGCTACCAAACGGGGCACTGGAGAGCTGGAAGGCGCAAGCTTTGACGAAATCTCGTACGAGGGCTATGGGCCAGGCGGCGTTGCGATAATGGTTGAGACGGTCACGGACAATCGTAATCGGACGGTTTCAGAGCTACGGCATATCTTTTCCAAGAATGGCGGAAACCTTGGCGAATCAGGCTCCGTGGCTTGGATGTTCAGCAAGAAGGGCCAGATTCTCGTTGATTCAGCGGGACGCACCGAAGATCAGATGATGGAACTGGTGCTGGACGCGGGTGGCGAAGACATGAAAATGGAGGAAGATACGTTCCAGATCTTTACCGCACCGGAAGACTTTCACGCCGTTCTCGAAGCATTTAGAAAAGCCGGAATTGAGCCTGCTTCGGCGGAGCTGACGATGGTCCCTCAGAACTTCATTCATCTGGAAGGCAAGGAAGCCGACCAGATGCTCAAACTATACGAAGCGCTCGATGATCACGATGACGTCCAGAATGTTTCAGCCAATTTTGACATCGATGCGGCCACCATGGAGCAGCAGGCATAGCGTTTTATGACGCGCGGAGCCGCAACCGGTACCGGGTTTCAGGAAGCAGTCAATCACACCAACGCAGCTTATGAGCGGCTCGGACGGGCCTGCATTACGCGAAAGTCGGTCCCGGGCAAATTTCTGCTTCGTAAGCAGGACCTGGAGTTTATTCCTGAATCAAAGGCCGAGCCTGATTATGGCGGGACTGTTTCGCCAGGCGGCCGCGCCATTTTTTACGATGCAAAGACTACGCAGCGCGAATCTCTTGACTTCGATAACCTGCACGCCCATCAGATCGGATTTCTTGAACGCATGGCGCTGAGAGGTGCCATTGCGGGCTTTCTGGTTGAATTTCGCAGATATGATGAAGTTTATTTTTTACCGATTCAGGTGCTCGCACACTGGCGCGACAACGTGAGCCGGAAGAGTCTTCCGCGAAAGTTCTTTGTTGAGCATTTGATTGCAGCCACCAGTGGACAAGGCCTTGTCTTGTTTGACTATCTCGCCTCGATTGAAGGACAGGAACAGCGCTATGGCGCCGATTTCTCGTCGTTTCAGCTTCTGATCAAATCCTAGCTCGCCACCTCAGAAAGCGAGTCAGGTTTCATGCTATTCAAACTAAAGGCGTGCGTTGTCGTTGCAACGCTTCTGTTGGTGTTTGACGACGCCTCTACTCCCCGCAATCAAGCACGGCGTGCGATCGTGATTGACGAGCGGTTTTCGGCACTTCGTGAATTTCCGGACGTCGGAGCGAAGGTGAAGCAGAGATTGCGTCGTGGAAGGGTCGTGTGGGTTACCGAAACTCGACGCTCACGCGATGGACATGAATTCGTACGAGCTGCTGTCAGCCGGCGCACATCGGGATGGATTGCTTCCATCGCGATCGTGTCACGAGGACGGAAGTCAGATGCTCGTCGCTTGATCGAATTGATTGAGCAGACGGCTGATGACTTCGTAAAGATCAGGCTGGCGCGGATTTGTGCAGATGAGTTTCGGGCAACCCCATTCGCACCGGCAGCTCTTGCAATGCTCGCGCAGGGAGCCGAACGTTCAGCGGAGCGGCTGACCGTTGCAAGTCGGAAACGGTCAGGTGGCAATGATGATTTCGCGATTGCAAATGACATCTCACTCGATCGCTTTTCCAGGATCGGGGTGAGGTTCAAGGCGATCGATGGGAAGCTTGTGTACGACGGAGCGGCGTGGCGTGAGATTGCGAGGCTTTATCCGCGATCAGCAGAAGCTTATTTCCTGCCGCCAAATTCCTCGACGAGGTAATCAATAAGCAACGGCTTTTCTGCCTCAGTAACCGTCGCGCCCCAGCGGATCATCTTATCCACTTCGCGTGTCCATCCTGCGCGCGCGAGACGCTGCTGACTGCTGAGGTCGACTTCGTGACAGACCAGGCACTTTTCCTCGAAGATTTTGCGGCCTGATGCCATCTCACGGCGGTCTGGCGCGTTGGACAGATAGTTGATGATTGCATCGCGCTGTGCGTCAGTAACTACTGTGCCCCAGCGAATCATCTTATCAACTTCTCGCGTCCAGCCAGCGCGCGAGAGGCGTTGTTGAAGAATCATATCTGCTTCGTGACAGACAACGCATTTCTCGCGGACTAGCGCCACACCTTCGCGCTCAGGTAAATCCTGAGTGGATGCGCGAGCGATGCCGACGACGCTGAAGGCGCAAATCAGAGCCAGGAATTTAAGCAGCTTCAACATTGACTCGTACCTTATCGATCGCGTTCCAAAGATAGCCGGAAGGATTCCAGGCAGGTTCAATCGGCTGCATTCGCCCCTTCTGGTCAGTAGCTCTTGACATCACCGTGTAATAACCCGCCGCGGGAAACTTGATCTCTCGCGAGAACTGGCGCCACGAATACCGTTCGTGCTCACGGCCAAGTGCGGCCTCCATCCACGTGCTGCCACCATCGACTGAGATATCAACTTTCGCAATCTCGTCTTCACCGGCCCATGCAAACCCGGTTACGAGGACTGAAGTCCCGGTCCTGGCAGATGCTTTGTCTTTGGGGGAAGTAATCAGAGATTTGACAACCAGTCCCGTGAGAGGAGCCATGTCTTTCGCGTCCACGGTTGCTCCGGGCATGACTCTGCGAGTCGGATATCGATAGGCAGTTTTTACAAAGAATCCATCGTGTTCGGCATCGAGTGCTGCAATTTTCTCAAGCCACTTTACGGAGTAGGCGCCTTCCCATCCTGGAACGATCAACCGCAACGGAAAACCGTGCAACGGCGGAATTGGAACGCCGTTCATTTCATAGGCGATGATCGTGTCCGGATGCATGGCCTTGCTGAGCGGCAGGTTGCGTATAAAGTCCGGTATTTTTGCAAAACCCTTGTCGGCACCATCGAAGGAAACGTATTTCGTTTCTGATTTGATTCCCGCTTTATTCAGAATGTCGGCGAGCCGGGCTCCCGTCCACCGAGCCGTTCCGACTGCTCCTTTTTCCCATTGAATGCCTGCGACCGCAGGGTCGAAGAAAGCGCGGCCGTTTCCGGCACATTCAAGCGTCACAGTGACTGATGCTCTTGGAAATCTTCGGACGTCTTCGAGTGCGAATGATTGAGGCGAGGAAACAAGACCGCTAACGTCAAGCTTCCAGTTCGTGGACTCAGTCCCTGGAGCCCCGAGATGGTGACGGACATAAAAAAGATCGTTTGGCGTGATGAAGGAATTAAAAAGTTCTACTGGCGTTTCGAGATCTTCGGGATGAAAGGAACGGACTATGAGTTTCTCTTTTCCGGCAATAGTTTTCTGAGCGAAGGCCGGTTTTACCGCCTTGACGAAGGCGGCGGCCGCCCCGAGAGCAATAAAGTAGCGTCGAGTAGTCATCGGCGAGATTCTATCATCATTTGGAGCTGAAGAAATTTTCCACGCTTAGACGCTAAGAGTGCGAAGAAAAAAATAGGTGATTGACACCTTATCGAAGCGCCTCCTAGAATTCGTGAGGTCCGAGATGGAGCAAACAATAGAAGAACTTCACGAGACGTATCGCGATAAACAGACCGCGATTCGAGAGCGGCTTGTCGATTTTGATCAGATCTGGCAGCGTCGTGACGACGTAAAGCTTTTTGAGGAATTGGTATTTTGTATTTTTACTGCTGGAGCGAGCGCTCGAATGGGTTTGAAATCAATTGATCGTGTGAAACCTCACCTCCTGACGGCAGGCCGGCAAAGGTTTACCAGGCTGCTCATTTCGGCGCATCGATATCCTGCGTCGCGTTCTCGATACATCGTTCACACTCGAAAGTATCTCCGGCAATCTCTGGATTTTCGACTTGCCGAGAAGCTTGATGATTTTGGAACGGACAATGATGGACGACGCGATTTTCTCGCTGCCAATCCGGACATAAAAGGCATAGGATATAAGGAAGCGAGCCATTTCCTGCGGAACGTAGGTTTCAAGGGATATGCAATTTTGGACAAACATATACTGCGGACACTGTCAGAGTTTAGTGTTATTGATTCACCCGAGCCGCCCACGACGAAGAGAAAGTATCTCGCCATTGAAGAACGGATGAAGAGCTTCTCCCGACACGTCGGGATTGATTTTGATGAACTTGATCTGTTGCTCTGGTCTAACAGGACGGGCGAGATTCTGAAGTAGAGGTATCTCACAAATGAAGTATCACCACCGTTTTCGAGTGCTCAGCCTGGCGGCTACGGCGTTTCTCATTGCCACATCGCTAATGCCCTTTACCACACTTGCCGAGTCGCGCAGCAAGGCCATGAAACGGGCTGAAGCTGAACTCAGAAAAGGCAACTACGCTGAAGCCGAAAGAGTTTACCGGCATCTGACCGAGCAGGATCAGGATGACAACGAAGCTCGCCTCGGACTGAGCTTTGCGCTGATGAAGCTCGCGAAGTACGGCACATCATATGAGGAATCAGCACGAGTCGTGGCCAGCGATCCTATGAATGCGCGTGGTCATGCTTTGATGGGCAACGCTCTGCTGAAGTCTGGCGAGTTCCGGCAGTCGATCGAATCACTCTACACGGCGCTCAAGTTCAATAATCGCGAGAGTCTTGGATGGGCCGGTCTGGCTGAGGTGGCATATTTCGAGAATGACACTCGAAATGCATACGAAGGATTCAGGCGCGCGATCCTGCTCAGTCCGATGGAGCCAGACAATTACGTCTCTCTGGCGCGCACCTGTTCCCGACTCGAGTACTACCTTGAAGCTGCCAGTTCGTATGAAAAATTCCTTGAAGTGGCACCGAAAACCGACGCTGAGCGACGCGCGAGAATTCGTGGCCTGATTGATTTTTATCGATACCTTGGCACCACGAAAATTCACCGGCTTGGCGGTCAGGTTACTACAACGATTCCATTTGAATTGATTCAGAATCGTCCATTCCTGAATGTGATGGTTAATGGCAAGGGCCCGTTGAGATTCGTGATTGATACGGGTGCGAGCCTTTCCGTCATTTCTGATCGAGCCGCGCAAAAGCTTGGAATCAAGCCCGTGGCGCGTGGAGGGATGGCGCGTGCGGTTGGAGGTAGCGGCAGTTTTGCAATCGTATACGGCATTCTCGATTCATTTGAGATAGGTCCGGTCAAAGTTGAGACCGTGCCAGTCTACATCCGAACGGTGCACTCTGCGGCGGATACTCCTGAAGGAGAACGCGCAGATGGCTACATTGGACTCTCGGTTCTCGCCAACTACTCGGTCACAATCAACTACCAAACAAAGACCCTTCTTCTCGACAGGACCCCAGTTGACCGGGACATAACTCCGATTGTTCCTCCAACTGGCGCTGTATCTGGTGGCATCCCGAATATTACTCCGATGCCCGGTGGAGTGAGCGCGGACAAACCGAGCGCTCATCCGCTATCAGCTCTACCCTCGGACACCTCGTTACAAAATCCTCCTGTACGCAGCGCGATAGCGGGTATCGAGATACCTATTCGGAGCACAAGCGGAGGACTGGCAAGTGCTGAGACTCATCTTCCTGGAACGAAGAGACCCCTCAACTTCATTATCGATACTGGAGCTACGGTGACGGTAGTCTCCAAGGCGGCCGTGAATCGGTTCGACCTCAGCGCACTTATAATCAAGGGTGAAACGTATCGTGTGATCGGTGCGGCAGGCATCGAGGAAGGCGCCGAAGCTCTCGGACTTGCGACGCTCGAGGTGAGCGGCTTGCGCAAGAGCAATTCGCGCGCGTTGGTACTTGATCTTGATCCGGTGAATGAGACTTCCGGATTTGAACAGCACGGTATTCTGGGAGGCGACTATTTGAGACATTTTCTGGTTCAGCTTGATCTGAGACGGTTTCGACTCAAACTAACGCCGCAGACTCCCGCAATCACCGTTGCCTCGGACAGGTAGGTGAGGAGCGAGAAGCAGCGTTGCTGAAGATTTACCTCGAAACATCCGTGATAGCTGCCTACCTTGATCGTGGAGAGTCGCTTCGGCGTGATCTTACGATTCGCTGGTGGGAACACGAACTGAACCAGTACGAAGCTTTTGTTTCACCGCTCGTATCAAGAGAGCTTGAACGAACACGCGAACCTTATCGCAAGAGCTACCTCAAGTTGATTGAAGGACTGCCGTGGCTGAACATCACGGAGGAAACAGCGATCCTGGCTGAGGGTTATGTCTCAAGAGGAATTTTTCCTCGCAAGTTTCTTGGCGATGCTTTGCACGTTGCGCTCGCATCGTTTCACAAAGTCGACTACCTCGTGACTTGGAATTTTGGCCATCTTGCCAATGTTCACCGCCAGGCACGGGTTAAACTCTTCAACACAGCCGCAGGTTTCTTCGTCCCGGAGATCGTGACGCCGGAGTTTCTTGTTAGTGAGCTGTGAACGGACTGTCTGAAAATGTATCCTCGTCCACGATTTCTCGAAGAACTGCACGCGATCCGCGAAGAGATGTCCCGCGAGTGCGATTACGATGCGGAACTCTTCGCAGAAATGGTGCGAAGCAATCAACGGCCTCATCGCGGGCCGTCTCGGAACATCCGTGGCGTTCGTTCGTTTGGACCAGCACAGCCAGTTGCTCCTGGGAAAAATGGTCATGAAAATCGTCCGGCTCCTGGCGGAAGGAAGAGCCGGAAAGGAGAAGCACGAAAGGGAATCAAAGGTCGTCAGGATTAGATTTCCGGCCGCACGAACATTTGATGGGTGAGACTTTCGACGCCATAGGATTCAAGATCATTGATGAGGCCTCCTACCAGGCTTTAGCCGAGCAGGCACACGAGCGCGGATCACTAACGCAAGCGCGTCGTGAGCGGTCGACACTTCATGGCTGCTGCTGGAAGCTCGGCGATGGAATTGAAGTCTGGACTGTTCTGAAGGAATCAAACGACGGGTTGCTTTGCCTTGATTGCCGCCCTGCTTTTCGCGGCCGCTACCTCTACGCGTTATTTCCCTGGGAAATCATGGAATACGAAGATGATGGTGAAGCCATCGTTCGGGGTATCGTCACAGGATCCGATCTTCAATTGATCTTCGAACTTCAGAATCTTACCGAAGTCAGCCTCGCCGCACTGCGCGATCATCCCATAACTGCCAATGTCTCCGGACTTGCCTACAATGCGCGAATTGACGACAAGAAAGGCGAAGAAACTCTTCGGCCGCTCACCGAAAGCCCGCGACGCAAGGTGTTCGAGGAAAACGACTATCTTGTAATTGGTCGCGTCCTTCACTGGCGAACTATCAAGAATCTCCAGACCAAAAACGAGGTCCTCTGGGTCTACCTTCAGTCGGGTCCTGTCAGAATTGAAGTAATCGTTAACGAATCAGATTTGCGCGGTGAGCTAAAGGTCGGCGCGAGGTTTACGGCCGAGGTCTGGCTTCAGGGATACATCCTCAGCGAACGTGAGTTGGAGGCCCGATACGAGGGCATCGATGGTGCCATCTCACGCGGTGACTACTGGAACATCCTCCGCCGCGAAAATTGATGACCAGAATCCTCGCCGCGGAATGGGTCCTTCCAATATCATTTCCGCCCATCAATGCCGGCGCCCTCGCAATTCAGAATGATTTGATTGTCAGTGTTGGAACGCTCAATCGCGTGCAGGAGGAGTTTCCGGACGCTCCTGTGTCAGATTTCGGCCAGGCAGCGCTGCTTCCCGGCTTCGTCAATGTTCACACTCATCTCGAACTGACACGATTTCGCGATACTCTCGAGACCGCAGATTTTCCGGCGTGGATCGCTGAGCTCGTTCGGCGCAAGCGCGAGGAGACAACGCGCGAGGATCTTTTGAACAGCGCTCGTCTCGGATGCAAAGAGGCTATCCAATCAGGCATAACCACAGTTGCCGACACGGCTGAAAGCGATGTGGTCTTTCCATCGCTAATTGACAGTGGTCTGCGCGGAATTGTGTATCAGGAGTGTTTTGGGCCGGACCCAGGTATTGCTGAGAAAAGCCTCAGGGCGCTTTCTGAGAAGCTTGATGCAATGGGCGAGCGGCCAGGGAGAATCCGCATTGGTATATCGCCGCACGCACCATACACAGTTTCGTCTGAGTTGTATCGACGTGCGACCGCGCTCGCTCTGGAACTTGGCTTGGATCTCGCGCTTCACGTCGCGGAATCTGATGATGAACTCAATTTCATGTCTGATGGAGGCGGCGCCTTTGGAATCGCACTAAGGAAGCGGGAGATAGCGTGGCAGCCACCAGGAGTTTCAACTATCGAGTATTTGAACAATCTGGGTGTGCTTGGAGCAGGACCGCTTCTGATTCATTGCGTTCAGGCATCGAGGTCCGATTTTGAGTTGATGGCAGCAAATGGAGCAAGGCTCGCACATTGTCCGAAATCAAATGCGAAATTCGGTCACGGGATAGCCGATTTGATCGAGGCGCAAAGGGCTGGCGTAGTGTGCGGGCTCGGAAGCGACAGCGTCGCGAGTAACAATACGTTGGATCTGATAGAAGAGGGTCGATTCTGCGCGTTGTTTCATCGCGCAGCGAAACGTGATGGCAGCGTGTTACCTGCATCCGAGGTATTGCGGCTAATGACACTTGATGGGGCACGCGCTTTGAAATGGGATGACGCGATCGGTTCACTTGAAGCAGGAAAGAAGGCGGATATAATCGCAATCAGATTGGATAAGACGAGCGATCCGGAAACTTCGATCGTCTTCTCATCCTCGAGATCGGATGTCGTGATGACGATGGTTGACGGCGTCGAGCTGGTGAGCGCTTCTTGAGTCCAAAAGAAACTTCAGGCAAAGACGCGAAGGCGGCGAAGAGAACCTAAATCATTTTCTTCGCATTCTTCGCATTCTTCGCGTGTTTGCGTGAAGATTATTTCTGTAGGTGGGCTTCGAGGAACCAGAG
>Ga0070669_100002517_pt1 | contig 13262 bp, 9 predicted proteins | sample KBSS53metaG_FD_64680 | JGI IMG/M metagenome (GOLD analysis project Ga0070669, IMG submission 64680) | Switchgrass rhizosphere microbial communities from Kellogg Biological Station, Michigan, USA - KBS S5-3 metaG | ecosystem: Host-associated > Plants > Roots > Rhizosphere > Soil ... | reverse complement strand
CGGCGCCGCGACTGCCGCTGCCGGCACCGGTGGCACGGCCGGCGCCGCGGCGGGAGCGGGAGCGGCCACCGTCTGCGACGGCGCCCGCGCGACGAACCGCACTCCCGCCGCGCCGAGCGCCTGCAGCTTTGACAGGGCCGCGGCACCGCCATCGCCGACGACCGCCTCGCCGGCCAGGAGGCGCGCCGAGCCGAGGATCCCCGCCGCCGCGGCACCGGCGTCGAACTCCACCTCGGCCAGGCCATGACTTCCCATCTGGCGCGCGAGGTCGCGCACGCCGGAGAGGGCGCCCGGCACCGCGCTGGCGTTCGCCGAGAGCGAATCGCCGCTGGCCGTCATCGACACCGCGCCGTCCTTCGACACCGTGACGAGCGCCCGCAGCGACGCCTTCTGCTCGTCGACGTTGGCCGGCTCGTGCAGCACGAGCCAGAGCAACCGTGCGTAGTGGCGTGCGAAGGTGACCGAATGATCCATGTAACGCCAACGCTGGCCGACGTCGGCCACGGAGAGGGACAACTATAGTATCGGCGACTGGCAAACCGGTCGTGACCGACCGCGTGACGCCAACGCGCCGTACGAACCGCGATTAGGATTCGGAACCACTCCTCGCCGAACGATGCGCACCCCGGAGCCTTCCCTGCCCACTCCCCGCGCCTTCATCGCCCTGCGCGCCGTACTGTGTTCGGCCGCCCTCCTGACCGCCTGCCGCTCCGTGGAGCGTGGTGCCGGTTCCGCTCACCCGGTGGCAGATCGACTCAAGAGCGACATTGCTTATCTGGCTGACGATCGGCTCGAGGGTCGCGGCACGGGGACGGCGGGCAACGACAGCGCGGCGGCCTGGCTCGCCCGCCGGCACCAGGCGCTCGGGCTCCTGCCGATCATGACCGACACGGTGCGGGGAAGCTGCCACGACGTCGGTCCTGCGCGGTGCATGACGTTCGTCCAGAAGTTCGTGGCCCGCAGCGCCGAGCTCGCCCACGCGGGCAAGCCCGAGGGACTGCCGACTCAGAACGTCGTGGCGATGGCGCCGGGCCGCGACCGCGCACTCGCGGGTCGCGAGGTGGTCGTCATCGGAGCCCACTTCGACCACCTCGGTCGCTCGACCAGCGGGGCGCTCGATCCCTGGGCGCGCGACGCGATCCGCAACGGCGCCGACGACAACGCCTCCGGCACGGCGGCGATCCTCGAGCTGGCGCGCCGATTCGCCGCCAATCCGGCTCGGCGCGCCATCGTCGTCGTCCACTTCAGCGGCGAGGAGCTCGGCCTCCTCGGCTCCCAGTGGTTCGTCCAGCACTCGCCCGTGCCGACCGGCGGCATCGTGGCGATGGTGAACTTCGACATGGTCGGCCGCCTGAAGAACGACCGGCTCATCGTGTATGGCGTGGGCACGGCTCGCGAGCTTCGCGCGTTGGTCGACAGCGCCAACGTCGAGCCGAAGCTGCTGCTCCAGCCGGTGGCCGACGGCTTCGGGCCCTCCGACCAGAGCTCGTTCTACGCGCGGGACATTCCCGTGCTCCACTTCTTCACCGACCTGCACGAGGACTACCACCGCGCGAGCGACGACGTGTGGAAGATCAACGCGGTGGGCGAGGAGCGCGTCGTCGCGCTGGCCGAGCGCGTGATCCGCGCGATCGCCGACCGGCCGGAGCCGCTGACGCCCGTGCGCATCGCCGCCGCTCCGCGAATGAGCTCATCGCGTGAGGGGAGCAACGTCTATCTCGGCACGATCCCCGACATGGCGACGGGCGACACACCCGGCCTCAAGCTCACCGGCGTCCGCGCGGGCAGCCCCGCCGACAAGGGCGGGCTCGCGGCGGGCGACGTCATCGTGGAGTTCGCCGGCCGCGAGGTGAAGGACCTCTACACCTACAGCGACGCGCTGTATGCCCACAAACCGGGCGAGGAGGTGGAGGTCGTCTATCTGCGCGGAGGGGAGCGACGCACCACGAAGGTCACTCTCGGCACGCGAGGTCAGTGAGCGGGCGATTCCCCCTCGTCGGGCCAGAGCCAGGCAGCACCGCGCACGCCGCTCGAGTCGCCGTGGACGTTTCGGCGGATGATCGTGTCCACGACGTCGGAGAACACGTACGGTCGCATCGCGTCGCCTGCCGCCTGCTCGAGGCCCGGCAGGTTCGACATCCCGCCGCCGAGCACGATCACGTCCGGATCGAGCAGGTTCACCACCGCGGCGAGCCCGCGTCCCAACCGGTCGTGATAGCGCTCGATCGTCGCGATCGCACCCGCGTCGTGCATCGATGCGGCCTCCACGATCTGGCGCGTCGTGCGCGACTCACCCGTGTGGGTGCGGTGGTCGTGTTCCATGCCGGGCCCCGAGAGATACGTCTCGATGCAGCCGCGGCGTCCGCAGTAGCAGGGCGGCCCGGGCAGCTCGGCGACGTCGGGCCACGGGAGCGGGTTGTGCCCCCACTCCCCGCCTATGAGGTTCGCGCCGACGTGCACGCGGCGTCCGATCGTGATCCCGCCGCCCACCCCCGTGCCGAGGATGACGCCGAACACGCAGTCGAATCCCGCCCCCGCGCCGTCGGTGGCTTCGGACAGCGCGAAGCAGTTCGCGTCGTTCATCAGTCGCACGGGCCGGCCGAGCCGCTCCTCGAGCACCGCGCCGAGCGGCTTGCCGATCAGCCACGTGGAGTTGGCGTTCTTCACCACGCCCGTGCGCTGCGAGATCATGCCGGGGATCCCGATACCGACCGTGCCGCGCTCGCCCACCGTGCGCTCGATCAGCGCCACGAGCTCCGCGATCGCCGCGAGCGAGCCCTCGTAGTCGCGCGGCGTCGTCACGCGGTGACGGAAGCGCTCCTCGCTCCCGACGAGCGCGATGCCCTCGATCTTGGTGCCGCCGAGGTCGATCCCGATGCGAATGGCCGTCGCGCTCCGTTCGCGCGATCAGCGATGCGCGGTGCGACCGGGCGCGGCGCCGGCCGGCTCCGCCTGCAGCATCGACATGAAGTAGTAGACGACGAGATGCTGGATCACGAAGTGCCCGTCCTCGATGCGGCCCATGTGGTCGGCGCGCACGACGAGGCATTCCTGCGCCTCCTCGCGAAGCCGGCCTCCCTGGAACCCCGACAGCCCGATGGTGCGGCAGCCGATCGAGTTCGCGTAGCGCACGGCACGCAGCACGTTCTCCGAGTTGCCGCTGCCGCTGAACGCCAGCAGCAGGTCACCGGGTCGAGCGAAGTTCTTCAGCTGCTCGACGTACACGTCGGCATACGAGAGGTCGTTCCCGAGCGCGGTGATCCACGGGACGTTGTCGGTGAGCGAGAGCACGCGGAAGCGCCGCTCGGCGCCCATCGACGCGCCCTTGCCGAGATCGACGGCGAAGTGCGACGCGGTGGCGGCGCTCCCCCCGTTGCCGACGACGAACAGCTGCGCGTCGCGGTCGCGCACGTCGCGGATCGCGTCGATGACGCCGGCGATCTGCTCGTGCGGCAGCGCGCGGAGGGTGGCGTCGAGCTCGGCGAGGTAGCCGCGGATGAACTCGAGAGACATCGGGGGAATGCGCTGATTGGCGTGAAGGACGACGGACAAGGTTACGTCGGCACGCGAACGAGGGGAACGGCGCGTCGGGCCGTCGAGCGCGCGTGACGCTCACCGTCTGGTCGTCGTCGCGCTACACCTTTCCGCTGCCCGAGGGACACCGCTTCCCCGTCGCGAAGTACGCAATGCTTCGCGAGGCGGTGATCGTCGAGGGGATCGTTCCGTCCGACCATGTGCTCGACCCGCCGCGCGCCACGGACGATGCGGTCGCGCTGGTGCACACTCCCGAGTACGTGCGTCGATTCTGCGACGGCACCCTCGACGCGGCCGAGCTTCGGCGGCTCGGGTTTCCCTGGTCGCCCGCGCTGGTCGAACGGTCGTACCGCGCGGTCGGCGGCACCATCGCGGCCGCACGACACGCGCTCTCGACCGGCATCTCGATGAACCTCGCCGGCGGGACGCACCACGCCTTCCCCGACCACGGCGAGGGATTCTGCGTGTTCAACGACGTCGCCGTCGCGATCCGGCTGCTGCGTCGCGACGGTCTCGTGCGCCGCGCCGCGGTCGTCGACCTCGACGTGCACCAGGGCAACGGCACGCACGCGATCTTCGCCGGCGACGACGACGTCTACACGTTCAGCATGCACGGCGGGAAGAACTATCCCTTCCACAAGGTGGCGGGGACGCTGGACGTCGAGCTCGCCGACGGCACCGGCGACGACGAGTATCTCGCCGTACTGCATGGCACGCTGCCGCGCGTGCTCGCCGCGTCGAGCCCCGACCTCGTGGTGTACATCGCGGGTGCGGACCCGTTCGAGGGCGACCGGCTCGGCCGGCTCGCGCTCACCTTCGACGGTCTGGCGCGCCGCGACGCCTTCGTGCTCGACAGCTGCCGCGAGGTGGGGATCCCCGTCGCGATCACGATCGGCGGTGGGTACGGCCGGCACATCGAGGACACGGTCGCCGTGCACGCTCGCACGGTGCGGATCGCCGCCGCGCGCGCCGCGCACTGAGCAGTATCTCTCAAGCAGCGACGCGCTTCCGGAAGCAGCTTCTCAGCGTCATGTGACGACCGCGCACGTCGCGCCGGTTGTTCCTAAAAGGAGTGCGTGAAAATACCGGACTCTGCCGAAACCTTTATCGTCGGGTTCGTGTCCTATGTAGTTGCAGCACGCTCAGTTCCCACCCCCCACCGCAGCGCCTTCCTTGTCACGCTTCGTCCGCAGCGCCCGTCGTTCCGTCCCCCTGTTGCTCACCGTCGCGCTCGCCATTCCCGCCGCCGCGCAGCGAGTCGAAGTCACCGCAACGAAGTCGACACACAGTGTGCCGGTCCCCACGGCCACCGCGGCCGAGAAGGTCGGCAACATCATCGTCGACGGACGGCTCGACGAGGAGGGCTGGTCGAAGGCGACGCCGATCACCGAGTTCACGCAGGTCGATCCGGACGAGGGCAAGCCGGCGACGCAGCGCATGGACGTGCGGTTCCTGTTCGACAACGAGGCGTTGTACGTCGGCGCGCGGATGTACGAGAAGAACGGGGGGAAGGACGTCGTCACGCGGCTCGTGCGTCGCGACGCCGACATGGAATCCGACGTCTTCGAAGTGGTGATCGACGCGTACCACGACCATCTGGGCCGCGCCTTCTTCGACGTCAATCCGTCCGGATCGAAGTTCGATGCGCTGGGTGTGGGCACGTCGTTCCCCGACGCCTCCTGGGACGCCATCTGGGATGCCGCCACCAAGATCGATTCGCTCGGCTGGACGGCCGAGCTGCGCATCCCATACTCGCAGCTCCGCTTCTCGCGCCAGCCCGTGCAGACGTGGGGGCTTCAGGTCCGGCGCAACATCCAGCGCACGCACGAGTACACGCAGTGGTCGCACTGGAAGAAGACCGAGGTCGGCGGACCGTCGCGGTTCGGGCATCTCGAGGGGATCCGCATCGCGAGCGTGCCGAAGCACCTCGAGCTGCTGCCGTACGCCGTCACCCGCTCGCGGCACATCCGACCGAGTGCGCCGAACGATCCGTTCAACGACGGCAGCCGGCAGGACATGCGGTTCGGTGGCGACGTCAAAGCGCTGCTGACGTCGAACCTGACACTCGACGCCACGATCAACCCCGACTTCGGCCAGGTCGAGGTCGATCCCGCGACGGTGAACCTCAGCGCGTTCGAGACGTTCTTCGAGGAGAAGCGGCCGTTCTTCGTCGCCGGATCGGGGATCTTCAACTTCGGAAACGCGAACTGCTACTTCTGCAGCAACTTCAGCTCGATCGAGTCGTTCTACTCGCGGCGCATCGGCCGCGCGCCCCAGGGTGCAGGGCTCGCGTACGACGCCGGCGAGTTCGCCGACGTCCCCGAGAACTCCACGATCCTCGGCGCCGCGAAGATCACCGGACGGACGAGCAAGGGCGTCACGGTCGGCCTCCTGAACGCGTTGACGCGGCGCGAGGTGGCCAGCGTGGTCGAGGACGACGGCACGCGGCTGAAGCAGGACGTGGAGCCCCTCAGCAACTACTTCGTCGGCCGCGCGACCAAGGACTACCGCAACGGCAACCTCGTGATCGGCGGCATCGGCACGTCGGTGGTGCGCCGGCTCGGCGACAGCGCCCTGCGCGATCGCCTGACGACGCACGCCGAATCGTTCGGCGGCGACATGGTGCTGACCTGGGACAAGAAGAACTACCAGCTCCTCGCGTCGGCGATGCTGTCCAGCGTGTCCGGCGACTCGGCGGCGATGGAGCGCGTGCAGCGGTCGAGCGCCCATTACTTCCAGCGTCCCGATCGCGCGGTCGGCGACGAAGGATGGTTCCGCAGCGGTTTGCTGAACTCGTCGTACCGTCCGGGTGCGACGAACCTGCGCGGGCTCGGGACCTATCTTCGTCTCGCGAAGGACGGCGGCCAGTTGAACTGGGAGGCGCAGGCGAACGTCCGCACGCCCGGCTTCGAGGTGAACGACATCAGCTTCCTGTCGCGCGCCGACTACGCGCAGTTCGTCGGCAACTTCGCGTACAACTGGACCAAGCCGACGCGCTGGTACCGCGACTTCGTGTACATCGTTGGTGCGCAGCAGTCGCAGAACTTCGACGGCGACCTGACCAATCGCGACCTGCACGCCTACATCGGCTCGGGGACGCCGCAGTTCTGGCGGTGGAACCTCTGGGGGCTGCACAACTTCCAGGCGTACGACGACCGGCTGATGCGCGGCGGCCCGGTCGGCGTCCTTCCCGCCGGCGACGTGGTCTCCGCCAACGTGAGCACGGACGGCCGCAAGCCCGTCGTGTTCAACGTCAATCCGCGATTCCAGCGCAACGCGGAGGGCGGCTTCCAGTCGGCGGTCAACACCTCGCTTCGATGGAAGCCGATGTCGAGCGTACAGGTCACCTTCGGCCCGTCGTACAACCTCACGCGCGGCGTCCAGCAGTACGTCACTTCCCAGGAGGACCCGACGGCGACCGCGTTCGGGGGGAACCGCTACGTCTTCTCGTCGCTCGTGCAGAAGACGCTGTCGATGGACACGCGTCTCGCCGTGACGTTCACGCCGACCTCGACGCTCGAGATGTACCTGCAGCCCTTCATCGCGTCGGGAGCGTACTCGGACTTCAAGGAGTTCGACGCGCCTCGCCAACTGCGGAAGAGCGTCTACGGGCGCGACCGCGGCACGATCACGCCAACCGTCGGCACGGACGGGTTGGTCACGAGCTACACCGTCGATCCCGACGCAGCGGGGCCCGCCGCACCGTTCACCTTCGACAACCCCAGCTTCGACACGCGCTCGCTCCTCGGCAACATCGTGTACCGCTGGGAGTACCGCCCCGGTTCGACGCTCTACCTCGTCTGGACCCAGTCGCGCAGCAACGAGCTCTCCTACATCGGCAACCTCGACTTCGCGCGTGACAGAACCGCACTGTTCGCGACGCACCCGGATAACATTTTTCTGGTCAAAGTGAATTATTGGTTGGGGCGGTAGAGCGATGCGCTGTGCGCGTCGCGCCATGCGCGACCGCTGAACGGCCTCGGGACGCGCCAGCCTCCCGAGGCCGTCGCGCACTGCGCCATGCGCATTGCGCATCGCGCTTCCTGGCGTCATCCTGCCCGCATGCCTGCCATCCCGCCGCCGCGTGCACAGGGGTTCACCACCACCACGCCGGTGCCGCTCTACTGGGTCGAGTACGGGGATCCCGACGCGCCGCCGATCCTGCTCCTGCACGGAGGTCCCGCCGCGGGGCACGAGTATCTTCTGCCGCAGATGCTCGCGCTCGCCGAGGAGCATCGGTTGGTCACCTACGATCAGCGCGGTGGTGGTCGTTCGCGCTATGACGACGACCGCGCGGTCATCGGCTGGCGCGACCAGGTGGAGGACGTCGCGCACCTCGCCACCGAGCTGCGCGTCACGCCACTCACCATCGTCGGGTACTCGTGGGGCGGGCTCCTGGCGATGCTCTACGCCGTCGAGGCGGCGGCCGGCCGGGTCCAGCCGCCGCCCGCGCGACTCGCGCTGATCGATCCAGCGCCGATCACGCGACCGGCGCGGCTGGCGTTCGAGCAGGAGCTCGCGCGCCGGCAGGCCGGCCCTGAGGTCGCCGCGCTGCGGGCCGAGCTGCAGGCCAGCGGTCTGCGCGAGCGCGACCCCGACGCCTACCGGCAGCGCGCGTTCGAGATCAGCGTCGCCGGCTACTTCGCCGACCCGGCGCGCGCCCGCGACCTCACCCCCTTCCGCGTCACCGGCCGCGTCCAGCAGTCGATCTGGCAATCGCTCGGCGACTACGACCTGCGCGACTCCCTCGGCTCGGTCCACGTGCCGATATTCGTGGTGCACGGCCGGCAGGACCCGATCCCGCTCGCGTCGTCCGAGGAGGCTGCGCGTGCCCTCGGTACGACGTGCGTCGTCATTGAGGGAAGCGGGCACGTCCCATACGTCGAGCAGCCGGCCCAGCTCTTCCCGCTCCTGCGCGCGTTCCTGCACGACACCGGACCACCCCACTCCGCGGTCACCTGACGCCAGTGCGCGACGAAAGCGTTCAACCCCACATCGCCACGCTCGAGTACGACGGCCGTCGCTTCAACGTGACCTGTCGCATCTCGTTCGACGGGATCGAGTACGTCGGCCATCTCTGGTTCGCCGACGAAGCGTGGGACGACAACGGAGTCCCCGACCGCGGCTCGCTCTCCGGCCGCACGCGCGACGAAGCGCTCACGCTCGCGCGGCGGCTCACGCCGCAGGAGCTGATGCTGCGCTACCGGCGGGCGCTCGCCGAGAAGCGCCGCTTCACCGGGCTGCGCAAGGCCACCGAGGACATCCTCGAGAAGATCCGCTACCTCAACCAGGTCGCGATCTCGATGCGCGCCGGCCTGCTCGACGCGGACGGCGCCGCCTCCGAGATCGAGCTCACCGAGCGGCAGCTGCACGACATCGTGGAGAAGCTCAAGGTCTTCGCCGGCATCGAGGGATAGCGCCGACGCCGGGACCGCGTCGATCTTTCGACATGGATCCCCGCACGGCCGCCTACGTCCTCGGACAGATCGCGGCGCACCTCGAGCTGCGCGGCGAGAGCACCTTCAAGTCGCGCGCGTACGAACAGGCGGCCACGGCGCTGCTCGGCGTCGACACCGACGACCTCGCCCCGCTCTATCGCAGCGGCGAGCTCGCCCGCACCCGTGGCCTCGGCCCCGCCACGCTCTCCGTCGTGCGTGATCTGATCGAGACGGGCGAGTCCTCCTACCTGGAGCAGCTCCGTACCACGACCCCGTCGGGCCTGATCGACCTGATGCGTGTGCCGGGTCTCGGCACCGCGAAGATCCACAAGCTCCACGAAGCGCTCGGCATCGACTCCATCGAGTCGCTCGAGGAGGCGGCACGCGACGGCCGCGTGGCGAAGCTGCCGCGCTACGGTCCCAAGACGGCGGAGAAGATCCTCCGGGGGATCGAGCGCCTGCGCGCGGCCGGCTCGCAGCGGCTCTATCCGCGGGGCGCCGAGGAGGGCGCGCGCGTGCTGGCGATGGTGCGCGCGCATCCGGACGTGCTCGCGGCCGAAGTGGCCGGCTCCATCCGGCGCCGGCGCGAGACGGTGGGCGACGTCGACGTCGTCGCGGCGTGCGGCACCGCCCCGAAGCGCGTGGCGACGTCGTTCGCCAACGCGCCTGGCGTGCGCTCGGCGCGCGCGAAGGGCGCGGGATCCGTCGCGATCACGTACGTCGATGGCACCTGCATCGACCTCCACTGCGTCGCGCGCGAGGACTTCGCGATCGCGCTGTGGCGCGCGACCGGATCGGCCGATCATCTCGACGCCGTCGCGGCGCGCCTGGCCGAGCGGGGGTTCACGCTCGACGGCGACCGGCTGCTGGACGAGCGCCACGGCGTCGTGCCGATCGCCGACGAGGAGACGCTGTACGCGCATGCCGGCCTCGCCTTCGTGCCCCCCGAGCTGCGCGAGGGCCGTGGCGAGATCGAGGCAGCCGCCGCGGGGCCGCTGCCGGCGCTGATCGAGCTGGCCGACATCCGCGGCGTGCTCCACTGCCATTCGACCTGGTCGGACGGCAAGGCGACGATCGCGCAGATGGCCGACGCGGCGCGCGAGCGCGGCTGGAGCTACATCGGCATCACCGACCACTCGCAGTCCGCGTTCTACGCCAGCGGCATGTCGCGCGAGCGCGTGCTCGCGCAGCACGACGAGATCGACGCGCTGAACGCGGCGCGCTCCGACGTACGCGTGCTGAAGGGCGTGGAAGCCGACATCCTCGCCGACGGGACGCTCGACTACGGCGACGACGTGCTCGACCGGTTCGACTTCGTGGTCGCTTCGGTGCACTCTCGCTTCTCGATGGATGGCGCGACGATGACGGCGCGCGTGCTTCGCGCCCTCGACGATCCTCGCCTCACGATCCTCGGCCATCCCACCGGGCGACTGCTCCTGTCGCGCGAGCCGTACGCGATCGACGTCGACGCGGTGCTGGAGAAGGCGGCGGAGGTGGGCGCGGCGGTCGAGCTCAACGCCGACCCTCACCGCCTCGATCTCGACTGGCGCCACATGCCGCGGGCCCGCGCGCTGGGCGTGCCGATCGAGATCGGCCCCGACGCCCACTCACCACGAGGACTGGATCACATGACGACGGGAATCGGCATCGCGCGCAAGGGCGGACTCGTCGCGCGCGACGTGCTCAATACGCGCTCGGCTGACGACGTGCTCGCGTTCGCGCGCGCGCGACGCAAGCGCGGAGGGCGCTGATGGGAGCGAAGCCGCCGGCCAAGAAGGGCGTGAAAGCGACCGCGAAGAGCGGCGCGAAGGCGACCGCGAAGAGCGGCGTGAAGGCGACTGTGAAGCGGGGCACGACTCTGCCGGCGAAGCAAGGCGCGACGGCGGCGAGGCGCGTGAAGCGCCCGCGTCCGCGCGGCCCCGCCCTCCGCGCCCACGCGGCACTGCTGCTCGAGCGGCTGCTCGAGCGCTATCCCGACGCGCACTGCGCGCTCGACTTCACGAATGCCTACGAGCTGCTGTGCGCGACGATCCTCAGCGCGCAGTGCACCGACAAGCGCGTGAACCTCGTCACCCCCACCCTGTTCGCGCGCTATCCCGATCCGCGATCGCTCGGCGCCGCGCGTCAGGAGGACGTCGAGGAGCTGATCAAGAGCACGGGCTTCTTCCGCAACAAGGCGAAGAGCCTCATCGGCATGGCGACGGCCGTCGTCGAGCACCACGGCGGCGAGGTTCCGGCCGACATGGACTCCCTCGTCGTCCTCCCCGGCGTCGGCCGCAAGACGGCGAACGTCATCCTCGGCAATGCCTTCGGCCGCAACGACGGCATCGTCGTCGACACGCACGTCACGCGACTGAGCAACCGCCTCGCGCTCGCCAACGGGACCGATGCGGTGAAGATCGAGCGCGCCCTGCTGCCGCTGTTTCCGCAGGAGCGGTGGACGATGCTGTCGCATCTGCTGATCGAGCACGGGCGGCAGGTGTGCGATGCGAGGAAGCCGCGGTGCGGCGACTGCCTGCTCGCCGACGTGTGTCCGAGCGCGCTGGTGTGATGCGAGCGTGGGTAGGTAACACCGGTACTTGGTACCGGTACCCGTAGCTGGTACCTGTACCAGGTACGCCCGAGCCGGTGATCAACGGCTCTCGTGCCGGTAGCCGCGGGTTCGTGACCGTACCGGTACCGATGTACCCTGTACCGGGACCCTGTACGGCGTCCAGGCGCGACCCTTTCCCGGCGCGGGGCGCCCCTGCGCGCCGCGTCGGGCGTACAGGGTAGCGGTAGTCGGTACATCGGTACCGGTACTGCTGGAAATCCCCGTGTACCGCGGCGACAGCCTCGATGCGCCGGCTCGAGCGTACGGGTACTCGGTACGAATACCCCGTACAGGTACCAGCTACAGGTATTCGGTACCAAAGCGCGTGTCCTACTCCACCCGCAGCACCCCGAGCCCGACGGTCGACGTCGCGGCCAGCGGCGTCGTCGGCGTCGACTTGAGCTCGAGCAGCTGCGTCACGCCCGGCGCGATCGGTCCGATCCGCATCAGCATCGCGCTGCCGCCCTTCACGTTCCGCCCCGACACCGCGATCGCCCCGCCCGTGCTCTGGCGCATCGCCAGCGGCGCCGGGGGCCGCGAGTCGAGCTCCGTCAGCCCCTGGAAGATGTCGGGCAGGTTCCAGCTCGGCTCCGCGTACGGCCCGCGCGCGGTCGGCAGGTTGTCCGCGGCGAGCATCAGGGTGAACTCGGCGAGAAGCTGCGGGAACGGTCGGCCCGACGCTGCCTCCACGTTCGCCGTGCCCGATAGGCTGCCCGTTTGCACGAGCCGGCGCAGGAACGCGCCCTCGTCGTCGCCGCCGTACGTGTCCAGCAGCCACCGCGCGAACAGCCAGGCGCTCCCGTAGATGTCGCTGTCGTCCGAGCCGCTCAGGATCGACTTCGACTCGAAGCTCATGAGATAGCTCGCGAGGAAGCCGAAGTGGTTCGTCATCGCGATGACGCCGTCCGCGCATCCCGCCGTCGTCGGACGCGACTCGCAGTACACCGTCTGGCGATAGGTCGCGTCGCCGCGCCACGTGTTGCCGCGGATCGCGCGGCCGAACAACTCGCTCGCCACCTGCGCCGTGGCTTCCTCGAGCCATACCTGCTCGAACTGCGTCGCTTCGCGCGACAGCCGCTCGGCGTACGACGTGATGTGCTTCGCCTCGTGGATCATCGTGGCCGGCATCTGCCGGCGCCACTGCGAGCGACCGTTCAGCGACGCGCTCCCCGCCGTCGTGTCGGTCACGGTGCGCGCGTAGAAGATCTCCGCTTCGTTGCTCCCGGCGACGGAGGGGTCCTGCGACAGGGGATAGAGATCGCACGCCGAGACGAACCCGAGCAGGTTGCTGCCGATCGCATTCACCTTCGGCGTGAACAGCATCAGGATGCGGCTGTTCGCTTCCCCGCCGGCGTGGCGGGCGAACGGATTGCCGAAGTTGAGCAGCAGCGGATAGGAGATCGTCTCGAACTCCTGCGCCATCGCGGTGAGATCGGCGTCGATCTTCCCCGCCAGCGGCCCCGCGATGTCCTCCAGCACGATCGAGTGAGCGCCGATGAAGACGACGCGCGCCGTGATGGGCGAGACGCCGGCCGCCGTGCATGAGCTGTAGTGGAAGTTGATCGGCACCGTGATGCCGATGGTGAGGGGGATCTGCGGCATCGCGGCGCGCGAGTACGAAGGAGCGAGCCGGCTCCGACGCGGTGCGCCCAGCCGTCGGAGCACGTCCAGGTCGGCATCGAGATGGTCGAGGTGCG
>Ga0070669_100002501_pt1 | contig 13309 bp, 13 predicted proteins | sample KBSS53metaG_FD_64680 | JGI IMG/M metagenome (GOLD analysis project Ga0070669, IMG submission 64680) | Switchgrass rhizosphere microbial communities from Kellogg Biological Station, Michigan, USA - KBS S5-3 metaG | ecosystem: Host-associated > Plants > Roots > Rhizosphere > Soil ... | reverse complement strand
GGCATTTCGCACTTGCGGTAAAATGAATTAATCCTATTATATTGATCGATGTCCTCGATTGTTCACCTGCCCAGCCTGAAGCAGCTCCGCTACCTGGTGGCGCTGGAGGAGCACCGTCATTTCGGCAAGGCGGCCGCGTCCTGCTTCGTGTCGCAATCGACCCTGAGCGCGGGCCTCAAGGAGCTGGAGACGGCCCTGGATGCCGAGCTGGTGGAGCGCAACAACCGCACCCTGGTCTTCACCGCGCTCGGGCTGGAAGTAGCCAACCGCGCCAAGCGGGTGCTGCGCGAGGCGGAGGAGCTGGCGGAACTGGCGGCCAAAGACAAGGAACCGTTGAGCGGCCGGCTGCGCCTCGGCGTCATTCCGACCATCGCGCCTTACCTGCTGCCCAAGACCCTGCCGATGCTGCGCAAGGCCTATCCCAAGCTGCAGCTCTACCTCACCGAGGACCAGACCGCGCGCCTGCTGGCGCTATTGGAGGACGGCACGCTGGACCTGGTGTTGCTGGCCCTGCCCTATCACGCGGACAACGTCGAGACGCTGCCGCTGTTCAAGGACGGCTTCCAGCTGGTCACCCGCAAGGACAGCCCGCTGGCGCAGAAGAAGGTTGCCACCACCGCCGATCTCAAGGACGCCGACCTGCTGCTGCTGGCGGAGGGCCATTGCCTGCGCGAGCACGCCCTGGCCGCCTGCCGCCTGCCGCAGGCCGACAGCGGCTTTGCCGGCGCCAGCCTCAATACCCTGGTGGAGATGGTGGCCGGCGGCCTCGGCGTCACGCTGCTGCCGGACATGGCGGTGCCGATGCACGTGCCGAAGACCGGCGAACTGGTGGCGCGGCCGTTTGATCGTTCTGGGGCTGGACGTCAGATCGGATTGGCGTGGCGCACGACGTCAAGTCGGGCCGAGGAATTCCAGGAATTCGGCGCGGCCTTGACCAAGGCCGCGCGGTCGGCGGGGATCGCGGGCGGCTAGCCTACTTCCGCTTGGTGCGCTTGGCGCGTTCGGCGGCGAGGTCGATCACGTTGTTGCTGTAGAGCGGCTGCTTGCCCTTGGCGGCCTTTTCCTTGGCGGCCTGGCGGGTGAAGCCCGCGCCTTCGCCGTAGCGGTTGAAGGGCCGTTCGCCGGACTTCAGGCGAACGTAGGCGAGGACCGTATCTTCCTGGTCAGCCTGATATTCGCTCATCGTGATCCTCGCTGCGCTAGGGGCAGGGGATTTGCCCCGTCAGCGTCAGTAGACCACCAAAACTGCAAATAAATGGTTATCAGCCGACCCTGTCCGGAGGGTTAGGCCGACCGATCTAACCTACTGACGGACCAGGGGTTTGTACTTGATCCGGTGGGGCTGGTCGGCCTCCGACCCCAGCCGCTTGTGGCGGTCGGCCTCGTAGTCCTGGTAGTTGCCCTCGAACCACTCGACGTGGCTGTCGCCCTCGAAGGCCAGGATGTGGGTGGCGATGCGGTCCAGGAACCAGCGGTCGTGGCTGATGATCACCGCGCAGCCGGCGAAGGTTTCCAGCGCCTCTTCCAGCGCCCGCAGCGTGTCGACGTCGAGATCGTTGGTCGGCTCGTCGAGCAGCAGCACGTTGGCGCCGGACTTCAGCATCTTGGCGAGGTGCACGCGGTTGCGCTCGCCGCCCGAGAGCTGGCCGACCTTTTTCTGCTGGTCGGCGCCCTTGAAGTTGAAGGCGGCGACATAGGCGCGGCTCGGCATCTTGGTCTTGCCAAGCTCGACTTCGTCGAGCCCGTCGGAGACCTCCTGCCACACTGTCTTGTCGGCGGCGAGGCTGTCGCGCGACTGGTCGATGTAGCCGAGCTTCACGGTCTCGCCGACGCGGAACGAGCCGCCATCGGCCTTCTCCTGGCCGATGATCATGCGGAACAGGGTGGTCTTGCCGGCGCCGTTCGGGCCGATCACGCCGACGATGCCGCCGGGCGGCAGGCGGAAGGACAGCTCTTCCATCAGCAGGCGGTCGCCGAAGCCCTTGTTCACCTTGTCGGCCTCGATCACCAGGTTGCCGAGGCGCGGGCCGGCGGGAATCGTGATGGCGGCGGTGTCCATGGCCTTTTCGTTGGACTGGGCGAGCAGTGATTCGTAAGCCGTGACGCGCGCCTTGGACTTGGCCTGGCGCGCCTTGGGGCTTTGCCGGATCCATTCCAGCTCGCGATCCAGGGTGCGCTGGCGCGCCGTCTCGGTCTTTTCCTCCTGCACCAGGCGCTTGCTCTTCTGCTCCAGCCAGCCCGAGTAGTTGCCTTCGTACGGGATGCCCTTGCCGCGATCGAGCTCGAGGATCCAGCCGGCGACGTTGTCCAGGAAGTAGCGGTCGTGGGTGATGGCGACCACGGTGCCCTTGTATTCCTGCAGGAACTGCTCCAGCCAGGCGACCGATTCCGCGTCGAGATGGTTGGTCGGCTCGTCCAGCAGCAGCATGTCGGGGCTGGACAGCAGCAGGCGGCACAGCGCCACGCGGCGGCGCTCGCCGCCCGAGAGCTTGCTCACGTCGGCATCGCCCGGAGGGCAGCGCAGCGCGTCCATCGCGATCTCGACCTTGCGCTGGACGTCCCAGGCGTCGGCGTGATCGATCTTCTCCTGCAGCTCCGCCTGCTTTGCCAGCAGCGTGTCGAAATCGGCGTCCGGATCGGCCATGGCGTTCGAGACCTCCTCGAACTCCTTCAGCAGCGCGGCGGTCGCGCCCACGCCTTCCATGACGTTGCCCAGCACGTCCTTCGAGGCATCGAGCTGCGGCTCCTGTTGCAGGAACCCGACGGAGACGCCGTCCGCCGCCCAGGCCTCGCCGGAGAAGTCCTTGTCGATGCCCGCCATGATTCGCAGCAGGGTCGACTTGCCGGCGCCGTTGTGGCCGAGCACGCCGATCTTGGCCCCCGGCAGGAACGACAGCCAGATGTTCTCCAGGACCTTCCGGCCGCCCGGATAGATCTTGGTCAGGCCCTTCATGACATAGATGTATTGGTAGGCAGCCATTTTATTGATATTCCATGTTTTTCCGCATCCGGAGCGGTCGTCCGGCGAATGTGCGGACCAAGGCCGCGTCTTTTAGCGAGTCGCGCGCGGAAGGACAATCCTGCTGGGTCGATTTCCTTCCCTCCCCAACGCCCGGCCGCAACCGCACCTCATTGCCATGCTGAGGCCACCCGGCCGAGTCCAGCCCCTAGACGGGCGTGGTGCAGAGGGCCAAGCTGACTGTCGGGGATCATATCGGTTGGGCGGTCCAGTCCATATGCAGAGGCCGCAGATTAGCGGACCCAGCGTCGCCAGAATCAGATCTGACCATCGCGGCAGGAGTCGAGAAAGGCGCCTGAATGCACTGGAACAGAGGGTATCGGCTCGTAAGCTACGTCAGGTCCTCGCTGTGGGTCGTTCCATTCATTGCGATCGTCCTCGAGCAGATCGCCATTCGCGTGCTGGCGCGGATCGACCGCGCCGTTGGATATTTCCAGCTGACACGTGAGGAAAGCAGGCGATGCGCAAACTGATATCGGGAATAGTCGAGTTCCGCGAGCTGCAGTTGCCCAAATATGTGGAACGCTTCCGCGGCCTGGCGCTTACGCAGTCGCCCGATGCGCTCTTCGTCACCTGTTCGGACAGCCGCGTGGTGCCCGACCTGCTGGTCTCGACCCACCCGGGCGAACTGTTCACGATGCGCAATGTCGGCAACCTGGTCCCGCCGGCCACGGCGGAAGGGATTTCCGTCGGCGATGTATCGGAAGCAAGCGCGATCGAATACGCCGTGCTCGTCCTGAAGGTCGCCAACATCGTCGTTTGCGGGCACTCGGAATGCGGCGCGATGAAGGCGGTGCTGGCGACCGAGGCAAAGCCGGGCGCGCCGAACCTTCAAAAGTGGCTGCATCACGCCAGTGCCGCGGCGTTCCGGCTGGAACACGAGGGAGCGCTCGATGCCTCGTTAAAGCCCCATGACCAGCTCTCGCAGCTCAACGTCCTGGTGCAACTCGGGCACCTGATGTCCTACCCGATCGTGCGGACACAAGTCGCGGCCGGAGCCTTGCACTTGAGCGGCTGGTGGTTCGACATCGCCACCGGCGATATGTACTCATACGAGCCCACCAGTCGCTCGTTCGAGGTCATCGACCGGCAGGTTGCCGAGCGGTTGATTGCCCGTCTCGAGGCGTAACAGCCATTCAACCGCGACAAATGAAAACCGGCGCCACGGTGGCCCGTGACGCCGGGAGTTTGCCCTGTCCAGCGTCGGTGGAGGGGACCACCGACGCCGGTCTCAGGCTAATCTTCGATCGTTCGCGTGTATTTCTGGCGCAGGAATAGCACGCCGATGACCAGCGACATCAGCGCGACCACGATCGGGTACCACAGGCCGTAGTAGATATCGCCCGAAGCCGCGACCATCGCCGTTGCGAGCAAGGGCAGCATGCCGCCGAACCAGCCGTTGCCGATGTGATAGGGCAGCGACATGGAGGTGTAGCGGATCTTGGTCGGGAACAGTTCGACCAGGAACGCCGCGATCGGGCCGTACACCATGGTGACGTAGATCATCATGATGGTGAGGATCACCACCACCATCGTCGTATTCATCGCCGCCGAATCGGCCTTGGCCGGATAGCCGCTCTCAGCCAACGCGGCCTTGTAGGCATCCGCGTTGAAGCCTTGCAGCACGGTCGCGCCGACCGTCGTCTGCACGGCCTGGCCTTCGACCGCAGGCACCGACTGGAACGAGAGGCCCGACTTGGTCAGGAAGTCCTTGGCCTTGTCGCATTCGGTGAAGTTCGTCCACGGGAAGATGAAGATGTGGAAGCTGCAATCGGTGGCCGCGACCGAGATCTGGACGTCCTCCTGATACTTTTCCAGTGCTGGATTGGCGTAGTGGGTCAATCCCTGGAACAGCGGGAAGTAGGTGACCGCCGCGATGAGGCAGCCCGCCAGGATGATCTTCAGCCGTCCGATGCGATCGGACAGCCACCCGAAGAAGATGAAGAACGGCGTGCCGATGAGCAGCGAAATGGCGATCAAGGTGTAGGCAAGCTGGCCGTCGACCTTGAGCGTGATGGTGAGGAAGAACAGCGCGTAGAACTGGCCCGTGTACCAGACGACACCCTGGCCCGCGGTCGCGCCCAACAACGCAAGCAGCACGTACTTGTTGTTGGGATAGCGCAGGAAGCTGTCGGTCAGGGGCGACTTCGAGCCCTTGCCCTCCGACTTCATTTTCTGGAACACCGGCGATTCATTCAGCTTCAGCCGGATGTAGACCGAGAACACCAGCAGGATCAGCGAAACCAGGAACGGAATGCGCCAGCCCCAGGAGGCGAAGGTCTCCGGCGCCATGATGCCGCTGAAGCGGCAAATGCCGATCACGAGCAGCGAGAGGAAGAAGCCGAGCGTCGCCGTGGTTTGGATCCAGGCCGTCTCATAGCCGCGACGGTGATCCTCGGAATGCTCCGCGACATAGGTCGCGGCGCCGCCATATTCGCCACCCAGCGCCAGGCCCTGCGCCAGGCGCAGTGTCACCAGCAGGACGGGCGCCGCCCAGCCGATGCTCTCGAAGGTGGGCAGCAGGCCGACGGCGAAGGTCGAGAAGCCCATGACCAGGATGGTCACGAGGAAGGTGTATTTGCGTCCAACCAGGTCGCCGACCCGGCCGAACACGATTGCGCCGAACGGACGCACCAGGAAGCCGGCCGCATAGGTCGCGAACGCTGCCAGCAGCGCGGCGGTCGCATTCTCCTTGGGGAAAAACAGCGCGGCGAAGAATGGCGCCAGCGTTGCGTAGAGATAGAAATCGTACCATTCGAACACGGTGCCCAGCGAGGACGCGAACACCACCTTGCGAACTTCGGAGCGTGGAATGGAGGCTGTGACGCTACCGCCCCGTCCCGCAATATCTTGAGCGCTCATACGAGCCTCCTCCCAATCGCGCGCGAGTTAGGCCTCGGCGCTGGTTGTCCCCGGGTTCCCCAGTTTTACGCCCAGAGCGCGGCCGGGACTCGCGCCTGTGCGGCCGCAGAACGGCCTGCTGGCGGGATACATCCTGTGACCTTCCCAGTGACCCTAGACTTTGGTCGGGAGCCAGCGCGCCGCGCCAACCGGACGATTGTGCGGCGCATCACAAGGCCCGATCCTTGGCCTTGCCTCGGGTGCCCCAAAGGTGCGATTCTGTTGACGATTTCGGCCCCTCGCGAGGGACTGCGCGGTGCAATGCCGGGGGCCGGCCCAGGATAAAATGTCGCGTCGCGCGCGAGAGGGGACCGTGGCCCGGAGATTCCGGCAACTTTATTGCTTGCACGCCCCCTTGGCTGCGTTGCGCCTGGGCTGAGCCGTCATGTCCAGCCCAGCCAGCCAGCCGCCAGCCGCACCGCCGCAGGACCCGACGGAAACACTGACCGACCCGTTGGAGTTCGCGGCGGCGCTCAGCCGCTCCTTCGCCCAGACCCAGGACATCAATGCCACCGTCCGCGAAGCGCTGTCGCAGATCGTGAAGCTGATGCGGGTCGAGGCGGGCGCGATCTTCCTGTTGGACGAGCTGCGGGCCAACCTGATCTGCCGTGCTTCGGTCGGTCCGGTCGACATCACCGGCCTGTCCGTCCCGAACGGCAGCGGAATTGTCGGCCGCGCGGTGACCGAGGACCGCATCCAGGTAGTCGAGCAGGCCTATCAGGACCAAGCCTTCTTCGCCGAGGCCGACCGCAAGACCGGCTTCGTCACCCGATCCATCCTGTGCGCGCCGATGAGCGTCGGCCAGATCGTGATCGGGGCGGTCGAGGTGCTGAACAAGCAGAACGGCAAGCCGTTCAACGCCGAGGATCAGAATCTGCTGCGCGTCGTCGCCGCGTCCTCCGCCCTCGCCATCACGAACGCGCGCATGGCGGACCGCCTGGTGGCGCAGGAGCGGCTGCAACGCGAGGTCGAGCTGGCGGCCGAGATCCAGCGCCACCTCCTGCCGACCGAAGACAACGACGCCTCGCCCATTTGCGGCCTGGTGCGGCCGATCCAGGAAGTGTCCGGCGATTTCTACGATCACTTCGAACTGCCGGACGGCACCATCGCCTTCGCCATCGGCGACGTGTCGGGCAAGGGGCTGAACGCCTCGCTGCTGATGTCGCAGACCGCCAGCCTGTTCCGCTGCCTCGGCAAGACGGTGCGCGATCCGGCGCGCCTGATGTCGATCCTCAATCGCGAAATCTGCGCGACCGTGAGCCGCGGCATGTTCGTGACCATGGTGTCGGGCCTGTACGATCCGGCGACCGGCCATCTGCGCTTCGCCAACGCGGGCCACATCCCGCCCCTGCTGCGCCGGCCGAACCAGCGTTCGGTCGAGATGCCGGCCGACAGCCCGCCGCTCGGTATCCTGCCGGGCTCGAAATACGAGACCGAGGAAGTGAACCTTGAGGGCGCGCAGTTCATCCTGTGCACCGACGGTGTGACGGAATTCCGCTTCGGCGATGAAGAGCTCGGCACCGAGGGGCTGGACCTGCTGCTCGATACCGCACGCGGCCAGCCGCTGTTGCAGCGCCTGAATGCCGTGGTCGACGAACTGCAGCGCGCCGGCTGGCGCTCGCGCGACGATCTGACGCTGCTCGCGATCGACGACAGCATGGCCGCGCGTTCGGTCGAGCAGCGGGCGGAGAGCGAGCGCGCCACCCCGGACTCCAGCGATTTCCTGTTCGGCCTGTCTTTTCCGGCCGATCCCAAGCGGTTGAAGCTGGTCCGGCCCGCCATCCGGGCCGCCGCCGAGGCCTGCGGCTTTGACGAAAATGAAACGGATGACGTGCTATTGGCGGCTGGGGAAGCGATCGAGAACATCATCGTCCACGCCTATGGCAACCGGCGGGGCGAGATTGCGCTTGCCGTCCACCGGATGCCGGATGGTCTCATGCTGCGGATTCGGGATTTTGCGCCCAACGTCGACCCGGCTAAGATACAGCCGCGGAAACTCGAGGATGTGCGTCCGGGGGGGCTCGGGACGCACTTCATTCGCGCTGTCATGGATGATGCCAGCTTCATCCCCCTGCCGGATGGGGAGGGCAACCTCTTGGAACTGGTCAAGCGCAAGAGGTAGAGCAATGTCTGTCGCAAGCATCACCGAGCAGTCCGGCCGAACCGTGGTCGCCCTCAGCGGTGAAATCGACATGGAAGAGGCGCCCAAGGTGCGGCGCGCGCTGCTCGACAGCATGAAGCAGAAGCGCGACATCCTGGTGGATTTGAGCGCGGTCACCTATATCGACTCGTCCGGCATCGCCAGCCTGATCGAGGGATTGCAGGCCGCGCGCAAGCAGAAGAACGACCTGGCCCTGGTCTCGGTCAGCCAGCGCGCACGCCGCGTGCTGGAGCTGGCGCGCCTCGACAAGGTCTTCACCATCCATGCCGACCTGGCGACCGCCCTCGCCGTGACAAAGAGCTAGATCCCGCCCATGACCGCCGTCCTCAAATTCTTTGACGCGATCGGACGGCGGACCGCCAAGGGCTTCGACGAATGGGGCTTTGGCGCCTCGCTGCTGGCAGAGTCCATCGTCTGGATCTTCGTCGGCCGCTTCTATCGCCAACCGGTGCGCTTCACGCACACCTTCGCGGAGATGATGCGCTTCGGCATCGCCGCATTGCCGATCGCAATCTTGCTGTCCGCCACCATCGGCCTCATGCTGGCGATCCAGAGCCTCTATTCGCTCGGCCTGTTCGGCGCGCAGAACTTCGCCTATATCGGCATCGCGCTCTCCGTGACGCGCGAATTCTCGCCGCTCATCATGGGCATCCTGATCGCCGGCCGGTCCGGCTCCGCGATCGCGGCGCGGCTCGCCACCATGACCATCAATCAGGAAGTTGACGCGCTGCAGGTCATGGGCATCAATCCGGTGCGCTTCCTGGTGGCGCCGATGCTGATCGCCCTCGTCATCATGCTGCCGTGCCTGGCGATGCTGGCGAACCTCGTCTCCATCGGCGCGGCCGCCCTCTACGTTTCGGCCAGCCTCGATACCTCGATGGGGTCCTACATCTACAACACGCTGCAGATCCTGAAGACCGACGATGTCTGGCACGGCATCTACAAGTCATCCTTCTTCGGCCTGCTGATCGCCCTGATCGGCGTGATGAACGGCGCCAGTGTCAGCGGCGGCGCCGAGGGCGTCGGGCGCGTCACCACCCGCTCTGTCGTGCAGGCGATCACTGCCATCGTCGTGTCCGACATGGTCATCGGCTATCTGAGTACGCACTGATGGCCCTCGCCGCGCCCGAACCCGAAACCATCTGGAAGCCCACGATCGAGGAGCTGCAGAGCCGTCCGGTGGTGATCGAGGTCGATCATCTCGACTGGACGTTCGGCACGCGCCAAGTCTTGTTCGATGTGTCCATGAAGGTCCATGAGGGTGAGATCATGGTCATCATGGGCGGCAGCGGCTCGGGCAAGACCACGCTGCTGCGCCACCTGGTCGGGCTGATGCCGCCGGTGAAGAACCGGGTCAAGCTGCTGGGCCAGGACGTCGGCAGCCTGAAGGCGCTGCAGAAGCTGGAGCTGCGGCGCAAGATCGGCGTCGCGTTCCAGTTCGGCGCCCTGTTCAGCTCCATGAGCGTCGCGGAGAATGTGAAGCTGCCGTTGCGCGAGCTGGCGCATCTCGACGAGAAGACCATGGACATCATGGCGCGGCTCAAGCTCGAGGTCGTGAACATGTCCGGCTTCGGCAACCTGATGCCGGCGGAGCTGTCGGGCGGCATGGTGAAGCGCGCCTCGATCGCCCGCGCCATCGTGATGGATCCGAAGCTGGTGTTCCTGGATGAGCCGTCTTCGGGACTTGATCCGATCGTCTCTTCGGCGCTCGACGATCTCATCCTGCGGCTGCGCGAGGCGATGGGAATCTCCGTGGTCGTCGTCACCCACGATGTCGAGAGCGCCTTCAAGATCGGCGACCGCATCACGGTGCTGGATCGCGGCCATATCCTGGCTTGCGAGCGCCCGGACCAGATTCGCGTGAACACCAATGAGCGCGTGCAGAACCTGATCAATCGCAGGTCCGAGCACATCGAGGTCGATCCGGAGGAATATCTGCGCCGGCTGGCCGGAGACTAGGCCAGAAACGAGGGGCTGAGGGGAAGATGCGCAACCATTTCATCAACTACACGACCGTTGGCGTATTCGTCGCGGCCATGATCGTCGCGCTGCTCTGGGCGCTGGCGCAGATCTCGGGGCGGACCGGTCCATCCGACGGCTACGCGATCGTCATGGATGCCGTGACCGACATCGATTACGGCACCCTCGTCCGCTACGAAGGCTACAAGATCGGCCAGGTCGAGCGTATCGAGCCGGAATGGGTCAACGGCAAGTACCAGTTCCGGGTCTTCGTCTCGGTGGAAAAGGATTGGAAGTTCCCGGCCGATTCGGTTGCGCGCATTTCCGCATCCAGCTTCCTCGCGGGCAAGACGGTGGAAGTCTTCAGCGGCAAGTCGACACAGCTGGTCGCCGTTGGCGGCGAGATCAAGAGCGGCCCGCCGGCCGACGCGTTCTCCCTGATGGCGCAGGTCGCGGGCCAGATCGGCGATCTCTCGGAGAATTCGCTGAAGCCGCTCATCCAGCACGTCGACGAAATCATCCTGAGAATCGGCAACCACACCGACGCCAACCTGGAGGAGTTGTTCACCAGCCTGCAGGCGATCGCGGCCGAGGTGCAGAACAAGACGCCGAAGATCACCGACGACATCTCGACCTTCACGACGCAGATGAACGCCACGTTGCTGCAGGCCGACAAGTTCCTGGACGACCAGAACCTGCAGTCGGTGCGCACCATCCTCGCCAACACCGAAAAGGCCACCAAGGACGCCAGCGTCGCGGCCGGTGAGGTGAAGGAATTGGGTCAGAAGCTGCAGAAGCTGGCCGACCAAGTCAACGACATGATCGGCGACAACCGCAAGAACGTCGACAAATCGCTTGCGAATCTCGAATACATCCTGCGTTCTGTGGCGCAGAACATCGATTCGATCACGCGCAACATCGACGGGACAGCGCGCAACATGAGCGAGTTCAGCAGATTGATCCGCCAGAATCCGGGCCTGCTCTTGAATGGTGGGCCGCCGGCGGCCGATCAGGGCCTGACCCCCGCATCCTCGGCGGAGCAGTGATCATGCGCGGACTGAAAGCCCTCGCGCTCCTGCCGATCCTGGCGATGCTCTCCGGCTGTTTCGGTTCCGCTCCGGCGGTTCCGAAGGAGCAGTATTTCCGTCTGATCGCCGACCAGCCGGCCGGGCAGGCATCGAAGAAGATCACGGGCGGCATCGAGATCGTGCCGTTCGCCGGCGAAGGCGTGATGTCGGAACGGCCCCTGCTCTTCACCGCCGACGGCGGGCGCAAGCTGGAGCAGCGCAACTACGCCTACTGGACCGACGCGCCGCCGCAGATGCTGCGCGACCAGCTGGTGACCTATCTGCGGGAGGCCGGCGTCGCCGACGGCGTGGCGCCGAGCGAGCTCCGGCTGGACAGCGCCTATGTCATCCGCGGCACCATCCGGCGGCTGGAGCAGCTGGTCGGCAGCGGTTCCGGCGCCGTCATCTCGCTGGAATTGGCGGTGACGGAGAACAGCAGCGACCGGCTGGTCCTGAGCAAGGTCTACACCGCGGAGAAGCCCACCTCGGGCGACGGCATCGACGGTGCAGTGGCGGCGCTCAACGACGGCCTGGATGAGATCTTCGCCGCCTTCGCCAGCGACCTCGCCGCGGCAAAGTTCTGAGGCTCCCTACTCCAGCGCCTGCGACCGCGTGACGTCGAACGGATGGTCGATCAGCTGCTCTGCGCGCTCCACGAAGCGGTCGGTGTCGAGCAAGTTCGCATGCACATTGAACGCCGCCTCGTCCGCCCAGCGCGAGTGGATCCAGAACAGGCGCGGATCGCGGACTGAACGATAGATTCCCATTTCGACGCAACCCGGCTCGGCGCGGACCGGCTCCGGTTGCGCGCGCAGCAGCGCTTCGAGCGCATGCTCCTGGCCCTCGCGGGCGTGGAATCGGGCAAAGATGAACAGCTTCATCGGACTCCTCCGTCAAGCACGGCCAGAGCCTAGAACCGCCCGCCGACAGTTCGTGTCCGCAGCTCGTGCTTCAAACGACGTCCAGCGCATGGTGAAGGATTATCCAAACGAGGAAACCGAGAAGCCCAACGATTCCAGCGATTGCAAGCCAATTCAGGGGCGGCCTGGGCCACGGAATGCCGCGCCGCTCAAACAATCCTCGCAGAGTGTAGAATATCCGGGGCCCTGCTAGACTCTCGTTCCCCGCGTCGCTCAAGAGATGGGCGAACCTGGCGGTTGGATAGGGCGACAACGTCCAATCCGGATTGAAGCCGACAAACCCCAGGATGCTGCCAATCGCCCGCCGTCCGATCGCGCATTTCGTTTCGACCGCCGGGTGATGCTCCTTGATCGCGGCGAGCATGCGCTGCAGCTCGACTTGATCATCGACAATGATCAGCAAGCGGTCCGGTGTCACGCTGCCGAGCGCCGTGGTCAGCTCCCACTTGAGTCCCGCGCTTTCTCCAGTGCGCAGCACAATCAAGCTCGCGCTCTTGATCAATTTCCGCACCTCATCCTGCCAATCAGAATCGCTGACATAGAACCGGTGGGCGCCGACTTCCGGAAGGCGCTCGCCGGGCCTGCCGACCGCGACAAATGGGCCGAAATGAGACAGCACGCCGGCGATGTGCTCCTCCTCGGTCAGACCGCCCAGGCGAGCGGACCCTCTGACGTCGTCATCGAACGAACGGAGATAAACGACTGGCGGCTGCTCCAGTTTCACCTTTGACAAATCGGCGAGGCCGATCTGTCCGACCTGAACGCGGCGAGACAGGTGGTGATATCGGGGGGCGAGCATTCTTCGCCGGACATAGGCGATGCCGCATATCGGCAGCGCGATCAATGGAACCACGACATATTCCTCGGGAATGAAATTTCCCGAGAAAGCGGTGCAGAAAGACACGATCAGCACGATCGTCCAGAAGGCGTTCTTTCTGCCGAGCTTGTGGACATCCTCCAGCGGCGCATCGCCGCGCCGGGCCTCGACGATCTGCCGTTCGACGAGCAATTTCCTCGCCAGGGTCCGGTATCTTGCAAAGGCCATGAAGGAGACGATGGTCAGCGCGAGGCACGTCAATAATGTAAGGGACGCCACACCGGGGGACCCGGGGTAGAGGTTGGCAAGCACAATCCAGGCTGGAAACGCACCGAGGCCGGCAATCAAGCAGAGATACTTCGTGATACGCGCACGGTTGTGCCGCGAGACGATATCCGCCGAGGACGGGAATTCGACGCTTGGCGTCGGGATTTCCTGCCCGGCGGGTTCTGTTTCCTGCGTCGC
>Ga0070669_100002495_pt1 | contig 13325 bp, 9 predicted proteins | sample KBSS53metaG_FD_64680 | JGI IMG/M metagenome (GOLD analysis project Ga0070669, IMG submission 64680) | Switchgrass rhizosphere microbial communities from Kellogg Biological Station, Michigan, USA - KBS S5-3 metaG | ecosystem: Host-associated > Plants > Roots > Rhizosphere > Soil ... | reverse complement strand
CGCCGCGCACGGTTGTTTCCGTCATGCGCGTGCCGGAACTTAATCAAATCACCGGTGACGGCAGTTCAGGGATTCGCATCGGTGCTTCGGTAACCCTCACTGACATTTGCGAAAACGAAATCATCAATCGCGATTATCCGGTTATCGCTCAGGCGGCGCGAACGATCTCCACGCCCATCCTGCGCAACATGGGAACCATCGGCGGCAACCTGCTGCTCGACACGCGCTGCAATTATTACGACCAGAATTTTGAGTGGCGCAAAGGCATCAACTTTTGTTTGAAGAAGGATGGCGACGTTTGCTGGGTGGCGCCCGGAAGCTCGAAGTGCTGGGCCGTGCAGTCGTCGGATCTCGTGCCGGTGATGGTGGCTATTGGGGCGAAGTTTCGCCTCGCCTCGACCCTCGGCGAACGAATTATCGATGCCGGCGGTTTCTACAACGACGACGGTATCGACTATCTGAAAAAACGCCCCGATGAGTTGCTGGTTGATATTCAACTGCCGCCGCTCAATGGCTGGCGCGCTTCGTATCAAAAACTGCGACGCCGCGGCGCCTTTGATTTTCCGGTGCTTGGCGTTGCCGCCTGGATTCAAACCGAAGACAAAGCCGGAACCGGAAGCAGTAGCGACCGGGTTGTTTCGGTTAAGAATGCTCGCATCGTTCTTGGTGGTATTGCGCCGTCACCAATCGAAGTAACGGAAGCGGGCGATGCCTTGATTGGGCAACCGTTCGACGACGACCACATCCAGGCAGCCGCTGAGGCTGCTTACACCAAAGCTCGCCCGCTCGACAATACTGACTTCGTAATGAACTGGCGCAAACAGATGACGCGGCAATACACGCTCAGAGCGCTGGAAGCGTTGCGGCCGGCCTAGTTCTATTTTGGAGTGCACTGACCTGTCAGCGCTTTGGTCAGTGCCGGGCCAGGCGCCGCGGTTGTTACTAGAGTTTAATCGAAACCGAAGCCGCGACAGGTCGCGGAAGACAAAAGCGCTGACTGGTCAGCGCACTCCAAATAACTGATGTGAACGACGTCGCTGCCATCATCCTCGCCGCCGGCCGTTCCAGCCGGATGGGCGCGTTTAAGCCACTCCTCCCGTTCGGTCCAAAGACTGTAATTCAAACCTGCGTTGACAACCTTCGCCGTGGCGGCATTGAAGTCATAGTTGTCGTCGTCGCCGACGGCCCAGCGGCTGCGGATCTCAAAGCTCACCTGAAAGATTCGAACGTCATCGTCGCAGTTAACCCGGCTGCCGAAAGCGAGATGGGCGCTTCCGTTGCGTGCGGCGTGCTCGCTGCTCCAAAGACAACGGAAGCTGTCGTGATCATTCCCGCAGATCAGCCGGGGGTCCCCGGCGAAGTTGTGAGCTCGTTGATCGACGAATGGAAAAAGGGAGCACGATTGGTAAAACCCACGACCGGTGGCCGCGGCGGACACCCGGTGTTAGTCGATCTTGTTTTTCGCGCTGAGCTCTTGAGACTCGATCCTGATCGTGGTCTAAAAGCACTGTTCACGGACCACGAGGCAGAGGTCGTACGCCTCGAAGTAAATTCGAATTACATTGCGCGCGACATGGACACATGGGATGATTATTGCGCTTTGCACCAGGAGGTTTTTGGCGCTGCGCCGCCCGAAGTACCGGAGAGCTAAACAAGGCCAAGCGCCCTAATTTGAAGCTCTGTCAGGTGTCCAACTAAAACCTCGCACGGTTCATCTAACGCAGTGTTCGGCAACAGAAGCCGGACGAAGGAGAGCAAATGCTTCGCAAAAATCGAATCCCCCTGATGACCCTGGTTTTGACGGTGCTGCTGGGCAGTTCCCTGGTCCTGGCCCAAAACCGGACTCCGGTCGAATTCTCGCTGCGAACCGTTGACGGTCAAACAATCACGTCCGACAGTCTTCGCGGCGAAGTGGTCGTGCTTGCTTTTGGCGCCTCCTGGTTGCCGCTTTCCAAGGCCCAACTGCAAGGCGTCAGAAAACTCGCCGACGAATACAGCGACCGCGGTGTAGTCGTTTACTGGGTGAGCACGGAATCGGAAGATACGAAATCGAAGAACTTCGCGAGCAACGATCAACTGAGAGCGTTTGCGCAAAAGTATGGTCTCAAAGTGACGGTTTTGCGCGATCCCGATGGCGCCACCTCCAAGAAGTTTGGCATCGATCAGTTGCCGTCTCTAGTCATCATCGACAAGCAAGGTAACCCGAGCGAACCAATCGGCGGACTCGATCCGCAAGGCAACCTCGCCGGCCAGCTGGCTTCGCGACTCGATAAAGTTCTTGAATAAGTTTCTCTAAATCGATCACCTGAAAGCCGCCACTCTCAATGGCGGCTTTCGTTTTTCCCGGGCGAAGAACTTCAAGCAGTTCAGAGTTCAACCTTTAGGTTGCTGGTTTTCACGTAAACGAACCTAACGGTCGAACTGCGTGACGAGGGAACTATTGGCCAGTTTTGCCTTGCGCGTTTTGAGCTTGCCCCGCAGCAAGTAATCTAATAACTTGCTATCGCTTTGGCTGAACCGCAGATCACATTTGATTACATCAACCCGGAATCGCTCGGCGCCCCTCGAGGCTATTCGAACGGCGTGCTGACGTCGGCAGCGGGCCGGCTGCTATTCGTCGCCGGGCAAATTGGCTGGGACGAGAAACAAGCGATCGTCAGCGACGATTTCGTCGCCCAGTTCGATCGCGCGCTCGCGAATGTGGTTACTGTTGTTAGGGAAGCCGGCGGCAGTCCGCAACAAATCGCGCGGCTGGTGATGTATGTCACGGACAAAAAGGAGTACCGCGCTCGGCGCGAAGAGATCGGGCGTTGCTATCGTGAGCGCCTCGGGAAACATTTTCCGGCGATGGCGCTGGTGGAAGTGAAGAGCCTGCTTGATGATTCGGCTAGAGTAGAGATCGAAGCGATCGCGGTCCTTAACCCCTGAGTTTTTGGTCCATCGATGTTCACTCCCAAAAGCTTTCTTTACGAAACCAGCCCGACCGGCGTTGCGACCATCACGCTTAATCGGCCCGAACGTCTTAACGCGTTGACCTTTGAAGTCTACCGCGAACTCACTGATATTTTTTCCGCGTTAAGGAGTGAAACCAGCGTCCGCACCGTTGTCATAACCGGCGCCGGCAAAGCGTTCTGCTCCGGCGGCGACGTGCACCACATCATCGGCGAACTCTTCAAGCGAGACATGGAAGGGCTGCTCGAGTTCACCCGCATGACTTGCGAACTGGTGCGAAACATTCGGGCCTTGCGCAAACCGGTAATCGCGAGTCTGAACGGCACTACTGCCGGGGCCGGCGCGTGCATTGCGCTCGCGTCCGACATTCGCATTGCTTCCGAAGAGGCGCGTATTGCTTTTCTGTTTGTGAAGGTCGGCCTTTCCGGCGCGGATATGGGCGCCGCCTGGCTGCTGCCTCGTGTAGTCGGCCTGGCGAAGGCGACCGAACTGCTTTACACCGGAGACTTCATCACCGCGAGAGAAGCAGAACGTTTAGGACTTTACAACCGCGTCGTGCCGGAAGAACAACTCGGAGCGACTACGCGCGACTTCGCGGAACGGCTGGCCCAGGGTCCGGCGTTCGCGATCGGCAAAACCAAGGAGTTGCTTGACCGCGAAGCTGACATGAATCTAGAGGCCGCGCTGGAAACCGAGGCCCAGGCGCAGGCGATCTGCATGCAGCATCCTGATTACCGCGAAGCGTATGAGGCGTTTGTTAACAAGCGGAAGCCGAAGTTTCAATGAGGCTTTGTACTTTGAGCTTTGAACTTTGAACTTTGTACTTTGAATTCGAAATTTGAAATTTGAAATTGGTGTTGATTCCCAGTCCAGGTTTTTTCGAAGCGCGAAGTTCAAAGTACCAAGATCGTTTTTTATGTTTATGGACACACTCATCGAACAACTTCCCTTCTTCACACCCGAGCATCGCACGCTCGCCAGAGACATGGATTCGTTTGTCCAACGTGAGATTGAAACTCGCGCAAGTGAGGAGCGCGATCTCGATGCTCAACTACGCGAGATTGTTAGTGTTCTAGCCCAGGCCAAAGTTTTGCACTACGCCGTGGCGGCACCAGGCACAAAGCTTGACGTGCGCGCGCTTTGTTTGATTCGCGAAGCGCTCGCCTATTCTTCCGCGCTCGCTGATCTGGCTTTTGTGATGCAGGGACTCGGGACCTTTGCCATCAGTCAGGCGGCACCGGAACACGTCCGAGATTTTTGGATTTCACGCGTCGTCGAAGGCAAAGCCATCGCTGCCTTTGCGCTGACTGAACCTGAAGCCGGCTCCGATGTCGCGTCAATACAAACTACCGCTACGCGAGAAGGCGATGCCTACGTTATCAACGGCCGCAAGCGCTTCATCTCAAACGCGGGCGTTGCCGATTTTTACACAGTGTTCGCGCGCACCGGAACGGACGCGAACGGCCGCGCAGCCTTGTCCGCGTTTGTCGTCAGCGCGAAGATGCCCGGACTGACAGTGGTGGAGCGGACTGCGATGATCGCGGCGCATCCGATCGGCGAACTAGAATTCAATGGCTGCCGCGTGCCCGCGGAAGACATGGTTGGCGGTGAAGGCGACGGCTTCGTGCTCGCGATGCGCACGATGGACACATTCCGCGCGAGTGTCGGTGCGGCAGCCTGCGGCATGGCCCGGCGCGCCCTCGATGAGTCCATTCGCTATGCGACAACGCGCAGGCAGTTTGGCCGACTGCTGGCCGAACACCAGTTGATTCAGGAAAAACTGGCGGACATGGTCACCGAGCTCGACGCTGCCCGGCTGCTGGTCTATCGTGCGGCGCATTTGAAAGACAGCGGCGCGGCGCGAGTTACGCGTGAGGCAAGCGAAGCAAAACTCTATGCCACTGAGGCTGCCTGCCGAATCGTCGACCAGGCAGTGCAGATTCATGGCGGCTCAGGACTGGTTCGCGGCAGTGTGGTCGAAAGGCTGTATCGCGATGTGCGGGCGCTGCGAATTTATGAAGGAACTTCCGAGATTCAAAAACTGATCATCGCGGGGCAGTTGTTGAAGCAATAACGTAACCGCCAAGACGCCAAGGTCGCCAAGATCGGTGACCTATTCATAGCTAATCCTCTCTTCGCGACTTGGCGTCTTGGCGGTTACTCTGTTTCTTGTCATGAAAATCAACATCATCGGCGGTGGGCCGGCAGGAATGTACTTCGCGATCCTGATGAAGAAGGCTAACGCGTCGCATGACATTACCGTCTACGAACGCAATGGGCCCGACGACACCTTTGGCTGGGGCGTGGTGTTTTCCGGTAAGACTCTGGCAAACCTGCGCGCTGCCGATGAAGAATCACACGCCGCGATCACACGCGCCTTTGCCGCCTGGGACAATGTCGACGTAGTGCATGGTGAAGAAAAGATTTCAATTCACGGGAACAGCTTCTCCGGGATCGCGCGCCTCCAGCTACTGAAGATTTTGCAACAACGCTGTCAGGAGTTGGGAGTCGAGGTGAAATTTAGAACCGAGATTCCCGAGATGGAGACGCTGCGCAACAGTTGCGATCTTTTGGTAGCGGCGGACGGCGTCAACAGCACCGCGCGCAAACAATACTCGGATCAGTTTCGGCCGTCGCTGGATATTCGTCCCAATCGTTACATCTGGTACGGCACGAACAAACTATTTCATGGTCTGACGCTGACGTTTCGTGAAAACGAAGCCGGCGTCTTCGCGGCGCACTCGTACAAGTTCAATCAGACAACCAGCACCTTCATTATCGAATGCGATCCGGAAACCTGGAACCCGGCCGGATTTTCGGCAATGAGCGAAACGGCAACCAGGGAGTATCTCGAGCGGGTATTTGCTGCTGACCTGCAGGGCGAACCACTGCTCTCAAACAATTCGAAGTGGATCAATTTCCTGTTGGTGAAGAACGAGAAATGGTTTTTTGAAAACGCAGTGTTGATAGGCGACGCGCTGCACACGGCGCATTTTTCGATCGGCTCGGGCACCAAGCTGGCCCTAGAAGATGCCATCGCGCTCTTCGAGTGTTTTCAAGAGACAGGTACGATCGGGGACGGGCTTGTCAGGTTCGAGTCAACTCGCAAACCGGTGATCGAAGCGTATCAGGCGGCAGCCTTCGACAGCATGCGTTGGTTTGAAAACGCGCGCGAGTATATGCATTTGAGTGCGATTGAATTGGCGTTTGCACTGATGACCCGAAGCGGACGGGTCGACTACGATGGTCTCAAACGCCGCGACCCGGAGTTCATTGCAAGGTACGAAGCGCGAGCGGGAGTAAGCAGTGAGCGGTGAGCAGAAAGCAGAAAAGAATTTGACATTTTTCATTTGACATTTCTCATTTGTCATCGTCCCGAGAGACACGCGACGCTAACGATCTTCTTCAATGGAAAATGAAAAATGTGAAATGAAAAATGGAAAATTTCTTTCTCCGCCCGCTGCTGCTTTCTGCCTCCTGCCGACTGCCTTCACGCCTTCCACTCCGGCGCCAGCAATCGTCGCCGTCCATCATCTACCGTTGCGATTCCTGGTTCGTCAAGATCCGCTCGATCCCAAAGTTTGCAGGTCACCGCTCGATGCGCTTGATCGAGGGCCTCGCAATAATTCGTGTAAGTGCAGCGTCGCACTTCTTCCCCGCGTCCTAGTTTTACTTTCACGAACCAATCGGGATCGGCAAGCGCCTGGCGCGCGAGCCCCACGATATCTGCCTGGCCGTTTCGCAGTATTGCCTCGGCCTGTTCAAAAGTTGAAATACCTCCCGCGGCTACAATCGGCGTCTTGAATCCAGCCGCGTTCACGGCCTGTTTTATCGCAGCCACCAGCGGAACGCTGCGACCAAACGGCCCCGTCGCATCAGACAAAACGGTGGGCATGCATTCGTAGCCGCTCCGTCCGGTGTATGGATAAACTGCCTGGCCCACCTTCGGCTCCTGCGCGTCTTCAAATTTTCCGCCCTTGGAAAGCGAAAGAAAATCAAAGCCGGCCCGCGCGAACTCAACGCCAAAATACCTCGCATCATCGATGCGATTGCCACCCGCGATTACTTCATCAGCAAGGAAGCGCGCGCCGACGACATAATCCGCCCCTACCTCTTGCCGCACTGACTGAAATACTTCCAGAGGCAAACGCACACGATTCTCTCGCGAACCACCATAACCGTCGTTGCGGTCGTTAAGCGCGCTGAGGAAACCGGCCATCGTGTAAGCGTGGGCGTAGTGCAGTTCAACGCCATCAAAGCCGGCTTCACGCGCACGCCGGGCGGCGGCAGCGAAAATATCCGGAAGGACTTGAGGCAGTTCGCGCACTTGCGGCAGCTGCATGTCGGTCACGTGCTCACGATAACCGAAACGAAGCGATTCCAGCTCGCGCGCGTCGAGTATCTGCTCGAGCTCGGCGTCAGTGGTATCTTTCAAACGTTCGCGTAATTGCGCGTCAGCGGCAGAGAGCCAGGCGTTTTCTCGGGTAACACGTGCGAGCGCTTCTCGATGTCGGTCAGTAATCTCCAGAAACCGCGCGAAGTATTTTTCTTTTTCGGGCCGGCGCTTGACCGAGAGAAAGTCAATGATCTGAATAAAAAGTTTTGTCTCGCCTTCGCTCGCCTCGCGCACCACTTCCACCAGTTGTTTCAATCCGGGAATAAAACGGTCGTGGCCAATCCTTAGCAAAGGACCACTGGGAATGTCGCGCACGCCGGTAGCCTCGACTACCAAAACACCAGGTCGGCCCGCGGCAAAACGTCGATACCAATCCAGATTATTTTTGGTGACGAAGCCGTCGTCGGTCGCGCGCCAGGGAACCATCGCGGACACCCAGGTGCGACTGCCGGCTTCGATTGATCCAATCCTGATTGGTTGATAAACGAGCGAGCGGGCCGCTTCCTCGGCGGTGGGCCAGCGCGTGGCTGGAATCGCGTGTTTGATCGGGTTCTTAAATTTCCACATCCTTCTGAGTGTATCAAGTTTGTCTTGACGGGAGGAAAAGGCTCCTTAAAGAGCCAAACCAGCAAGCAGCAACGCTTAGCAACTGAGCTCAATCAGGCAGCGGTTTGTGCCGCCTAACTAAAGCTTCTTTTCCTTTCTGGAATTAGTTATGATTCTCTACGCATTGCATTTCCTTTTCCTCGCCAGACCGTTGCAGGAGGCAGTTTGCCCGGACCGGTAACGCTGCCGTTCCAGTTCACGTCACGTCCGAGAGGAAACAGCGGCTGTTCCCAGCACGAGAAAGATGCCCTCAAGTCCCCATATTTATGTGTCTTACGTAAATTCGGATGCGGATCGCGCCCGAGACTTGGTCGCGCGTTTGGAATCGGCTGGTTTCACCAGCTGGATGTTTGAGAAAGACCTCAGAGGCGGCGCTAAATGGGAACAGGAAACCCATCGCGCGATCTTGCGCGCTGCTGCAGTCATCATTTGTCTCTCGCGTGCCTCTGCAGACCGATTTCGCAAGTCTTCAGAGGGCGGCTACTATTTGAAAGAAATTGAATTTGCGCTTGGTTTGGACTCGCTGGTCATACCAGTTCGGTTCGAAGAAACTGAGGTGCCCGAAATACTCAACTCGCGATTCGCCGTTGATCTGTATAAAGAGAAGGGATTCGAACAACTATTGCAGGCCCTTCGCGACATTCGGCCGAACGACTCCGTCGCCCCGTCACCTGTGCCGACGCCGAAGGAGGAAATGCCTGACGAGTCTGCCGGCACGTCCTCCGACATCGATGTAGACCTGGAAAAAAGCGATCCCGACAGTGTTGGCGGCCAACAGGCTAAACAGCAGTCGCAACAAGAAGCACAGCAGGAAGCACAACAGCAAAAGCAGCAGCAAGTCTTTCCGGGGGCACCGTTGGGTCGAGGCAGCTCCGGCAGTGAGGTCCGAACCTTGCAACGACGACTCAAGGAGCTCGGGTTTGATGTCGTCGCCGATGGTAGATTCGGACCCAGTACAGAGAAGGCGGTTGTCACCATCCAGGAAGCAAACGGACTAAGGGCGAACAGCTTTGTCGATGCAGGAACCTGGGAACTACTGTTTTCGCGAGAGCTTGACGGGGTCGTAAGCGAAGTACAGAGAGTGCGCGAGTCTGAGTCTAACCCTGAGGTGGACACTCGTGACGAGGCTTTGGACCAGCCAGACAAGCCGCAAGAGCAGCCAGACGCCCAGCCGCAAGCCGATGCGCGCCGGAGATTGCGTCGCAACAGTAAAGGTGAAGAAGTCCGAGCCCTGCAACAACGACTCAAGGATCTCGGGTTTGGCGTCGCGGTCGATGGCACCTTCGGACTCAGCACTCACAGGGCGATTGTTGCTTTCCAGTCTCAGAAAGGGCTGACTGCTGATGGTATCGTCGGCCCGAAGACCTGGCTCGCCCTCGATTCTGCGCACGGCGACGAGGGCAAGTTAGCCGACCAGCCGGCGATAGAAACAAAATCAGATGCGCCCGTGACGGTGCAGAGCATCAAGGAGGGCTTGGCAGAAGAAGCCAGAGAGCGAAACGCGCTTAACGACAAGCCGATCGATAACTTCGAGAACGACACGCTCAATTTCAAAGATTATGTCTTAGCGCTGCGCGACTTCGTGGCCTCGCAATCCACTACCACACCACTCAGCATCAGCATCAACGGCGCCTGGGGCTCAGGCAAATCGTCACTGATGCGAATGCTGCAGCGGCAGCTCGAGCCTGACCTGACCGGCCTCTGGTTGGTTCAACTGAAATGGCTGACCGGCTGGTTCGCAGGCACTTTTTTTTGGCTCTTGGGCCAGCTCCTGATGAAGACGGGCGCGCCGAATAGCGAGTACATAAGGCTTGGCTTTGCCTTCGACCCGCCTGCCGATGTTACCAATCAAAATTTCGATGAGCTCTTCGTCAACTTTATCGATTACTCGCTGAAGGATTCACCGCTAAATCCTAAAGAGCGCGAATTCCGACTGAAGAACGCGCGACGATGGGCACGTGAGTCGGCGCGGCGCCGGAAGATGACTCCCAAGCAGCATCCGACAGTTTGGTTCAACGCCTGGAAGTTCAACGAGCAGGAGCAAGTCTGGGCCGCTCTGGCCACCGCGGTGCTTAACCAACTAAAGAGGAAGTATGGTTTTTTTGCCAGACTTGCCTTCGTCAGTCAGCTCACCTTCAAACGCAGCGATAAACTGGGGACGCTCAAACATGCGCTGCGCAAGTTCGCAGTGCCGCTAATTCTTGCCGCCCTTGTTGCTATCTACCAAGTCAGCAGCCTGCCGGCCTATCTAAATTTTTCTTTTCTGGCCGGGCGCTGGCCCTGGTTTTCGGACAATCTATTTTGGCTGGCGCCCGCACTCGCCGCCGTGTGGCAGGCCTTGAAGGCTATCGATGACCCGTTCAAGCTGCCTACTGAGGAACTCATAGATCAACCGAACTATAAGGAAAAGATCGGATTCATCGGAACCTTCGAAGACGATTTTCAGCGAATCGTGAAAGTTGCAGTGCGCCGGTCAATCTTTTGGCAACCGCGCAAGCTGGTCATCTTCATCGATGATCTTGATCGCTGCAGTCCGGCGCAGACGGCGGGAATAATTGAGGCCATCAATCTCTTTCTCGATAGTGTTGGCTGCGTATTTGTGTTGGGAATGGATGTCAACGCTGTGGCGATCAGCATTGAGGTAAAGTATAAAGATCTGGCGGAACGGATGCGAAAAGATGCGCCGGATAGTGTTTCTCCAGGCATTCTCTTTCTGGACAAGATAGTTCAGATCCCTTTCAACGTGCCTCGTCCCAATAGGGACAACATCAATGCGCTCGTGACGCAGATAACCAAGCCCGCAGTACGCAACGTACCATCGATCGCCGCGCGGTTCACCGTGCCGGCGGCGACGCAGAGTGAACCATCACACCCTGCGATCGCGACTGGTTCTAGCGCCCCGCCGCTGCCAAAGAGCCAGACGCCAGCCAGTTATGCCCCCGCCCCGGTGATCGATCGCGCCGGCTTTGCGCAAGGTGACATACGAGACGCCATAGCCTTTGCTTCGAATCTGCTCAAGGAAAATCCACGACAGGTGAAACGCTTTATCAATCTGTTTCGCCTACAGGTTTATGTAGCCGACGAGCGGAAGATGCTCTCGGATGGAAACGACTTTGGACTGACTCCTAGAAAACTCGCGGTCTGGGTTGCCTGGTATATGCAGTGGCCCGACATTGTCAAACTCTTGTCAAGCGCTGCGAACGGTAAGGAGTTGAGTGAGTATCTGCTTGATATTAGCAAGAGATTCATAGCTCGCGAGAGTGACCAGAAACCAGAGGCAGGCTGGCGGTTTTCCGACATGAGCGTTTATCTGGGGGAGTTAAAACACAATCGACTAATTCACGAAGACGAAATTACTCACTGGTCTCGCCTTCCCTGGCCGCTATGGATTAGAGATTCTGATTTTTTGCAGTGCCTCAAGGAACTGGAATCGTATTGGCGCAGGCCCGATCTTTTGGGGTCAATACTTGATATGTCACAAGTCACGGTCAGTCCAAGTCCTGCTGCCACGCCCACGGCAGAGTCTCCCACCGTCGAACAGGTTCTCGCTGTGCCTCCAGCTATCGCCTCAGTTGAAGAAACCATTCCGGCGTAATCGCAGAGCAGCTCGCGCGGTGCCTCCTGGCACTACTCATCCAAAACTTAATCACACGCTAATTGCTCTCTCTTTTTTGTCGGAGCGCTCAGGTAGACTCTCACCCCACAGACGGATATATTCTTGAAAACCAATCTTGGGGAGAAGGATTTGTGACTGACGAGCTTCTGAAATGGCGAAGTGAGTTTCCCATTCTGGACCAGACTGTCTATTTGATCTCGCACAGTCTGGGGGCCATGCCCAGGGAAACTTACGCACGCCTGAATGACTATGCCGACACCTGGGCAACGCGCGGTGTGCGCGCGTGGGCCGAAGGTTGGTGGGACATGCCGGTCACGGTCGGCAATGAAGTTGCACAAATCATCGGCGCGAATGCAGGCAGCGTGGTCATGCATCAGAACGTTTCGATTTGCCAGTCGTTGATCCTTTCCTGTTTTGAACCCACGCCGAAGCGAAACAAGATCGTTTACTCGGAACTCAACTTCCCTTCCGTGATGTACGTCTACGAAGCGCACGCGCGCGATGGCCGTTTAAGAATTGAAACCGTTGCTTCAGACGACGGCATCACGATACCGCTGGAGCGTTTTCTCGAGGCTATCGACGAGGAGACTCTGCTGGTTCCGTTTTCACACGTGCTTTTCAAGAGCGGCTTCTTACAAAACGCGAAGGCGATCACTGAACGGGCGCATGAAGTCGGGGCGATGGTGGTGCTTGATACCTATCAATCCGCCGGCACCGTTCCCTTTAATGTGAAAGAGTTGGAGGTTGACTTCGCGACCGGCGGTTCGGTCAAGTGGTTATGCGGCGGTCCGGGCGCCGGATATCTTTACGTCCGTCCAGATCTGCAATTGCAACTGCAACCGAAAACTACCGGCTGGATGGCCCATGAAGCGCCTTTCGCCTTCGAGACCGAGCTGCGCTACGCGCCTGACATCCGGCGCTTTCTCCACGGCTCGCCTTCCATTCCCGCGCTTTACGCGGCGCAGTCGGGCTACCGAATCATCAATGAAATCGGGGTGCAGAACATCCGTAAGAAGAGTACGCGGCAAACTGAACGCTTGATTGAATTGGCGAAGGAGGCGGGGTTTGTAGTGACCAGCCCGCAGGATACGGCCTCGCGCGGCGGCACCATCACAATTGCCCATGACGACGCAGCTGCGATCACCAAGGAACTCATTCGTCGGAAGTTTATCGTTGATTACCGGCCCGGCGCCGGCGTGCGCATCTCGCCGCATTTCTATACGAGCGACGAAGAGTTGGAGCTCGTCGTTAACGAAATGAAAACTATCAGAGATACCAGAGCTTATGCGGTTCATGAAACTGCAGGGGCAGCATTTTGAGGTAGTGGTCAGTGGCCAGTGGCCAGTGGTCAGCAGGCAAAGACAACCGGCCACCAATCGCCGATACGGATCGCACTGCCCTACTAACAACTAACCACTGACCACCGACCACTGACCACCGACCACTGACCACTGACCACTTATGAGTAACGACTACGGCACTGGCGCTCCACTCTCCTACAACAAATACCTGCGTGTCGCGGATCTAATCGCGTTGCAGGAGTGTCTTTCCGATCCGCAGCATCACGACGAGCTGCTCTTCATCACCATCCATCAGGCTTACGAGCTTTGGTTCAAACAAATTCTGCATGAATTGGACGCGGCGGTCGTGATGATGAATGACGATCGGCTAGCGGCTGCCGCGCGCACGCTGCGCCGCGTTGTCGAAATAGAAAAACTTCTGGTTAACCAGATTCACATTCTGGAAACGATGTCG
>Ga0070669_100002492_pt1 | contig 13329 bp, 7 predicted proteins | sample KBSS53metaG_FD_64680 | JGI IMG/M metagenome (GOLD analysis project Ga0070669, IMG submission 64680) | Switchgrass rhizosphere microbial communities from Kellogg Biological Station, Michigan, USA - KBS S5-3 metaG | ecosystem: Host-associated > Plants > Roots > Rhizosphere > Soil ... | reverse complement strand
GCTGAAAACAAAACCGACAAAATGACGGGCGATGAAATCGTTGCGCTTTCCCGTCGTCATACGCTCTTCGAGTGGTCCGCGCAATCTGCCGTTGATCCCATTCCCGTCGATCACGCGAAGGGCATCTACTTTTGGACGCCTGAAGGCAAACGCTTCATCGACTTCAATAGTCAGTTGATGTGCGTCAACATCGGTCATGGCGACGAGCGAGTGGTTCGCGCCATCAATGAACAGGCCGCAAAGCTTCCGTACGCGAACCCTTTCATGGCTACTGAGGTACGCGCGCGACTAGCCGCGAAGTTGGCCCAGATCACGCCGGGCGATATCGACGTGTTCTTCTTTACTAACGGTGGTGCTGAGGCGAATGAGAACGCAATCCGCATCGCGCGCATGTTTAGCGGTCGTCACAAGATTGGCGCGCGCTATCGCTCATATCACGGTGGAACGGCAGGGTCACTCACATTGACAGGTGATCCGCGTCGTTGGGCGGCGGAACCAGGTATTCCGGGAGTGTTTCGTATTCCCGATTTCTATCACGGCATACAAAAAGGATTTGATACCGCCGACGATGTGCTGGCGCGCACAGAAGAAGTTGTGCAACTCGAGGGGCCGAAGACGATCGCCGCGATCATTGTCGAACCGGTAACCGGGACGAATGGGATTCTGATTCCGCCAGATGGCTACATGCAGGGACTTCGTGATTTATGTGATCGCCATGGCATATTGCTCATTGCCGACGAAGTGATGGCTGGTTTTGTAAGAACCGGCGAATGGTTTTCTGTCGATCACTGGAAGGTGGTACCGGATTTGATCTCAATGGCCAAAGGCCTAACGAGCGCCTACGTTCAACTTGGTGCCGTGGGGATGCGTCGACAGATCGCCGATCACTTTGAGAAGAACGTGTTCTATGGCGGGTTAACCTACAACAGTCATCCACTTGCGTGTGCAGCAGCGATAGCGACCATTTCTGTTTATGAAGAAGACAACTTGATGGAGAACACGCGGCGGATGGGCCAGTTGATGCGCGGCCTCCTTGAAGATTTGCAGGCGCGTCATCCCTCGGTGGGTGCGACGCGAAACATCGGACTCTTTGGCATCGTCGAGTTGGTCCGTAATAGAGAGACGCTTGAACCAATGGCGCCGTTCAATGGAACGTCACCTGAGATGCAAGCGCTCGGTAAGTTTTTCCGGCAGGAAGGTCTCTACACATTTGTGCGTTGGAACACGTTCTTCACGAACCCGCCGCTGTGTATAACTGAAGCTGAGTTACGTGAGGCGTTTGCGATTATTGATAAGGGGTTGGAGATCACGGACCAGGCTGTTAACTAAGTCGACTAAAATACAGAACGGGAGCGAAGCCAGCGATTTCAACGTGCATTGCGTCTTATCTGATTGAAATCGGTGGCTTTCGCTCCCGTTCTGTATTTGACGACTCCCATTCTGCTGCCGCAAAACTAGCTTGAGTGGTGTTCTACTTTTGAGCGCCCCCGGCAATGCCCATTGAAGCTGGAACACGTCTAGGTCGGTACGAAGTCCAGTCACTTCTCGGTGTGGGTGGCATGGGTGAGGTATATCGGGCGCTGGACACCGAACTCCAACGGCAAGTGGCTCTCAAACTGTTACCGGCCGAATTCGCGTTTCATCCCGATCGAATGAAGCGGTTCATTCAGGAAGCACGAGCCGCGTCTGCCCTGAACCACCCCAACATCATTACTGTCTATGATATCGGCCGCGTTAGCGCCGATGAGAATGCCGCACCCTATTTCGCGACTGAGTTGATCGATGGTGTCACTCTGAGGGAGTACATGTCGCGCGGTAAACTCAAACTAGCTGATGTCCTCGATTTCGTCAGCCAGATCGCTTCGGCCCTCGTCGCTGCTCATCAAGCGGGGATCATTCACCGCGACATCAAGCCGGAAAACATAATGGTCCGGAAAGATGGCTACGTTAAGGTTCTCGACTTTGGTTTGGCCAAGCCAACCGAACGACAAGCTAACTCAGTTGATTCAGAAGCCGCCACACGGGCGTTCCCGCATACGGATCCGGGAACGATTATGGGCACGGTCCACTACATGTCTCCGGAGCAAGCGCGTGGCTCGGAGGTTGATGCCCGCACTGATATCTGGAGTCTCGGCATCATCTTGTATGAGTTGGTCACCGGCTCCGTTCCGTTCAAAGGTGCTACTCCCAGTCACGTCCTCGTTTCGGTTTTGGAAAAGGACCCACCGCCTTTAACGACATTTGTGCCTGATGCACCGGAGTCGCTGCAGTTGATCATTGACGAAGCGCTGGCCAAGGACCCGGATGAACGGACTCAAACTGCGAAGCAGCTAGTGGGTAAACTTCGCCGGTTGAAGCACCGAGTTGAAACTGGATCGGAATTAGATCGAAGTTTGTCACCTTCGTTCGCCAGCGATCCCGGTAGTTCGCGATTTACCGACTATCGCAGTGGTCAGGTAACAGGCGACCGTATTAATCAAAATACTGCGCGCTCAGGTGAACTCGCGCATACAACACTCCCTGAGAAGAGTTCGCGAAGTCTGCTGGATCGAGTAACGACTAAGACCGTAGCCGCCCTGATTGCGCTTGTCGTGGCTGCACTCGCATTTGGCTATTACTGGTATCGCAGCAAGAACAATCGCGACTTGCCATTTCAGGAGATGAAGATCTCGAAGTTTACTAACAACGGCGGCTCGTACGGCGTTGTTATCTCTCCTGACGGGAAATTCGTGGCGCATGTTCAGTCGGTAGGCGAAAAAAGAAGTCTTCTATTGAGGCAGCCGGCTACGACCTCTTCAAGAGAATTAGTTCCGCTAACAGATTCCTATCTTCTCGGTATCACATTTTCGCCCGATAGCAACTACGTCTACTACGTAAAAGGTGAAATCGGAAAAAGTGTTCGCGCGCTGTACCAGGTTTCGGTACTGGGAGGGGAGCCGCGACAACTTATGTACGACGTGGATAGTGCAGTTACTTTTTCTCCTGACGGAAAGAGGCTCGCGTTTATTCGAGGTTACTTGAAGGAGTTGCGAAAGGCGCTTTTTATCGCGAGCGCGGATGGCAGGGAGGAACAGGAGATTACATCGCGGCGAGCGCCGGAGTTTTCATCAATGGATGGTCCAATCTGGTCACCAGACGGAAATACAATCGCGTTCACCGTTGGAGGAACTGATGCTCAGGGATACTTCGTCAATATCGACGAGGTGAGTGTAGCAGACAAGTCAGAACGAAAGATCAGCTCTGACCGTTGGCGTTGGATTCCAGCTATGACCTGGCTGCCAGACAGTAGCGGTGTACTTGCTGTTGCACGAGACCGCGACGCCATTCCTGGAAGTCCGAATCAAATCTGGCAAATCAACAGAAGTGATGGCCGGGCGAGAAAGTTAACTAACGATCTCAATTACTACATGGACATCAGCATTAGCGGCGATTCCAAAACGGTCGCGGCAACTGTTCAGAATGATCAGTCAACATTGTGGATCGCCACGGCGGGAAATCTAGCAGCGGCACGTCAAATCGGAAGCGGTGGCCTGAACGGTTTGGGAGGCGTCGCGTGGTCACCCGACGGAAAGATCGTTTACACATCTGTTGAGCGAGACAATCGCGACATCTGGATAATGAATGCCGATGGATCGGAACCCAAACAGCTTACGGTCGTGAGTTCAGCGGAAGGCTCGCCGTCGGTGTCGCCTGATGGGAAGTACATTAGTTTCGTCTCCAACCGCGGCGCTAAGTGGGGCATTTGGCGCATGAACATTGACGGAACTAACCAAACTGAGGTGGTTGCGAATAGCGACGAGGAGGAGGCGGCACCCCAGTTTTCAGCGGACTCCGAATCGATTATTTATCTCGCACGCAAAGAGGGAAAAACGCTGCTATGGAAAGTTTCAGTCAACGGCGGCTCCCCTGCACAACTAACTGATAAGGTCGTGTTCGGACATACGGTGTCGCCTGATGGAAAACTGATCGCGTACTACCACCGACCGTTAGAGCTCGACTCAAAGTTGCAGATAGAGATCATCTCCACCGATGGCGGCGCACCACTGAAGACATTTCCAGCGCCAGATGCCAGTCAGCTTGAGTGGTCATCTGACGGTAAGTCGATCGACTACGTCGAGACGCGCGAGGGCGTGGGTAATCTCTGGCGCATTTCGCTAGACGGTAGGAGCCCAAAGCAACTTAGTGATTGGCAGCAGAACCTGGTTTTTCGATTTGCGTGGTCGCCTGATGGACAGCGGATAGCTTGTGCACGCGGCGTTCGTGCACGTGACGTCGTACTGATCGAGAATCTACAGTTGAACTGAGGATCTTTCTTCACTCCGTTAGGAGTGGAATGTTTGTAGTATCGACGTGCAAAACAGAGACTTCGCAGTTAAGAGGAGCGGAAATGAAGTCGGGCGGTTAACACTGACCTCAGTTTCCGCTCCTCTTAACTGCGCCGGAGGTTTGGGATCTTTCAGGCTATAAACATGCGACTCCTAACGGAGTCCCTTCGACATTCGACTCATATTTTGAGTCACACTTTCTAAAGCTCCAACTCGAATAGATTCTTCGGAAGTTCAAATCCATGTCGTAAATAAAGCGGGCGGCTTCGATCAGTTGGCCAAAGGATGATGCCAGCGATTCGCTGTCCTTTGGGTGATTGCTCCTCTCTACACCACGCGAGGACTTCGTTCAGCATACTTGTTCCAAGTCCCCTGCCACGTTGCGACTCATCGACAAAGAAATTAGTTATGTAAGCGATTGACTCGGGCTCGGCCGTCGGGTTTGGGATCTTTTCGATAAGTTGCAACCACAACGCTGCTACTAGCGTTGTCTCTCGTTCTGCGACCCAGCAGCGCCAGTGATCTTGTTCCAACGCACGGGCCATCCATGCGCTACAACGCTCCAAAAAAGCTTCTTCAGATTCTATGTTGGTTGGCCGCGACCGCAGACCGTAACGCAGCTTGGCCAATTGGGAAGCGTCTGATGGTCGCGCCGAGCGTATTTGGATCGTAGCTACCATGCCGGCACAACTTACGAAAAAGGGTGTCGCAAAGCCAGAGAAAACCTCACAAAACACGAGATTTTCTGCGAAAAACGAGGGTACTGAACGTCGCGGGACCCGTCCAAACAATTTCGTTGATAATTCCCGCATCTCTCTGGTAGCCTAGTCGAGGCCTGTAAGACAGTGGCTACCCCTAGCCCAACTAACCTCTTACTCCTAAATCAGGGCCCAGTTCGAACGGTAAATTCTTCGTTGCGCTCCTGACTCCAACGCGACACCCAGCACGTCCTTCAAGCCGGTCATCATCGCAATTCAGATGGAAATCTCCACCCCTATTGCTGCGTCACAAGCGAATCTCGAGATGGCTCGTAGCCACCTGATGCAGTCGGGCCTGATAGCGATCTGCATAACAGATCTGGCGGGTTTAGTAATCGATGCTGACGACGCGTTTGCGAGCCTGGTCGGGTTTACACGTGCGCGACTTCTTGAATCGCTCCGTCAGATTGCACAACTCACACCGACCGAGCATCACCACGCGGATCAGGAAGCCTTTGAGAAAGTATCCGCCTTCGGTTCGTGCGCGAGTTATGAAAAGGAGTTCATTCGCTGCGATGGCTCTCGAGTTCCAGTACTCGTTAGCGCGATATTGCAGGAGCAACAAATCGCCTGGTTCGCATTCGACCTCTCTAACAATGAACAGTCACGCGAACGAATAACCCATCTCGCTTATCACGACGCGCTAACTCGTCTTCCTAATCAATCGCTCTTCAAAGATCGACTCAAGCAGGCGATTGCGCTCTCGAGTCGCAGCGATCAGATCCAAGCAGTTCTGTTGCTGAATGTCGATCGTTTCAAAACGATCAACGACTCGCTCGGTTATACAGCCGGTGATCAAATGCTTCAGGCGATAGCACAGCGGCTGACGAGCTGCGTGCGTGAGAGTGACACGGTCGCCCGTTTTGGTGCCGACGAGTTCGCTGTTTTGCTAATGCAGTTAAGTCGCACGCAAGATGCCGCCAATACTGCGAAAGCAATCAAGCAAGCAGTGGAGCAGGCGTTCCTAATTGATGGTCGTGAACTTTTTATCACTAGCAGTATTGGTATCAGTGTTTATCCCCAAGATGGTCGCGACACTGCAACACTTCTGAAGAACGCCGGCGTTGCGCTGCAACGTGCGAAGGAGAAGGGACGCGGCGATTACGAGTTCTACGCCTCAGGTAACACCAGTCAAGCGCTGAAGCAATTGCTGCTCGAAAGTCAGATGCGACCCGGGTTAGAGCGCGGCGAGTTTGTTGTCGAGTATCAACCGCAAGTTGATCTGAAAACTTTCCAGCTGGTTGGAATGGAAGCGCTGATCCGTTGGAATCATCCGGCATTGGGAATGCTGCAACCCTCAGACTTCATTCAACTGGCAGAAGACAACGGCATGATAACCCAAATAGGAGATTGGGCCTTGAGAACTGCTGTAGCGCAGAACAAGCTTTGGCTCAACTCTGGCTTTTCGCCCATGCGACTGGCTGTGAACGTCTCCGCGCGCCAGTTTCAACAATCAGCTTTCATCGCCACGATTTGCGACGTCTTGAAGGAGACCGACCTCGACCCCGCACTGTTAGAGTTGGAATTAACTGAAGGCTCGATCATGAAGGAGCCGGAGAAGGCTATTGATAAACTGAATAAACTGCGTGACCTGGGAATAAAGATCGCGATCGATGATTTTGGCACGGGCTATTCGTCGCTCAGTTATCTCAAGCGATTTCCGATCGACACCTTGAAAATCGACAGGACCTTCGTGTCTGATGTTTCCACGAACGAAGACGACGCAGCCATCGCCAAGGCGATTGTGATGATGGGCCACGCGCTCGACATGTCGGTTATCGCTGAAGGCGTCGAAACACCTCAACAGCTGGAGTATCTGACTTCGTTAGGATGTGACGCAATACAGGGTTACCTCTTCAGTCCGCCGCTTTCGACTCAATCTTTTACTGAACTGTTGATGGAGCAGTTGCGCGCGATTACTCCGTCAGTCGAGCGGGGTACCACACGGCTACAGCCATTGGTCAGCGAATAGTAATGGCTGATTTGCAAAGCGGAATGGTGACTAGATCTGACGAACTCATAAAGGCGCTAATGCCCGGGGATCAGGCTCGGAGCGGTGATGCGGAGCTCCGCGCTAGCCTCAGCGAGCTCGTGATGGCGCCTGAGGAGGTTTTGCTTTTACCGGTATCTCCCGTTATCCCTGAACCATCCGGGTCAACTGAGGGAGCGGATCTTCAAAGACGGCTGAAGCAGGAAATCAACCTCGCTCTGAACACGATTGAAAATTTAGCGGTAAGAGAGATCGCGGAGACGATCCTGCTGGAAATCAAGGCGGTGTTTAGTCGGTTGAGTTTGGTCGAAAGTAACCTACGCAAATTAGACACGTTGCAGGAGAACCTTTCGATTTTGGAAATGCTGCAGTTCGACACTCACTCGCTGGTCCAGTTCATCGAGTTGAACGCAATGCCAATGGAAGATGTGAGCGATAAGTTGCGTGACGTGCTCGACGGCATGAGCTACGGAATAACCCACGACGTTAAAAGAATATTTGAGCAGGGAATCCTGGGAAATATCGCAAACCAATCAACGCCGGTTGTCTATGGCAAGATTCTGCACGCGCACGGTCTGCTGACGAACTGTTTTCAGCAATCGGTAATCACACTACTACAGGTTTTTAATCCCAGCCTTGATCCACTCTTACTGTTTGATGACTTCGAACAGCGACTAAGACAATCTCTGTCTCTATGTCGCGACCTGTCGTCGGTGATGCGCGTTGTGCATAACGCTCAACTGGATGGCTCGCCTGACCACCTGCGAGCAGTGGTCACTTCGGTGATCGATTTCCGCGACGGCAGCATGCAATATCTTATGTATCGCGACTGGCGGGGTTATGAACGGCTGGCCCTTGAGTTAATCACCGCTATCGAGCACAACCGCGAGACCAAGGATCTGCTTCATCAGTTTGCGTGTTACCTGGATGTATTGTACGGACATGTGAAGATGCGCGCAGTGCTGAGAGATATGTTCGCGAGCTCCAGCGAAGAAGTTCAACTGTAAGGCGATCGAAGTAGCATACGTTGTAAGGGCGGCCCTCCGTGGCCGCTTTGTTTTTTACGACTGACCGAGGTCTGAACAATCGGCAATCGGCAATCGGCAATTGGCAATGAAGCTAGTTGTTTGTTAAGACATCTAGTTATGCCGGTCGAAACTCCAATCGCGTTCGAACACAAACCAGTAGTCCGCCGCAGTAGCATGATGTTTCGTGCGCTGTCGCATCGCAACTATCGTGTGTTTTGGGTTGGAGCCTTCCTTTCAAATTGCGGGACGTGGATGCAAGCCGTTGCGCAGGGATGGCTCGTACTGGAGTTGACGAACTCCACCTTCTGGCTCGGACTCGATGCGTTTATGGCGACGGCACCCGGCTTCGTCTTGACGCTGATCGGCGGAGTCTTCGCCGATATGATCGACCGGAGACGACTTTTGATCTTCACTCAGATTATTGCCGGAGTTGCAGCGCTGTCGCTCGCGATCATGATCTCAACCGGTTTAATTAATCGCTGGGTGGTCCTCGCGTTTTCATTTCTCACGGGCTCTTGCATGGCGCTCGCAAGTCCTTCGTATCTCGCGATGACTTACGACCTCGTCGGACGAGAAGACCTGGCAAACGCAATCGCGCTTAACTCGACGCAGTTTCAGTTGGCCCGCGTTGTTGGACCAACGCTCGCAGGCTTTGGCTTTCGTCTATTTGGCCTGGCGGGTTGTTTCTATGCGAATGGTCTGTCGTTTATCGCTGTTGTGGCAGCGCTGGTGATGGTGAGACCTGAGCGACAAACGATTCCTGCTGCTCCCGCCAGTACAGGAAAGCGGACGCTTTGGCACGATCTGCTGGAAGGACTGAAGTACGTTCGAAATCGCCCGCGGGTGTCGAGTTTGTTGCTGCTCTCAGCAGTGCACAGTTTGTTTTCTGCCCCCTACTTCGCCTTTGTCCCTTACTACGCGCGTGACGTCTTCAAGCTTGGAGAATCCGGTCTGGCATGGATGATGGGCACGTCCGGCGCCGGCGCTTTCTTCGGAGCATTGTTGGTGGCTTACCTGGGCGACTTTAAGCGCAAAGGTTGGTTGGTGCTGGGTGGCGCATTCGTCGCGAGTATGTGCGTGACTGGTTTTGCGCTTTCGACAAACCTGGTGGTGTCGTTGGTCTTTCTTTTCTTTATCGGCTTCGCCATTGTCGTGTCGGTGGCAACCACGAATACGTTATTACAGAAGCTGGTAGTGGATCAGATGCGCGGCAGAGTGATGAGCATGTTCATGCTGTCGTTTATGGGAACGATGCCGATCGGAAACATTGTCGCGGGTTATGCCTCAAAACACTTCGGCGTGCCCCATACGCTCGCCTCGGGAGGACTCATCGTCATAACTGTGGTCGTAATCGTCACGATAACTAACAAGCGACTACGGAGCCTGTATTAGCGGCAGCAGGAGCAGCAGGCAGGGGCAGCAATCATTGGTCATATATCATCTGCCATTTCTCATTTGTCATTTAGGAAGACCAGCCGCAGATTCACGCGGATAAACACAGATCAGAAATTAAAGGGCAAGCGGCCGAGCGTTCGTTTCTCATCTTTCCGTTGGTATCTGTGTTTATCTGTGGGAATCTGCGGCTGGTTTCTTAAATGATAAATGAGAAATGGCAGATGATATATGGCCAATGATTGGTTTCCTGCTTTCATCACCCGCAAGATTAACCTTCCCACCCCGTTCTATCGGTGTTTGACGAGGTGAATTACGGCCTCGATACAAAAATCATCGGGCAAGCTAACTATGGAGTGTGTGAAAATGCACCGAATCTTCCGTCTACTCATCGTTTTATTCGTCCTGACTTCGAGCGCAGCCTTCGCGCAAGCCCAGGGAATCATCGTTCCGGGACCGTGCCAGCGCTGTCCAGACATGCCGCGACCGATGAACCTGCCACGCTCGCTGCCAATCAAGTCCATCAAGATCGACGCCAAGATTTCTTCGCAGCTGGCGACCACGCACATCGAGCAGATCTTCAGAAACGACTCCAACGCCACGCTCGAAGGCACTTATTTCTTTCCAATTCCAGAAACGGCTTCGATCGTTGAGTTTGCGATTTGGGACGGCGAGCGTCGGCTTGTGGGCGAGGTTCGTTCTCGTGAGGAAGCGCGACGCATCTATGATGAGATTGTTCGGCGCCAGCGCGATCCAGGACTGCTTGAATACGCCGGAAAGGATCTATTTCAAGCGAGCATCTTTCCAATTCCGCCAAGGTCCGACAAGAAACTGGAACTCACATACACGCAGGTCGCGCGAGCTGATTCAGGCACCGTTGCTTATCGATACCCACTCGGAACAGGTCGGCAAATGACTGAGATCGGTTCCGTTGCCGGACGTGTAGAATTACAAAGCAAAGAACCACTTCGAAATGTTTATTCGCCAACGCACGTCATTGACGTTAAGCACAACAGCGATAGTCAATCCATCGTTTCGTTTGAGAGTGAACGTGGCAAGGAACCACAGGACTTCCAACTCTTCTACACAATCTCAAAAGAAGACTTCGGTCTCACTCTGTTGACTCATCGCGAACCAGGACGCGACGGCTATTTTCTTTTGATGATCTCACCGAAGAGCGACTGGTCCGAAAAGGAATATACCGCGAAAGACGTTGTCTTCGTGGTCGATACATCCGGTTCGATGGGTGAAGACGACAAGATGGAGAAGGCCCGATCCGCATTGCTTTATGGCATCGGGATCCTGCGACCACAGGATCGCTTTAACGTCGTTTCTTTTGCGGGTGAAGAACACCTGATGGAAGCAGGACTCATCAGTGCAGACGAAATTGGTCGTAAGCGCGGCGCAGAGTTCGTCAAGTCGTTGCGACCCAGTGGAGGCACGAACATCAATCAGAGTCTACTAACGTCGATGCGCCAATTCGTCACGGGCGATCGACCGAAGCTGCTCATCTTCCTTACGGATGGTTTACCAACCGTAGGTGAGACTAACGTGAATCGAATCATCGACAACGTTCGTGGAACAAAGAACACAGGCGTTCGCTTGTTTACATTCGGCGTTGGGCACAACGTCAATACTGCTTTGCTCGATAAACTGGCTTCGGACAATGGCGGTGTGGCTGATTACGTAGAACCGAAAGAAGATCTCGAAGTTAAAGTCTCGAACTTCTTTACGAAAGTAAATTTCCCGGTTCTGACTAATCTGCAACTCGACCTGCCGGGCGTACAGACGGATCTTGTTTATCCACGAGATCTTCCCGATGTGTTCCGCGGTTCACAGGTGACTCTGATCGGTCGCTATCGAAATGCAGCCGCACTTGAGGCGGTTCGGCTTCGTCTGGCAGGGAATTCAGGAGGCACCGCGCGCTCTTATTCCTACGAGAACCTGCGGTTCCCGCTGCGAGAGCAGAACAATGAATATCTGCCGAGGCTTTGGGCTACTCGTCGTGTCGGCTGGCTGATGGAACAGATACGCACGAACGGTGAGCAGAAAGAACTGCGTGATGAGGTTGTAGATCTTGGAACGCGATATGGAATCGTAACCCCTTACACTTCATATCTGGCTTTGGAAAATGAAGCGATTACGACGAACATCACTCCCGGAGCAGGGGCGTCGCCTTCGCCGTCAAACCGACCGATCAGGTCCCTCGGTGGCATGGCTGCGCCAAAGTCCGCAGCAGATGCGAGTGCCGTAACCGGCGCGATAGCAGTGCAGGAGAGCAAGCGCACTCGAGATCAACAACGAATTGAGAAGCTGAAAGAAGAGAACTCGTCAGTTATCAAATACGCCGGCGGTAAGACCTTCTATATGCGTGATGGCATTTGGACTGATGCGGAGTTCAAAGCCGATAGTCGTTTGCCGGAGACTGTGTTGACGTTTGGCAGCGACGAATACTTCGCGATTCTAAAACAGAAGCCGGCACTTGCAAGCTTCTTCTCACTCGGCGAACGCGTGATAGTCGTCTTCGAAGGACGCGTATACAGAATCGAGGCCGTGAAGTAGGAGAGACGGGGAGACAGGGGGACGCGGTGACGCGGTGACATTACCTCCAAAGGTCGCCGTGCCTCCGCGTCCCCCTGTCTCCCCGTCTCGCCGTCCCCGCTCTTGTCTACTCTTCCAAACTGCTGTACAAGGAACCCAAACCTCCAAGGGCTTTTCACATCGGTCACGGCTTGAGCCGTGTCCGTATTACCGTCTTCGAGGCTATCGAACAATGCGCTCAAAGCCGTTCTGGATGATCGTTTGCTCAATCTTGATTGTTCTACCGCTGGGCTCGTTTGCCGCGCAGGCAACTTGGGTCGGCTCGAAGATTCGAACTAACGGCCAAGATCTAAACACTGTCTACTTCGTCGACAATAAGCGAGGCTGGATCGGTGGCGACAGCGGTTTCTTAAGTCGCACTGAGGATGGCGGCCGCACGTGGATCCGACAATCGATCAGTACCACCGCAGGAATCAACGACATCTACTTCCGCGACCAAGAAGCGGGCTTTCTCTTGGCCGGCAATCGAATTTTTATTACCCGCGACGAAGGAACGCGTTGGACGGAGGCGCGTGTATTTCAGCCAGCCGAGTTTGAAGGCGCCGATGTCGAGCTGTATAGCGTTCGGTTTTCCAGCAAGAAGAAGGGATGGGTAGTTGGCTCGATAAGCAAGAGAGACACCGTGATAGATAGCATTCTTGTCTACACAGAGGACGGCGGAGATACCTGGACGCGTCAACGAGCGCCCAGTCGTCTCGAGCTCATTCACATCGACTTCGTGAGTGACAAACGCGGTTGGATCGTCGGAAGCGGCGGAACGATTCTGGCCACGATCGATGCGGGACAAACCTGGATCAAACAGAACTCCGGATCGTCGAACACGCTTTATCACGTCGATTTTCGGAACGACAAAAAAGGTTGGGTGGTTGGCGAGCGCGGAACGCTGCTACGAACAACTGACGGTGGTGAAACGTGGACGGCGGCTCCAACGAATGCCCGTGCCACCTTGTTATCAGTTCAGTTTCTGAATGACGATGATGGCTGGGTGATCGGGCGAACTGGGACGATCTTGAGAACCGAAGACGCGGGAAAAAGTTGGGTGTCCCAGGATTCCTCAACCAAACAAAACCTCTACTCTCTACACTTCAACAAGAACATCGGCTGGGCAGTGGGTGGCGATGGGACAATCCTTCGCTACGAGAAGTGACCAAATTTCCCCACTAAGACAAAACGCCCGGTGCGATAGGAACGCACCGGGCGCAAATCACAGGAGGAACCGAGTGTTAGTGGTTGTC
>Ga0070669_100002489_pt1 | contig 13342 bp, 7 predicted proteins | sample KBSS53metaG_FD_64680 | JGI IMG/M metagenome (GOLD analysis project Ga0070669, IMG submission 64680) | Switchgrass rhizosphere microbial communities from Kellogg Biological Station, Michigan, USA - KBS S5-3 metaG | ecosystem: Host-associated > Plants > Roots > Rhizosphere > Soil ... | reverse complement strand
TTTCCTCTACAAGGGCTCGCTAAGCGTCACCGGCAATCAGGTTGCGGTCGACATTGCCCGCAAGAGCACCACTGAGCTGGGCCTCAACCGGTCGGAAAGCGCGGCTTTCGACGCAATCTACGCGGCTCTGGCGAACGACGACGAGATCGGCGATTCCTTCCTTGAGATCCGCGCTCAGGACGCGTTCGTCGGCCAGATCCGCCAGATGCTCCCGGAGCATGCGGGCGGCACGTTCGAAGCCGTGACGATGGGCGATCGCGCCGTGGCACGGATGCTCAACGACCCGAAGCCTCCGTACAAGCAGGAAGAGGGCATGTCTTACTGGGCCAGCCAGGTCGCCTGGGGCTCATCGAAGAGCATCGGCGATACCGCAGGCTATAAGATCGGCGGCTGGGGCGCGAGCGGAGGTGCCGAGATCTCGACCAAATTCGGCAAGTTCGGCGGCTCGCTTGCCTATCTCTGGGGCAAGGACGACGACAAGGCGACCGACAACCGCCTCACAGCCGACCAATATTCGCTGGCAGCGCACTGGCGCTTCGCGACGGACGGTTTCCAGGTCGCCGCTCGAGGCAGCTACGCCTTCCTCAACTTCAACGGGAAGCGTTTCTTCAGCTCGACCGTCGGAGGCGAACCCATCGAGCGAGAGATTGAGGGCAATTGGAACGGCAACCTGCTCTCGGCGTCCGCTGTTGCCAGTCAGGACCTCTGGTCCGGAGGCTTCTTCGTCCGCCCATCGGCGGGCATCGAATATTACAGCCTCTCCGAGGACGGATATCAGGAGAAGGGTGGCGGAGAAGCGCTCGACCTGACCGTCGACAAGCGCAAGAGCGATGAGTTTGCTGTCACAGGGCTCCTCATCGCAGGTTTCGAAATGGGCGCCCTAGACCAGGACGAGGGCTACTTCCGTTTCGAGGCCGAAGCAGGGCGGCGCCAGATCGTCGGCGGTTCCCTCGGGAAGACCAGCGCTCGCTTCACGGACGGTGAGACCTTCGTACTGACGCCGGAAGAACGGCAGAGCGGCTGGATCGGCCGGCTTCGCGCCATCAGCGGCGATTCCTCCTTCCGCGTGGCCGGTGAAGTCGGCGCGGAAGAACGTGAGGACAAGATGGGGTTTTCTGCTCGGGCGACCGTCAGCCTGGGTCTCTGATCATGAGCGGAACGCCGCGGCTGGTGACCGGAAGCTCCGGAACCTGGCCGCGGCGTCGGCGGTCCCGGATGCTCAGGCGGGCATGGACTAGAATGTGCCTTTCACCGAGAAACTGAAGATCGGGCCGATCAGCTGGTCGTGCCGCTGTATGAAGCTGATCGGCGCAACTGTTCTCCGGCCCGAGTAGACGGTTCGGTCGAACAGATGCGTCGCGTCGATGAGGTTAAAGGCCTCGGCGCGGACGGTCAGGCCGGCGACGTTCTTGTGCTCGACAAACACCCCGACCCACCACGGTCCCTCCCAGCTGCGGAAAACTTCCGTCGGGTAGTAATATTTCGCGAAGTGCGTGTACTCCGCGAGCAGGCCCCAGGCGTACGGCGTTCCCGGCACGTCATGCCGAAGCGTGAGGTAGGCCCAGCGGTCCTTGGTCCCGCTGATCGGACGCTTGGTAAGCGTCAGCGGATCGCGGACGTTGGTCCGCTCGAGGCCGGCCGTGATGTCGAGCTTCGCGCCCTTCCAGCCGAGCGGGTCGAACTGGATGGTGCTGACGCTCTCGATGCCGGTCTGGGTCGCATGGGGGAGGTTGCCGACGCCTTGCCCGGTATCCCCGATCGGGATGACGTCGACGATGTCCTGCACGCGATTGTGCCACAGACGCAGCCGCGTCTTGCCCCACTCGCCAAGATCCCGGCTCACCTCCGTTTCCACTTCCCAGCTCTGCGGCGGCACGAGGTCCGGGTTCCCGGCGTTCTCCCGATCCTGACTAAGCTTTGGCTGGTCGAGGAAGTCGTAGAAGCTGATTTGCCCGACACGGCGGCGGAGCTTGAGGCTGAGATCCCAGCCCTGAGAGGGCCGCCAGCCGAGCGTCACGCTGCCTTTCGGCCGGAAGAACCTCCGCGCCGGCAGATCCCCGTCGACGCGAGCGAGCCGAGAGGTCTCGGCGCCCGCTGCGACCTGCAGGTCGAGATTCGCGCTGATCGGGCGGCTGAGCGTTCCAAGCGCCTCATAGCGTACTTCCTCGACGCGGCCCGTGCCGTTCGGGAAGGGGACCTCCTGGAAGTCACCGGCGCTGGTTAGTTCGAGCAGGCGGCCGCGCTGGTCGAGCCAGTTGAAAGCTCGTTCCAGTGAGACCTGGTAGTCGTTTTTCCCCGACTTCCACTTATATTCGGCGCGGCCGATCGCCTCGCCGATGCGCGTGTCGCGGTCGAGTTTGGTTCCGTCAGAGGGCGCGCCGCTGTCGAAGCTCAGGACCTGGGTGGTGAGCAGAGGCTCGTGGTCATATTTGTGAAGTCCGATTAGCTTCAGCCGTCCGCCGGCGAGCCCGAATTCATAGTCGGCGTTGAATTCGGTCTGGAAGCCGGCAAGATCGTCCTCAGTCGTGCGGCGGCGGTGATCGCCATCCGTCCGAGTGCGGCGGTCACGGATGTCCACCGGGTTCCAGTAGGGGCCGTACATCAGGCTCAGGTGGCCCATCGACGAACCTGGACCGTCGAGCCCGAACTTCGCCAGCATCTTCGGCTGTTCGAACTCGGAGTGATAGACCTCGTGGCGGCGCTCGGTCACAAGGCCGTTCGCGTCCAGGATGGTGATCGGGCCGCCGTACGCCCCGCGCCCATGGTTGTTGGCGAGAGAGAAAGTGTACTCCACGAGGCCCTTGCGCCCCGTGTAGCTGATCGAGCCCCCGAGCGGTTCGGGCTCCGCATAATGCGCTCGGAAGCTCGGGTTCCATTCGAACTGCCCGGATCCGGCACTTTGCGCCTTGGTGACCACGTTCGCCACCTGGCCGGTGAGGCCGGCAATGCCGAGGCTTGCCGCTTCGACGATCTCGATGCGCTCGACGTTCGCGATGGGGATGCGGGTTAGCTCATCGACCGCGCCGCCTGACTTGTTGTTGATGCGCTGGCCGTTGATCAGAACGTTCTCAGACGCCTGCCCGAGTCCGCGCTCTTCGCTGGCTTCCCGGATCGAGAAACCGGCGACCTGCCGAAGCATGTCGAGCGCGTTCGTCGGTGCGAAGCGGGCGAAATCCGCGGGCGTGTACTGGCGCTCGCTGGCTGCGGGCGCCGGTGCCGCCTGCACGGCCGCCGCACGCGAAGTCGAGGGGAGCACCCAGAGAAGTGCCGCGGAGGAGAGCAACAAGACGCGCGAGGTCTGAGACGCAACCATGACCGGACACCTTCAAGAGAGCCGCTGCTCGTGACGATCAGCGCGGGGAGAAGCCGATGGCCTTGAGCTCCACCAGCCGTTCGGCGGACGGAATCTCGCGACCGCTTTCACGCACGGCGCGCGCATAGTCGGCGGTGACGCCTAGCGCCTTGAGCGACACCAGCTGATCCGGGGTCAGGTTCGGGTAGCCGGCAGCCTTGAAGCTGGCGACGTAATCGCCGTTGATGTCGAGCGCCTTAAGCTGGACGATCTGGTCCGAAGGTAGGTTGCCGTAGCCCGATTGGACGAAGGACTGGATGTATGCGGGCGTCACATCCAGGGCCTTGAACTGCACCAGAGTGTTGAGGTCGCGCGGACGATAGCCGACCTGGGCCAGGCCGTTGATGTAGTCCGCATTTGCGCTGAGCGCGGTCAGCGAGACCAGATCATCGACGCTCGGCACGGGATATCGAGCCGAATGCAGCGCCTCGACGAGGTTGCGGCGGACGTTCAACGACATCATCGCGAGGCTCTCGTCTTCCGTCGGCCGCTTCACGCCACGGCTGACGAGGAAGTTACTGAAGCTGTCGTCGTCGGTGAAATTGCAGACGCCGGACGCGGTCGAACGGCCGCCGCTGCCGGCGCAATCGAGCCGCCCCGCCTCGCGGACCAGTGCGAAGCGAACTGGCCGGCCGCTGTCGGCGCGAAGCTGGGCGACGTCGAGACCCTGAAGCTCGCCGGTATTGAAGTCGGTCGACCAGTGCGTGGTGCGGTTCTTGCCGCCGGTGAAACTCGCGTAGACCGTTGCGGAACCGCGCTTCGCATCGAGGTGGAAGCGGAGCCCTTCGGACACACCCGCAGTGCAGGCGGATGAAACGGCGACCACGGAAACCAGGATCGCGGCGAAGAAGGCGAACATACGTGTCATCGCATTACTCCTCTGGAATTTGGGCAAGGCTTGCCCGTTCGCCCGAAACAGGGCGTCAAAACTGCATCAGTGGGGGTGTCGGATCAGGCGGCCGGGTAGGGACCGCTCGGATTATTCGCGATCGTCGGGGTCGATATCTTCGGGGTTGAGACCCGACGCCTTGGCGCCGACCAAAGTATCGACAGACGGCAAGCCTCGATTTGCCCGGCGATAGTGTGCGACGTCGTTCGGGGTCAGGCCGACGGCCTTCATCGCAGACAGGTCGTCCATCGACAGCCCGCCGTAGCCGGCGGCTGCCATGCCTCGAATGTACGCGCCGTCGATCCCCATCGCTCTCGCTGCCTGGATGTCGTCGGCGTCGAGCCTCCTGTTGGTCGAACGGTAGAGGTCGCGCACATAGTCAGGGCGGATGCCGAGCGCAGCCAGGTCGACGATGTCGTCGTGCGTCAGCTTCGGAGTGATGCTGCGCATTTCGCGGATATATTCCGGCGACGCGCCCAGCGCTTTCAGCTCGATTGCGCGCTCGATGGACGAACTCCCTTGCGTCGTCGTTGCCACGCCGGCCTGCGCGAGCGCCTGGGCTACCGTCGCGTTGATCTGCGCGTCGAGGCTCCCATTCTTGCCGATGACGATCTTCTTGTCATTCTGGGCGAGCGCCGCTGTCTCGCCGGTGCGCGATTCCATGTAATTGGCGACCGCGGCATCGCGTGCCGCGCTCGCGGGATTGGCGGGTTTCGCCACGGACGCAGGCTCAGCAACGCCCGCGACAAGGCGATCGCTTTCCGCTGCCGAAGCAGTGGTCGGAGCAACGAATTGCAGAGCGGCTACCGGCACGGTCATGCCGGCTGCGAAGAAGGCGGCGGCGCTGCTCCACTTCCATCCGCCCGGCGCCCGATCGAGCGCGGCATCGAGCACGCGCTTGACGCGACGGGTGAGCGAGCCTTTCCCGGGCGCCACGCCATGCGCGCCCAGGAGCATGCCGCGGCATTCGTGACGAGCGATTCCGACCAGCAGATTTGCGTATTCCGTATCCTCGATGTCGGCCGCGAGAACCGCGTCGTCGGCGGCTTCCTCACGCAGCTGGTGCGCTTCGCGGGCGAGCAGCCAGACCAATGGGTTGAACCAGAAAAGCGCGACCGTGACGCGGGACAGCATGAGCTTCGCCCAGTCGAACCCAGCGACGTGCGCCAGCTCATGAGCGATGATCGCTTCGGCTTCGTCCTTGGCGTTGGTCGCATCGGTGTTGAGCAGGATCACGGGGCGCATCAGCCCCCAGCTGATCGGGGATTTAAGCTCATTGCTGGTGAGCAGCGCGGTGCCGTTCTTGAATCCCATACGCTGCTGGGCGCGGGCGAGTGCCTGAAGCCAGTGCGCATCGACCAGCACGTTCGCGCGGCCCTTGAGGACACTGAGGCGGCCAAGCGCGATCAGAGTGAGCAGAAGGAGCAGGGAAGCCGGGCCGGCATAACCCCAGAAAGCCCAGTCGACGGCTGACCCGCCCACGAATCCTGCTTCTTCCGGAAAGGAGCTGGCGGCAGGCGCGACCTCCGGCGCCGCGACGGTCTCGGTAGGCGCCGTAACGGGCGGCAGTTCATTGGGTGTCGTGTCGGTAGCCAGGAAGCTCGGCCCCGCAACCTGCAAGGCGGGCAAGGTGATCGCCGCGAGCGGCAGCAGGAGGATGGCGAGCAGGCCGAGGTGCGCGACCCAGCTGCGGTCTGACGACGACCTCTTGTGCATCAATTTCAGGAGCAGCAGCGTGCCGCCGGCGATCAGCAGGGATTTCACTGCGAGCGGAAGAAAATACTCCATCACTTCGGTCCTTTGCCGTTCTTCGCAGCGCGTGCCTTGGCGATCATCGCTTCGAGTTCGTCGAGCTCAGTCATATCGAGCCGGTCGGACATGCCGAGCAGCGCTGTAGCCGCCCCGGCCGGGGAATTGTTGAAGAAGACCCGAACCACCTCGGACAGCGCCGTCTTGCGCGCCACCGAGTCGGACACGACGGGGCTGTACAGGAAGCCCTTGTCGGATTCCGTGCGACGGACGTAGCCCTTGTCCTCAAGCCGCTTGAGCATCGTCCGGACGGCAGAGCCGCTCGGATTGTCAGGCAGAGCGTCGCAAATCTCGGCAACGGCGAGACCGCTCCGCTGATAGAGCAGGTCGACGATCTGGCGTTCTCTCGGGGGCAATTTGCTGAGCATGAGACTCGGGGCTTCCTTTCGCGCTACGTTTGTAGCGCGCTACGTTTGTAGCGCAAGCCCTAAAATGAGCAGGAAGCATTTTTCGATCACTACCTTAGGTGATTGACCTTTGGCAGAGCCCCGGCAACCTTGCGCTCAAACTCAAGTCTCCATTAGCCGGCAGCGCCTTCAGCGCTCGCTTCAAACAATCAGCAGCGGGAAACCAGATGTTCTGCAAGCTCTCGTTCACCTGTCTCCTCCTCACCAGTAGCGCGATCGCATACGCTCAGGATCAGGCGCCGCCCGAGCCGTCGCCGAGCGAGGCGGCAAGCGAACATCAGCCGCCGAAGTCGCAACCGACTGTCGCTGCACCGGCGGAAAGCAAGGCGCCGAAGTGGGACGTCGAGCATCCTCGCGGATTGACGACGCGCAAGGTGCCGATCGACACGGCGGAAGGCACATGGATGAACGTCGACGTCTCGCCCGACGGCGGCCGTGTGGCGTTCGACATGCTTGGCGACATCTATGTCATGCCGATTTCCGGGGGCACGCCAGCGCGTATCGCCGAAGGTCTATCCTATGAGCAGCAGCCGCGCTGGTCTCCGGACGGCACCCGCATTGCCTTCGTGTCGGACCGGGCCGGAGGCGACAACGTCTGGATCATGAATGCTGACGGTTCGGACAAGAAGCAGCTTACGAAAGAGGACTTCCGACTTCTGAACCAGCCGAGCTGGAGTCCGGATGGCCGCTATATCGTCGCCAAAAAGCATTTCACGACCGGCCGGTCGCTCGGAACCGGGGAAGTGTGGCTCTACCATGTCGAGGGCGGAAAGGGCGTCCTCCTGGTCAAGCGGAAGGACGAGAAGTTCCAGAAGGAGCTGGGGGAGCCGACCTTCGCCGCCGACGGGAAGAGCGTCTACTTCACGCGCAACATCACGCCGGGCGGCACATTCCAGTACGCCCAGGACTCGAACACAGAGCTTTTCGCGATCGAGCGGTACGAGCTTGAGAGCGGAGAAACGCATCGGGTAACCGCCGGCAATGGCGGTGCGGTGCGGCCGAGCCCGTCGCCGGACGGCAAATACCTTGCCTTCGTGCGCCGCGAACGGGCGAAGTCGAAGCTCTACGTGCGGGAACTGGCCAGCGGCAACGAGCACAAGATCTACGACGCGCTCGACCAGGACATGCAGGAGACCTGGGCCGTGACCGGCGTCTACCCGAACATGGACTGGACCGCCGACAGCAAGGAGGTCGTCTTCTGGGCCGGCGGAAAGATTCGGCGCGTGCCGGTCAATGGCGGAGAGGCGCGCGAGATTCCCTTCCACGTGCGCGATGACCGCGTTGTCGCCAACTCCGTGCACCCGACCGTGGATGTCGCTCCGGCCAGCTTCGAGACCAAGATGGTCCGCTGGGCGCAGCTGTCCCCGGACGGACGGCAGGTGGTATTCGAGTCGCTCGGGAAACTGTGGATCAAGTCCGCAAACGGCGGTGTCCCGAAACCGCTTACGCGAGGGAACGGCGACGCGTTCGAGGCCTGGCCAAGCTGGTCGCGCGACGGCCGCTCGATCACTTTCGTGCGATGGAGCGACGGCGAGCTTGGACGAGTGCAGGTCGCCTCGGCGAGCGGCGGATCCCCGCGAAACGTCACGACCCAGCCCGGTCATTATGGGAAACCGCGCTTCGCGCCCGACGGCCGCTCCATCGTGTTCGAGGCGGGGAAGGGCGGAGGGCTGACATCCGACAAGTGGAGCCGTGACGCTGGCGTCTATGTTGCGCCCACAAGCGGCGGCGCTCCGAAGCTCGTCGAGCGGGGCGCTTCGAACCCGCAATTCGGTGCGAGCGGCGACCGCCTGTTCATGACGGTCACCAATGACGACGAGAAGCTGCAGCTGATCAGCACCGACCTGTCCGGCGAAGCGAAGCGGGTCCATGCGACTGGAGATCTCGCGAGCGATTTCCAGGTTTCGCCTGACGGTCGCTCAGTTGCCTTCCGCCAGAATTACGAGGCCTATCTGATGCCGTTGATGCCCGGCGCGCAGGATGTCGGCGTCGAACTGAAGGACGGCGCGCTGCCGACTACGCGCCTCAGCGTCGGCGGGGGCGACTTCCTGCACTTTTCGGGTGACGGCGCGCGCGTCCACTGGAGCATCGGTCCGACGCTCTACACCGCCGACACCCGCATCGCTTATCACGAAGGCTACAAGCCGCCCGAGGCAGGGCTTGGGCTTTCACGAACCGTAGCAGCCGCCAAGCCCAATGGCCGCGTTGCGCTCATCGGTTCGCGCGTCATTACCATGGCAGGCACGGACGGCGGCATCATCGAGGATGCAACGGTTCTCGTCGAAGGCGACCGGATCGTGGCTGTGGGCCCGCGCGCGAACGTGGCAGTGCCTGCGGGCACGCCGACTGTCGATCTTACCGGCAAGACGATCGTGCCGGGCTTCATCGACGCGCATGCCCACGGTCCCCAGGGCGAAAATGGTCTCGTGCCGCAGCAGAACTATTCGACCATGTCGAACTTCGCGCTCGGCACGACGACGATCCACGATCCGTCGAACAGCGCCATCGAAGTGTTCGCCGCGTCGGAGATGCAGCGCGCGGGCCTGATCCTCGCGCCGAGGATCTTTTCAACCGGCGAGATCATCTACGGCGCGAAGGCTGCGGGTGTGTTTGCCGACATCGGCAAGTTCGATGACGCCATCGCACACGTGCGCCGCCTGAAGGCACAAGGCGCCTGGAGCGTGAAGAACTACAATCAGCCCCGCCGCGAGCAGCGGCAGATGGTCGTGGCGGCGGCTCAGGCCGAGAACATGCTGGTCGTTCCGGAAGGCGGCTCGCTGTTCAACATGGATATGTCGCTGATCCAGGACGGGAATGCGACGATCGAGCACAACGTGCCGGGAAGCACTTTCTATTCCGACGTTCTGCAGATGTGGTCGCAGACGAAGACGAACTACACGCCGACACTCGTCGTGACCTACGGCGGCCCGGCGGGTGATCCCTACTGGCGGTCCCACACGAACGTTTGGGAACAGCCCTTGCTCAAGGCGCACATTCCGCCGGGGACGCTGGCCGCAGCGAATGCCCGCAGAGAGATCGCTCCCGAGGAGGATTATTCCGACACCTGGTCCGCTCGCGAGGCGCGGAAGCTCGCCGATCGCGGGATCCAGGTGAACATCGGCGCGCACGGCCAGCAGGACGGCATCGGCGCGCATTGGGAGATGTGGAGCTTCGTCAAGGGCGGCTGGACTCCGCTCCAGGCGCTGCAGGCTGCCACTATCAGTCCGGCGCGTACGCTGGGGCTCGCGAAGGACTTGGGTTCACTGGAGAACGGCAAGCTCGCCGACCTCGTCGTGCTCGACGCCAATCCGCTTGAGAATATCCGCAACACCGAGAAGGTCGCGCAGGTAATGCTCGGGGGCCGGCTATACGACGCGGCTACCCTCAACGAACGCGTGACGGGGAACCGGGTCCGCCAAGACTATTGGTGGGAAGGCAATGGCAACCCGCAGGCAGGCAGCGTTCCCGCCATTGCACACGGTCACTGAACGGAAGCAGGGCAGGGGTGGGCGCGGGCACCGCTAACCTCCAATCATTCATTGATTCCGCCCGTTCAAGGAGCGGCTCGTCGGGACTCACGCTCGCGTAAGCACCGAGTCAGCACGCCGGAAATGCCTGGGTTGCCGCAACTCAGCAACGCCAGCTGTAGTTAGAAGCCGACGCGCGCACTTGTCTGTGCCGAGGGCTGGCCGAGTTGCGTCCGATTACAGCACTGGGCGGCGGAGCGCGCGAACTTTGAGACTTGCTTCGTTCACTGTCACGTCGGCCGAAGCAACGGGTTCATGCATGTGCATGAGCGAACTGACCAAGGCTTCATCATCGCTTGAGCAGACGCCCAGGACGAGGGCCTCGTCGCAATCATCGGCCGCGACATAGGCATGACCCATCTTTGAATCGATGTAGATCGCCTCGCCCGCCTTAAGCGTGACCGGATCGTAGAATTGCGTGTGAACGATGATCGTCCCTTCAAGGACGTGAATATATTCTTCACCTGAATGGGAAACGAGGTCGCCGAACTCGTCCAGCGACTTGGCCCGGATCCTGGTTAGGACCGGAACCATGCGTTTCCGGCGAAGCTCGGTGCAAAGGTAGTAATAATCGTAGTTCGGGGTCGTCACCCGGATCGCATCGTCCAGCCGGCCGATGCTGCGACGGGCCGTGACGGCCTCCGCCAACTCCGTTTCCGCAAAGAGGTCGGAGATGGGAATCTCAAGATTCTCGCTGAGCTGAACGAGCTTGTCGTAAGTCAGACTCAGGCGGTCATTCTCGACTTTTGAAAGCGTCGAGACCGGAATCCCGCTGCGCTCGCTCATTTCGCGCAGCGTCCAATTCCGGTGCCTTCTCAGTTCCTTGAGAATGCGACCTAAAGTCGGCCTGTTGCTCAATATCGTAACTCCAACAACGTTGCGTTTGACAATTTTCCGATCAGGCTCTTTATAGCCCGGATAGACACGAGTGGGCATGATATGGTGATTTGTTCCAAATGAGCAAATCGGCCGAATGGGGAGAGATTAAATGCGGAAGTTGGCTGCATTCGTGGCGGCAATCCTGGGCGCTGCGTTCCTGTCCGGGGCGGTAGCACAAACTCCATCAGCGCCGGTACCGCCAACTCCGCAGGTGCAATCCGAGAAGCAGGGCGTGTCCATTCCGGCTCCCCAAACTGCAGGGACTCGCGAACTGTCGGCGCAGGATGTGAATGCGTGGTTGGACGGCTTCCTGCCTTATGCGTTGGGCAAGGGGGACATCGCCGGAGCAGTGGTGACCGTGGTGAAGGATGGAAAAGTCCTCACCAGCCGCGGTTTCGGTTACGCAGACGTCGAGAAGCGTGCGCCAGTCGTTCCTGACCAAACCCTGTTCCGGCCTGGCTCGGTTTCCAAGCTCATAACCTGGACCGCCGTGATGCAGCAGGTTGAGCAGGGTAAGATCAACCTCGATGCCGACGTAAACCAGTATCTGGACTTCAAGATCCCGCCTTACGACGGCAAGCCGGTGACGATGCGTCAGATCATGACGCATACTGCCGGCTTCGAAGAGCAGCTCAAGGACCTGATCGGCAGCAAGCGGGAGTCAGTGCCTCCCTATGACCAGCTGCTGAAGCAGTGGGTGCCCAAGCGGATATTCGCTCCCGGGACTACGCCGGCCTACTCGAACTATGCGACATCAGTTGCCGGCTACATCGTCCAGCGCGTGTCGGGAGAGCCTTTCGACTCTTACGTCGAGAAGCATATCTTCGCGCCGTTGCGGATGTCCCGGTCTTCGTTCCGGCAGCCGCTTCCTGACTCGCTCAAGCCGCTAATGGCGACCGGCTACCACAAGGCTTCCGGTGAGAAGGTCGATTTCGAGATCGTCGGTCCGGCTCCGGCCGGAGCGATGTCGTCGACCGGATCGGACATGGCGCGCTTCATGCTCGCTCACCTGAACGGCGGTGAGCTGGACGGCGCGCGCATTCTAAAGCCCGAGACCGCCAGGGTCATGCACACGAGCGTGAAGAGGTATGTGCCGCCGCTCGACGGAATGGCGCTCGGCTTCTTCGAGACCAACATCAACGGGCGCGAGGTCATCGCCCACCTCGGGGACACGGGCGCCTTTCACACGTCGCTGCATCTGTTCCTGAACGATGGCGTCGGACTCTACGCGTCGTTCAACAGCGCGGGAGAGCAGGGCGCCGTGAACGGTGTCCGGGTCTCGCTCTTCGAACAGTTTGCCGACCGCTATTTTCCGCAGAATCCGGACACGAGGCGTGTACCCAAGGACATCGCCAAGAAGCATGCGGAGATGATGGCGGGCAATTGGGTCGCTTCGCGGCGCGCTGACTCCACCTTTCTCAATATTACCCAGCTGATCGGCCAGTCGAAGGTTTCCGTCGGAAAGGATGGCGAACTCGTCCTGCCGGCGGGACTGTCGCTTTCCGCAGCTCCGGCGAAATGGGTCGAGGTAGAGCCGTTCGTCTGGCGCGATCTCAACAGCGACCAGCGCGCCGCCGCGGTCGTCGAGAACGGCGAAGTCAAACGCTTCAGCCTCTCCATCCTTTCGGCCTTCACGGTGTTCGAGCGGCCTCCGCTCTACAAGAACTCGGCCCTGCTGATCCCGCTGGTGCTGGTGAGCATCGGAATCCTGTTCCTGACGGCCCTCTTCTGGCCGGTTAGGTGGGCGATCCGCAGGCACTACCAAAGCGCCCTGGCGCTCAGCGGGCGCGAACTGCTCGGCTATCGGCTGTCGCGTTTCGCCGCGCTGTCGATTCTCTTGGTCCTCGTCGGTTGGGTCGTGCTCGTCTCGCTGATGTTCGGCGATCTCGAGAACCTGGGCGGTGCGCTGGATTCCTTCCTCCTCATCGTACAGGTCCTGACCTTCGTCATCTTCTTCGGCGGTCTGGCTGTCTTCGGCTGGTACCTCTGGCAGGTGTGGGCCGGTAAACGTGGCTGGAAGGCCAAGTTCTGGAGTGTGGCCCTGGTCGTCGCCGGTGCGGTCATGGTGTGGATGGGCCTCGCCTTCCACCTTCTGGGCATCGGCACCAACTACTGATGGGCCAGAGGCTCTCCTATCGCATCGAGACCCATTATCTCGCTGCTCCGTTCAGGATCTCGGGCTATGTGTTCGAGGCATCGGAGCTGGTCGTGGTCGAACTCGCCGACGACCGATATCGGGGTCGGGGCGAGGCGGGGGGCGTCTATTACCTCGGTGACGAGGCACCTCGGATCGTTGAGCAGTTAGAAGCCAGCCGCTCGGCGATCGAGGGCTGCTCCAGCCGGGAGGAACTTCGGCATATCCTTCCGATCGGTGGAGCGCGTAACGCGGTCGACTGCGCATTCTGGGAGCTGGAGGCCAATCGCACAGGGATGGCGGCGCACCTCCTGGCAGGGATCGAGACGCCTCGTCCGCTGGTCA
>Ga0070669_100002488_pt1 | contig 13346 bp, 12 predicted proteins | sample KBSS53metaG_FD_64680 | JGI IMG/M metagenome (GOLD analysis project Ga0070669, IMG submission 64680) | Switchgrass rhizosphere microbial communities from Kellogg Biological Station, Michigan, USA - KBS S5-3 metaG | ecosystem: Host-associated > Plants > Roots > Rhizosphere > Soil ... | reverse complement strand
GGTCAACAAAGGAGATATTACTCGCAATGAAGCATCGGATTCTCGCAATTCGTTACTTTTTAGGATCGTGTGCCTTGAGCCTGGCATTAGGACTCGTATCCTTCGCGCAACAGGCCGCACCGCCGCAGGGGCAGCCTCCGGCGCAGACGCCGCCAAAGGAATATCCTACGGCCCGAATTGAAGGACTCGTTAAAGAGTGGACGCGAGCGCGCGATTACACAAAGGAATATCTTGATGCAATGCCGGAGGACGGTTACGCATTTCGACCGACTCCCGATATTCGGAGCTTTGCCGAGCAGATGCTTCACCTTTCAGCGGCCCATTTTCAGTTCGCAACTCGAGTTTTTGGGACGACCAATCCGTATCAGGGAAAGAACCCCGAAAAGATGGATGAGTTGAAGTCCAAGGCCGCCTGCACGAAGTTCGTAATGGAGGGCTACGATTACGTGCTCAGCGGGCTCAAGGGCATGTCCGAAGCGAAACTTGATGAGAGGATGGCCGTTCAAGGATATAACCGGCCAAAGGTGCAGTTACTGGGTGCTGCTTTTGAGCATCAGACTCACCACCGAGGGCAAACGACGATCTATCTGCGACTGAAGGGCGTCACGCCCCCGGCAGAGAAGCTCTTTTGAGGATGGTTTGAAAGTCGCTCCGCGAAGCGGCGGAATATCCGTCGCTACTCGCGGCTTTTCTGTTCGATTTGCCCCGTGCCCTGGAGATACCGGACAGGTTGCTCCAAGGCTGTTATTGAAACGTTGCCAATTGCTGCGGTAAAATGAGTTATCCTGGGTCGATTCAGCCTGGAGGTTAAGACGGAGGAAAAGATGAAAGCAAAGATATCTGCAGGAATGGCTGCGCTCAGCCTTGCCATTCTGCTATCTGCCACAGCGCTGGCACAAGTTGGCCGCATTGAGGGCGATGTCAAGAAACAGGGTCAACCTGTGACGAACGCCACTATTGAAATCGTGCGGACCGATATCAAGGGGAGTTACACGGTGCAGACCGACAAAAAGGGACATTTCCTGCATGCGGGAGTGCCCTACGTTGGAACCTACACCTTGCTCGTATCCGCACCTGACTGCGCTCCAACCTATCTGGGTGGCATTCGACCGACCGGAGAGATTCTGACGGTCGAGATGAACCCCGGTGATGGTAAAAAGGTGACTATCGAGGAAGTGCGAGCAGCCGCCGCGGGCGCGAAATCGGGTGGCGGCAGTGCAGCGGCTGGAGCGCCCGCCGCGAAAGCTCCATCTGCTGAAGAACTGAAGAAGCAACAGGCAGAGTTCGAGAAGAAGAAGGGCGAAATTGAAAAACAAAAGGCCGACTTCGAGAACATGAAGAAGGCGTTTGATGAAGGCCGGACGCTTGCTGCAAACAAAGATTACGGCCCGGCAATCGCCAAGTTCCAGGAAGCTGAAAAGCTCGATGCCGAGCAGCATGTCGTTTCTGCAAATCTCGCCCTGGCTCTTTACAACCGAGGGGCTACGCAACTCAATGCTGGTCAGCGTGATCCGGCAAAGCAGGATTTCACTGATGCAGTAGCAGCCGCAACACGCGCCCTGAATGTAGTTGAGCCGACGCTCGCCGATCCTGCAAAGGCAGTCGAAGGAAAGAAGAACAAGCTTAGCTACCTGAAGATCAGGGCAGATGCGGAATCGGTGCTAGCCAAGAGATTCAATGATGCTGGGGCGGCAACAGCCGCTGTTACTGACTACAAAATGGCAGCGTCGTTTTCGGAAGTTCCGGCAGAAAAGAATGGATTCATGGTAAAGGGAGCACAAACGCTCTTTGATGCGGGAATGCCTGATAAGGCCGTGCCCGCGTTTCAAGAGATCCTTCAAACTGATCCTGACAATATCGAGGCCCTCTACAGCCTCGGACTTGCCTATATTGGTACCAGCAATTTCCAGGAGGCCGCCAACACTCTGCAGAAGTTCGTCGATCGAGCTCCTGAAGGTGATGGTCGAGTAGCGGAGGCCAAAGCAGTAATGAAAGATCTGATCGTCGGAAACAATCTCCAAGCTCCGAAGGCCGACGACAAGGCTAAGAACAGGGCAAGATCAACAACAAAGAAGCCGTAGTTTAGTTTGGAGTGCGGCGACTTGTCGCCGCTTTTCTATCGAAGGAAAGCGCTCACAAGTTGCCGCACAAAAAGAAAATGGCCATCCAGCCGATCGAGAAGTACCGTCGTTTGGCGATAGTTGCCATCACCGTCGCGGCGATCTCTCTTTCCATTCTGTGCGGAACAATTATTGGCTTTTATCTAAGCGGTAATCGTCACCCCGTAATTGCAAGTGATCGAGTTCTCCCTCCCGAAATTACGTCCGCTTTCGTAAACATCGCCAAACAGGTTGAACCTTCGGTAGTTCACATATCAACGGTCGTCCAGCCATCAAAGGACAGCGATGATGAGGCTCGAGCCAGCGTTCGCCGTGGTATCGGGAGTGGCGTGATTGTCGATCCAAGTGGATATGTCCTGACAAATCACCACGTCATAGGCGGCGTCGACCGTGTCAAGATCCGTCTCTTTGATGGCAGTGAGTATGCCGGACGAATCGTCGGCAGCGATCGAGACTCTGATCTCGCAGTTCTCAAGTTTGAGCCGCGTGGCACCCTCTCTGCTGCTCGCCTTGGAGATTCCGATCAGGCGCATGTCGGCGACTGGGTGCTGGCAATCGGTTCTCCCTTTGGGCTTGACCAGACGGTAACGGCAGGAATCATCAGTGCTCGTGACCGGGAAGCGAATGAAATAAACAATCAGGCAAGCTTCAAACAATTCCTGCAGACCGATGCAGCCATCAATCGCGGGAACTCTGGTGGTCCCCTGATCAACCTCGCAGGCGAAGTCATTGCAATAAACTCCGCGATTGCAACTTCGACCGGCGACTACAATGGAATCTGTTTCGCGCTCCCTTCAAACGAGGCCATCGCAATTTATCGTCAGCTCAAGTCAGGTGGTCGTGTGGTTCGCGGTTTTCTCGGAATCGTGACTGATCCCGTCACACCCCAGATTGCTCAGGTATTTGGAATACGATCCGGCCGCGGTGCCATAGTGAGCGCTGTAACTGATACTTATTCCGATGGCGGCCGGCAACTGCCTACGCCGGCAGCAAAAGCTGGACTGCAGGTGAGTGACATCATTACCGAATTTCGCGGAGATCCCATTCGACACAGCCAGGACCTTGTGAGAAAGATCGCCGCAACTCCAGTCGGTGTTGAGGTTCCGATCAGGCTCATACGCGACGGCCGCGAAACTACTCTTCGGGCGGTGATGGCACGGCGACCGACCACCGCAGCCGATGAGGAAACATTCGCAGCAGCGGTCAGGACAGGAGCCGATTCACCGAAGTCGCTCGGAATCGATGTCACTGTTCCTACTGGCAGCGCTCAAAAGGCATTTGATGCGACGGGGATCGCTGGAGTAGTAGTTTCGCGCGTCGAACCTGGAAGCCTCGCAGATGATGCGGACCTTCGTCGGGACGACATCATCGAGAAAGTTAACCGGCTGGCAGTGACTTCCGTTATGCAATTCAAACGGACAACCGATCGTATCGAATCGGGCGATCCGATCGTTCTCCAGGTGTACAGGCGACGATCATCGATTCCTCGAAGATTTATCTCGATGACGAAACCATGACCTGCTAATATCTACGCGGTCTCTTGCTTTACCAAATGAGATTGCTTAGATCACATCTTGCCGTTGCGATCCTCATTATCGGAATGAGCGCGGTGTCCGCCTCAAGTTCCCCGATTCCTGCTGCGAAGAAAAAAGCAAAGCCAACGACGTCGTCCAAGGCTATTCAGACCTCATCGCGAAGTAAGTCGAAGAAACCACAAAAAGAAGAGCCAAAGCAGGCCAGAAACTCTCGTCAGACTCGGGGGGCAAAGCCTTTAACAGCCACTAAGAATGTGGCAGCAGAGTCAAAGAATTCGACTCTTACCGTTGTTGATGCTTCGTCAAGAAAGGGCAAGAAAGGCTTCGCAGGTTCAACTACGCAGGCTTCTGAGGCGCCTTCCGCGCGAGTCGTTCCTCCGCCCGTGTACCAACAGAAGACTGTAATCCCGGCCACGCCGATTTCAACCCCCGTCACCAGTCCCGGCCCCGGCCCCGGCCCCAGTGTTGATTCGCGAAGCTCACCCCCGACTCGCACAGTAGACAGCGACAATCAGCCATCAGCGCCTCTTCCAGTCGCGCCGACTTCGAGCCAGCCAGATCGCGTTGAAGTGATTGAGTATCGTGATGCATCACGAAGTGCGTCCGGTGTCAGTTCTGCACCACCTCCGGCGAACCGCATCTTTGGGATATCGAGCCGCCGCGTTGATGTCGATATCGACACACCTCGAGTCTTTCAGATCCAGAAAGCTCTTAAGGACAAAGGATTCTATTCGTTCGAGCCTACGGGCGTCTATGATGAGGACACCCTCAACGCCATGAAGGCCTTTCAGCAGAGCGAGCACATCGATGTTACCGGCTACCCGACAGCTCACGCACTAAAGCGACTTGGGCTGTGAACTAGCCGTTTCTTGCAAGGCCCCGCAAAAGACCCAGAATATTTAGGACTTAGTTTTCGCGATGGACTTGATGAGCCGATCGGCATGGTTACGTGCGATCAATGGGATTGATTCATCAGTCTTGAGCTGCTCGAGCAGTGAAACTAGTTGATTAGGATCCGCAATCTGTTTGGATTTCAGTTCCGATTCGAGCATTCGCATCTGGGCGGGCATTGAGATCGGATCATTTTCTCGCGTTACTTCGATCTCGAATACTCGGTTTTCCTGCGTCGAAATGTTTCTGAATATTTCGACGATGCGGTTCATCGATGGATTGTCGGTGTAATTAAACGATGTCCTGCGTTCGTGCGCGCCGTCTGAATATCCGATCGTCATTTTGCCGAGGTGCGAGAAATCCTTCTTGTGCTGGTAGTCCTCGTCGGAACCAAGAAAGTTGGCTTCATTCAAAAGGCTGCGTAACTGCGATACAACAGCGCTTGATACCTTCAACTCGTTGGTGATGTCCTGTCCATCTTTTTTTCGGAAATGGAATTTGCCGCGACCGGCAGCATCGAAGTCCACTTCGATCAAGGGAGTCGTGAATCGCTCGTTTTCAAACAGATAGGAGTAATGCGGGGGAGATGAGGTAAGGCGGGCTGGGCCGCCTACCTCGACCTTTTGCACTCGTTCGACAGGCACTTGCGCAGCCGCAAACACACTCATACCAGCAAGCATCAGAAGACTACCCAGGATAACTCTCGAGTTCATCAGTTTGCCTGGCTTGAACTGTCAGATTGCCGGGTACGCTTGGGGTCGAAAGGCGTCCCTAGATACGCCTGTGCGACAGCCTGAGCATTATTGAAATTATTCCCGTTTGAGATAGCCCGATTGTATTCCGCTACGGCACGCTCCCGGTTACCGTAGGCATCCCATGCATTTCCGCGGTAAATATAGCTCCAAACCTCAGTCCAGTCCGGCCTCAAGTCACCATTTAGTGACTGATCGAAAGCATCCAACGCCTTGGCATAATTTCTTTGCGTCAGATACAGGAGACCAAGGTTGTACCAGGCCCAGGAGAGATTGCGATTGAGTTTGATGGCTGCCTGAAATTGCTGCTCGGCTTCCGGGAACTCCTGTTCACGAAAATGCTCTATACCGCGCCGGACGATTACTCCCTGACGCAACTCGTCCGAACTTCTGATGATCTTTGCATCGGGATCAATAACCACTTCGACTGGCTTGCTCTTCGTAGTGATATCGAAATCCGCGCTGGTACCCTTCATGACAAGCGTGTCACGCTCGTTTCCGGTTTCGGTCTTGAGCAGAATATCGACGGGCATCTCAAACGTATCAAGGTCCTGCTTGACCGTGCCGGGCACGCGGAATCCTTCCGAAGTTCTGACCATTCGATAGTCCGCACGAAACTCAGGCACTCCCGTCGAATCGACCCACTGACCAAAGAAAAATCGAAGTGGCCTTCCAGCGCTTTGCGAGGCCAGCTGCTCAAAATCGTCAATGCTTGCTGTCTTCCCTTTATACTTGGCGAAATAAGCCTTCATCATCCCATCGAACTTAGCCTCGCCGAGAAGCTGCCTGAGCATGTTGAATACAAGCGCGCCTTTGTAGATGACGATGGATCGATAGGCCGGTGTCTGATCGTCAAGCTGCTGAGGAGCATTACGGATTGATGCGGACTGCTCGAAGGCGAGGGCGCGCTCCAGTTCAGCACGCACTGCCTGCTGGAATCGAGATTCGTTCTCAGCATCGCGAACGTAGAGCAACGAACTAAACTCAGCCAGACCTTGCACCAGCCAGACGTCATCAAAGGACTTTATACCTACCGTCTGGCCCCACCATTGATAAGCAGTCTCGCGAGCAACTGTTTCATCAAAGCCTTCGGTAACCGCGCCAGGCGAAAGAAACATAATTCCAGCACCGCTATAGGCCGGAAGCGTTTCTTCATCAGTCTCGGCAACAATGAAGTGATTGCCGTAGGCATAAGGCGCGAACTTTGAAGAATAGAACTCAAGTCGCTTGCCAACAATTTCTGCAGTGTGATCAGCCCAGTGTTCGTGACCTGACTTGAAGTAGGTGTCTATGGTAAACCCGCCAACCGTTTTGCTCGAATTCTGATATTTGGCAGCCGCAAAATTTCCGGGAAGAATCGCGGTCTTCGAAGTAAACGTGAAAGTCTGTGCCTGAGCCTTTGTCTTCTCATCCGTAGAAGGAACAGGCGTGGTCGGGCTCTCGCTATAACCAACTACGGTTATTCCAGCGGGTGCTGTCACTCTGATATCGTAGGTAGCCCGGTCCGCGGCGTAGTCGTGGAATGGAAACCATCGCGCTGCATAAAAGAGATAAGAGCCCTGATCGCCTACATAGGCGAGACGCGCATTCTGTATGGGACCACCCTGCGGTGACTCCAATACCCCCTCATACTCGAACCGCAGGGTAACTGCTTTTCCAGCAGGCATAACTGCACCAAGATCCACGCGAACGTTCATGTTTTCGCGGTTGTCCTGAATGAACTGAAGTTCGACACCGCCGGCTGACGACGTTGAGGTCGATGATGGAGAAGCTGCCGGGGTCTTTGCTCCCGTATTCGCTGAGGGTCTCGTAGTCCCTCTTGCAGGCCCAGGTCGCGGTGGATTTGCAGCAGGCGCAGCCCCAGAAGAGGAATCAGCATCAGCTCCGCCCGCCAGTCGTGTGATCTTCTTGACTGTAAGCGAGCCATTGAGTTCGAAAACCGCTGATCGGGTATCCGCAGCAGGAATGAAGACTACGTTGGCCCGAGCTCTCAGTACCTGTTCGGAAGGGACAAGCTGAGCATCAATCGAATAATGCTGAATGTCGATTTTTGAGCTTGCTTCCTGCGCCGAAGCACGAGACATATTTGAAATCAGCGAGGACGCTACAATCAGGCCCGAAATAGCAATAGTACGAGGACGTACGCCCTTCATAAGTTTTGTAATTCGCCGCATTTCTGTTTTCACCATCAGCTAGATTATCAGATTATAACACTCCAACCGCATTCAAGGATGCCGTGCGAGGCCGTGTCAGACACTACTTTGTCCATCACTGGATGCTGGACTACTATCATTGAAAGCTCAATGTCCACAAGTACTCAATTGGGGCCCGACACAAGCGCCAAGTCCCCTGACTCCAGCGTTAAGCGTGAGCCTGCTACCCCATTGAAACGCGTCACAAAAATAGTGGTCAGAGGTGCAAACTGGCTCGGTGACACAGTAATGACGCTTCCAGCGCTCAATCTGCTTCGACAAAGTTTCCCTGACTCCGAAATCTCAATCATCACTCAGCCTGGCACTGCGAGTCTCGTAGCCTCTACAGGATACGTAGACCACGTCCTGAAGTATCACCGAAAAGAACGAGGAATAAGAGAATTCCTTGCGATGCGTAATCGCTTGTCAAAAGAGAAGTTTGACCTCGCCGTGCTATTTCAGAACGCCTTTGAAGCTGCTCTCCTCGTCTTTTTAGCTGGAATTCCACGGCGAATAGGTTTCTCTGCGCAGAATCGAGGCTTTCTTCTCGACCGGGCGGTCACGCCGCGCCCTCCAGAGCAAATTCGACATCAAGTGTTTGATTATATTGAACTGGCAAGGGTTGCCAGCGCGGATGCTCCTGAAAATGGCAAAATTAGCATCGCGACCTCTCTCGCCCCTCCAATACCGGTACTACGGGCAAGCGAAGCTGATCGCATTGCCGCAACAGCCTTGCTCACAGAAACTGGCGGTCAGAACCAGGCGAAGAGATCGATCATCACCCTCAATGCGGGAGCGACGAACTCTGAGGCCAAATGCTGGCCCGAAGAAAAATATGCGGAGCTCGCGAATCGCCTCTCCGAGGAGTTTGGTGCACACATCGTTCTCATTGGAAACGCGGCCGAGCGCCCTCTCGCACAACGAATAGCATCGGCTGCGAGCGCCGGGCGCATTTCGAATCTCGCCGGGATGACGGATATGCAGACACTGATCGGAATCCTGGATAGTTCTTCCGTTGTGATCGGCAATGACACCGGGCCGGCTCACGTTTCGGCAGCGTTGGGTAAGCCTACGATCACGATCTTCGGTCCGACAAATGAGTTCGAGACGGCACCTCTGGGGCCAAAAACAACAATCGTAAGAGCGGAGAACATCGAGTGCCAACGTTGCATGCTTCGAACTTGCCCAATCGATCATCGCTGCATGGAACGGATTTCAGTTGACAGGGTGTTCAACGTCGCGCGTCCTTTTCTAGCGGGTTTGAGATAGAATCAATTGAATGACGCGAGCTGTGTTCCTTGATCGCGATGGGACCCTGAACGAAGAAGTGGGTCACATCGTCCGTCCTGAAAACCTGCGCCTGCTTCCAAATGCAGGCCGCGCCCTTCGTCTTCTTTCGAGCCATAATTTCAGGCTGATAGTCATTACAAATCAATCTGGCATAGCGCGCGGCCTGCTGACTGAAGAAGATCTGCGTACGATCAATTTGAAGTTGCAGGAAGAGCTTGCGTCGGAAGGTGCTTTTGTTGAAGCAATTTATTACTGTCCCCATCACCCGGAAGGTGAAGTCGAGCTCTATAAGAAATCATGCGATTGTCGAAAACCGGAACCTGGAATGATGGTACAGGCTGCAAGGGACTTTGGCATCTCTCTTGCCGACTCATTCGTGATCGGCGATCGCTATTACGATATTGAAATGGCGCAGGCCGCAGGTGCGCGAAGCGTTCTTGTTCTGACGGGGCACGGACAGATTGAGCAGTCAAATCCTGAATATTGCTCGCGCGCGGAGCCTTCGTTCATCGCCAGTGATGTACTCGAAGCATCAGAATGGATAGTTCGAGAGACTCCAGCGACACGTGACTAGCTCAAATTGATTCGCTATGCGACTCCTTATTGTCAGACTTGGTGCAATTGGCGACGTGATGCACACGCTTCCGTCTCTTTCCGCCATAAAGTCCGGACTCCCGAGCTGCATCGTTGGCTGGGCAGTTCAAAAAGGAGTTGTGCATTCACTGCTCCAGGGCAGCCCTGACATAGATGAGCTTTACGAAGTTGATCTGAGTTCGCGCGACGGCATTCGCAATGCCGTCACTTCAATCAGAAATGCGGAATTCGATGTTTCACTCGATTTTCAGGGACTTCTGAAGTCAGCGGTGATTCCATGGCTGGCGCGAATCCCACGGCGTATGGGATTCGATTTCAATGCTCTTCGAGAGCCAGCCTCCGGCATCCTTCTTAACGAGCGAGTCGAGGCTGACGATACTATCCACATTATTGAAAAGAACCTCACGCTCGTAAGGGCTCTCCCCTGCTCTACGACAGGCACGTATCGTTTCCCGATTGCTCTGTCCGACGCTGACTATTCGTTTGCGGCGCGGATTCGTGAGCGTGTCAATGGCGACTTCGCGATCCTTAACCCTGGAGGTGGCTGGCAAACAAAGCTTTGGGATGCTGAAAAATACGGCCTGATTGCCGATCGGTTGTGGCGCGAGTTTGGAGTGAGAAGCTTGATAACGCACGGGCCTGGGGAGTACCACCTGGCGGACAAAGTCGCCACATCGGCGAAGACCGCTGCCGCCATCACGGTTGCTTCTTCGCTCAAAGAATTTCTGGCATTGTCGCGAAAGGCACTGATCTTTGTGGGTCCAGATACTGGACCTATGCACCTCGCAGCAGCGGCAGGAACTCCGATCGTAGCCCTGTTCGGATCGAGTTCAGCAAAGAGGAACGGGCCATTTGATGATCGTGACCTCGCAGTTGAACGACATGACCTTGAGTGTCGCGTCAACTGCTACCGCCGACAGTGCGAGCATGTTTCATGCATGGACTTGCCCGTTGAAGCAGTCTGGGCAGCCATAACGCGACGCCTCGCAACGGTCGAATCGCCAAACGCGCCAAACGCGGTTGCTGAACATATGCGAAACCTGGAGGTTCGCGATTGAGTGACGCAAGAAGTCTCCTCGCCAGGCTAAGGGTGCCACTCGGGTTCCTGATTGCACTTCTTTTTCTGGTCTTCTCGTCTCCCTCCTGGCTAACGCTCGCGATCGGCTCTCCGATTGCGCTCGCAGGCGCCTTTATTCGCGCCTGGGCGTCGGGGCACTTGCAAAAGAACCAGTCACTGGCAACAGGCGGTCCGTACGCATTTACGCGCAATCCACTTTATTTCGGCAGTTTTGTGATGACCCTTGGATGTGCCGTGGCCGGCGGCAGCACGGTACTCGCGTTTGTTCTGACTATTTTCTTTTTGGTCGTTTACCTACCCGTGATGAAGAGCGAAGCCGATCATATGTCCCAGCTCTTTGCTCGGGAATACCGCGCCTGGGCCCGGGAAACGCCGCTGTTTTTTCCGCGTATGGCTCCTTATAGCGCGCGACAGGACTTCAGATTTGACAAGTCGCTTTATTTGAAGCATCGCGAATACCGTGCCTTTCTGGGCCTGGCGGCACTTTTCGGAGTGCTTATCCTAAAGGTGGTGAGGCCATTTTGACGTATTCTGAGAGGAGGAAAGCGATCGTCATGATCGCTGCGATGTGGACAATAGCGCTGATACTGGCGCCCTTGCAGTTCGCCGAGATCAGCGAGCAATCGCCTCCGCCGCCCGTCGAACCCCGCATTCCGATTCCTGCAAACGAAAAGCTGGTTTTTGAAGTGCGCTTCTCTCGATTTCCACTGAACGTGTCGGTCGGACAGATAACCTTTGAGTATCTGGGACAAGTGTCGAACCCGACGATAGCAGGTTCCAATTACGCGCTCTCGCCGCGCGAGGGCGAAACTTTTGTGGGACTTCGCGCGAACGTGCAATCTCAGGGAGTCCTGATCAGTCTCCTTGGGCTTAGCTACAACGGCCGTTACGAAACATTGATCAAGAGAGACAATCTATTCGCGGCCCTCAGCTTCAAGGAAGAAAAGGACGACAAGAAGAAGCACATAACGCAGACGTCCCTTTTCGATGTCTTGAGCGGGAAGATTCGCTACGCAACGCGCAACCTGGCAAATCCGAGCGAACCTGCAAGAATTCTCGAGCTTCCGCTTCGCGATCGCACGCAAAGCATGCTTTCTGCTTTCTATTACGTGCGCCTCATGCCGCTTAAGGAAGACCAGGTAAACTGTTTCTTCGTTAGCCAGGACGAACAGACGGTTGATCTCGAAGTCTTTTTTCGCGGTCGCGAGGTAATCGAAGTCAATCGACAGAAAATCATGGCCATCAGAATTGAGCCCAAGGTTTTTGGGCCTGGCCGCTATTTTGCAAGACGTCAGGGCGATTTTCAGCTATGGATGACAGATGACGAGCGAAGACTGCCTCTCAAGCTCGTCGCGAAGACCACACAGGGAACTATCAGTGCGAATTTGATCAACTATCTGGAGCAACCTCCATTCAGGCAGATGGGGCCCTCTGGCTCAGTCAAATGAGGAGACCTCGCGAAATGGCCGACTGGACACAGATCAAATACGAAACAAGTGACAGCATAGCGACGATCACGCTCAATCGACCTGAAAAGAAAAATGCCCTGAGTGCACTGCTGATAGCGGAGCTTCAGAGTGCATTTGAGACTGCCGGCCAGGATGATGCGATGAGAGTGCTCGTTTTGCGCGGAGCAGGAAGTGATTTCTGTGCCGGTGCCGATCTTGCTCAGCTCGAGGCGCTCTCAACACGCACAATAATCGATAATCTCGACGATGCTCGGGAATACGCTCACCTTGTCCGCACGATGCGCGGTCTTGGAAAGTGCATTGTCGCGGCAGTGCACGGGCGGGCCTTCGCGGGAGGTGCCGGCTTGTCTGCGGCGTGCGATCTGGTGATCGCGACACGGTCTGCGCGATTCTGCTACCCCGAAGTAAGGATTGGATTCGTACCAGCCATGGTTGCGGCACTCGTTACTCGCAACCTCGGTGAAAAGCGCGCCTTCGAGCTGCTTACCACTGCCCGTGTCTGGACCGCCGAAGAGGTGATGTTAGCGGGTCTGGTTAATACTGTTGTCGACGATGATAATTTTGAGACGGCTATAGATGAGTTGACGCTTGGCATCTCTCGAACGAGTGCTTCCGCAATCCAACTTACGAAGAGTCTTCTATATCAGGTGGACGGAATGTCATTCGAGCAGGCACTCGAGGCAGGAGCGCTCATGAATGCAATCGCGCGGGCTACACCGGACTGCCAGCAGGGGGTAAGGAAATTTCTGAAGAAGGACTGAGGCAGAAAAATAAGCTGGTTCGAACCACCTGGATCACTCTGATTGGAGTCGCGCTCGCAATCTTCATGGGCGCGATCGAGAACACTGTTGCGGGCACCGCTATGCCAACGGTCATTGGCTCTCTGGGTGGGATCGAATATTACAGCTGGGTATTTTCTGCCTATATTCTCGCGGCAACCGTAATGACCCCGATCTGGGGAAAAATGGCCGACGTTTTAGGGCGGCGGCCGGCCTTCATCGGTGGTCTCAGCTGCTTTATTGTTGGTTCGGCGCTCGCGGGTGCTTCGCATTCGATGTCTCAGTTAATCGCCTTTCGCGTCGTTCAAGGCCTGGGGGCCGCAGCACTATTTCCAATCGGAATGACAATAGCGTCGGATCTTCTGACGCTTGAACAGCGCGCAAAAATAATCGGCCTTTTCAGCGGAATGTGGGGTGTCGCAAGCCTGATTGGACCTCTGGTCGGCGGATACTTAGCGACTTACCTCTCGTGGCGATGGGTATTCTACCTGTCACTCCCATTTGGAATTGCCGCCGGAGTCATTGTCCGGGCAACTTATCAGGAAAAATACCAGCGAAAGAAAGACATCAAGGTTGATTATCCGGGCACCATCGTGCTCGCGCTTTCGCTGACGCTACTGCTTATCAGCTTTCAGGGAACTGGCAT
>Ga0070669_100002476_pt1 | contig 13379 bp, 10 predicted proteins | sample KBSS53metaG_FD_64680 | JGI IMG/M metagenome (GOLD analysis project Ga0070669, IMG submission 64680) | Switchgrass rhizosphere microbial communities from Kellogg Biological Station, Michigan, USA - KBS S5-3 metaG | ecosystem: Host-associated > Plants > Roots > Rhizosphere > Soil ... | reverse complement strand
ACGTCGGGCGTGGCGGGCAGCGGGGCGGGCGGGCGCGGCGGCGCCGGAGCGACGGCCGGTACGGGCGGGGCGGGCGCGGTCGGGGGCAGCGGGCCCGGCGCCGGCGGGTCGACGCAAAAGGACGGCGGCGGCCAGGGCGACGCCACGATGCTGGACTGCATGCCGGGCGAGCGCACCTGCGACATGAACACGCCGCTCACCTGCGACGCCAACGGCAACTGGGTGCGCGGGACGGCGTGCAGCAACATCTGCATGGCGGGGAGCTGCGTCGGCGTCTGCACGCCGGGCTCGAAGATGTGCGTCGGCAATATCCCGCAGGTTTGCGACAACCAGGGGCTGTGGCAGTCGGCGCCCGCCTGCACGTTCGTGTGCCGACAGGGCGACTGCACCGGCGTCTGCCAGCCGGGCGCGCGCCAGTGCAGCTCGTCGGGCATGCCGCAGTCGTGCAACGCCGACGGCGCCTGGGAGACCGGCCAGGCGTGTCCGTTCGTGTGTAGCGCGGGCGTCTGCGGGGGCGTGTGCAGGCCCGGGACGACGAACTGCAGTAACAACGTGCCGCAGACCTGCACGTCGGCGGGCGAATGGCAGTCGGGCCCGGCGTGCCCGTACGTCTGCTCGAACGGGGCGTGCGCGGGGTCGTGCACGCCGAACGCTCGCCAGTGCTCGAACAACGTTCCGCAGACCTGCACCAGCGCCGGCGCGTGGCAGAGCGGCGCCGCCTGTCCTTACGTCTGCGCGGGCGGGGTCTGCAGTGGATCGTGCGCTCCCAGCTCGACCCGCTGCAACAACGGACAGAAGGAGATCTGCGACGCGCAGGGCAACTGGGTGGGCACGACCACGCCGTCGATGCAGCTGCTGATGAATCCAGGGTTCGACCAGGGAATGGTCGCGTGGGTCGAGGACACGCTGTCGTCGAGCACGATCATCACGAACGACAGCATCCTCACGTCGATCAAAGCGCAGTCGCCGTCGAACCTCGCCTGGCTGGCCGGCTACGCGAACGCGCAGGACGATCTGTGGCAGGACGTCTCGGTTCCGGCCGGCGCCTCGTCGATCACGCTGAGCTTCTATTACGCGATCGCCACCCAGGAGAACTCGCCGGCGATCGCCGACACGATGACTGTCTACACCTACGAACCCGCGACGGACCGGTTCACCGCGGTGGCGACGTTCAACGACAACATGTCCACCCCGACGTGGACGCGGTTCTCGGTCAACCTGCCGGTTTCGCTGGCGGGCAAGAGCATCCAGCTGGGCTTCCAGGCGACGACGGACAACCCCCGGAACACGAACTTCTTCGTCGATACGGTCTCGCTGGATGTCGTCGCCTGCGGGCCCTGACGTCGCCGTCGCGCCGGCCCGGCTGACCGTGATCTCGCCGGCTTGCCTGCCCCGCTCGTCGGGATGAGACTCGCGGCATGCGTAGATTGATCTGGCTTATTCCGCTGGCGGCCTTCTTTCTCAACCCGAGCTTCGCCTGCACGGACGAACCGCAGTTCCAGTACGGCGCGGAAGAGATGCGCGCGGCGGTGGCGGGCGACTGGTCGGTCACCATCACGCCCGACGGCGGGACGGCGACGCAGGTGACCGTGCACATCGACCAGTCGGCGACCGCCGCGACGGCCAGCCGCGCGCCGGCGCGCGCCATCGTGCGCGCGGCGCAGGCGTGCGGGACGCGCACGCTCGTCAAGCCGGCGGGCGCGTGCATCGACCTCAGCGAGATGCCGCTGGACGTGACCTACGTGTCGGGCGACGCCTCGTTCACGAACGCGGCGCTGTCCGGCAGCTTCACCGTCTGGGGGCTGACGTTCGGGGTGGGCGACCTGAACATGATGCTCGGCTCGTATCCCGTCAGGGTGAAAGTGAACGCCGACGGGTCGCTGGGCGATGCCAGCATCCTGCCGACCGGACCGGGCGGCGTGACCGGCACGGTGACGGTCAGCCGCTAGTCGCCCGCAGCGGGGTTAGCAGCCGTCGTCGACGAGGCCGTTGCAGTCGTCGTCGATGCCGTTGCCGCACACCTCGGCGCGGCCCGGGTGAACCGACGCGTCGTCGTCGCGGCAATCGTCGCACCAGCGGACGCCGTCCCCGTCGCGATCGTCGCCGCCCTTGCGTTCGCAGTCGACGAAGCTCTGCAGAAAATCGGCGCGCGTCGAGACGACGTCGCGCGCCGCCGCCACCGCCTCCTGGAACCTCTCGGGCGTCACCGGCGTGTGCGGATCCTGGGCCGCGGCGTCGGCGATCTGCTTCGACCACGCGTCGATCCACCCCTGCAGCTGCGCGGGATCCCACTGGCCCAGCAACGCCGCGATGGCGTCGACGTACTTGTCGCGCCACATCGGATCGGTCAGGGCCGCGCGCCACGCCGCGCCCGCGGTCGGCTGGGGTGGGGCGCGCCGCTCCCACCAGTAGATCGGGTGATCGTCGAATGGCACGTCGTCGTTCCGGCCCAGCCAGTCGAAGGTCGCGTCCGTGTCGTTGGGCAGGAACACGAAGCCCTTGGCGCCCGTGTCGTAGATGTAGAAGTTGTGGTTCCCGCCGTAGTAACCGTCGGCGTTGTTGATCAGCGCCTCGCCCGCCCATTCCCTGACCGACGTGTCGAGGTCGACGATGGCGGACACGGCGGCGAGGTCGTTCGCGGCCCGGAATGCATCCCGGCGCGTCCGGTCGGGATTCTTGTTCGTCTCGGGCTGTTCGCCGCCCTTCCACAGATCGCCGTCGGGGTGATCGGGGAAGAAGTCAGCGATGACGCGCGCGCTGGTGGTCTCCTCGGCGACGAACAGGCCGTAGTAGCTGCCGTTGATGTCCACGCGCGCGCTGGCGGCGCAGCCGGCGGCGATGCCGACCTGGCGGAGCCAGGTGTGCGCCAGGCGATCGTGCATGAACGTCCAGTCGTCCCGCGACATGTCGAACACCAGCTTCTCGACGCCGTGAAACTTCGCGTTGCGATCGTGTTCGTGGAAGTCGATGTCGAACTGCATCTTCTCTTTCGCGCCGTCGTACATCACCGTCTGCACCCACGACGACTGCCCGTGCAGCTTGAACATGGCGTCGGTGACGGTCTCGCCGCCCATGTGGAAGACGACCGGGTGCTTGACGACGAAGTCGTTGCCCTGGACGGTCAGCGACGCGAGGTCGTGAAATTCGGCCTGGATGCTGGTCCATTCGTCGGGGGTGATGTCGATCGAGTACGTGCGCAGCGTGTTCGGATCGAAGAGATCCGAGCAGGGGTGCGCACCGGTCCCTCCCGCCGATCCCGTGGGCTGCCCTGATCCGCCTCCGCTCGAGCCGCCGCACGCCCCGGCCAGCGCTCCCACCACAACGACCACACCCGTGAACCGCATCCGAGCGGGGAAAAGCGAACGCCGTGCCACGCGTTCGGCGCACGGGCGGCGGCCGGCTGTTACGGAACGCGCCCGGAAGGGCGCTGTCCGCGTTCCGCGCGCGAATCGCGTAAACACAACACCCCTTTGATTCCCCGAGCAAATTGTGATTCCCTCCGTGCACCCCTGTCCAGCCCGTCCGCCCCGCCAAACACGAGGAGTGCTCATGCGTTTCGGTCAGCTTCGTTCCGCGAGTCGTTCAATGGTCGTCACCGCGCTGCTTGCGAGCGGTTGCTTGCTGGCGGCGTCGTGTGGTGACGGCGACGGTGGTACGGGAACCGCTGGTACCAGCGGAGGCGGCAAGGGCGGCGGTGGCGCCGGCGCCGGCGGCAGGGGCGGCACGACGGGCGGCGGCGGCAGCGGTGGCGGCGGCGGATCGATCGGCGGCACCACGGGCGCGGGCGGTTCGGCCGGCACCACGGGCGCAGGCGGCTCGAGCGGCACCACAGGCGGCGGAGGAACGGGCGGCCGCGGCGGAACGGGCGGCGGTGGCGGTACGGGTGGCGCGGGCGGCACCGGCGGCGCGGCGGGCACGGGCGGCCGCGGCGGTACCGGCGGCGGCGCGGGCACGGGCGGCGCAGGCGGCACGGGTGGCCGCGGCGGCACAGGCGGGACCGGCGGCGCAGGCGGCACCGCGGGCACCGGCGGCTCGGCCGGTACGGGCGGCGGGACAGCGGGCACGGGCGGCGGGACAGCGGGCACGGGCGGCGTCGCGGGCGCGGGCGCGGGCGGTACAGGCGGCGCCGGTGGCGTCGCGGGTACGGGCACCGGCGGCACGGGCGGCGGCGCGGCAGGTACAGGCGGCACGGGCACCGGCGGCACGGGCGGCGCCGCGATCGCGAACCTTCACCTCTACGTCGGCTGCGCCGACTCCACCGGCACGATCCAGAGCTACACGCTCAACGGCACGACCGGCGCGCTCAGCCCGATGGGAACGTACGTCGCGGGCGGCGCGATCTCGAACAGCGAGTTCAACGACAGCGAGGATCGCTTCTACGTCGCGCACGTGATCTCGGGCGAGAACCGCATCACCACGTACACGCGCAACGTGATGAGCGGCGCCCTCACGCCGCTGGGCACGCCGGCGGTCGTTCCGTCCACGACTCCCGCGACGGGCGGAACGGGCGGCGCCGGCGGCGGCGGTGGCACCGGCGGAACGGGCGGCGCGGCGCCGCTGAACGCGAACACGCAGACGCTGACCTTCGATCGCACGGGTCATTTCTTGGCGGCGCCCAACTACAACGCGGGCAACGTCTACATCTACAGCCTCGCCAGCGACGGTTCGGTCGGAACGCTGGTGTCGTTCGACGCCGGCGGCAACAACGCGCACCACGCGGTGTTCACGCAGAACAACGACTTCGTGATGGTTCCGTACCTCGGGTCGAACATCATCCGCAGCTACGCCTTCAACGAGACGACCGGCGCCATCACGCAGGCCCAGTCGGTCACGCTGCCGACCGCGGCGTCCGGCCCGCGTCACATCGCCCTGCACCCGAACGGGATGTGGCTCTACTCGATCAACGAGACCACCGGGACGATCGATCTGTTCACCGTCAACCAGACGAACGGTGTGCTGACGCCGGTCCAGACGTTCACCGTCCCGCTGCCCAGCGGCTACACGGGAACCCTGAAGAACGGCTCCGAGATCGACGTCGCGCCGGCGGGCGACCTGCTGTTCGTCTCCATGCGCCTTGACCTCACCACCGCTGTGGGCTCGCTGGTGTCGTACATGATCAACGGCACCACCGGCGCGCTCACGCTGATCGAACAGGAGAGCTCGCGCGGCATCACGCCGCGCCAGTTCAGCATGTCGAAGGACCGCCGGCTGCTCGTCGTCGGCAACCAGACGTCGAACACGATCGCCGTGTTCAGCGTCGACAACGCGGGCGGCATGACCTTCATCGCCGACCGCGACGTGTGCCTCAGCCCGCGCTTCTCGAAGATGGCGATCGATCAGTAGCGTCGATTTAGTCGGGAGGGGACAGGTGGGGGCCCCCACCCTCCCCCTCCCGAACCCTCCCGCGATGGTCCGCGGCGAGCAAAGCTCGCCGGCTCCCCACGCGGTTAATACGGCATCATGGCGGGCATGCAACGCAAGCCCGCCACGGTCAGGGCGCCCGGCGCCGACTATGAGATCCGCATCGTCGGCGACCGGCGCAGGCCGCTGCGCGACTTCTATCACGCGCTGTTGCGGCTGCCCTGGTGGGCGACGATCGCCGCGATCTCCGCCGCGTACCTGATCACCAACGCGCTGTTCGCCTTCGGTTATCTCGCGGTGGGCGGCGTCGGGCACGCGGCGCCGTCGTCGTTTCGCGACGCGTTCTTCTTCAGCGTACAGACGATGGGGACGATCGGGTACGGCGCGATGTTCCCGGAATCGACCGCCGCGAACCTGCTGGTCGTCGCGGAATCGATCATCAGCCTGCTGTTGACCGCGATATCAACCGGGCTGGTGTTCGCGAAGTTCTCGCGCTCGACGGCGCAGTTCGTGTTCACGCGCCGCGCGGTGATCGCGCCCGTAAACGGCGTGCCGACGTTGATGTTCCGGCTGGGCAACGAGCGCGGCAACCAGATCGTCAACGCCCAGATCCGCCTGGTCATGGTGCGGACGGAACGGACCAGCGAGGGCGAGACCTTCTACCGTATGCTGGATCTCAAGCCGACGCGCGAGCGCGCGCTGTCGCTGTCACGGTCGTGGAACGTGTCGCACGCGATCGATGCGTCCAGCCCGCTGGCCGGCGAGACGCCCGCGTCCGTCGCCGAGAAGGAGGTCGAGCTGCAGGTGATGGTGATCGGGACCGACGACGTCACGATGCAGACGGTGCACGCCGCCCACCGCTACTTCGCGAAGGACATCGTCTGGGGAGCGCGCCTCGCCGACGTGCTCAGCGAGACGCCCGACGGCCACCTGCTGCTGGACCTGCGCCGGTTTGACGACGTCGAACCGACCGCGGCGACGCCGACGTTCCCGTATCCGTCCGCCAGCTAACGGCGCGCGCGGCGGGCGAGGGCGCCGCCGGCCACGACGGCCAGCCCCGCGACCACGAACAGGTGCAGGACCTGCAGGCGCAGGTCCGCGCGCGGCGCGCGATCGACCTTGTCCAGGTGGGCGCCGACGTGGCCCGCGATCGCGACCGCCATGCTGCGGTCAGCGCGTTCGAACAGCCAGCCAAGCAGCACGGAGTAGAACGGCAGCGCGGCCATCACCAGGCCGAACCCGAGCAGATCGAATCGGCCCTCCGGCGTCACCGAATAGGCGAGGTGCCACAGGCCCCAGAGCGCGCCCAGGATCAGGCAGCCGCGCACGGCGCCGAAGCGCGCCACCAGGCGCGGGTGCGCGAAGCCACGCCAGCCAAACTCCTCGCCCAGCGGGAACACGACCAGCGCGGCCGCCAGCTCGGGCGTGTTCGGCAGGTAGAACCACTGCGTCGGGTGGCCGCCCACGGCAGCGAACAGCAGCGTCGCGATCGCGTGGACCAGCGGCGCGCCCAGCAGCGCGACCAGGATCCACACGGGGTTCGTCCGCCAGCGCCCGAACACCTGGCGGAGCTGCCCGCGCGGACCGGCGACGGCCAGCGCCGCGAGCAGCGGGCCGAACGCGCTCAGCCCCGCGAGCGCGATCGCGTACGGCGGCAGCGGCCGGTGGTGCATCCACGCCCACGCCGTCGGGAACGCCAGCAGCCAGGTGATCGCGCAGGCGAGCACGAAGAAGACGGTGGTGCCGGTATCCGCGCGCGCCCGCACGGCCTACAGACACCGTCGCGGGACGGAGGTTCCCGACTCTGGACGCCGGCGCGCGGCTTCGTTACTTCGCGACCACGAGGCCGGCGCGCCTCGCCGACGCGCAGCCTTCGGGGTGAAGCGTGACGCCCGGGATCTTGCGCTTCGCGAGCTCTGCGTCCAGCGCCGCGAGGCGCTGCCGGCAGGTCTCGGCCGAGACGGTCTGCGGGGTGCTGCCGTCGCCCGGGCTGAAATCCGACGACACGACGAAGTCGACCACGTCGCCGGGCTTCTTGCCTTGCACGCGGTAGGTGAGGGCGCCACCGCCCTCCGGTCCGTCCTCGCGCACCTCGACGAGCGCCGTGCCGTCGGCGGCGCGGGCGATCTGCTTCTGGCTGGAACGGATGTTCATCGCGCGCGCGGAGGACGCGCACGCAATCAGCGCAGCGAGAAAGAACGGCGCGCGCGTCGTCATGCGCGCGATTGTCGCACGCGCGCCCGCTACGGGCAGTCGACGAAATCGACCTGGTAGTTGATGGGCGTGCTGGTGCCCGTGACCGCGACCGTGAACGACTGGCCGGCGGCGGGCGTCCAGCCCATCGGCACGAGGCGGATGGCGTTGCTCTCGCCGTACGATCCGGTGAGCTGGCTCATCGTCATCGGCATGGCCGTGCCGTTCATGGTGACGGCGACGGTGGCGCTGGTCAGCGCGATGCTGCGCGTGGTCTGCACGGACCAGCCGGTGGTCGACAGCGAGCGGGTGCCGGTTCCGTAGGCCTGCATCGGGAACGGGCCGGGCGGCGGCCAGGCGACCCACATCTTGCCGGCGTTGCTGGTGCCGCCGATGTTCTGCATGCAGGACGCGCCGCCCTGACCTGTCGACCCGAGCCCGATCGGACCAAGCCGGTTCGACAGCACGATGCGCCGGTGACCGAACGTCGTCTCGTTGCCGGAGTCGATCAGGTACGCCGCCACCGACGACACGCCCGGCCCACCGGAGATGTTGCTGGTCATGGCGCCCATCGCGCCGACGTCCGTGTAGCAGGTCCAGGTGGTGGGCGGGTCGTGGCTGAGCATGTTGTTGGCGTCCATCATCAAGGCGCACGCCTGGGCCTGCGTGTCGCGCGACGCCTCGGTGACGACGGCCGGGAGATCCGCGAGCCAGCGGTACAGATTGAACAGGCGCAGCGCGTTCGCGCGCCCGTCGGCGGAGATGTCGCCGGGCACGCAGCCGGCCAGGTTGCCGCTCCAGGTTCCTTCAGCCAGGTTCGCGCGGTCCGCCTTCCAGCGCGTGCAGGTGTCGGCGGCCGTTCGCGTGCCGCCGCTGATCGCGCCCGCGCCCGTCGTGCCGGCGGTTCCCGTCGTGCCCGCTGCGCCGGTCGTTCCCGCGCGGCCGGTCGTGCCCGCGACGCCGGTCGTGCCGGCCACTCCGGTCGTGCCCGCAAGGCCGGTCGTCCCCGCCGCACCAGTGGTGCCGGCGGCGCCGGTCGTGCCGGCCGCTCCGGTCGTCCCCGCAGCGCTGCCGCCGCCGCCCCCGGTGCCGGTGGGACCCCCGGTTTCACTGGACGCGCACGCGAGTGTCACCGCCACCAGGACGACCAGGGCGACGATCATGCGTGCTGGTTTACCCGCGAGAGGCCCCACGGCATGATCAATGGCCGGAATGAGCCCCATCCGCTGCAAGATCCGACCATAGATGGGCGCGCTGACTATCGACATTCTGGTGGTCCCGCGGGCGTCTCGTACGACAGTGGGGCCCATGGTGGGAGATCGCCTGCGCGTCGCCGTGACCGCGCCGCCGGTCGACGGTGAGGCGAACGCCGCCGTGATCGACGCGCTCGCGGAGGCGTTCGGCGTTCGCCGGGCTGCCGTCACGATCGTCCGCGGCGAACGCGGGCGGCGAAAGACCATGCGCATCGAAGGCGCGACGTCCGAGGCGCTGCAGCGCCTGGCGCGTGGGGAGCACTGATTTGTGGTCCGTTTGCGGCCCGAGTGGCAACTTCCGGCGCATGCGGCGGGTTCGCGGTCCGGCCCTGGCCTGTGCGGTGCTCATGGCGAGCGCTTGCGGCGGCGGCAAAGGCGGTGGCGCGAACGGCGGCACCACGGGCGGCGCGGGGACGACGGGCGCGGCGGGCACGACGGGCAGCGCCGGCACGACGGGCGGCGCGGGCACGACCGGCACGGCGGGCACGACCGGCACGGCGGGCACGACGGGCAGCGCCGGCACCACGGGCGTGGCGGGCACGACGGGCAGCGCCGGAACGACGGGCGTCGCCGGCACGACGGGCGCCGCGGGCACGGGCGGCGCGACCGTCGCCTGCGCGCCGATCGTCCCGCGTGATCCGAACGCCTTCGTTCACCCGGGCGGCCTCCACAAGCGGTCCGACATGGATCGCATGCGCTACCTGGTCGCCGCCGGCGTCGAGCCGTGGCTGAGTGCGTACAACGTCCTCCGCGCCGACGCGCTCGCCAGCCCGACCTACGCGGTGCGCGGCAACCCGACCTGGACACAGGTGTCGCGCGACGGCGCCGTGCACGCCAGCGAGTTCGAATCCGACGCGAACGCCGCCTACCTGCAAGCGCTGATGTGGATCGTCACGCAGGACACGCGCCACGCGCAGAAGGCCGTCGACATCTTCAACACCTGGAAGAACCTCACCGAGGTGACGGGCGGCGGGACCGCGCCGCTCAACGCCGGCATCTACGCGTACAAGCTGGTCGAGGCCGCCGAGATCATCAAGTCGACGTACACCGGCTGGGCCGCGGCTGACATCCAGGCGTTCAAGGCGATGCTCGTCTACCCGGGCCTCTCGCGCACCGCTGTGCCCGCCTCGCTGTCCGACACCAACGGCACCTTCTACTGGCGCATCTATAACGGCGATCCCGGGCGCCACGGCAACCAGGATCTGATCGCCTGGCGCGCGATGATCGTGATGGGCGTGTTCCTCGATGACCGCGTCATGTTCGACCGCGCGCTTCGTTACTTCAGCGGCCAGGCCCATCGCGCCGACGATCTGCCGTACCCGTCGGGCCCGTCGCCGTCTGGCATGCAGCTCGACGACAACCAGTACTTCACGACGTATCAGGTGACACGCCAGACCACGACGCCCGATTACGGCTTCAACGGCGTGCTCGGAAACTACGTCTGGGAGAACGGCCAGACGCAGGAGGCGTCGCGCGACCAGCAGCACGCGTTCTTCGGCCTCGGGATCTGCGCCGGCATCGCCGACGTCGCGTGGAACCAGGGCGACGGCGTCTGGAACGCGCTCGACAGCCGGTTGCTCAAGGGGTTCGAGTTCATGGCGCGCTACAACGTGTCCGCCATCGCGACCTTCGCGGACCAGCCGGCGCCCTGGGAGCCGTCGGGCAGCGAATTCATCGTGCGCACCGACCGCACCGGCCGCTGGCGGTCGAAGGCGATCAACCCGCACTTCGAGAGCGACTTCGTCGGCGTCAGCCGCGGCGACTTCCCGGGCAAGCGGCCGGTGTTCGAGCAGGCGCTGGCGCATTTCAGGACACGCATGGGAATGACCGCCGTCGACACCAAGTGGACGCAACGCGCGCGCGACGTGGCGGTGTCGATGAGCGGGCAGGAGAATCGCGGCTTCAGCCTGGATCATCCTGGCTTCGGCGGGTTGACGTTCCAGCGCCCGCTGCTTTGCGCCGGCGATCCGATCACGGGCTTCTCGTCGGACGGCCTGCCGGTGTTCGGCGTGCACGTGCTGCCCGGGACTATCCGCGCCGCCGATTACGATTATTTCCCTGTCAACGGCGACGGCCATACCTACCGCGATTTCTCCGCGGGCAACGCCGGCTTGCAGTACCGAACCGACGACGTCGACATCGCCTGCAGCTCGGAGGGGCAGCCCGTGCTGTCACGGCTGGAGCCAGGCGAATGGGTCGTCTATACGGTCCAGGTTCCAACCACCGGCAACTACAAGATCGACGTGCGCTACGCCGCGCCGGCCGCGGGCGGCGCGCTTCGCATCGGATTCGGCGGCACCGACGTCACCGCCGACGTCGCGCTCGCCGCTACCGGCGGAAGCTGGCGCACGGCCACCGTCGCCGGCAGCGTGGCGCTGAAGGCGGGCGTGCAGGTGCTGCGCGTGTCGATCGCCGGAACGGACAACGCGTTCGAGCTCGACACGATCAACGTCAGCGGCGGCGGCTGAACGGCGTCACGAAGGGTCGACCTTCGCGGCGGCCGGGATTTTCTTCTGGGGCCGGCGCGCCTCTTTCACGACGTGCTTGGCGAAATCCACCGGCCGGCGCGCGCGGTGGACGACCTGAGTGGCCGTCCATCGCACGCGGCCCTTCACCAGCCACGAGACGGCGAACGCCTCCAGCGCGATCGTCTCCTGCCAGAAGATCGGCTCGTTGTTGTGGGCCCGGATCCCGGCCGAGACGATGGCAACCAGCATGCACAGTCCGCACCCACGATAGATGATGTTGCGCACCTGCTTCTCGGGTGACGGCTTCTTTTTCTTCTTCGGATCGGACTTGGGGAACAGGAAAAGCGCGAAGTAGATGAACGCGCCGAACAGCGTCCCCGCGGAGATGAGATGGACGGTCCGCTGGTACGGCTGCCACCAGGGAAGCGCCAGCGGTTTCGCGGGTGCGTCGGTCGGGAAACAGGCCACGCCGATGGCGGCGATCGCGGCGATGATCGCCGCGGTTCGGTCCTTCCACCGATCGTCGTTGTCGTAACCGCTGTAGGTGAAGAAGTAGACGGACAGGCAGGCGAGGATGCCCGTGAAGATGGCGACCGCGCCCGAATAGTAGTAGGCGCTGATCGAGCTGAGCGGCTCGAGCAGCGGCGGATTCGCCGGCCTCACCGACGAGACGAACCAGACCAGCAGCGGCAGCGCCGCGCCCAGCGCGCCAATCACCACCCGATGCCGGTGGGTCGACAGGTCGTCCTCGCGCTGGGCGTGGAACATCGGTTGGAACGGCCGTTCGGTGCCCTGAGCCATGCGGTCCCGCCGACCATAGGCGATCGCGGTCCGGCACTCTAGAGTGATCGCGCGCGGCTCCGGGTGCGAATAATGTAGGGGCGGCACGATGTACCGAGCCCTTGTTCGAGCCGCCGTCGTCTCGGTCGCCCTGCTGGCGACGGGCTGTCCCGCGGGAAAGTCGAAGAAAGCGCGGGATCCGATCCCGCCCGACGAGGACGGATCGCGGCTCTGGCTACGCTACCAGCAAGTTCCTCGCGCCGACCGGCTGGCGGAGTACCGGGCCGCGCTGACCCACGTCGTCCGGGCGGGAAGCTCCGCGACGCTGCAGGCCGCGCAGTCCGAGCTGGTGAGCGGCCTCGGCGGCCTCCTGGGGGTGGCCGTGCCCGTCGCGGATCAACCGACGGGGAACGGCGCCGTCGTGCTCGGCACGCCGGCGTCGTCGGCGATCGTGCGCGGGCTGGCGCTGGGCAGCCGCCTGACCGCCGTCGGCAGCGAGGGCTACGTCGTTCAGGTCGCGGACGTCGGTGGGCGATCGGCGGTGGTCGTCGCCGCGAACACCGACGTGGGCGTGCTGCGCGGCAGCTTCGCGCTGCTCCGCTACTTGCAGATGCACTGGCACTGGAAGGGCGCCAGCCTGATGCTGACCAGCGCGCCGAAGATCCAGCGCCGGCTCCTCAACCACTGGGACAACCTGGACGGCACCGTCGAGCGCGGGTACGCGGGCCGCTCGCTCTGGAACTGGAGCACGCTTCCGGGCGTCGTCTCGCCGCGCATCCGGGACTACGCGCGCGCGAACGCGTCGATCGGCATCAACGGGACGGTGCTGAACAACGTCAACTCGAACGCGCAGATCCTGACCACGGCCAACCTGGACAAGGTCGCCGCGCTGGCGACCGCGTTCCGCCCCTACGGGATCACCGTCTACCTCACCGCGCGATTCAGCGCGCCCATCGAGGTCGGCGGCCTCACCACCGCCGATCCGCTGGCGGCCAACGTGAAGCAGTGGTGGACGACGAAGGTGAACGAGATCTACACGAAGATCCCCGACTTCGGCGGCTTCCTGGTGAAGGCCAACTCCGAGGGACAGCCGGGTCCGCAGAACTACGGCCGCACGCACGCCGACGGGGCCAAGATGCTGTCCGACGCGCTGGCACCCAAAGGCGGCATCGTGATGTGGCGTGCCTTCGTCTACACCGACAGCGGCACCGACCGCATCCGCCAGGCGTACGACGAGTTCAAGCCGCTCGACGGGACGTTCGGCAGCAACGCGATGGTGCAGGTGAAGAACGGGCCGCTCGACTTCCAGCCGCGCGAGCCGTTC
>Ga0070669_100002461_pt1 | contig 13400 bp, 8 predicted proteins | sample KBSS53metaG_FD_64680 | JGI IMG/M metagenome (GOLD analysis project Ga0070669, IMG submission 64680) | Switchgrass rhizosphere microbial communities from Kellogg Biological Station, Michigan, USA - KBS S5-3 metaG | ecosystem: Host-associated > Plants > Roots > Rhizosphere > Soil ... | reverse complement strand
CCTCAGCGCCGGCCGTTCAAAAGAGGGGATCGCCGTGCTCGAGCGGCTGCTTCAGGTGAATCCGAATCATGCAGGCGCTCTGGAACTGCTCCGGCAGTGGAAAGGGCGCTGATTGAGATGAATCGGAGCTGCCGCGACGCCAGATGGCGCTACTCGGCCCGAAGCGTCTCCGCCGGGCTCACGACGACCGCGCGGCGAAGCGGCGACAGGCTCGCGAGGATCGCCGTGACGCCGACTGCGCCGATCACGAACGCCATCGTCAGCGGGTCGGCGGGCTCAACGCCGAACAGGATGCCCGACATCAGCGAGCCCAACCCGAGGCCGGCCGCTGTACCGATCGCGAGTCCGATGCCGGCCAGCAGGACGACACGACTGAGGACCAAGGCGCCGACGTGCCTGCGTTGGGCGCCGAGGGCGAAGCGGATGCCGAACTCGCGCGTGCGCTGCGCGACGGCGTAGCCGGTGACGCCGAAAATCCCGACACCGGCGAGCACGAGGGCGAGTGTCGAGAACGCGCTCACCAATCCTGCCGTGAACCGCGGCAATGCGATGGCCCGGTCGTACCGCGCGTCAACGGTTTCGGCAAAGTACATCGGTATCGACGAGTCGACGGCGGCCAGGGCGGCCCTCGCCGCCGACATCACTGCCTGCTTCGCGCTCGTGGTTCTGATCACGGTGTACATCCCCCGCTGATACACCTGCGACTGCGGCGCGTATGCCATCGGCAGCGATGTCTTGCCCGGCTCGACGTGGCTGACGTGGTTGACCACACCGACCACGATTCGCGTCTCCGCCCGGGGCCCGCTACCCAGGCGGACGTGCTGGCCAATCGCGGCGGCTTCCGTCGTCCACAGGCGCCGCGCGAGCACGTCGTCCACGATCGCCACCGCCGAAGACGACGACCGATCGTCGGTTGAGAAGAACCGGCCCCGCAACAGCGCGATCCCCATCGTCTCGAAATAGCTCCCACGGACAATGCCCCAGCCGACGGTGAGTCCCGCCGCTCCAGGCGTTGCGGTGGGCGCGGCACTGACTGCCTGGCCCTCGCCGCTCAGTGGGAGATACGAAATGGCGCCGATGGACTGCGTGCCCGGCAGCGCCTCGAGCTTCTCGGAGAGCTGCTGGTAGAAGCGCTCGACGCGCGCCGGGTCCGGGTAGGCGCGTTCGGTCAGGTTGGTCTTGAACGCAAAGCGCTGCCCGGTTGCGAAGCCGAGATCCACGCCCACCAGTGCGCGCAGGCTGCGGACGGTGAGGCCGGCGCAGACGAGCAGCGACGCCGCGAGCGCGATTTCCATCACCGTGAGAACGTCGCGCAGGCGCGTGGTCGTCCGGCCGTCCGACGACCGGCCCGTGGGAATCTGTCCCTCGACGGCGCTCATGCGCGTCGCCACGGCGGCAGGCGCAAGGCCGACGACGAGTGTGACGACGGCCAGGACCGCGGTTGTAAAGAGTGCCGTCGGAACGTCGATGACCGCCTCGCCGAGCCGCGGGATGTCATCGGGCGCGAAGGCCTTGACTATCCCGAGCCCGGCCTGCGCGAGGAGGAGTCCACCACCCGCCCCGAGCACGCAGAGAACGGCGGCCTCCGTCAGGAGCTGCCGAATCACGTCGCCGCGCGCCGCACCCAGCGCGAAGCGGATGGAGATCTCACGCCGCCGGGCGACCGCGCGCAGCAGCGACATGATCGCGACGTTGACGCACGCAATGAGGAGCACGGCCGCCGCCGCCGTCATCACTAATCCGAGCGGCACGAACATCCGCCCGAACTGGGTCTGTCGCAGCGATTGCCCGCCGATGGTCCAGCGCGCGTCCGCACCATACGCTCCCGGCAGATCGTGCCGCAGGTCGCCGGCGACGCGCTGCAAGTCGAGGCGCGCTCCGTCCGTGCTCGTCCCCGGTCCCAGTCGCCCGATCACCGCCAGGTAATGGTCGCTGCGATCTGAATCGCCGCGCGCGCTCACGTCAATTGGTATCCAGGCGCCCATGTCCGGCTCGGGATACGCGAAGCCGGCGGGCATGACTCCCACGATGGCGTACTCAACGCCGTTGAGGCGGATGGTGCGCGCGAGGATATCGTCGACACCGCTGAACCGCGATCGCCACAACTCGTGGCTCAGGACGGCAATCGGCGCACCGCGCTCGTCTCCGGGGCGCGGGCCGTGACCGCGCGCGGGACCGACGCCGAGGATCGGAAACAGATTCGCGGTGACGCCTGACACCTTGACGCGCTCGGCGTGCGAGTCTGCGCCGCCGTCCGACGTCAGTGTCATCCGCCCAAGGTCTGACGCGGCCAGCCCTTCGAACGCGCGTTGGCGCTCCTGATAGTCGCGGAACTCGGCGCGAGAGAGCAGCCCACCGTACGCGATCCCGCCGCCCGAGAAGTTGTGAATCGTCACCAGGCGTGCGGCGTCCGGATAGGCGGGCTGACGGAGAACAACGCCGTACAGAACGCTGAAGAACACCGTGTTGGCGGCCATCCCCAGCGTCAGGGTGAGCAGCGCGACGGCGGTGAACCCGGGCGACCGCAGCAGTTGTCGGAGCGCGTAACGGATGTCGATCATGGGAGAGGTTGCGGGGTGGACGAACTGGCCGCTCTCGCGTGATGTGTTTGCCGGGCGCCCTTACTTCCGGCGGCGACGGCGGCCGCGGCGGCGGGAACCACGTTCGGCGGCGAGGGCGGACGGCGATCCATCGTAGTACGGCGGAAAGAACTCCCTGGTCAGATTCCGAGGAATCGCGGGCGTCTCCCGGATGCCGGTCTCCTGATCGTCCGCCGGTTCCGCCCACCCTTCGGCCAGGAACACACCAGCCATCAGGCTTCCGAGATGATACACGTGGCCCGGCCGGAACTGGTCGAGACGCACGCCATCAATGAACTCCACGGCCGGCTTCTGAACGATTCTGATGCGCATGTTGCCCGCACAGGGCCTGTTTTGTGGTAGTCACGCAATGTTGATACCACAAATTGTTCGTCAGGACCCGCTTTCACCCGATGAACCGGGGGCTTGGGCCGGTTCATCAGGGCGTGCTCGAGCCCGCTGCGCGTGTCATCCAGGCGCTTATGCCGCGATGCGCTGCTGGGACTGCGGCTCTTCCGCCGGCAACAGTTTGAGATCGTCCTCGGCAGCGGGAGTCATGTACGAGATGCCGAACGTCAGCAGCACCGTCAGGGCGCTCGCGACGTCCGCAGGAACCTCGGCCTTCAACACGGACTTGACCACGAACACGATCACCGTGATCGCCGCTCCGGCGAGGGCACCTGCTGCGACTTTTCGAATCGGTTTGCTGCTGATTTGCTGAGCCATCACTCGCCTCCTGCTGAAAACCACCGATTGAAATTTGATTCGAAGGCGGAGCAATTGGCGAGCCAGTGGCAACCCTGCGCAAAAGCGTGCGCATTGCGGGTCCCGACGCAATCGCGGCACGCCGATCCCTATCCACGCGGATATGAGGATCTATCCGATCGGTTGGTGTCGAATCCTTTGGCGATTCAGCGCGCGGTCCGCAGATCGACGACGGCGTACGTCGAAATGCGCGGGATGGTGAACTCGGTGGCGTCGTCCGCCACGACACGATCTTCCAGCGCCAGACGGCCGGCGCCGGCAACATGGACTTCGCCCTCGGCGTAGCGGCCGCGCACCCGGACGCGGAGCCCTTCGATCTCCCGCCCGCCGTAGTTGATCAGGTGCAGCCGCGCGCGCCCGCCGTCGGCGGTCAGGCGGCAGAGGACCACTTCGCTGCCATAGACCCGCAGCGCGCGCCGATCGTCGGTCAGCTGACGGCGGATCTTCTGCGCGAAGGCGCTGGGATCGGCGGCTTCCGCGCGCGGGTATTCGGGCGTGCCGATCCGGATGTTGATGGGAAATCGCGCGGACGGCGTCTGGACCGCCTGGAACAACAGGTTCCGGCGCGCGAGCAGGTTCATCACTTCGCCAGTCACGGCCGATCCATCGTCCACAACGCCGAAGTCGGAAACGGCGGGCAGATCGAGGGGCGGCACGGTCTCCAGGAATGCCAGCATGGCGCCAAAGGCGCCAAGATCGGCGGCATCGATCCTCAGCACGGCATCCGCGCCGGACGCGAACGCTTCCGCGGCGGCCAGTGCCGCCTTCCCCGCCGGCACGTCATAGACGAATTTCGCCGCCGGGTGCCTGGTGAAGCGCCACCCGTTCGCTTCAACCCATGGGGCGCGCGTCGGCGACGCGACCCCGGCGCGCGGCGTGATGCCCGGCGATGGCAGACGTTCCCGCGACGCGAGCTCCGCGTCGGTCAGCGGCGTGACGGTGAAACCGGCGGCGCGCCAGGGGTCGGCCCGGTCGGACGGGACGCACACGCGTTTGATCGCCGCCGCGTCGAGTGCCGCGCGGCTCTCGACACCAGTGCTCCAATAGAGACACGGCAGCGAGAGCGCCAGCAGCGCGAGTCCGGTCATACCGTCAGCTGATCGAGTTTGATCTTCTTGAGGTCGGACACGCCCAGCCCGAGCGTCGCGGCGTATTCGACATGCCCGGGCTCGCGGATGATGATGTTCACGTTGGGATCGGCGTCGCGCGCCCGCGTATCGTTCATCTTCAGCGACGCGGGGGAGCGGTCCCAGATCGAGATCGCGCCGTGGGCGCGGCGCTCGGTTTCGATGATGTCGAGCAGCAGACGATCGACGGCCACCGGATCGGTGGCGAACATGATCTGGCGAGGATAGAAGACGTAACGGGTCGTTCGCGCGAACGGACCGCCATGCCACACGCCGCGCAGGCCGTCCATGATCTGGAGCACGGTTCTCGAGCGCAGCGGCTCCATCGCGGCGAGCTTGCCGACGACCGAGTAGGTATGCGATTTCCCCCGTGAATGCGTGCGCGCGACGTTGGAGAAGCTGCCGTAGGCGATGTTCTTCAGACAGCCGGTCACCCCGGTCGCCCCGTGATCCTTCATGTTGGGGATGTTGATGATCTTGGTCAGTTGGCGCGACACCAGCCGCATGATGTTCGACCGCGTGTCTTCTTCCCCGAACAGATCCGCCTCGAGGTAGGTGGCTGGATCGTAGCCGCTGTTGTCGACGTTCCGGTTGGCGCGCTCGGCCGCCACGAACTGGACGCCCTTGGGCAGGTGCGCCGCGTAGTCGCACTCATCCATCTGGTTCTGAAAGCGCTCGTACACGTAGATCTGGGTGACCGGGACCCCGACGCCGGTCAACTGGCGCACGACTTCGCCCACGATCTCGTACGCGGAGATGCAGTGCGGATACCCGCCGCAATTGACCTTGATGCCCACGACATCGGACGGTTCGAAAAAGCGCCGCCAGGCGTCCGCCGTGGTGGCGGCGCCGGTCAATGCGCGCATGCCCCGCGCCATCATCTCGCGCACGACCGCGTCGTCTGCCTTGCCGGTCGCCGTGTCAACGGATCTGGCTGAGTTGACCGCCACCACGCGGCCTGGGTAAGGACCCGGCATCCCGGGAATCGCGGCCGGCTTGTAACTCGAGACGACACGAAGCGCCGGAAGATCCTGAGTCTTCTGGACGGCTCCTTCGGCTGGGACTTCGACCGGAGCCGCCGCGCCGACGCGCGTGAGTGACGCTCTGGCGTACGTGGCCGCCGCCAGCAGGCGAACGAACGATCTCCGATGCATGAACACACCTCCCGCCTTCGCGAGCAGCGCTTCATCCTACATGAATGTGCACCGTTCGCCGCCCATCTCGCTTGACTCCGCCCGGCGGCTGCGCCATCGTTACGGCAAATTTACCCTTGGGAGGAACCATGAGGCGACCGTTCCTGTTGAACGCGTTGGTGCTCTTCGCGACTGCTCTTCTGCTTCCGGCCGGTGCGTCTGCCCAAACCGGCGCGGGTTCATTGACAGGCATCGTCGCCGATCAGAGCGGCGCCGCCGTGCCGGGCGCGACCGTCACCGCGACCAATCAGGCGACGAACGTGACGTACACCGCAACCTCCAATAACGCAGGCAATTACACCGTGACGTCGTTGCCCGTCGGCGTCTACGTGGTCAAGGCGGAGCTGTCAGGCTTCAAGACCTCGGCGACGCAGCCGACCCAGGTAGAGGCGCTGCAGACCGTCCGGATCGACTTCAAGCTGACGCTGGGCGCCATCGAGGAAACGGTCGTCGTCGTCGGGACGTCGCCGCTGCTGCAGACCGAGACCGCCACGGTTGGCGAAGTGATTTCGGGAACGACCGTCGAGCAGATGCCGCTCAACGGCCGCAATACCGGCGCGCTGTCGCTGCTGCTGCCCGGCGTCGTGTCGCCGAACCCGAGCACCTTCAGCGAGATTCGCAACTTCGGCGGTGGACGGCCGTACGTCAACGGCAACCGCGAACAGACCAACAACTACATGATCGACGGCGTCGACATGAACGAGTCGATCGACAACCTCGTCGCCTATCAGCCCAGTCCGGACGCCATCGCCGAGATCAGCGTCGAAACGAACAACTACGCCGCCGATACCGGCAACGTGGCCGGTGCGGTCATCAGCAACGTGATCAAATCCGGATCGAACAACGTCCGCGGCAACATCTTCGAGTTCTACCGGAACAGCGCCATGGACGCGAACTCGTGGGCCAACAACCGCTCGGGCGCCGCGAAGCCGGAGCGGCGGCAAGACATTTACGGAGGAACGCTCGGCGGCCCGCTCGTCAAGAGCCGGCTGTTCTTCTTCGCGGACTATCAGGGAACGCGGTACAACGCACCCGGATTCGAGACGCTCTCCGTGGTGCCCGAAGCCTGGCGGCGAGGCGATCTGTCCAGCGTCAGTTCGGTCATCCGCGACCCGTTGACGCAACAGACGTTTGCCGGCAACCAGATCCCACTCGGTCGCATCAGCCCGATTGCTCGCGCGATTCTCTCCAACGCCTCGCTCTATCCGCTGCCGAACCGGACGGTGAGCGGCGGCGTGATCGGGAATTTCGTGGGCGAAACGCTGACGACCATCCGTGCGCACCAGGGCGATGCGCGAATCGACTGGAACGCGTCGAACCGGGACAAGATCTTCGGACGCTTTTCGGTCGCCTCGTACCTCTCGAAAAACGACAAACGGGGCTTTCCGCTGCTGCTCGGCAGCCAGACCGACGCCCCGTTCCGCAATCTGGCATTGAACTGGAACCGCGTCGTCAATTCGTCGCTCGTCAACGAACTCCTGGTCGGCTACAACCAGATCACCATCGTGACGTCAGCCCTCGACTGGGCGGGCCTTGGAAACGGCAACGCGACGTTCGGGATTGCGGGTGGCCAGCCGATTCCCGGGCTCAGCTCGATCCAGTGGGGCAGTTCACTGACCAACATCGGCAGCATCGCGAGCAACACCGATACGCTCGACAAGACGTTTCAGATTAACGAGAAGGTCACCTGGCTGAAGGGGCGCCACTCGCTGAAAACGGGCGGCCAAATGCTGCACTACGTGCAGCAGCGTTACTACGCCGGCAACAACGGGGCGCTCGGCCTGTTCGGCTACGGCGGAACGTTTACCGGCTTTGCATTCTCCGACTTCCTGCTGGATCAGGTCACGAACAAGGGACGCGGCAGCGTCTCGGCGCCCTGGACGCACCTCCACAACCGGATCGCGCTCTACGTCCAGGACGACTTCAAGGTGGTCCCCGCGCTGACGCTCAATCTCGGCATGCGGTGGGCGTACACGCAGCCCGTCATCGAGAAGGACAATCGTCAATCGAATTTCGATCTGACCACCGGACGTCAAATCAGCGCTCAGGAGGGGTCTCGGGAGAGTGAATCCCTGTACAAGGCCTACAAGAAAGGCTTCGAGCCCCGCCTCGGCGCCGCCTGGCGGCTGAACGATCGGTGGGTGGTGCGTGGCGGCTACGGCATCTCCCAATACATGGAAGGCACCGGCGCCAACCTGCGGCTGCCGTTGAATCCACCATTCTTCTTCGAGTCGGACGTTCGCTACGACGCGACGACGGGCGGCGGGACGCTCGGCGCTGGTTTCGCCGACCTCAGGCCGTTGGATCAGCCGTCGGGACAGGTGCGCGCGTGGGATCCGAATCTGCGGCCGCAGTTCACCCAGCAGTGGAATGCGTTCGCCGAGTATCTGCTCACGGACGCCACCTCCGTCAACATCGGCTACGTCGGCCACAACGCGAAGTACCTGGTGACGCCGGTCGAGGGGAATCAGCCGCTGCCCGGCGTGGGCGATCCGTCCACATGGGCGCCGCTGGACAGACGGCGTCCGCTGTTCGCGACCGCGCCGCTGATCACCAACATCTCGACGACCGCGTCGCGCGGCCGCAGCGACTACAACGCACTGCAGGTCAGCGCCCGTCAGCGGACCTCCAAAGGGCTCGAGTACCTGGCGTCGTACACGCTGGGCAAGGTGCGCACCAACAACCTTGGATACTACGGCTCGGGCGGCGTGCAGGCGGAAGGCGCGTACTGGATGAACGCGTACCAGCCGGAATGGAACTACGGCCCGGCGTTCTTCGACGTCCGCCACAACTTCGTCCTGTCGGCGAGCTACGAGCTGCCCTTCGGGCGGAGCGGCGCGTCCGCGGCCAATGCCCTGATTGGCGGTTGGAGGTTGAGCGGCAATTTCCAGGCGCGAACAGGCTTCCCGATCACCGTGACCGACGGCCGCGGCTCGTCACTTCAGGCTACGCGCGGGAACGAGCGGCCGAACTGCATCGGCGACCCGACGCCGGCGAATCAGACACTCGATAAGTGGCTGGACATCAACGCGTTCGGCCGTGCGGCCAGCGGCACCTGGGGCAACTGCGGGATCGGCGTCGCCCGTGCGCCCGGCTTCAAGAACCTCAACGCCGCGCTGGCGAAGCGCGTCAGCGTCGGCGGCGCGCGCAACGCCGAGTTCCGGCTCGAGGCCTTCAACCTGACCAACACGCCGAGCTTCAGTCCGCCGGCGCGCGACATTTCCGTGCCGAACACGTTCGGGACGATCACGAACACGGTGAGCGTGGCGCGAACCGTGGAACTGGTTTTCAAGTTCTTCTTCTAAGCGAATGGTTTCCGTGCGACGAGGTCCACATAAGGGGGTTGCGATGCTGCGTCCGGCTCTGTTGTCACTGAGTCTTGGCTTGTTTCTCACGACGAACGCATGGGCGCAGCTCGCGTCGCAAACGGCGCTCGTCGGTACGATCACCGACAGCGACGGGCTTGCGGTGCCCGGTGCCCAGGTAGTCGCGGTCAACGCCGGCACGCGCGATACCTACGAAGCGACGACCAACGCCGAGGGGTACTACAACATTCAGTTCGTTCGCACCGGCACCTACGAGATCAGCGTGACGCTGACCGGCTTTCAGACCTCGAAGGTGACGGGCATCGAGGTGGCCTCCAACCAGGTCGTCCGCACCAACGTCGTCATGAAAGTCGGCCAGTTGAACGAATCGATCACCGTTGTCGGCGCGTCGCCGATCCTGGACACCGACAGCGCCAAGATTTCGGAAACCATCGGCAAGCGCGCCGTCGCCGATTTACCGCTGAACGGCCGCAACGTCTGGAGCCTGGCGAGCACCACGCCGGGGGTCACCTCCGCGCCAACCAGCGACATCGGTTTGAGCTTCCGAGGTGCAGGCCAGCGCGAGATCCAGAACAGCTTGTCGCTGGACGGCATCAACTCGTCGTCCAATCTCCTCGCGGCGACCAGCATGCGGCCGATCGCCGACGCCGTCACTGAGATTCAGGTCCAGACCGGCAGCACGTCGGCGGAGTACGGTTCCTACCTCGGCGTCCACATCAACGTAGTGACGAAGAGCGGGACCAATAGCCCCCACGGATCGCTGTTCGCGTTCCTCCAGGACGACGCCCTCGACAATCGCGGATATTTCGAGAACCCGGCGAACCCCAAGAACCCGCGGAGTCGCAAGCAGTTCGGGACGGAAATTGACGGCCCGGTGACGATTCCGAAGCTGTATGACGGCCGCAACAAGACGTTCTTCATGGGGTCGTACGAGGGGGTCCGCGCGAACGGGCTGACGGCCGGTTTCGTGACCGTGCCGACCGCGTTGATGCGTCAGGGGAATTTTTCCGAAGTCAGCACCGCCATCAGGAATCCGCTGACGGGCCAGCCTTTTCCTGGAAATATCATTCCGCAGTCGCAGATTTCGTCGGTCGCGCGGAAGCTGCTGGAGTACTACCCCGCGGCAAATCAACCGGGAACGGGGTCGAACCTGCAGGCCAACGGCGCGTCCGACGACAACGTTGACCAGATCCTGCTCCGCGTCGATCAGAACGTTGGCAACAAGGCCCGTCTGTATTTTCGCTACAACTGGCACGACAGCTTCACCAACAACATCGCGAATCCGCCGACGCCGATTCCGATTCAGGTGGTCACGCAGCCGCGTACCAACAAGAACTCGCTGTTCACCTACACGCACACGCTGCGGCCGAACCTGTACAACGACTTCCGGATCGGTTATCACCGAATCGATTTCGACACGCTGAATGCCTTCTCGGTGGGCGGTGTCGCCTCAGCGGGCGCGGATCTCGGCATTCCCGGCTTCAATGGCGACGTCCGCTTCAACAATCCAGGGATCCCGACCATCAACATCAGCGCGTTCACCGGCCTTGGCACCGCGGGAGCGAACTGGTTCCAGTTCGACACGACGTTCCAGATGTCGAACGTCATGGCCTATAACCGCGGCTCGCACAACGTCCGCTTCGGCTTCGACCTGCGGCGGATGGCCACTGGCCGGCGCGCGGCCAACGATCCGCGCGGACGCTTTGACTTCACGGGCGACATCACTGGCTACTCCGTCGCCGACTTCATGCTGGGATTGCCGCGGACGGTGATTCCGCCGACCGATCAAATCCAGGGCCACGTCGGCGGGTGGCGAAATGGCTTCTTCGTCAATGACGTCTGGCAGGCATCGCGCAACTTCACGCTGAGCCTCGGCCTGCGCTACGAGCTCAACACCCCCGTACAGACTTACGCCGGGCTTGCCTCGATGTTGGCCGAAGACCAGGAGACGATCATCCCGTCGAGCTTCCCTGCTCCAGGCTTCAAGTTCACCAACGCGAACTACAAGGACATCGCGCCACGCCTTGGTGCCACCTATCGGCTCGGCGAGAAGACGGTGCTGCGCGCCGGCTTCGGGATTTACTACAACCCGAACCAAATGAACTCGTTCACGTTCCTGACCAACAACCCGCCGATCGCGGCCGTGTCCACCTTCAGCTCGGATCCCGCGAATCCCACGTTGTCCTTCGCGAGCCCGACCGGTGTGCCGGGCCCGGTGGCCACGCCCGATATGATCTCGCCGACCCGCGATCTGCCGAGCGCCAGGAAGGATCAGTGGAGCGTCGACGTCCAGCGGGAGCTGCACGCCGGGATGGCGCTCGACCTGCAATATCTCGGATCGAACACTAGTCACCTGGACCGCAGCTTCTTCAACAACACGCCGCAGCCCGGTCCGGGGGCGGTGGATCCCCGTCGGCCCAGCCAGAAGTTCAGAAGCCGCCGCATCATCCAGAACGATCTGATTGCCGACTACGACGCCGTCAGCGTCATCCTGCGCAAGCGCATGAGCCACGGCTTGCAGGCCGATGCGCACTACACGTGGTCGCGCACGCGCGACATGTCGACGCACTCCAACGGCGGCGGCCAGACGATGAACAACTACGACATCTGGGCGGACTATGGCCCGGCGAACTGGGACATTCCGCACCGGTTCGTTGCGAGTTACATCTACGACGTGCCGTTCCTCAAGACCTCGTCGAATCCGGTGCTGAAGTATGTGGTGGCGGGCTGGCAGGTGGGCGGCGTGAGCACGATTCAAAGCGGAACCCCGGTCAACGTCGTCATCAGCGCCGATCGCGCGAACATCGGCATCTCGGGGCTGCAGCGCCCGAACCTGGTTGGCGCCGTCCCTTCGCTCAATTGCCAGCCCAACACGACAACCCTCGAGCTGATCAACTGCTTCGATGCGTCCGCATTCGCAATGCCGGCGCAGTTCACGTTCGGCAACGCGCCGCGCAACGTGCTGAGAGGTCCCAAGTTCGCCTCCACCGACCTGTCGTTGATGAAGAACATCCCGCTCGGCGGAACGATGCAGTTCCAGATTCGCGCGGAAATCTTCAACGCATTCAACACCGTCAACTACAACAACCCCGGTGGCACCTTCGGCGCCGCGACGTTTGGTCGCATCAGCCAGGCGCAGGCCATGCGGCAGGTGCAACTGGGTGGCAAACTCTTGTTCTGATTGGATGCGGTCCCGATTCAGTGGGACGGCTACTTGAGGAGTCTCGCAGATGAAGACATCGAATCGACGCACCTTCATCCGTCGCGGTGTGACCGCGGCGGCAGCCGTGACGGCAGCAGCAGCGGTTCCGGCGAGGGCGGCCGCCCAGACCGAGAAGCCGACCAAGAAAGTGCACTATCCGAACGGCCGCAAACCGGAAAAGCCGGGGTTGTTCAACGGGATCGTTTCCTACGGCAACCTGCTGTTCATCGCCGGCGTCGGCTATCACTCGGAAGGCGACATCAAGGTGCACACCAAAGCGGTGCTCGATGACATTCAGAAGCGTCTCGAGAGCGCCGGGTCGTCGATGGAGAAGGTCGTGAAGTGCAACGTCTACCTCAACGACCTGAAGGACTATGACGGCATGAACGAGATGTTCCGGGGCCGCTTTGGCGCCGAGCCGCCGGTGCGCACCACCATCGCTGCAGCCGGCGGCATTCCCGGCAACTCGCTCGTCGAAATCGATGTCATCGCGGTTATCTAGCGCTCGACCACCGCACCAGGCGCCGGGTGGTCGCGACGAAGCGTCACGTCAAACGACGATGGAACGCAGAGCCCGCTGAGCTCGCAGAGATTCGTTGTAACAAGAATCTTGAGACTCAGCGGGTTTGCAGCTTTGCGTTCGTACTGTGTGTCGCTCATGCACGCCGCGCAAGTCACCGCTCTAGCGCAATGCCCTATTTCGGAATAATCCAGGGCAGGGCGTAGGCGTACAACATGACAATGACGCCGACGATCGAGGCGAGCACGATGCTGTGACGGAACACCGCCTTGAAGATCTCGGCCTCCTTGCCGACCTGCTGCGTCGCCGAAGCTGAGACGACGATCGACTGCGCGTCGATCATCTTGCCCATCACACCGCCGCTCGAGTTGGCCGAAGCCATCAGAATCGGACTGAGGCCGAGCTGTTCGGCGGTCACCTTCTGAAGATTGCCGAACAGCGCGTTCGATCCCGCATCGGTACCCGTCAGCGCGACACCAAGCCACCCGAGCAGCGTCCCGAAGAATGGGAATGCCCATCCGGTCCGCGTCAGGCTGAGACCGAGGACCGTGTCCATGCCCGAGTAGCGCGTCACGAACGCCAGCCCCACCATGAAACTGATCGCCAGAAGCGACGGGATCAGATCGATGAAGGTCCGTCCGAGAATCTGCAGCACGCGGCGCCACCGCATGCCGAGAATCATCGCGGC
>Ga0070669_100002458_pt1 | contig 13409 bp, 9 predicted proteins | sample KBSS53metaG_FD_64680 | JGI IMG/M metagenome (GOLD analysis project Ga0070669, IMG submission 64680) | Switchgrass rhizosphere microbial communities from Kellogg Biological Station, Michigan, USA - KBS S5-3 metaG | ecosystem: Host-associated > Plants > Roots > Rhizosphere > Soil ... | reverse complement strand
TTGAGAGCGGTGGGACGCTGAAACACGCACGCCAGGCAGGCGAACGCCGCGAGCTCGAGAAACTCGGCGTTGTGATTGGGGTTCGCGAACGGCCCCATGAGCAGGCTGTGTCCGCCCGGCTTCAGCACGCCATAGATCTCGGTCGCGCGCACGATCCGGTGGCTGATGCCGACGACGACGTCCGCGATCCCCGCCAGCCCGATGGTGCGAAGTAGCAGGTGTCGCCGGTTCTGACCGGAGGCGAGATGAAACGCGATCACGAACGCGACCAGGGCGGCGGCGGCCGTACCGATGTGAGCGCGCGTCGGCGGCGGATCGAGGCTCATGGGCCATGCGGCCGGCGGTTCCAGGGCGTTTTCGATGAGCAACCTGGTCCCCGCCGGATCGAGCACGCGGCGCACGCCCACCGGGAGTGGGACCGATTGCAGCAGCGGCAACAGCACGAACAAAGCGGGCAGCAGCACCGCCGCGCTGATACGGGCCGCTCGCCGTTGCATCCCCATCCCGATCGCGAACAGCAACATGGAGGCGAGGGCTCCAGCGAACAGTAAGATCAGCGTCGGCCGGTGGACACCTCCGGCGACGAGCGGCGCGGCGGCGATCATCGCGGCGCAGAGTCCGACCCCCGCCGTCGCGAGCCCCCGGCCCAGACGCGTGCGACGGATGCGGCCGCGGCGGTGGCTGCCCGCTGGCGCCGCGGCGAACGGCTCTGCCGAACCGGCCGCGTCAGAAGACGCGTTCGTCGACGACGAGGACGTCACCGGGTAGAACCTGTACGTTTGGCGAGCGTCCCTCGCTGATGTCGGCCACGGGAAACACGCGCGTCTCGATCCTTCCCGCGACCTCGCGCCGCAGGTTCACCGAGTTCTTGGCGGCGATTCCCGTGAACCCGCCCGCGCTCGCGATCGCATCGACGATCGTCATGTTGGGGTAGTAGGACACCTGGCCGGGCTTGGAGACCTGTCCAAGCACCGAGATCTTCTGGCTGTTCCGATCCTTGACCGTGACCACGACCTGGGGATCTTTCAGGATCCGATCCTTCAGCTTTGCGACGAGCATCTTCTGGATCTCGCCCGTCCGCAGACCGGACACCTGGACGCGGCCGACCAGCGGATAGTCGATCGTCCCATCGGTGGCGACACGGAACGTGCCGGACAGCTCAGCCTCGCCGTACACGCGCACGTCGAACGTGTCGTCCATCCCGATCCGGTCCTCGGGCAAGCTGACCTCGCCGGCCGAGATGCTGCGCTTGGGTGTATTGCTGCACCCCACGCCCACCAGCCCGAGCCCGATGACAACGATGCGCAGAGCGCGCGGACACCACGCCAGCATGAATCGCGCAGCTTAGTACGTCAGTCCCAACCGTACAAACATCTGCTGCTTCAAATATTCGACCGACGCGATGTTGCTGCTGTTGTTGAGGAGCGAGTACCCGACGCCGAAGTAGATCCAGTTACGGATGAAGTAGTCCAGCGTCGCGCCGGCCTGGATGAAGTCGTCGCTACGGCCCACCTGGTTCATGTCGACGAACGAGCCGCCGTAGTTACGGTGCGCGTAACGACCCGAGATGTCGAGCGCCAGCCGCCCCGCGATCTGCTGGACGAACGAAGCGTAGGCCGTGTCGTTGTACGAGAAGGAAGAGATGACGGCGTTCGTGAAGCCGTGCCGGTAGCCCACCACGACACGGCTGAGCATGGTGGGGCGCAGCGTGAACGACAGATCCGCGTATGTACTGCCCCAAAATCCCGAAGTCGAGACTCCGCCGGAGTAGAAACCGTTCGTATAACCGAGCGCGAGCGTACCGGACGTCTTCTCGGTCAGCAGGCCGCGTAACCCGGTCGTCACGATCAGCGGAAACGACGATGTCTTGTTGGCCAGGTTCGCTTCCGCGTCGTTGAGGTAGAAGACGATGCCCTGCTGGGCGGTCAGGAAGATCGCCGTCTTGGGCAGCCACTTCCACGCCGTGTCGAGCATCAGGTAGTTCGAGTCCGCGTTGGCGTACTGGTAGCCGCTGTCCTCGGAAAAGATGTCGAGCATGTTCGTGTAGCGCAGGGTGGCGGTGATACGGCCGCCACCCGGCGCCCAGCGACCTTCGACCGACGCCTGGTTGTTGTACCGGGTGATCGGAAAGGGGCCGCTTTCGGCGTAGGGCGGATCTTCGATGCGCGCGAACGTGTCGGCCAGCCCGAAGCCGAACTGACCGCCGCCCGTGCTCAGCGCGAGGCCGGCCGTCGGCATCCACGCGTTGCTGAACCGTTGCACGTTCGCGTCGTCGGACTGGTAGCGACGATACGTGACGCCCGCGCGCAGGTTGAACTGGACCTTGCCGGCTGCTCCTGTCCGCGTCGCGTTGCCCAGGTCGCCGAACACCGACGTGCGAATCAGCGGTGACGCCACCTCGCCGCCGGACTCAGCGTAGAAGACGTTCGTGTCGTAACCGGCCTCCGCGCCGGCTCCGACGTGCATCAGCACGCCCTCGCTGACCTGGATCCCGGTGTTGCTCTCGCCGGTCGACTTGTACGGCAGCCCCTGGTAGCCGATGGTCACTTCCTGCGCGAGGGCGACCCGAGCGATTCCGGTCGCGACGATGGCAATCGACAGTGAGAGACGAAGTCGGTTCATGTAGGCAGGCATTCGCGCAGACCTTGAGGTTGGCGGCTGGGTCGGGTCGGTGTCCGACGGGTTAGCCGGTCATCGGGCTGGCTTCGCCCGGACGTTCGATGTCGATGCCGGGGGTCGGCGGCTGGGTGGGGTCGTACTGCGGAATGTTCGGATCGATCTCGACGTCGACCTTCGTCGCGCCAACGAAGGAGAGATCCTCACCGATGCAGTTCTCTGCTTCGGCGCCCAGGACCTGCACCTTCTGGTTGACGATCGTGAGCCGCGTGAACTCGTGGACGCGCTCGCCTTCGTCGTTGCGGGTGACGGCCTCTTGCAGCGACGCGATCGACTGCTCGGCGATGCTGATGTTCACGCGGACCTGGACGACTTTGTCGGTCACGCAGTTGAGGCGGATGATGTCCTTGGCGCGCTTGGCCTGGTCCTGCAGCACCTGGATGCGCTTGAGCACCTCGTTCATGGTCTTCGCGTAATCACGCGACTGGTTTACCATCTCCTCGGGCGTCAGCGTGGGACGCTGCTTCACGGAGACATCGGCGGGAGCACCAGCCGACGGGGGGGCGATCGGCGCCGGCGCGGGTCCCTGCGCGAACACGGTGCTCGCGATGAAAGTGGTTGTCAGCAATACCTTCGCATTCACCACGGCGCCATTCCTTTCACCCTTCGTCCCTGCTTTTTGCGACCCGGAAACCCCAAAATAAGCCTAAGGAAATCAGACAGTTATAAACTCGGCAGGCATTATATTCATGCACCTCAGCAGTGTCAACACGCTGCGGTTCTGCTTACGTAACGATTTCTGGCAGTTGCTCCACTTCCGTTAGTGTGAGGCTGGTTCGATTTCTTGCGAACTACCTGCGAACTACCGCGCGCGTGACAAGAGGGAACCCTTTGAGGGTTTCCACTACTGTGACGCCTGGAAGACGAATGGGAAGGAGACATCGACCGATCCGCCGGACGGCGCCGGGAACCGCCAGCGCGCGATGAGCGATTTGATGCAGCTCGCCACCTCCGCATCGCCCAGCGTGTCCTGCTCGACGTCGACGCCCGACACCGTACCGGCCTGCGTGATCGTCCAGTGAATGACGACCTTACCCGAGAGGTTCGGGTTGCGCTTGAGGGCGCGCTCGTAGCAGGCCTTGATCGCGCCCAGGCGCGATCGAACTTCCTTGGCGACCATGTTCGGATCCAGATCGCCGTCGACGGCCGGCGCCTCCGTCTTGATCGCGCCCTTCACGGTGCGCTCGCCAGCGCCTTTTCCGGTCTCGGCGCCCGCGATGCCGGCGCCGCCGCGCAGGCTGCCCGCGTCGGCCACGCGGCCTGATCCCGAGCCGCCCGACTTGATGCCGCGCAGCGAGTCGCTGTTGGCGACGCCGACGCCGCCGACACCCTGGAAGGCCTTCTCCTGGTCGCGGTCGACGTCACCCTTGCCGAGCACGTCCGCGATCGAGCCGTCCGCTCCCTTAGCGCCGAGCAGCTTGAGGAGACCGGTCGACTTGACCTGCTCCGCGAGGCGCGCGCGCCGCTCGGCGTCCGCCTTGGCCTTCGCCTCGGCCAGCTTCGCCTTCTCCTCGTCGGAGAGCTCCTTCTTCGGCTTCTTCTCCTCGTCGCCCTTCTTCTTCTCTTCCTTCTTCGGTTCCTCGGTCTTCGCGACCTCTTCCTTCTTCGGCTCCGGCTTCTTCTCTTCCTTCTTCACCACCATCTGCACGAAGCGATCGGGCACCGCTTCGATGTCCGGCTTGCGCGGCCAGTCCACGTTGCGCAGGTAGATGACGAAGATGAGGTGGGCGAGGAACGAAATGGCGGCGACCGTCGCGAAGAACCAGTCGACGCCCGAGAGCGCCGACCCGCGTACCGAGGCCGGCAGCTGCGGCCGCGGCTGCGGCGGCGGCGGCGTGACGAACTGGAACAGGATCGTCATGTCGGCGAGCGTGATCTTTCCGCGCGCCCGCTCGTCGAGCGGCAGCACCCACGCGGCGCCGCGCTTCTGGATCTTGCCCGTCTGCTTCAGCTGCGACAGCGAGATGATCTCGTTGCCGACGGCGATGCGCGCATCCATTCCGTCGGAGAAGTGCGCGGTGTAGCCACTGCCGCTGGCCTCGAACAGCAGCCAGTTCCGCGGCAGGGCGTCCGACAGCACCACGAACATGTTCTTGGCCGACTGGCCGATCGTGATGTTCTCGCGCTTGCGGACCAGCCGCTCTTCGACGATCCGCCCGCCCTGGATGATGCCGATACGTAGGATCTTCAGCTTCCCGCCTGCGCTGGGAACCAGTTGTCGAGCCGCTGCCTGCGCCATGTCGTATTGGTCCTTATCGTCGTCGGGGGGACTTGTCAGAACGGAGAGTGCGAGACGCTGTCGAGGATCTTGGGGATGAAGTCCTGCTTCAATTCCTGCCAGTCGTAGTTAATGGTCGACTTCTGATAGAAGAAAAATGCTTCGGGCTTCTGGATTTTACCCTCGATCCGGATCTCCTCCGTGATTCGATAGACCTTCTTTCCACCGGCCCCCTTTTCAACCTTGACCTTCGGAGACGCATCGGCGGCCGGCGGCGGCGCGGGCGCCGGGGCCGGCGCGGCGGGCGGCGTGCGATTCGAGGGCGGCGCCTGACCCGACGCCTGCGACGGCACGAGGGCCGCGAGCGCGAGCGCCAGCACCGAACCGACCAACCTGGGAGGGGTTCGGGTGGGGGCCCCCACCCTCCCCCTCCCAGACCCTCCCGCGACGTTGCGCGGCGAGCAAAGCTCGCCGGCTCCACACGCGATCATCATCTGATTTCCTCGTGTCGTCATTCTGACCTCTCTACTGGAGGACCGGCGGACCGGGCGGCGGGGCGGGCGGTGCCTGCTGGACCGGCGGGGCGGCGGGCGGCGGGGCGCCCGGCGGGGGCGCCTGGCCTCCGGCGGCACCGGCCTTCTTCGCGTCGTCAGCGGCCTTCTTGGCGGCGCGCGCAGCCTCGCGTTCCTGTTGTTTCTTCAACCTGTCGAGCCGCTTCTCCTCCTTCTTGATCTTGTCCTGGGCCTCGGCGATGTACGCTTCCGCGGGGTCGGACGGCGGAAGGGTGCCGCCCATCATCTGCTTGTACCGCTGGAAGTACTGGATCGCTTGGTTTTCCTTGGCGAAAAGGTCCATGTTCGGCATCTTGTCCGCGTCCAGGTACAAGATGCCGAGGTTGAACACCGCGTCGGCATAATTGGGGAATAGCTGTAGGGCTTTCTGGTACTCCTCCTGCGCCCTCTCGTGCTGCTTGACGCCCCGGTACGCGTCGCCGAGGTTTAGATGCGCCTTGGCGAACCCCGGTTGAAGCTGGGCGGCCCGCTCCAGGACCGGCGTCGCGTCAGCGTAGTTCTTCGCCGCCAGGTACTGCGCGCCCAGGTTGTTCCACAGGATGGCGTCGTCGGGCTTGGCCTCGGCCGCCTGCTTGAAGAGGATGATCGCGCCGGGGACGTTCTTCTGGTCGACCTCGAGGAACGCGAGCAGCTGGTAGATCTCGGCCTTCTCCGCGTTCGACGCGTTGTTGGCCTGCATCATCTCCCACAGCTTCTTCATCCACTCGTACTTGTGGAGCTTGTAGTAGGACTTGGCCATCACCAGCATGGCGGGCGTGTAGCGCTCGTTCTTGTTGAGCGCCGCCTTCGCGGCCAGCACGGCGTCGGTGTAGCGGCCGGTCTTGTAGAGATCGCGCGCCTTCTGCGTCTCCTCCGTCGGGATCACAGCGGGAGGCGGCTGGCGCCGCGCGAGCGCCGGGGCGCTCGCGGCCACCAGCGCCAGCAGGACGAATCCCGCCCGCTTCATCGTCGTCCGACGTTTCACGGATACTCCAGGCCGACGCGCTCATCCTTGATGAACGGAAACTCGTCGGGCAGGTACTTCGACAGGTTCTCGCGCGCCTTCTTGACGTAGTCGTTGGTCACGCCCATCTGCGACGCGCGCGCCAGCGTGTCCTTCCAGCGCTTCTTCGCCTCGTCCTCAACGGGCGTCACGAACTGGAAGATGGCGTCCTTGTACTGCCCCTCGACCAGACCGCAGTCGTCGGGATTCAGCTTGCACGCCTGCTTGGCCAGCTTCTTCAGCTCGTCGGGCGGCGAGTCGCCGGCCTTGATCAGCTTCTGCGCAAACTCGTAGTACACGTCGCCGGAGCGCAGGAACGCCGCCAGCGTCCAGGTCGCGTCCTTGTACGCCCAGATCTTCTGGTAGTCCTCGTTCAGCGCCTTGGCCTCGGCGGCGAAGGCGTCGAAGGTCTTCTTCACCTGCTCGGGCTTGCTCCCGAACTTCAGCTCCTTCTTCTGAAAGGCCTTGAACTTCTCCTCCATGATCATGAAGTCGGCCTTGGCGGCGAAGCCCGCGGCGGGCGTCGCCGGCGGCAGCTTGCGGCTGATGAACTCGTCACGCACCCGCTTGTAGGCGGCGAGCACGTCGCTCTTGTTCTTGCTCGAACGTTCCGTGATCACCGCCTGCTTCATGTACGCCTGGACCACGAACTCACCGGCCGCCTGCTGCTTGTCGTACTTCTTGATGAAGTCCTTGAGGCAGGCGTTGTACGCGCGGAGGTCGTTCGCCTTCTCGTAGGCGTTACAGGCGAAGAAGTAGGACTGGGCGCTGTCCTGCGGTTTGTCCGACACCGCCTCGGAGTACTTCTTGTAGAGGTCCGCGGCGCGCGTGTACTGCTGGTCGTTGTCGAGCATCGACGCCGCCAGGCCCAGCGCCTCCTTGCGGTGCTCGGACTGCGCGAACTTCGGATCCTGCGCGACGGTCAGGTAGCCCTTCACCGCCTGGTCGAACTCGAAGAAGCGGTAGTGGTTGCGCGAGGCGTTCCACAGCGCCTCCTTGCCCCACTCCGAATCCGGGTAGCTGCCGTAGAGGCGCTCGTAGCACTTCGTCGCCTCGCCGAACTGGTACAGCTTCTCGTAGATGACGCAGGCGTTGTTCAGCGCGGTGGGCGCGCCGGGATCGCTGGGGCTCGCGTTGACGACGTCGATCAGATCCAGCGCCAGGCCGACGTCCAGCTGGGTCGACGGCGGCGTCTTGGTCGCCTGCGTGGCGCCGCCCGTCTTGCCCGGCGTCGCGGTGCCCGTGACGATCGCGATGCCGCCCGGTCCCGACTGGCACATCGTCAGCTGCTTGTTGGTCCCCTTCTCCTCGTTCTCCATCGAGATCTGGAGACGCTTGGTGATGATCATCGTCTTCACCGACGATTTGATCTGGGAGATGCGCGCCAGGTAGGGCTTGGCGGCGGGCGCCTTGCCGCACGCGGACTCGCCGAACTGCTCGGCGACGGTCAGCAGCTGGCCGAGCGCGCAGTCCTTCTGCTCCTCGTCCGTGACCAGGTAGTCGATGAAGTACGTCTGGAGGATGGCGTCGTACGCCCTGAAGCCGACGTCCGACTTGCCGCCACAGTACTGGTCCGCGATCGCCGACAGGCGCTGGCGGGCCGTCGGCCAGTCACGGTAGCGCAGCGTGATGACCGCGGCGGCGTACTTGAGGTCGGGGATGCGATCGTTCTTGATGTGCTCGACGTACCAGTCGATCGCCTCCATGTACTTCTTGTAGATGTCGGGCATCGACACCGGGATGACCGGCGGCTTGGTGTTCTTCTCGTCGGGGATCGGCGGATCGTCGATCTCCTTCGACTTCTTCATCGAGTCGATGATCTCTTCGTACGTCTTGATCATCCGGAAGGCGGCGTCTTCCTGGTATCGGTTGTCCAGCTGCGAATCGCGCACCGTCTTGTAGGCGACGATCGCCTGCTTCAGCTGGCCCGAGTAGTAGAGGGCGTCGGCGTAGAACGCCGCGAACTCGTAGCTGCGCTTCGAGTTCGGATACGCGGCCAGGAACTTCTCGTAAAGCTCCGCGCTGGTCGCGTACAGCTTCTTGCACTCTTCCAGCTTCTTGGTGTCGCGCTGGTTCTCCAGCCACTTCGTCTTGCAGGCCTGCGCCGCCGCGTGGACGTTGGTCGCCGCCGTGAGCAGCGCGTCCTCGGCCAGCTGGCGCGCGACCGCCAGCGCTTCGGGGTTGTCGCGGTTGTGCTGGTACCAGTCGCTGCCCTTCGTGTACGACCGCCCCAGCGTCTCGCGCTCCTTGGCGGCAGCCACCAGGTTGCGGTCCTTCTCGTACGCGTGGACGATGCGGTCCTGCACGCGCGGCGCGTCCGAGTAGTACGGCCACTTGGCGAGCAGCGCCTTGTACACCGCGATCGCGTCGGCGTACTTCGTCTGGTCGAAGTAGATGTCGCCCAGGCGCTGGAACACCTCGCGCACGTGCTGTTCCTTCTCGCGGCCCTTGTAGAAGTCCATCGCGCGCTGCAGGCCCGTGATCGGGTCGGGCAACGTGTCGCCGTCCCAGTCGGGCTCGGCGAAGCTGACGCCCAGGTACTGGATCGCCTCCGGGCGTAGATCGGAACCGACCTTCTGTCCGGCCGCCGTGCGCCCGTCCGCGTACTTGACCAGGTTGTCGAACTCGCGCACCGACTCGGGGAAGCGGTTGTCGCGGTAGTACGACCAGGCCAGCTTGTACAGCGCGCGGTCGTAGTAGGGCGAATCCTTGAAGGTCAGCACCTTGCGGAACGCCGCGATCGCGAACTTCAGCTCGTTCGGATTGTCGAAGTGGAACTCACCGACGCGCGTCCACGCCTCGGGAATGAACTTCGATTCCTTCCGTACGGGCGTGCACTCCTTGTAGTACTCCTCGTCGCTGGACACCTGCTCGCCGGGCTTCCGCGGCGCCGGCTTCGGCGTCGGCACCGGCGTGTCGAGCGGCTTGTAACGGTTCGAGCACACCAGCGCGAGCAGCGCCTGCTTGGCCTGCTGATCCTCGCCCATCTCACCCAGGCAGAAGCCGAGCAGGTAGTAGGCCGCGTCGAGGAAGCGATAGCTCGGGAACTCCGTGAGCAGCCGCCGATAAAGGTTGATGGTCGGCGTGTAATCGACCCGCGGCGGCGGCGTGTCGGGCGGGTTCGGCGTGTCGAGCGCCTTCTTGTAGGCCTCGTCCGCGTCCAGGTACTCCTCGGCCGACTTCTCGTAGTAGAGCTCGGCCAGGCGGAACATCGCGTCCGGCGTCCAACGCTTGTCGTTCGGATACTTGAGCAGGAACGCCTCGAACATCCCGATCGCGTCGCGGCGATACTCGCGCGCTTGACGATCGTTCATGTCGATCTGCGGGTCGTACTTGGCGTTGATCGCCTTGACCTTGTCGTGGTACGCGCGCTTCAGGATGTCGCGCGCGGTGCCCCGATACTCCCCCACCAGCTCCGCGAAGTGCTGGACGTCCTTCTCCATCTCCTCGAGCATGCGCATGTCGGGTGGGCCGGGCGGGCCCAGCGCCGCCGGCATCGCCGGCGGTGGCGCGGCGTACGCGGGCAGCGCGCCCGCGCCGAGCAACACCAGCGCCCACGACAACCGCACGCGACGGGTCACTTGTCCTCCTCCAGCACCTTGCGGAAGTCCTCGTCCAGCGCCTTGAGCTCCAGGCTCTTCTGATTGGTCAGCTTGGTGACCACCTGGGTCTTCTGATCCTTGAGGCCCCACGATACGTCGATGATGCCGACGTCGGAGCGGACCACGAGGTCGTAGAACTTGTCAGCCACCTTGGTGAACATCGCCTGCGCGAGACCGCCGCCCAGGCTCTTCGACTGTTCCATGATGGCGCCCAGCTTCGTCGAAACGACGGCCAGCTCTTCCTTGCCGGTTTCGAGGTAGCGGTTGACCTTATCGAGCCGCGCGTTCACCTGCGCGTCGACCCGCTTGTCGAACGCATAGAGCTGCGTCTCGACGGCGTCGCAACGTCCGAGCAGATCGATCATCCGTTCGACCGCGAGGCGATCGCTGCCGGTCAGGCGCGCCACCGCGCGCTTCTCGATCTCCAACTCGCGCTGCAACGTCGCCGACAGCTTCCGGGTGGTTTCGCGCTCGACGTCGCCGATGCTGCCCGCCGCGGACGAGTCGCGCTTGGCGTCGGCGATCGCCTCGCGCAGCTTGCTGTGCTGCCCGCGCAGATCTTCCAGCGTGGTGCGCACGTCGTGTACCGGCTGGCGGATGTCCTCGGGCCGGATCTTCTGCTCCGAGCGCGACTGCCGGTAGTAATTCTCGATCGCGACCAGCTGCGCCTCCATGCTCTGCAGCTCGACGTTCAACTCCGACGCCTGGCGATCCAGCTCGGTGAACCGCTCCTTCATGGTGCGCTCGTGCGCGAGCACGCCTTCGTCGGTGGTCGGCATGGCCGACAGCTGGTGTTCGATGCTATCCCGCTCGCTCGCGATCTTATTCAGCTCCGCCCGCTCCTCCGCGGTCAGCACCGGCTCGATGATCTGCCGGATCTTCCCCGAGAACTTCTGCCGGGTCGCGACCAGCTGGTTCATCATCTCGGTCGACTTCGCGCGCAGTGACGCCAGGTCCGGGAAGATTCCCACCCGCCCGCGGCCGTTCATCACGCTCTGGATGCGCTCGAGCAGCTTCTGGCTCTCGACCAGGTCGCGCTGCATGTCGCCCATGTCGGTGGCCAGCACCATCATCCGCGCGACTTCCGGCTCGGCCTTCACCCACTTCGCCGCCGTCGGCGGCACGAACGCGCCGATGTCGAACTTGTCCAGGCTCTTGCCGATCAGCGTGTCGAAGTAGGTCGGATCGGTCTGCGACTTAACGATCACCTGGTTCAACTGCCGGTGAATCGGCTCGAACTCGTCACGCACCTTCGAGAAGGTGTCGCTGGCGAGGTAGAAGTTGCTCATGCGCAGCTGGAGGTTTCCTTCCAGGATGCGCAGATCGGGGCCGTCCGGCACGTCGGGATCGGCGAGCAGCAGCAGGTTCACCGAGCGATATGCGCGCTGCCAGTCCTTCGCCTTGATGTACGTCCAGGCCTGCTCGCGCAGCGCCTCGGGCCAGTACTTCGACTGGCGGGGAATCGACAGATACGACTCGATCGCCTTGTCGAACTGCGAGCGCTCATAGAGGATGCGGGCGATCGCCAGTCGGCACAGGTCCTGGACGTCCTTGCTGGACGCGTCCGGCGCCTGCATCTTGAGGAGCGCGTCGTAACCCTGGGTCGCGCCCGCCAGATCGCCCTTCTTCACCGCGATGGTCGCCAGGAAATAGCGGGCCTGGAAGTAGTAGGTGTTGGTCGTCGGGATCGACGAGAACACCAGGGCCGCGTCGTCGAGCCGGCTGCGGTAGTAGTAGTACTTGCCGCGCACGTACGGCGTCGCCGGCTCCATCAGGTTCGGCGGCAGGTTCTGCAGCCGCGTCAGGTAACCGTCGACGTTGTCGAAGTCGCCCGTGCGCAGCGAGATCTCCACCAGCCGCTGCAGCGCCCGCTGTTCCTGCTTCGAACCGGTGTTCTTGGCGACCGCTTCCTGCAGGTAGTGCCTCGCCGAATAAAGGTCGCTCGCCTGGAACAGCGACTCGCCCAGCAGCACCAGCGCATCGTCGTGCGCGCGCGTGTTCGGGTATTTCTCGACGACGTCCAGCAGGATGGTCGCCGCCTCCTCGTAGTTCTTCAGGCTGTACAGGACCTGCGCGTCCAGCACGCGGCGATCGGCCTCATCGGCCTGCACCGGCTGCGTCTCGCGCAGCTCCATCGCCATGATGTGGACGCGCTGGTCGAGGTCGATCAGCTTCTTGAGCGTATCGTCGACCTCGTCGGCGCGCGCCGCTCCCGCGAAACCCACAACACCGAACGCAAGCGTGGCAGCTAGCAGGCTCCGCTTCGTCATGGACGCTCTTTACTTTTTCGTCGCAGTCGCGGCCGCTCCACCTTCGCCGGCCGACATGACGTTGACGCGGAAATCGATCGCGGGTTTATCGGAGAGCTGCGTGGTGATGTTGCCCTTCTCGTAGCCGACGACGGTGATGTTCGTGCTCTTCGACTCGCCTGCCACGAAGGTGTGGCTGGACTTGACGTTGAACTTGTAGCCCTTGAGGTAGCTGAACACGCCGAAGCCGTTTCCCTGGTACGTCAGGGCGACCGACAGCGTGTGCGAACCGGGCTGGATGGCGCCGTTGTAGACGTCGAACTCCTGCAGGTCGGCCAGGCCCGCATCGCTCTTGGCGGCGATCTGCACGCCGTCCAGCGCGAATGCCGCCTTCACCAGCCGGAACGAGCTGCCCATCTCGTTCTTGTGGTGGATGAGCGCGCGCGACGCCCCGATCACGCCGCCGAGGACGGTCTCCTTCAACAGGTTCAGACGCGCCTTGGTGCGGAAAATCTGTTCCTTCAGCTCGTTGACGTTCTTCTCGAGCCCGCGCAGCCGGACGGTGTACGCGCCCTGGTCGCCGCCGCCCCCGGTGGCGCCCGCGGCGTCGGCGGGCGGAGCGCCCGGCGCGCCCGCGGCCGGAGCCGCCGCCGGTGGTGCATCTGCGGGCGGCGCGGCGGCCGCCGGTGCTGCCGCGGCAGGGGCCGCCGGCGGCGCGTCAGCAGCGCGAGCCTGCGTTGCGACCAAGGCCGGCAGCAACAACATCAACAAACCCCAACGCAAAGTCCCGATCCCGAGCGATGTCATGTCGTTACTCCGTCAGGGCGATAGGACCCACCAACAGCGCAGTCAGAGGGTCCGGAGAGGTCACAAATCGAAGTGGCGTTTTTATCAAACCGCGCAAGTGTGGTCAATCCCATCGCCTTTTTGGTTTTTTGCTTGTGACCCCCTGCTTCCGTCGAAGGCAGGAAACTAAGTCGACGGGGTCCGCGGCGGCAGGGCCCGCCAGATGGATTCGAGAAGCTCGGCCGTCCCCTCACCGGTCGCCGCGCTGATGGCGGCGACCTTGATCCCGCGTCGCCCGAACACGCCCGCGATCTGCTTTGTGCG
>Ga0070669_100002447_pt1 | contig 13440 bp, 15 predicted proteins | sample KBSS53metaG_FD_64680 | JGI IMG/M metagenome (GOLD analysis project Ga0070669, IMG submission 64680) | Switchgrass rhizosphere microbial communities from Kellogg Biological Station, Michigan, USA - KBS S5-3 metaG | ecosystem: Host-associated > Plants > Roots > Rhizosphere > Soil ... | reverse complement strand
GCTCGTGGATGGGGAGTGTCGCCGCCGAGTTGGACCTGCTATGTGAGGGGTGTCGACCACTGTGAAACACGAGGTTGATGAGGCATTCGGCGGTCGTCGCCGCCGGTAGTTATGGCTGACCATTGACGCCCGACAGCAATGCGCTGACCGCGATCTTCCTAAGCGAGGCCATTCCGTGTTGCCCGGCCATGGGTTGCGCGCCGCGAGCGGGTGCGACGTGGGAAGCCCAGTAGATGGTGCGGGCGGCGCTACCGATCCCAAATTGTGCTTCGCGAAGCCTCCGAAGAGTTCGCCGCCAGTGAACGTCGTCAACATGTGTTGACGCCGGGAGACCTCACGCTGTCGCTGACTGTCGGCTCCACTGGCCGACGCTCATGCAGATGCCGATCCTTCGTCCATCACACCCGATCGACTGCCCCGTTCTGCCAAGAACCGCTCGACCTGAGCGTTACCTGTGAATATGCTTGTGGCGCCGTCGATTTGGCGTCGGGTCACGTAGCCACCACTGGTTAGGGTGGGTGTATGTCCGATCTGCGGGTGAATGCCGAGACCGTGATCGCCACGGCCGCGTTGGTCGAGGACGCGTCCCAAACGCTGCAGGTGATCTCCGCGCTCGAGGAGCGATATAGATCATGGCTACGCCAAAGGATTTGAAACAAGAATTACGGCGACGGTGGACGCCCGATCGCGCAGCCGACGCCAAGGAGGCGCTCGAGAACTGGAAGAACCCGAAACGGCTTGCCGAAGTTGCGTTTGGTACCCATGAGGGGCGCTTGGACCTGCGCGGACTACCGATATTTACCAACCTCGGCGGCATTGGCAAGAAGCAGGTTCAAGCGGCGGGTTATGAGCGCGAGTACACGTTCGTCACACTCGACAAAGCGCCAGAGTTTCACAGCGTGCATTGGGAATCCATCGACTTCAGCTTCGCAGAGATCGACCACCTCCGAATCTTCCTGTCGGAAATCACGAATTGCCTATTTACTGATGCGACCACACGTGACTGGCGTAATTGGGGGAATCGGTATACAAATTGCGATTTTGCCCGCTCCGATATTCGAGACTCCTCCATCGGCGGCGCAAGCCATAAACGCAGGGACATGGAATACGTCGCTTGCCACTGGCAAGAAGGCAAGCTAAAAGACGCTTTCATATCGGGTGCCACCTATCGCGACTGTGTCTTTGAGAACGTCACCTTGGTGGATCAGCAGATCAGAGAGTCGGCATTCATTCGATGCGTGTTCTCGGGCAAGCTGCAGGACATCATGTTCGATGCGCGGATCAACGACGCCCGACGGCCATGGGCGGTCCAGCCGGACGCCGTCGTCGACTGTGATTTCTCGGCATGCACCTTCGAGGGCGTCGAGTTCTACGGCATCGACACGCGAACGCTTCGGCTGCCGAACGTGGGAAGCGTGGTCCCGCACATCTCGGCGATAGCCCGACGGGCCATGGCGTGGACGGAGTCGGCGGACCTTGAGGACAACGAGCGGTCGTACCTGCAGATGTACTGGGGGAGCTATGTCACGCAATTGCCCGACGACGCCGGGGGCTGGATGGATTTCGACTTCTACCAAGGCCGCGCCCGGGAGTTGATCGACGCCTCCGTCGCGGGCGGATTCGCCTAGGCCGACAAACGGCCGGCAATGACGTCGGGTTCGCGAGCGGCCGCTGCGACGGGTGCGGGCAGGTCATTCACCTCTGGGCGTCCAACGCTCGCGATCTGACATTCGTGCACACCGTCGACCCATACCCGCATCCGCATTCGGCCCAAGCACCGCCGGCGTGGTCGAGGGCAGACGCCGCCGACTGGCCGGCAGTGATCTGCCGACGTCGCCGAGAGCAGGCGGACCGTGGGTGAGGCTTGCAGGTCGCGGTTGAGTTTCAGCAGTTCGCCGACGGGCAGCCCTGCGTCGTCGTGCACCTTGCGCCCCCTCGTTGTTGATCCGGACGCCCCAACATAGGGCACGCGGACGACAGATCCAGCTCGTGGATGGGGAGTGTCGCCGCCGAGTTGGACCTGCTATGTGAGGGGTGTCGACCACTGTGAAACACGAGGTTGATGAGGCGTTGGCGGACGAATTCGACGGGCCGGAACGACGCGCCCACGAAGCGGACCACATGCCGCGCATTCGCGCCTACAGTCGAGAGGCTCGCCCAGTCGCCACCGTGGTTGGGTCAGCGGCGCGACGCATAGAGGGAGGGTGAATCGTGAGTCGTTGGCTGGTCACCACGTTTCCGTCGTGGCTGCTGTTGGTCGGCCTCGTCATCGTCGTCGCCGGTGGAGCAGTGCTGGTCCAGTTGATCGTCCGGCGGCGCTTCCCCGGGCTGAGGAAGGACGAGCACAACGATCCGATGAGGTTCGCCTTCGGCGTGGTCGGTTTCGTGTTCGCGTTCTTCGTCGGATTCGTGGTGTCTGCGATGTGGGGTCAGATCAACAGTGCCGACGGCAAGTCGCGGATCGAGGGCGCAACGGCGGTGCAAATGGCCAGGGACCTCACCTTCTTCGACAAGCCCGACAGCGACCGACTGCGTCAGAGCATGCTGGACTACGAGCATGCGGCCCTCGCCGAGTGGCCCATCGCCGCGAGCGGCGGTTCATACCCCGAGGCCGATGCCGCCTTGCAACGCCTCTACGCCGCCTACGTGCAAGTCCGGCCGACCTCCGATGCCCAAACGAAGCTGCTGGCAACGTCTTTCGCCAACCTCGACAAGACGAGTCAGGCGCGCACCGAACGGGTGCTGCAGGCACGCACTGACATTGGCCCACCGTGGTCGCTATGGGCGGTCATCTTCTTGACGAGCGGGTTACTCCTTGGCTGCGCGATCGTGTACGGCGTCGAGAAGCCCGTCATGCACTACACGATGGTCGCGACGCTGGGGATGCTGGTCGCCGCCGAGCTGTTTCTCATCGTGCAGCTTTCGCACCCCTACATCGGGGAAGTCGCGACCTCGCCAGAACCGCTGCGCGAGGCCGTCCACGTGCTGTCGCCTGCTCCAGCGTAGGCCGCTGGAGCGTTACGCCGATTGGGGTGTCGGCAAGATATTGGCATGGGACGCGATATGACGTCGGCCAAGGCGCTTCGGCAGCGATGGACGCTCGAGCGGGCCGTCGCCGCCAGGGATGCGTTGGAGAACTGGAAGAAGTCCAAGCGGCTTGAAGAGGTCGCGTTCGGAGTCCATGAGGGGCGGCTGGATCTTCGTGGTCTGGCGATTTGCACCAACATCTCGGGTGTGGACACCAAGCACGTCAGTGCCGGCGACGTCAGTCGCGACTACTCGTTCGTGACGCTGTACAAGCCGCCGGAGTTTCACAGCGCGAAGTGGACGTCGATCGACTTCAGTCACGCCGAGATCGATCACCTGCGGCTGTTCCTGTCCGAGGTGCGCGACTGCCGCTTTGTCGGTGCGACGCTTCGCGATTGGCGCAACTGGGGCGTGCACTACTCCGACTGCGACTTCTCGGGGGCAGACCTGCAGAACGCCAACGTCGGCGGGACGCCGTACAAGGGTAAGCGCGTGGAATACGCGAATTGCTTGTGGCGCAAGGGCAAGCTCAAGGCGGTCACCCTCTCGGGCGGGCTGTATCGCGACTGTCGCTTCGAGGACGTCAAGCTGGCCAAGGAGCAAGTCACCGATGCGGACTTCATTGGGTGCCATTTCTCCGGCAGGCTGGAAGAAATCCGCTTCGACGGACGCAACTTCGAAACCAAGATGCCATGGGATGTGCGGCCTGACGCGATGGTGCGGTGCGATTTCAGTGAGTGCTCGCTCGTCGACGTCCAGTTCCTGGGCATTGACGTCCGAGGTATCGAGTTGCCGCCCAGCGGGCAACGGATGCCGCACATTTCGCGCGTCGCGCGGGCTGCGTATGAATGGGCGCAGACGGCCGACCTCGCTCCGAACGAGAGAATGTTCCTTGACATGTATTGGGCCGGCTATGTCACCAAGTTGCCCGACGAGGCCGAGGGTTGGCTCGATCTGAGTGCTTTCGAGGGGCCGGGCAAGGCGCTGTTGGAACGATCCATGGCGGCTTAGGGCATCGCCACGGCGACGCGCGAGTGTGGGACAGGGCGTGGTCGTTCTGATCGACCCTCGAGCTACGGGCACATGAAGGCGATCGGTGGACATTGCCGACGCGTCGTCACCTCGGGCGGTCATGTTGCTCTCCTTGGCACGGTGCTCGGTTATCGAGGCAGACCGCCCCGCAACGAAACTCATCGTCGGAAGCGCTCGCGCAGCTCCGGGTCCTGCTCCCACCACAGTCCGCCGGCCGCGTCGTCGTCCTTGGCGTCCAACCCGGCGTCGACGACGGCCGCGTGGGTGCGCTCGTCCGAGCCCAAGGCTCGCATCAACATTACGACGAACGGAATCCCGACGACGTCGCCCAGAATCCACAGGATTCCTGCACCAAAGGTCTGGTCGTCGCGCAGACTCGGCCCGAACGTGCGATGCAGGGCGAGGTAGTAGTCGACGGCGATCAGCGGCCCCAGCCACAGCACCAGACCCAGCAGCCCGTCGGCGAGCGACTCCACGATGCTGATGCCCACAGACAGCAGCGGTGTGTATCGCCGCGGCACGGGGTCGACTTGAAGCCGCGCGTAGAAGTACGCGAAACCGATGGCCACCAACGCCATTCGGGTCACGATGCCGAGCACCGGCTGGGCGAGCGACGCGACGTACCACGGCGTCATGTACAGCAGCCATGGCGTCACCAACATCAGCACCGACGTCAAGGCCGGTGAGACGAGCACCTTGGCCGTCCGCGTCGCGAGCATCGCGTCGACCCGTTCACCGAACACCACGCGCAGCGCGGTCAAGGGGGCGCCCGCGGCAAGCAGCAACGGCACGACGAACATCAGCACCAGCACTTGCAGCGCCCGCACCCAGAACAGCAGCGGCGCATACACCGCGAGCGGGCTCGTCACCGCCAGGGTCCACAAGACCAAACCCGTTGCGAAGCAAACGGACTGGGTCCGACCGACGGCCGAGGATGCTCTGCGCAGGCACCGCCAGTAGCCCACCGCGATGCCCGCGACGAGCACTACCGAGGGATCCAGCGTCCACGCCCCGATGACCGTCACGGCGCGACGATAGGCAGCGCGCCTGGCAATGAGCTCGAGTCAGTCCCAGGCAATCGGCAGGCTCGTCGGCCCGCTCAACGACGTCATCGGCTTCCACGGCGCGGGCCCGGTGCGGCGCGGGCCGGCGATGCGGCTGGTGACCGCCTTCAAAGCCTCCGCGAGCTCGACGCGCGCGAGGTTGGCGCCGATCAGTGAGTTGACCACCTTGTCCCACAGCGGACCCGACGTGATGCCCTGCATCGCGAGGTTGAGCCCCGGCGGCATCTGAAAGCGGTGGTCGCGCAGGACGAAACGGGCGAGCTCTTGCGAAAGGATCTCGGGCCCAAAGGGCCCCATCGCGATCGGCGCTTGCCGGTGCGCGGCTAGAAGTTGCGGATAGAGCTGCGCGGGCGTCGTCGTCGGGTCGTAGTCGAGGGTGGGTAGGTCGGCGTCGAACACGCTTGGCGAGGCGGTTCCGATGGACACGAGTCGAGTCGCACGCATTCCAATTCGCTCAGAGCTGGGCAACTTCGATACACCTCCGCCCAGCGATTTTCCTAGGCCGGAGGTCCGCTGCCGAGCGCTAGCCCTGGATCGCCTTGGCCAGCGTGACGAACCGCGTCACGTCGCCCTGGGCATTCATCGCCCGCACTGCTTCGCGCACCACGCGGACCAACGTCCACGCGCGGGCCCGGTCCTCGTCGAACCCGGCAGCGTCGACGAGCGCGTAGAAGCGTTGCCGCACGCCGTCGCGTACCGAGCCGACGAGCTCGTCCCAGCGGTTCCAGAGCATCGGTGCGAGTTCGTAGTGCGGGTCGCCGTTCAGCGAGGTCGGGGAGATCGCCAGCCAAGGTTCGCGGTCAGCGGCGAGCACGTTGCCGTAGTGCAGATTGCCATGCAGGACGCGGTCGGCAGGTTCGTGGGCAAGCTCGCGGCACAGGGTCGTGACCTGCTCGACCAGCCGGTGCGGGATCGGGGCGCTGCGTGGAAGTGCAGCGAATTCGTCGGCCCATTCCATCAGAAGCGTCGCCAAGCTGGGCAATTGGGGCATCGCCGGGACGTGTAGGCGTGCGTACAGCCCGGCTACCACCTGGCAGGCCTCGACGTCCCACGAATCGTCCAAGCTCTCGGACCCCAGACGCTCCAGCAGCACCGCCCGTCGCTGTGGGTCGGCCCGCAGCAGGCGAACCGCCCCGTCACCGTTCCAGCGGCGTAGCACCAGGTGGGCGTCGTCAGCGGCGTTGGTGACCTTGAGGACGGCTTCGCCGTCGTCCGTGCTCACCGGAAGCACCGTGGCGCCAGCAGAGCGGACGGCGTCACCGTCGGGGATGAGGTCCCACTCGGCGAGGAGTTCGTCGAGTTCGCGGCCGCTACGCGCAGTCGTCACAGACGCCAGTCGCCGTGAGCTGCTCCACCCACCCGAGGATAGGCCGTTGCCCCTGCCGGGACGAGTCGAAGTGATCGGCTGCGTGGCGTCAGTCCTTGCGGCCGAGCGTCGTCTCCGCGGTCGCACCCGGGCGGGTCCACTGCGGCACCGGTCGACTGGTGCCGTTCCAGGTGGCGTTGCCGTCGGCATCCGTGCGCCAGTACCAGCAGGCGTCGCGCCCCTCGGGCCAGCCCTCGGGATTCTCCTGCCACGCCTCGCGGCGGCCGTAGGGCGTCATGTCCAGCAGGCCCAAGCACACGTCCATCGGCTCGTTACCGCGGCCCGTCGTGGAGTAGGTCAGGAACGCGCGGTCCCCGTCGCGCAGAAAGCATGTGAGATAACCCATTTCGCCGCCGATCGGCTCGTCCACGTCACGCACCGAATACCAGGGCTGGGTGTAGCCCATGAACCCGACGAAGGACGCGACCTCGTCCCAACGACCCGTGGTCAGGATGGCGAACGATACGCCACGGGCATTGAGGTAGATGGCGTCCTTCAGGTGCCAGGCCGTGAGGGTGCAGCCCTCGCACTGGCCCTGGTGTGGCGCCCCGTCCCACCACATGTGCTTGTAGACGATGAGCTCGTCGCGACCCTCGAACAGGTCGAGGAACGGGACCGGGCCGTTGGGTCCGACAACCTCGACGGTGCCGTCGAACTCGACCATCGGCAGTCGACGACGGGCCGCGGCGAGCGCGTCTCCCTCGCGGGTATGGGCCTTCTCGCGAATCATGAGTTCGTCGCGGGCGGCCTGCCAGGTGGCTTGGTCGACGATGGGCGGGCGGCCGGGCTGTGTGGTCGTCATGAGGTCTCCGTCCTCGTTGTGCTGCTGTTTCTGGTGTAGACGGGCGGGACGGACGAAACTCATCGCGATGAGCTTCATCACGTGCCGCGGGGCTGACGCCAATGAAGTGTGCCAGCCCGTAATGACCTCGGCAGCAAGACATTCGCGGATGAGGTCGTTGACCCGTCGTCGATGGGTAACCTTGGCGTACGTCGTCCGCGCCGGGGAGCGGACTGAGTCATCGGTTGGCGCTCCGAAAGGGTGGGACTGCGATGGGTACCGCGGGCGTCGGCACGCAGTTCGGACCGTATGAGCTGCAGTCGCTGATCGGCAGCGGTGGGATGGGCGAGGTCTACCGCGCGTATGACACCCGGCGCGAGCGGGTGGTCGCGCTGAAGCTCCTGCGGCCCGAGGTGGCGGCCGACCCCGGCTACCGGGCGCGGTTCCAGCGCGAGTCGCGCATCGCGGCCCGGTTGCGCGAGCCGCACGTCATTCCTGTACACGACTTCGGCGAGATCGACGGCGTGCTCTACATCGACATGCGGCTGGTCGAAGGTCCCAGCTTGAGGGATGTCCTGGACGCCAACGGTGCGCTCGCGCCGAGGCGGACGGTGTCGATCGTCGGTCAGGTCGCCAAGGCGCTGGACGCTGCGCATGCCAATGATCTGGCGCACCGCGACGTGAAGCCCGAGAACGTCCTGATGACGGCCGACGCCTTTGCCTACCTCGTGGACTTCGGCATTGCCTACGGTGGCGGCGAGGCGAGCGTCACGAAGGCCAACCTCATCATGGGATCGTGCGCGTACATCGCGCCGGAGCGGTTGAAGGGCGAGCCGGGCGGGCCTGCGGCGGACGTGTACTCGTTGACGTGCCTGCTCTACGAATGTCTCACTGGCCGAGCGCCTTTCGAAGGAGACGCGCAGCAGGTGATGAACGCGCATCTGGTCTTGCCAACGCCACGGCCCAGCCTTGAGCAAGCGGGGATCAGCCCGGCCTTCGACGACGTCATCGCCAGGGGCATGGCCAAGGATCCGGCCGACCGGTATGCGTCGGCAGGTGCAATGGCGGCCGCAGCGACGTCGGCGGCCCAGGCCGCTGTGCCGCCCGGTGGCCCACCGTCGTCGCTTCGCGTGCCCGTCGCTCCCAGCCGCCCGACGCCAACGCGGCAGTACCCGGCGGCCATGGCTCTGCCCCCAGCGGCGCCTGTGCCCCTACCTGTGGCGCGGGCTGGGCGATCACGGTTCAGCCGTGGGCAGGTGGCACTGCTGGCCACCACGATCGTCCTATTCGGGCTGGCGGCCCTGCTGGCCTCAGTGCTCGTGGTTCGCGGTGGCGGTGATGCGACGCCGGCGCAGACCACGACGCCCGTCACCACGGCACCGTCGGTGGTAGTGGTCTCCTCGACATCGCCGACGTCTACGCCTACGCCGACCATCAACACCGTCGAACAGCCTCGCGAACGCGGACCGCTCTTTCCCCGTTGGCATTGCCGCGGCCACCGATGCAACGGCTGAGCGAGTCAATCGAGGCACAGACCACCCGACGACGCCGACGCCTACCTGCGTGCGGCGGACATCCCCGGGAGTGGCGCCTCGATACTTGCTGCGGTGACTGCTCATGGCCCGTCGCGTTCGGCCGCGAGTCTGTCGCTCATCTGTCAAATCGCGTTGCGCAGCAACGTAATCGGCTGTCCTAGACCGCTCATTGTCGATCTCGGCGTCCGTCGCTGCTTGGTGTTCGGTGTCCTCGGCCGCGACGCGCTGCACGATCCATGAGGCCATCGTGGCGGTGACGATGCCGATGAGGGTGATTCCGCCGAGCGTGAGTAGCACCGCGATAACCCGACCCTTCACGGGTGAGGGTTGCAGGTCGATGCCCGCCGTGGTGATGGTGGTGATCGACCACCACACGGCGTCATCGAAGTTGCGGATGTTGGCGTCGGGGAGTGGCCGTTCCGTTTCGAGGATCGCGAGCGAGGCGCACTAGACAGGCAGGACGACGCCGAAGAAGGTGAAGATGGCGACCCGGCCGCGCACGGCCCCGCCGATCGCCTTTTGCAACGCGCCGACGAGGACGACCAGGCGCGATAGTCGCAACGGCCGCAGCAGGGAAGGGCGACGATGGCGAGGTCCAGGAGATGGCGTAAAAACCATCGCGGACGATCAGTGGCAGGCGTCAGCCGTGCGACGTAGTCGACCAGAACGACGACGTACGCGACCCCGGTGAAGGTCTCCAGGGTTGCTGTGACGTGTCTGGAGGGTTGTGCGAGGACTTCGATGGAGTAGGCCGCGAGGAAGGCCAAGGCGACGATCGTCAGCGGCCATGTCGGGGATGAACCCGCGCATTCAGCTTGGGAAGCCGGTTCCTCAGTCGAGCTGTTCGAGCACGATCATGCCGACGCGATGGGAGCGCTGGAGTCGGTGGCTCGTTACGGAAATGAGGTGTTTCATCTGCGCCGAACGCCTTAACATGGGCCACCGTGACCACCCCGGCCGTCGATGGCAAGGTGCAGAAATCGTTCCGCACCCACGCCCACTACCTGCGAGCGCTAACTCAGCTCGCGGGCTACGAGCTGTTTCCGACGAAGGACAACGCCGCGACGGAGAAGCTCGGCTTGCAGGTGGCGGCGGCGTTTCCCGCCGCCATCCCGCCCCGGACGGCCGACATCGCGGAGCTCTCTAAGAGTCTCAACCGCGCATGGGTAGCGGAACTTGTTCTGGCCGTTAGCGTTTCGATGTTCGACGAGGACGAACTGATCCGTGCGTCGAACGCATGGGGCAGCGTGCAGACGTACTACGTCGGATACTCGGCCACCCAGGCGCTGATCATCGCGGAGGGACGTGATCGGCCTGCGGATCATGCGAGGACTCAGAGGGAGGTGCTTGCGCTCTGGGTGACGCGAGCCAAATCTGTCGCCCCGTTCTCGTTCGCGGCCGCAGCAGGATCAAGATCGAATCCGTCGGCTTATAAGAACGGACCGGGGCGACCGATCGATCGGCAGATGAGCTCACTGTCGAATGTGGGGAGGTCGAACGCCTGGGATATCGCGGCGACCGCGCTCCGAACGACCCGCAACGACGCCGTCAACAAGAAGCTTGTCACGCTTCGCGAGACCAAGGCCCGCGACCAGAAGAAGGACTGGGAGTCCGAAGAGAACGCGCGACTGGCCGCGGGAAAGCGCGCACGGAAGGTGCCGAACTTCCCGAAGGCGGGGAAGCTGGCTCCTGCCGAGAGCAGCGCCGCTGAAGCGAAGGTTCGTGAGTACACCTGGCTGGACTATCTGTATCGCCTTCGCGTTAAAGCGAATTACGAGGAGGCGGGCATGTTCATCGATGGCCCCGACACAGAGCACGTCTCAGGAATCGTTGCGCTGGACATGGTCCGCATGGCCAAGGCGATCATGATCGCGCATGAGGTGCGTATCGGCCAGCTCCTGGGCAAGGCCGTCGTAATGGACCTCGCAACCGACTGGGCGAGCAAGCACTCCCACGTCGGGGCTGTGGGGATTTGCAGCCGGTTGGAGATGCTCGACCGGATCCTTTAGCTATCGGGTGGCGGTGGCCTCAACGAAGTCGCGGAGCGGTGTCAAGTCTCGCTCCCAGAAGATGATCACACCGGCGTCCTGCGCTGTCTTAATGTAAGACAGGTCAAAGACTCCCGCGAGTACAAGGCCACTCAGCGCCCGCGATCCGAAGGTGCCTCGCCAGGTCTCGGCCTTGCCGCCGACCTCGCGGTTGACTCGCTTCCAGCCGTTCTTGGGGCCGTTCGACACCTTTCACTCGATGGAGAGCAGCCGCCCATCAAAGAGCCGCGAAGGCACATCGCACTTCGCCCCGGCGAGCATGCGCTCACGGCTGTAGCCTCCCCGCTTCATGTCGGCGACCAGCTGGACCGGTGCGCGAGACGCCTCGAAGGTCAGGCCGGCATCGTTATGTGCTTGTGCAGTACTTGAGCGCAATTGATCGCTAAGTGGCACAGGGGTTTCGCGTATAAGTAGCAAGAACAGCGCGTACGGATTTGTCGCTTGAGAGGGCCATAAATTGCGAAGCCTACGACAAGTGTGTCTCGTCAGCAGAATTGCGCGCAAGAAGCGATCGCAAGGCCTCGCATGTCTCAGGGTCCGCGGAGTAGATTGCGGTGCCGACCATCCCACGAGTGAGCAAGACTTTGTAGACGTTGCGAACAAGCAAATCGAAGCGTCGATCGGGGACCGCATTCTGATTGCGAAAGTCTGGATCCTTATTGGCGCTCCGAACAGAGATGAACCGACCGTCGCGCCACACAAGGTCCGGACCGATGATGACACCGTTCCAGTCGTATTCAAATCCTTGAGCCGTGTAGACACAGCCGACCTGCTCGAAGCCGCCGTCCTCAGTTGCCCACAGCGCACTCGGCGGTGCTTCGCCAATGCGCCGTTCGCTCTTGCTATTCCATGGGCGAGCCCACTCGCCGATTTTGACGTCAGGCTCTAACGTTCCATCCTTGCGAGCTTCACTCCAGCGCCAGCAATATCCGGCAGTCATCCGTGCCGAGTACCCGCTGTCCATCTTCGCGCGGAGTAAGTCCTCCAGCTCCGTCGAGCTGTCCACCAACTCGACGTCGAACTGAGGATCGCCTTGCCAACGAGTCGGTGGATCGTCGGCGAGACCGAGCAACCGGGTCACCCAGAGCACGTACTCTTCGCTACCGCCGCAACGGAACTGGGCACCAAGCTCTATGTGCTGGAAGTCGAGGCCGAGGGAAGCTGAGTGTCGTTCGATTTGTCCCAACGTGCCCATCTCGCCCGGTCGGACGACCTGGTTCTCATCAAGTAGAAAGACCGGGACGCGGGCGGCAGCGATGAGCTCGTCGAGTTGAGTTCTGTCGCTTCGAAGTTCTGATCTTGTGTAGCGGTTGGCCGACGTCTCGCGAATTCGGTGCGCTTCATCCAGTATCAAGACATCGAGCCCGTTGGGATCAGCTGACATGAACTGATTGAAGTACTTGAACATGGCCTGCACGGCCTTCGCGCGGTGTCCCGCCACTTTGCGCAGCGTCTGAGTGAATGACCTTGACCCCGTTGCGTGTACAACTGTGCGACCTCTGCGCGCCAGTTCGCCCAACACCGACAAGGCCACCGCACTCTTGCCCGAGCCGGGCCCACCTGTGACCACGACGACACGCTTCTTGTTTCCAGCGCGAGCGTATTCGACGGTATGGAGGATCAGGTCAACGGCGAGTTGTTGGTTTCCGATCAACTGGAACTGAGGGCGATCCCGTATTTCAGAGGCAGCGACTTTGAGCAACTGCATCGCCGGTGCTACTGCCGAGTGCAGCAAGATATCTCCGGCGGTGTGGCCCGGACGAGTCGCGAGTCTTGACCTGAGGAAGTCGACCATCGCCCCCTTGTCGGCGCCTGTAAAGAGCTGTCCGTTTGTCGACACCGGAACTGCAAGCAGATCCTTAAATTCGGCCGGATTGACGGCGTTGTGGAGATAAGCCAAGCCGGCAAGGGCGTCTGGCTGATCGGCGATTGCACGCGCAAAATTCGCCAGGTACTCGCAGTAGCCGCGCACTTGAACCACGGGATGCAGTTTCGGCGGCCCTGGCATACCGGGGACCTCGACTAGCTCTGGCTCGTCCTCAAATGCGAACGCGGCCGACCATTGCTTCAGTTCGACGACAACATATGACGGCTGCCCTGTGACGGGATGAACTCCGGCAAGGACGACGTCAGCACGCTGAGACGTCAGGGGCAAGTGGTACTCGACAAGCATCTCGACTTCACCAAGGCCGGCCTCGGCGAGGTCAATTGCAAACGCCGGGAGGCTTTTCCGCCAAGAAGTTTGTTCAGATGGCGACGCGCGGTGGCCAGTTTGATAGAGCATTTGCTCCAGAAGCTGCTCGACGAGGGATTGGGGTTCTTGGTCCCGAATGCGGTTTGCGGTTGTTCGGATGAGCGTCAAGTTCAGTCCCAGGGCAGCACGAAGCGAGTCGTGCGGGTGGGGACATGTCCGGTAGCGGGTAGCTCGTCGCGGAAGTCCGTCGAACCGCGACAGTAATGCTAGTTGAACGCTGCGACGTTCTCGTCGACGAGGACCTCTTAGCGCCCGGCGACGTCCTCTCCACTGCACCACGACGAGCAGAAGATGCTCCGACGCTGTGAGCGGTATTGAAGGCGGCGGATTCAC
>Ga0070669_100002446_pt1 | contig 13447 bp, 11 predicted proteins | sample KBSS53metaG_FD_64680 | JGI IMG/M metagenome (GOLD analysis project Ga0070669, IMG submission 64680) | Switchgrass rhizosphere microbial communities from Kellogg Biological Station, Michigan, USA - KBS S5-3 metaG | ecosystem: Host-associated > Plants > Roots > Rhizosphere > Soil ... | reverse complement strand
CCGGAACTTACGCGCAGCAAACGGGTCTAAACAACCCGAGTCTCCGAAGCGAACCAACAGTAATTCAGCTGCCTTAAGGAGGACGACCAATGAAAAAAGCTTACTTAAGTTCAATCCCTATCCTTTGTCTTCTGATAGCACTCCCTTTTTTGATTCAACACACAGCGGCCCAGACATCGAACAGTAGAACAACCCAAAGCAACTATCGACTCTCCGGACCCTACACGCACAAGAACCTCACAATCTTCCTGGTCCACGGAAGTGATCTCGCCGGCAATCGCACCTTTCTGACGCTTCAGGAAGCCCTGGCCCAAAAGAAAGTGATCGTCTATGAGACCAAAGATGTGAACGAGCTGGCGATCAGAAATGTGTCTAATCAAGACGTCTACGTGCAGGCCGGCGATATCGTTAGAGGCGGTGATCAAGACCGGATGATCTCAGTCGACTTCATCGTGCCTGGTAGATCGAAGCGCATGCCAATCGCAGCGTTTTGCGTCGAATCAGGGAGATGGAATCGACGCGGCGGTGAGAACAACGCATCGTTTGGCTCATCGTCAAACTTCGTAACGAGTAAAGAACTGAAACTGGCTGCGAAGAGCAAGAATTCTCAGCAGGCAGTTTGGGAGAACGTCAAGGTAGTCCAGGATAAACTGAGTGCCAACGTGGGCGGCGTCGTGAGCTCGCCGGTTTCGGCATCGAGTCTGGAGTTGGCGGTTGAAAACGACAAAGTTAAAGAATCGACTGAGGACTACATCAAGGCGCTAACAAACATTACCCAAAGCAAGACGGATGTGATTGGATACGTGTTTGCGATCAATGGTCACGTTAACAGCGCAGACATTTATGCCTCGCGCGCATTGTTTGCGAAGTTGTGGCCCAAGCTCTTGAAAGCAAACGCAACAGAAGCCGTGGCTGAGATGCAGATAGACTCACTTGCTAAACCAGTTACGGACGAATTAGTTCGCGGATTCATTGCCGAGGCGGAGAAAGGAACCGAGTCACAAAAACCAGTTTCGCGCCGTGTTCACCTGGTCACAAAAGAAGATGATAAGAATGTTTTCTACGAGACACGCGATCGCGCGCAAAACGGAGCGTGGATTCATAGAAACTACATTCGGAAAGACTGATTAAGCGGTCGATACTCGCGCCATTCAGTACCGTTCGCGGTACTGAATAGGTTCCAGAGTCTCGTAATGCGACAACAAGCTTGAAGCGTATCGGACATAAAAAACCGGCGAGCGAATCTCGATATATCGGGATCGCTCGCCGTCTCTTTAATGAGGCATGCATAACTGCATGGGCTGTGAGGCGAGTTCGTCTTACGTGGGGTTTAACAGCGGCACAGTTAATAATGCCTTCTGGAGGACGGTACCAAAAATTTGGTCCTTCAAAATGCTATGACTGGAATGGGCGAAGTATTACAGCAAAATATTTTCGGCTGCGATGTAATGACTAGCGCCTGGCGATGCCGAATGAGTAGGAATCAATGAACTCCGTTTCACCCGCTGCGTCAGTGCCACTCAGCTTCACGTGATAGTCCTCCGGCGGCAACTGTTTGGTCGGAACTGAAAACACTACGGATTTCTCGCCGTTTTCTTCGCGTGTTTGGCTGCTGGTAACGTCGGTTACTTTAGTCGTCTCCGACTCAAAGTCCGCTTTATAAGTGCGGTGTCGAATCTCCAGGACCACTAACCTGAGCTCAATTGTCGATGTGTCCGGAGGTATCGTTTCCCGGTGCAAACCCCTGCCTGTCGATCTAGTTGTACCGGCCGCAGCCAGCGTGATGACGTAAGGCTTCCCCGGGCCATCCTTGTGAATTAGCCCCCAGTACAATCCCAGACTCGCCACGCCAGCCACGACAAGCAAGCAAAAAGCGATTAAGGGCCGCATGGGCCAAAGCTGAAAGCGATTGACGGGTTTGAAGGCGAGCGGAACTTCTGCGCTGTCGTTGCGTTCAAGATACTTCTGAAATGTGTGACCAAACTGAATTTTGCGGACGCGGTCGGGTGTTACTAAGAAATGAGATTCAAACCGGACTTTGTCGTCGACGCTCAGGCGACCCGCGATGTAATGGTCGACGAGCTCGTCTTCTGCAATTAGCAACTCCTCGAACAGCTGCGCGTCATTCAACAACCGCTCTTCCAGTTGTGTTTTGCTGGTTTCCTCGAGATTACCCAGCAGGTACTTCTTAATCGTTTCGTTTCCGATCGCTCTCAATTGCTCTTCGCCTTTCTCCGCACCTTCTAATGGTAATGACCAAAAGTTGTAAGGTATTTCAGAGATTTCGTTCCAAGCACTCTTGCACACACTCCAGAAGCGTCGCCCGAATACGATGAGCCCTGATTCTCAAGGCGTTTAGTTTTATCCCAAACTCCTTAGCGAGCGCCTTCCGCTGATCAATGCGCGCCTTTCGTTCCAGCTGGTAGTACTGAAGCACTAAGTGACGGTTCTCTGCACTGAGCCGATCCAGGCAAAGTTCCAGACATTTAAACTCGGCCTCGATCCGCGATGAGTCCGTCTCCGGTACGTCGATGTGTTGTAGTTGTTTTCTACGCAGGTATTCCAGATGAACCTTATTCGCCACGCCATAAAAGTACCTGGCCTGATCACCTCTGAAGTGACCGCGAATCTCGGTCAATCGATTGGTGACGCGATTGATTGTTTCATCCGTTAAGTCTTCAGGTTCGTAACAACCGCGGCAGGTGAATATCTTGATGAGGCGAGTGCGGATCTCTTCGTACTTCTGCCCAGCCTGTTCGCGTTCAGGCGCGAGCCAGTCAAGCAAAGCGTCAAATGACTCCTGGGAAAGAACCCAGCTCTTATTCATGCTGTTGCGTCGGGAGCGACGTCAGAATCACTGGTGACTACGACGAGTATTTTAGACAAATTCTCTACGCTCGTCTGCGTCGCCGCAGGAAAACGGACGTAATTGTGAGGATTAAGATCAACCCGACGCCAAGCGCAATACGGCTTGGCGAAAAAAGTCGGGACTCGCCAACTACAAGACGTTCGTCGTAACGTCCCTGAATCACAAACCCGGCCCAGTAATACGGCGCGCTCCAACGCTTATCACGTGACATTTGTAACTGCGCTTCTCTCAAAGCAGCAGCGGGCGTGAGTTGCTTCGTGAACATCGCTTCGTAGAAGTGCTTCATCAACTCGGCAGTCGCTTCGTCGTCGACTTTCCACAACGACGCAACAACACTCGAAGCGCCTGCATACATGAAGCCTCGAGTTAATCCGATCAAACCTTCACCTTTGATTTCCTTCCCCAATCCCGTGCTGCACGCGCTCAGCACAACTAAGTTTGCGGGCAAATGAAGGTTATAGATGTCGTGCAGTCGCAGGAAGCCGTCCTGTGAACGACCCTGCTCGTCAAACAGCGAAAGCACAATTCCCGATAACTCAGGATGTTCGCTATTAACCAGACCATGTGTTGCGAAGTGAACAATGCTGTAGTTTGCTAAATCGCTGCTGAGCACTCGCGAGCGGTTCGCTTCAAATCCAACGGCTTTCAATCCACTCCACCATGGCGCCGAAGTAATGATCGCTTCAGCCTCCTGGCGCGAAGCCAGTAATCTTGGAATTTCAACGCCATCTGCCGACAATCCGATGTCGCGTAAAGCCTTTCTCAAATTTTTGGATTCATCGGATTCGGGAGTCGCTTCCATTTTCGAGCGTTTGACGCGTGGATCGTTTACTTCAAAAACAGGATCGGCAAAAACAGCGACGGTGTTTGAAGGAGCTTTTCTGTCTCGAGTTTCCACCAAAATTGCCGCGAGCGTCGAAACTGACGGCAAGTACACCACTTCATGTTTGTGAATGAGATGTGGAGTCGAGGCTTCAGTCGAGTCGGGATCATTCAACGCATGAAAGGGAACGTACTGTAGAGCGCCGTCAGCAACAATCAGCAATCGTTTGTTTCCCAAACTTCCTGCCAAAGGCGCTAAAACTAGTTTGCTCACTTCAGCAGTTTCCGACGGAATTGCTTCACTGGCTTTTCGCTCGCGTTCCTCACGTTGATAAACCGACTCACCTGCTATTTGCTGCATCGCCACATACGCATTTCGCAAACGCATTGCGGCAGACTCGATCTCACCACGCGATGATAGGTGATAAACCGACAGTCCGGCCTTACTGACTACCAGGGCGTAACTCCGCGGATCACCGAGAGTGTATTCAACCAGAATCGTATTATCGTCCAATACTCGCTGCGCATCGGCGAGCTTAAGTAATTCTGGCTGCGTTAAGCCCGCGTATTTAGGGCTTGAAGCACGAATCTGATCGCGGGTTCGGTTGTACTCAACGGTAAGATTCTCCACCTCATTGTTTAGACTCTGTAGCGCGGCCGCATCCTTCCGAGCGCTCGCTTGGATCTGCTGTTCTCCTTTTTCATTCAACGACTGACGCAATGACCGCTCTTTTTCCAATAAAAGAGGGGCAACCCCTTCCCGAATGTTTGTGGTTGATTCCTGCAACGAATCGAGAAGTGATCTGGCGTGAGCTCGCTCGCTGACAGCAAACGCCTCGGCGTCGAACCCTGCGCCTGGTTGGGTGTCGTGACGTTGGACCAGCACGTCGATGTAGAGTTCATAAACGTCGCGGACACTGGCAAGATAAGACGCACGCAGATCATGACTGGCGACTTTCGCGCGGATTGATTCATTTATTTCAATCGCCGACTCGACGTGTTCCTGCGCACGAAGAAGTTGACCTCGGTCGCGTTCAATCCGCGCGATGTTGAATAGCGCATTCGATTCTCCGGCGGTATCTGCTGCCGCACGGCTAAGCGGTAAAGCCTCTTCGTAGTACTTAAGGGCCTGATCAGGTTGATTCAGTGATTCGAAAACGGATGCGATGTGCGTCAGTGTGTACGCCTTATAACGTTGGTCCTGCCCGCTTCCGATTTGGTCAAGTGCTTGTTTGAACGTACGAAGTGCTCGTTCAGCATCGCCCATCGACTGCTGAACGCGACCGATTTCGCGCAGCGTGTGTCCTTCCATGCGACGCATTCCCAACGATCGGAATAACTGCAATGCTTCGTTTAAGGTTTGCAGCGCTTTCTCGTTGTCTTGAAGAGAATTCTGAACGCGTCCGAGATCCAGCTTAGCTTCCGCTATGCCCCATGTAGCATTGATGGCTTCAAACGTCGCGACTGATCGTTCAACGTAGCGTTGCGCGCTCTTCGCATCGCCTATCGACGAGTAAACGAAGCCGATTCCCGCGAGAATGGTCCCCGCACAAATCCGATCGCCAGTCAGCCCGACTAATTCCTCGGCACGCAAATACTCAGCTAGAGCTTCCTGTTTGTTTCCAGCTTTGGCTGTAACGTTCGCGAGTCCACTCAAGGCCATCGCCTCAACGCGCAAATCGCCTGCGGTGCGAGCAGCAGTTACAGCTTGCTGAAAGTAATCGATTGCCTGTTGCGGTTTAGCTTGCAAGGAAGAGTAGTAGCCAAGCGCGATTAACGCTAAGCCACGCGAGGAATGGTCAGCGAATCCGGTCCATAGATCGAGCGCCTGTTGCTGATATTTTTGCGCAGTCGCAAGGTCGCCGAGGTTATAAAACGCTTCACCGAGATTGCTGAGCGCACGCGCACGCAAAGGACCATCCTCGAGGTCCTCGGCGATCTTCAATGCAGCAAGCGCCTCTTTATGGGCGGCTTTTGCATCGCCCTGCAGAAAATGCGCGTAGGAATAGTCGTTGAGGATCCTGGCTTCTTCCAATGAACTCTTGGCTTTGCGACTCAAAGGCCGGGCCTCGTCATAACACTCCAGCGCACTGCGAGAGTCGCCCAAAGTCTGATGAACTTCGCCGGCAGATCTGAACGCCGCGGCTGCCTGAGACAACTGTCCGTTACTGCGAAAAATTTCGGCGGCCTCGCGGTATGTTCGCGTTGCTTGTTCGCTTGAGCTTTGCCTTTGCTGGCTGCGTAGCTTATCAGCCTGTTCGACTAGCGCTGTGGGATCACTCCCAGCGGTTTGCTGTGGTGACGTCTCGCGAGCGTTGGGACTTTGTTCTGCGTCTGAGACTCGAGGAGAGGAGACAAAGATCGCGCCCGCCAAGACATGGACTACACATACGACCATGCCGAATCGGATCAGTGATGATCGACAGAACCCGAGGGTAAGGCGGCTGTCTAACAATCGACTATTTCTTTTTTTGTTTCGCCGGAGGATGAGCCGGCCGCGCAAAGAATTCACGAACGCCCTTCATCACTTTCTTGTCTTCCGCAATACATCGTGTCGGGAAGAAAACGACTGGCGGATTTCGCATGCTGTGTATTGGGTTTTTACCTTCGGCGCCCATCATGCGCATCTCAGCCATGCGCATCTCGGCCATCCGCATCTCCGCCATCCGCATTTCTCCCATACGCCAATCGCTCATGCGCATCTCGGCCATGCGCATTTCAGCCATCCGCATTTCAGCCATCCGCATCTCGGCCATTCTCATCTCGGCCATGCGCATTTCAGCCATCCGCATTTCGGCCATTCTCATCTCGGCCATTCTTGAGTCGTCTTGAAGATTTCCGGCTGCGGCGGCCTGTAGTAGAACGTCGTAACCGCGCGGTCGACGACGTGTGACATCGGTATACGTTTCCAAAAAGCTAAGCCAGCCACTCCCTGACGCGCCTTTGACGAATTCGAGATTCTGATACCGGCTCGCTACTGAAGACCACGGAAAATAAATCGAGACACCGTAAGAATACTGGTACGTCGCGCCGCTATAACAGGAACGCAGCACAAACTTCTCCGCGATGAACTGCTTCACCTTCTGACACTGTTTGATGATCTGATCCGATGCGGATCGCTTCTCAAGACAATCGCAAAAATCAAATAGATCGACAAACCACTCGCCGTTGTACGACTGCGCTTCCCAGTGTGCCAGCAATAAGTCGTCTTTGAATGATTGTTTACTTCGTCGATCCTCGTGGCAAGCTTTCTTCAATTCGTCTTCAAACGTCATCGCCAGCACGTCAACGTGTTCGCGCAACTCGACAATGCGGCGCACGTCCAACGCTGATTGCGTCACAGACATGCCGGCCACCCAGTAGGACGAGTAGTAGTTTATGTACTCTTCAACGATTGCTTTGGCCGCTTCAACCTGGATCTCTGTCTTCTTCGATCCTGGCTTCGTAAAGTCTTTGCGCAACCGCTCGAGTATCTGCCGGTAAGGCCAGCCAGACGCAGGACTATAACTTTCACAGCCTACGACGATTTCTGCGAGGTCGCGAAACTCGTAGCAGATCTCGCACATACTCATCAGACAGTTGTCCATGCCGACGATATCTATCGGCTTTCCGCCAAGATCGTTTTGCAATTGCTGGAAAACCTGTTTCAGCTCGTTGAAAGTCAGCGAGCCTCTCGAGCTTTCGTCCTTCAACAGGTAATCGCTTTCAGTTCCACCGGCGTGTCCCGACAAAACCACAATGTAGTGATCAGCCGGATACTCCTGGAGACAGAAACTCAAGAAGTTGTAGAGAGTGACAGGCGAACCGGTGTCGGTGTCGTCCGTCACTGGTTCATTCTCGAAGGTAAGCGCGCTGAGGTCGTTGACTCCGCGAATCGCCTTGTCGGTTTTTTCTCGAGTGCGCGCGCGTGACTGCGACAATGCGATAGCGTTCTTGCTTTCGTTTTGGAAGCGCACTTCGCCACTCTTCGAATCGAATTGCGCTTTATCAATGATGTCGTCGAATAAGGTCGAGTCGGGACCGTTGCGGTTGATTAGATATCGATGTGTCGGGAGAAACTCGTCACGTGGATCAAACTGTGCGACCACGTTGATATGTTCGCCCGGGTGGGCCTTCTTCATTTCCGTTAAGGCGAAGAGACACTCGGTGGAGAGATTGTTATCTCCCGCGAGATACACCATCACGGTCCAGACAGCCTTCTTTTTGGCCATTATCACCTCCGAGAATGGGCAGTGGGATCAACGGCTGGGGAAATCGATCGATCCGCGACTAGGAGATTGGTTTTCTGTAAAACGACCGGGGTAAATGAACTGAACCGGCTTCGGACGTACGTTGTCGGTCTGACCCCCAGACCGAACGCCTTTCCGAAGGGGTGTAAGGACAATCACTAAAACATCAATAGTCAGCAGACACTTAAACTAAGCCGAAGGATGTTGTCAATAACAAAGTTGCAGCAGTTGTGCTTGAATCTCGCACAACTGCTGCAAATAGTTTGATGGACCGCGCACTATTAGTGAACGAGCTTAGTCGAATAGAGAACTCCGTACATCGCGTCCTGATGCCGCGCGAAGTCTTTGCCGTCTGTCGCGAGCATGATGTTTACGTACTGCACTTGCCCGCCAAATTTTCGATATGCGATCCATTGTAGACGGCGATGATCGTCCGGTTTCGGCGGGTTAGCTTCGCGAAACTGCACACCTTTCACTCCATCGATCTCCAACCACCTGACCTCGTCCACCTCAAGGGCTTTGACTCGCTGCTTTTGCTGATCGAATGTGGCCTTGAGACTTATGTCAGTTGGAAAGTCATCGGCCATATTAGAGACGCTGACGATTAGCGAGGCGGCATCAAAACCGCCGGGTGAACGCCAAAGAAACGAATTCAATTCTTTCGACTCTTCTTTCCACGTTGGCGGAACTGTCCAGGACATTCCCTGCACATCCCACATTGCTTTTGTACCACCCGCCAACGCTGCGGACTGGGCCGCGGTTGGTTCAGCTTTCTCAGCCGTGATATCGCTACCGCTGGAGCTTGAGCCTGTTCCGGTTTCAGACGATTTTTTAAACCGATTCGTAAGGTTACAGAGCGAGAGTGAGAAACAAATGAAGAGCACGAGCGGAACGTATTTCATGGCATTCCTCGATGATGTGGAATTGTGAAAACATGGTGCTTCTATTCTAAATTTAACGGTCTGTCAATTTTTGACCATCGCGAAAGTTAGACCACCAACCAACTGATCATTTGTGGCTTTCGATTTGCTGGTATATCCTATCGCCATTCCCTCCAAACACCCCCTTTCGTAAACGTTGCTCGAATGAGTGCGAGCTATCGGGAGACCATGAAATGAAAACTGCGATTGCGCGGCTATTTGCCTGCGGACTTATTTTACCGGGATTGATCTTGCTAACTGTCGGATGCCGGGGCACCGGAACTGAATCAAACATCAATATCAACACAAACGTTTCCAACGCTAACGTTGCGACGGCGAACGCAAACGTAACGACCGCGCCCATTTCTACGCTGGCCGCCAAGGAGCCTGAGAAATATAAAGCGACTCTCGTCTTCACGGCCGAGACCGAAGGCGGCGAGAAGACGATTGGCATTCCAACGCTTACGGCAGAAGTTGCACGCAACGGTGACGATCGTCGGGTTTCTTTCAAACTGCCAGACGGGTCGGATCTGATTTACCTGGACCACGCCGGAGTACCCTACGCGATCGCGCCTGGCAGAAAACAGTATGCGGAGTTGACGAAAGAAGCGACCGGATTTCAGCTTCACAAACTGATGACGCCGGGTCAGATCGTTTCTTACCTGGATAAGTTGAAAGGGATCGAGGCTGCCGGCGAGGAAACCGTTAATGGCCGGACCGCCCTGAAGTATCGTTACGCGAAAACCGCGAACACCAATTCTTCCGCAGGTACCGTTAATACGGAGTCGTTCATCTTTATCGACAAAGAAACTGGACTACCGTTGCGCGCGGAGATTCTGGGTGAGGCCACCGGAAACGTTCAAGGTGTAAAGGGCGCGAAGATCATCGCCGAGATGCGCGACATCACAACCGATGTCGATCCCAAATTCTTTGAAGTACCGGCAGGACTAAACAAGGTTCCCGAGGAGCAAGTCCGCGCGCAAGTGAACGCGCTCATTGGAACCGTCGGTGCTATTTTTAAAGCCTTACTGGCAAACATGAACACGGGAGCACCGGCAGCGTCGCCGGCCGCCAGCCCGTCAGGAAGCCCGTCAGCTTCTCCATCAGCGACGCGTTAAGGAATTCTCGATGAAATACATTTTGCTTCTCGTAATCGGTGCAGTGCTTGGAGGCGGCGCGGCGATCTATTTCCTTGGTGCGCCGCGCGCCGGTGCTGCTCCAGGTTCTCCTGTCAAAGCGCCGGAAGGAAGTCCCCCTTCCACTGTCGTAATAACATTGGACCAGGGGGTGGTTGATGCTGTGTTGGCAACAACCTTTTCCGGTCTTGGCGCGCCAACATTTCAACTGGGCCAGAACTCCGCCGGCGAAAACAACGGTCCTGTGCCGGTCGCTTATCAAGGTGGCTGTGCTAACACGATGACGTTGCTGGCTGAAGGGAGCGGTGTAAAAACGAGTGTCCAGTTCAAAGGCGGAAAGATTACTGCTCCGATTGCCTTCAGTGGCAGCTACAACCTCATGGGCAACTGTCTGCAATTCAAAGGATGGGCCCAGAGCAACATTACCCTGTCGTTCGAGGCAGACAAGCAAACTGTTTACGGCCTGGTAGATGTTGAAGGCGTAAATCTCGAAGGCGTCTCCCCGATGGCAAATAGCTTCGTCACCGCGTTTGTGCAAGGAGCAATCAATCAACGTGTGAACCCGCTCGTGCTCGTAACGGAGAGACAGTTGTCGTTGATGATTCCGGTGAAGGCCAGTAACGGAACGGTGAAGTCACACGCGAAAGACGTGCGCGCAGAAATCCTCGACGGTGCGCTGAAGTTACACGTTACTTATGAATGGAGTGGACTGAAGGGACAGATACAAGGGTAGTTTCAGTTCAGCGGAAAACGGGCCGCAGATTTCCGCAGATACACACTGATCAAACCTGGTGGCAACACGGCCATAACGCTGTGGGTTAGATCAGTGTTTATCTGTGAAAATCTGCGGCTGGTTTTTTGCCGGTTATTCTCCGCGCGTTCCCTCTTTAAGCTCCACGCCGACGCCGTGTCTGTAGGCCATCTCGCCGCCGAGCCAACCGGAAATTGAGATTAGAATCACGCCTACCAACGACAGCAGGAACGGTATTGTCAGCTTGTTCCCGATCATGTCGCCGCCACCGAACTTGTTCATCCGGAAAAATAAACTGATCGTAAACACAACCAGCGCGGCGATATTCAAACGCGCGTGCCAATTCGCAATCTTAACAACGCGCGGATCTTTAATACCGGTCCAATCGATAATCCCTGCGACCGCAGCAGCTAGTGCTCCTAAACAACCTGCCGCAATCATGGATTTCGAGACGAGCAGCCAACTCGGATTGCGATTGAAGTAGAACCAGATGTCGAATGCAAACGAGGTAGCCCAAAGACCAATGGGAAAGGTAACGAGCATCGGATGAATCGGATGTCCGCCGATACTGGCTTTGGTAGCCATAGGAGAACCTCCTTACTGGAAGTGAGAAAGCGGCCCTGTTCAGTGAATAGAGCCCTAGACAAAAGGTTTTTTGGTGGTCCTATTCTGGTCCGTGAGGCGTTTCGCGTCAAGGCTGCGCAGGTCGAGACTACCTATCAGGGAGCACCAACGTTATCGGCTTTAGACCAGCCTTCACCGCTTTGCCGGAACGATTACTGGGTCAGGTTACTTGACTCAGCAAGCGCGCGTTGGCGTTCGAAATGATCTGCGATGTCCTGGGCCGTTTTGCGCCCGACGAATGGCGTCAACTCAATCACACTCGCTTTCGCTACGCGTTGGATTGAACCAAAGTGTCGTAGCAGTCGTCCTTTTCGTTTTTCGCCGACCCCTGGAATCGCGGTCAGTTCTGAAGTGAAGTCGCGAAGCTCACGTCTCTTGCGATGATAGGTTACGGCAAACCTGTGTGCTTCGTCGCGAATCATCTGCAACAATCGCAGAATCAAAGAATGCGGATCGAGATAGATTGGTTCGTCCTCACGGCCCTTCAAGAGAAGATAAGCCACGTCATTGTGTCTGAGCGGCGGCTTCACGATGCCCACCATCGCCACTGCCTCCAGTCCTAATTCGCGCATCGCTTCGGCAGCGCCATTCAACTGACCTTTGCCACCATCGATTACGATCAGATCCGGGAGCGGTTTCCCTTCTTCAAGTAGACGCCTATAGCGGCGTGTTATCACTTCGCGCATTGACGCAACATCGTTTGCACCATCAACACCTCTAATCCGAAACTTTCGATACTCGGAACGGTTCATTTTTCCGTTCTCACAAACGACCATGCCAGCCACGTTCTCGGCACCCTGAATATGAGAGATGTCGAACGAGTCGATGCGCGCCGGCAGTCGCGGCAATTCCAAAGTTTCCTGCAACTCCTCAAGCACACGCTTCATGTCGGGTTTCAGAATGCGGAAGCGCTGTTCGAAAGCGAGCTTGGCATTCTTGTCAACCAGATCGATCATGTCGCGCTTCTCGCCGCGCTGCGAAAAGAAAACTCGGACTCGCTTGCCTCGCCGCTTGCGCAACGCTTTTTCGAGAAGTTCGCGGTCCTCAAAGTCGACCGGAACATAAATCTCGCGCGGAACATAATCTGAAGCGTAGTACTGCGAGAGCACGTCGCTCAGAAACTCGGCTGGATCAAATCCATCGTCCGGAAGATCTTCCCAAAAGAATTCGCGGCGACCGACAATGTGTCCCTCACGCATTGTGAACAATTGAAGCGCCAGTCGTTTGCCTTCACGGTAATAGCCGAAGATGTCGATGTCATCTTCGGAAGTGGTCGCCATTTTTTGCTGTTCGGATAATCGAATGACAGTCTTGCGCAGGTCGCGATACTTCGCTGCCAGCTCGTACCGCGTCTCTTCCGAGGCTTCCATCATTCGCTCTTCGAGCGTATCGGCGAGCTCTTTGTTGCGTCCTTCGAGCAACAAGCGCACATCGCGCACTGCCTCCTGGTATTGCTCGGGTGTGCACAGCCCCTTCACACACGGGCCAAGACAGCGTTTGATGTGATACTCCAAACATGGACGAGGTGCCTTGCCGTCGATCTCGATGTCTCATGTACGCAACTGAAATGTGCGGTTAATAACGTCGATCGTACGGCGCGCAAGCGCTGCTGGCAGAAATGGGCCGAAGTACAAAGCACCGTCTCTTTGAATGCGTCGCGTGATGACAACTTTCGGGAATGGCTCGTTGACCGTGAGTTTCAGATGCGGATACGACTTGTCGTCCTGTAGTTTGATGTTGTAGCGAGGTTTGTGCTGCTTGACGAGGGTGGCTTCTAGAATCAACGCCTCGACTTCGTTGTCGGTGACGATAAACTCGAGGTCGGAGATATTCTCAACGAGCGCATCGGTCTTTCTATCGAACGGTCGGGCGCGGAAATATGAGCGGACGCGGCTGCGAAGGTTCTTCGCTTTCCCGACATAGATCACTTTGCCGGTCGCGTCTTTGTGTAAATAAACGCCCGGTGACGTGGGTATTTCTTTGAGTCTCTCTTCAATCGCCACGATACTAGGATGCTATTGGGTTGCCAGCACAGATTCAACCCGGGAGCAGGAAACATTGGTCATATATCATTTGACATTTCTCATTTGTCATTT
>Ga0070669_100002443_pt1 | contig 13468 bp, 10 predicted proteins | sample KBSS53metaG_FD_64680 | JGI IMG/M metagenome (GOLD analysis project Ga0070669, IMG submission 64680) | Switchgrass rhizosphere microbial communities from Kellogg Biological Station, Michigan, USA - KBS S5-3 metaG | ecosystem: Host-associated > Plants > Roots > Rhizosphere > Soil ... | reverse complement strand
TCCCATTGGCGAAGCTGAACACTACGGCCGTGACCAGTAACCAGCCTCCCCAGATGATGAGCGCCGCGCGCGTGGAGTCAGTGCGTGGTGCGCGTCGGGTCAGCAGCAGCCCCGCAATGACGCACACCGCGGCCGCAGGCAGGAGCCACCCGATGTACGGGCCCATGCCGGTGCCGAATAGTCGGCCCCAGCCCGCATCGAAGTTCAGGTTGCCGAGGCCCCCGGTTTCGTTGCCGGTGAGACGACCAATCCCGTTGTAGCCCAGCGCAAGTTCCACGATGCTGTTGCGTTGTGACCCGCCGACGTACGGCCGAGACGAAGCGGGCCAAAGCTCGACCAGCAGCAGATACCACCCTCCGGAGACGGCGAGTGCTGTCGCGGTGACCACGAGCTGCTTCAACCGCAGCCGCATCGGTGCGTGCGCGGCAACCAGGTATGCGGCGACGAAGCCGGGCAGCACGAGGAACGCCTGAAGCATCTTGGCGAGGAAGCCGAATCCGACGGCGACCCCCATGCCCACCATCCACCAACGACTGCTGTCCCTTTCGCACGCGCGCTGTACGCAATACGCCGCCGCGACGAGCATCAACACCAACAGCGCATCGGGATTGTTGAATCGGAACATCAGAGCCGCGACCGGCGTCAGAGCCACCACCGCGCCCGCGAGCAGGGCCGCCCACGGACCCGACACCCGTCGCACCGCGGCATACAGAAGAGCGACCGTCGCTACGCCCTCTAGAGCCTGCGGCACTAGCACGCTCCAGGAGCTCAGACCGAACAGCCGCACCGACAGGTCCATCACCCACAGCGCGGCCGGGGTCTTGTCGACGGTGATCGCGTTGCTTGCGTCACTGGAGCCGAACAGCATAGCGGTCCAGTTGGTACCGCCCGCCTGCGCCGCGGCGGAGTAGAAGGCGTTGGCCCACTTGCTCGCCGACAGATTCCACAGGTACATCGCAGCCGTGCCGATCAGCAAGATGCCCAGCGTGATCCGCTCCAGCGCGCCGAATCGGGGCCGAATCTCCTGCGAGTCGACCTCGCTCGATGTGCTGGTCGCGACACTCGGCAGTACGGCAGTCACCCGGCCGATTCTCTAACGGTCTCCTACGCGCCGGATTTGACCAGGCTGTGGGTCGTCTGTGAACCCTCGGGGAGTTTCACCACGAACTCCGTACTGCCCGGCGAACTTCGGACCGCAATCGTGCCGTGGTGTGCCTTCACCACGGCCGCAACGATCGCCAAGCCCAGGCCGGTACTGGCGCTGTAGCTCGATGTCGCCGCCAGCGCGACTCCTGAGTTCGATATCGAACCTCGTCGAGATCGCGACGAGTCGCCTCTCGCGAACCTTTCGAAGATTTCGGGCTGCAGGTCGACGGGGATGCCGGGGCCGTCATCGGCCACGATCAGGACCGCCCCGCCGGACTCGTCCTGCGAAAGGGACGTCGTGACGGTTGTGCCCGCAGGCGTGTGAATCCGGGCGTTGGCAAGCAGATTCGCCAACACCTGGTGCAACCGCGCCTCGTCGCCGAGCAGGGTGACGGGTTCGTCGGGGAGGTCTAGCGACCACTGGTGATCAGGGCCCGCCACGTGGGCGTCGCTGACCGTGTCGACGAGCAACCGCGACATGTCCACCGATTCGCATTCCAGAGGTCGGCCGTCGTCGAGCCGCGCGAGGAGCAGCATGTCCTCCACCAATTGCGTCATGCGCTGCGTCTCGGACTCGACGCGACTCATCGCATGAGCGACGTCGGGGGGCAGCTCGTCACGCTTGCGTTGAGCGAGCTCGGTGTAGCCGCGAATGGCCGCAAGCGGTGTGCGCAGCTCGTGGCTTGCATCGGCGACGAACTGGCGCACACGCGTCTCGCTGGCGTGGCGCACCGACATCGCACCCGCGATCCGGTCGAGCATCCGGTTCAGCGCGGTGCCCAGCCTGCCGACTTCGGTATGCGCCGACTCTGGATCGACGTCGACGATCAGGGTCGGCAGCCGCACCTCGCCCTTTTCCAGCTCGAGGTCGGCGACGTCGCGAGCCGCGTCGGAAACCCGCGACAGCGGCGCTAATTGGCGTCGAATGATGAGTATGCCCGCGGTAGTCGCGGCGATCAGCGCGATGACTGCGACGACGCAGAACATGCCGAGTACCCACAGCAGCGTTCGGCTGACGTCGGCGGTCGGCAAGCCGGTGACGATCGTCCGCCCACTGTGTCTGGCCTGCAGGGCAATCAGGCGATAGCTGCCCAACCCGTCGAGCTCGACGGTCCGCGGTCTCCTGCCCGGCGCGATCGCGGCGAGTTGAGACTGGGCAGCTGGGCTGACCCCTGACCTGCCGCCGTCCCTCGTGATGACGCCGGCGTCGACGGTGCCGTCTTCCCGTAGCACCGCGCCAACCGTTCGGATCGCCTGTCCTGGCGCATTGAGGAACCCCGGCCCTGGCCCTGCCTCGGGGTCGAAGCGCTCCCTGAACGGGAAGTCCGGTGGCGGATGTCCCGGCGGCGGTGGCAGACCTGGAGGCGGTCGCAGCGGCGGTGGCGGCATGTCGAAGATCGCAGCCGATCGGCGACCGGCATCCAGGAGTTGAGTATCGAGTTGATGTGTCAAAAACCGTTGCAACGCAAGCTCGGTCGCGATGCCGATCCCTGCACACACCACGGCGAGCAAGACGATCTGGGTGACGAGGAGGCGCATGCGCAGCGACCAGGTACGCGGACGCAAGAACCGCGACCTACGGTCGGCCAACGGTTTGCCTTCGGTCACTGGGCGGGCTTGAGGACATACCCCGCGCCACGCAACGTGTGAATCATCGGGTCGCGTCCATTGTCGATCTTCTTGCGCAGGTAGGAGACGTACAGTTCGACGATGTTCGACCGACCGCCGAAGTCATAGCTCCACACCCTGTCGAGAATCTGAGCCTTGCTCAACACGCGCTTCGAATTGCGCATCATGAACCGAAGCAGCTCGAATTCCGTGGCGGTCAACGCAATTGACTCGCCAGCGCGGGTAACCTCGTGGCTGTCCTCGTCGAGCACCAGGTCACCGACGACGATCTGGGCACCTCCCGCCTCGTTCGCGACCCCGGTGCGCCGCAGCAGTGCGCGCAACCGAAGCACGACCTCCTCCAAGCTGAACGGCTTCGTCACGTAGTCGTCGCCGCCTGCGGTCAATCCTGCGATGCGATCCTCGACCGAGTCCTTGGCCGTCAGCAACAGCAGAGGCAGTCCTGGCTTCTGCTCGCGCAATTTGTGCAGCACCTCCAGCCCGCTCATGTCCGGCAACATCACGTCGAGAACGACGACGTCGGGTGGCTCGTCCTTCGCCAGCGCGATCGCACTCGCACCATCACCTGCGGTCGCGATGTCCCAACCCTCGTAGCGCAGGGCCATGGAGACCAACTCGGCGAGAACGGGTTCGTCGTCGACGACGAGCACGTGTATCGGTTTACCGTCGGCACGCCGCATCGCCACGCGCGGGAGCTCGGATTCGCTGGTAGAGCCGTTGGCCATGGTCATGATGCCTCATTATTCCGCGAGGTCATTGGCAGCGGCTGTGCCGATTCTATGTGCCGGCTGTGAGAAGGCCGCCCCATTCGCGTCCCAGCCACTACACAGCCGACGCACACGGAGGCGATGCACAGTAGTCCGATGAGCACGTGGGGATTGCGCGGCACCATCGCCGCAATGGGAATCGCAGCCGCCGTTGCGGGCATGGGTGGCGCCGCGATCTATGCAGCGACCGGGGGCGGCCACATCACTTCCATGCAGAGCGGCTTCGGTCCGCCGCCACACGACCAGCTCGACGGTTCGCGGCACGACCCCGGTACGACGCCGGCGCTTGATCCCACTACGTTGCACGGCGAGTTCGTCGTCGCGGACGGTGCGGGCGGATTCACCACCGTCCTCACTCAGACTGGGCGGCTTACGGCGATATCACCGACGTCCGTCACGGTGCGCAGCGATGACGGTTTCACGCAGACCTACACCGTCGCGGCGATCGGTCCTGCCGCCGCGCACTCGCCGCCGTTCGTGGCGAATGACGTCGTGACGATCCGGGCGACGCGCAACGGCGACACCGCACTGGTGACGACGATCGATTACGCGAGAACGGGAGGGGGCCATGCTGGGCCTACTCCCGTCACCACTGGCGAATAGTCGTTGCCGCGAACAGACGCTAGGGCCCCCGAAAGTTGGGGAGAACTGGGGCCCTAGCGGCTGTTCTCGAAATTGGCCTTTTAGGGAATGCGGTTCGGCACCTCGCCGGACGGCTCAGGCGGGACGCCGTTCTGGCCAGGTACGGCCTTCATCGGTGTCTCTTCGTTGGGCCCGGCGGGAGCATTGGTGGTCGACGTCACCGCACCAACCGTCGCCCCGCCCGCAGCGACGTCCTGACCGTCGGACTGCTGGCCGATGGCTGCGCCCAAGGCGCCCATGGCAACCACGGCACTGCCGCCGACAATTGCGGCGAACAACTTGACGTTCATTCGCTTGCTCGTATCCATCTCGATTCCCATCTTCTTTTGGTGAAACCAAGCCACCGCCACATCGCGGCGGCCCCGGAGCTGCCGATAATTCGAGTGAACGCCCGAAAACTGTGAGCGCACTGACGTTCCGGTTGGAGTTGGCCCTCCAACCGTTAGCGTCGCTAAAAACAACAACGTGCGACGCGGTGAATTCCCAGCGACCACATCGCCACCCCACGAGCGCGAATCTCTTACCCTGTGCGAATGCGGTTTCCGGAGATGCCATGACCCGGTTTCTGCTCCGTCGCTTCCTCAACTACGTCGTGCTGTTGGTCCTGGCGTCGTTCCTGACGTTCGGACTCGCGTCGCTGAGCTTTCATCCGTTGGAAGGTCTCGAAGCCCGCAACCCACGTCCGCCAGAGTCCTCGATCCAGGCCAAGCGCACCGAACTTGGCCTCGACAAGCCCATCCAGGTCCGGTACGCCCACTGGCTGAGCGGAGCGCTGCACGGAGACTTCGGTACGACGATCACGGGCCAGCCGATCGCCGATCAACTGTGGAGCCGCATCGGGGTCAGCCTCCGCCTGGTGTTCATCGGCTCTGTCGTTGGCGCGATCCTCGGCGTCGTCATCGGAGCCTGGGGTGCGATCCGGCAGTACAAGTTGTCCGATCGCGTGATCACGGTCATGTCGTTGCTCGTCATCAGCACGCCGACGTTCGTCGTGGCCAACCTTCTGATCCTTGCCGCCCTGAGGGTGAACTCGGTGTTGGGCGTTCAGCTGTTCGACTACATCGGCGAAACCTCAACCAGCGCAACGGGTGGCGCGTGGGATCAGTTCGTCGACCGCGTTCAGCACTTGGTTCTGCCGACCTTCACGTTGGCGCTTGGGTCGATCGCCGGCTACAGCAGATACCAGCGCAACGCGATGCTCGACGTGCTCGGTCAGGACTTCATCCGCACCGCCCGCGCCAAGGGCTTGACCCGACGTCAGGCCCTCTTCAAGCACGGTCTACGAACGGCGCTGATCCCCATGGCGACCCTATTCGCTTACGGTGTAAGCGGATTGGTGACAGGCGCGGTGTTCACCGAGAAGATCTTCGGCTGGCACGGAATGGGTGAGTGGGTGGTGCAGGGCGTTGCGACGCAGGACATCAACATCATCACGGCGGTGACGGTCTTCACCGGTGCCACGGTGCTCTTGGGCGGGCTACTCTCCGACGTGATCTACGCCGCACTCGACCCGAGGGTGCGAGTCGCATGACGGAGCCCGTAACCACCGACTCCTCGGCGACCGCAAAGTCGGGCGTCGACGTCGCGCAGTTCGCCTCGCGACGCACGCTGGTGTGGCGCCGATTCTTGACCAACCGTCCAGCCGTCATTGCGCTGGCGATCCTGCTTCTGATGTTCGTCGGCTGCTACGCGCTGCCACCGCTATTGCCGTACGACTACACCGATTTGGACTACTACGCACTCCAGCAGCCACCGACGCTGAAGCATTGGTTCGGCACCAACTCGTTGGGCCAGGACCTGTTGGCACAGACCCTGCGCGGCATGCAGAAGTCAATGCTGATCGGCGTCTGCGTCGCCTTCGCGTCCACCATCATCGCCGCCACCGTCGGATCGATCGCCGGATACTTCGGAGGCTGGCGCGACCGCACGCTGATGTGGATCGTCGATCTTCTGCTGGTGGTGCCGAGCTTCATCCTCATCGCCATCGTCACGCCTAGCCTGGGACAGAACGCGCGGGTGGTGTGGTTGATCGTGCTCTTCTCGATCTTCGGCTGGATGATCAGCTCGCGGATGGTCCGCGGCTTGACGATGAGCCTTCGCGAGCGCGAATTCGTCACGGCGGCAAGGTACATGGGTGTCAGCAATACCAGGATCATCGTCCGCCACATCGTGCCCAACGTCGCGTCGATACTCATCATCGACACCGCGCTCAACGTCGGAATCGCGGTCAGCGGCGAAACGGGACTGAGCTTCCTCGGCTTCGGCGTGCAGCCTCCCGACGTGTCGCTTGGCACCCTCGTCTCTGCAGGCACGCCGTCGGTCACCACCTTCCCATGGGTCTTCCTGTTTCCCGCCGGAGTGCTGGTACTGATCGTGTTGTGCGCCAACCTCGTCGGCGACGGGCTGCGCGATGCGCTTGATCCCGACAGCCGTCGGCCGAAGCGCAGGAAACGAGCCCGATGAGCCTGCTAGAGGTGACCGATCTCGCGGTCACGTTCGCCTCCACCACCGAGGACGTCACCGCGGTGCGCGGACTCAATCTCCGCGTCGACGCGGGCGAGGTGGTGGCGATCGTCGGTGAATCCGGTTCTGGCAAGTCGGCTTCGGCGATGGCCGTGATCGGACTGCTTCCCGAGCACGCCGAGGTGGCGGGATCAGTCCGGCTCGACGGCAGGGAGCTCATCGGGCTCGACGACCGCGAGATGTCGGACATCCGCGGCAAGAGGATCGGGACCGTGTTCCAAGATCCGATGTCGGCGCTTACGCCGGTCTATACCGTCGGCGATCAAATCGCGGAGGCGCTTCGGACTCATCAACGCACACTCGGCAAGCAGGCCGCTCTCAGCCGCGCGGTCGAACTGCTCGAGCTCGTCGGCATATCCCAACCCGCCCAACGGGCGCGATCCTTTCCTCACGAGCTGTCCGGAGGCGAAAGGCAGCGCGTCGTGATCGCCATAGCGATCGCCAACGACCCGGACCTCCTCATCTGCGACGAGCCGACCACCGCGCTGGACGTCACCGTGCAGGCGCAGATCCTCGACGTGCTCAAGACTGCCCGCGACGTCACAGGCGCCGGAGTGCTGATCATCACCCACGACCTCGGCGTCGTAGCCGAGTTCGCAGACCGCGCGCTGGTGATGTACGCGGGCAGGGCGGTCGAGGTCGCGCCAGTCGACACGCTGTACCGCGACCGCCGGATGCCCTACACCGCAGGCCTTCTCGGCTCGGTCCCTCGACTCGACGCGCCTAGAGGCGCGCGTTTGGTGCCGATCCCTGGCTCGCCACCATCGTTGGTCGACCTGGCACCCGGATGCCCGTTCGCCCCGCGCTGTCCGCTGGTGATCGACGAGTGCCGCACGGCAGAGCCACCACTGGTCGAGGTGGCTACCGATCACACTGCGGCGTGCATCCGCCCCGACGACGTGGCAGGGCGGTCCGCCGCCGAGGTCTACGGCGTCTCCATCTCGCCGCCCGACGTACCACTGGATGCCGACGCGCCCGTCGTGCTGCGCGTGAAGGATCTCGTCAAGACCTATGCCCTGACCAAGGGAGTCGTGTTTCGTAGAAGGACCGGCGAGGTGCGTGCGATCGACGGCGTCAGCTTCGAGCTTCGCCAGGGTCGCACGCTCGGCATCGTCGGCGAATCCGGCTCTGGCAAGACGACGACGTTGCACCAGATCCTGAATCTCACTGCTCCGCAGTCGGGTTCGGTCGAGGTGCTCGGTGCCGACGTGGCGAGCCTCGACCGGACGAGCCGTCGAGCCGTACGAGGCGACCTGCAGGTCGTGTTCCAGGACCCCGTCGCATCGCTGGACCCTCGATTACCGGTGTTCGAATTGCTCGCAGAACCACTGACGGCCAACGGTTTCGGCGGCGACTACGTCGACGAACGGGTCGCCGAGCTGCTCGGGATCGTCGGGATGCGTCGCGAGGACGCCAGCCGGTATCCCGCCGAGTTCTCTGGCGGACAGAAGCAGCGCATCGGCATCGCGCGGGCCCTCGCACTGCAACCCAAGATCCTCGCCCTCGACGAACCCGTGTCCGCACTGGACGTGTCGATCCAGGCGGGCATCATCAACCTCCTGCTCGATCTTCAGGAGCGATTAGGGCTGTCCTACCTCTTCGTCTCCCACGACCTGTCGGTCGTCAAGCATCTCGCCCACGACGTCGCGGTGATGTTCAAGGGCAAGATCGTCGAGCAGGGGCCAGCCGACGACGTGTTCGCCAATCCCCGTGATCCATACACCCAACGCCTCTTGGCCGCCGTGCCGAAGGCAGACCGCTAGAAGTTGCCCCGTCACCCTCTACCATCGGCGGGGTGATGTTCCGACGCCTGTCCGCGACCGCGCTCGTCGCCGCTCTGACCCTGACCGCTTGCTCCGGCGGTAATGAGCCACCCCCATCGGCTGGCGGCAATGCAGAAGTCGGCAGCACCAACGACATGAATCCACAGGACCCGGCCACCCTCCACGATGGCGGCGCCCTACGAGTGGGCCTTTCCGGGTTCCCCGAGAACTACAACGCGATGAACATCGACGGCAACACCGTCGACATGTACGCCATCCTGAAGCCGACGATGCCACGTGCGTTCATCATCGCCGCAGACGGCTCGGCGACCGTCAACCACGACTACTTCACCAACGTCGAGCTCACCAGCACCAACCCGCAGGTCGTCACGTACACCATCAACCCGAAGGCGGTGTGGAGCGACGGTACGCCCATCACGTGGGAGGACCTCGCATCGCAGTTCAATGCGACCAACGGCAAGAACAAGGCGTACACGATCGCGGGCACCAACGGCATGGACCGCGTCGGTTCCGTGACCCGCGGAGTCGACGACCGGCAGGCCATCATGACGTTCGCCAAGCCCTACGCAGACTGGAAGGGCATCTTCGCGGGTAACGGTCTGCTCTACCCGAAGTCGGTAACCGCGACCCCCGAGGCGTTCAACAAGGGCTTCCTGGACAAGCCTCCCCCGTCCGCAGGGCCGTTCATCGTCACGTCCATCGACAAGACCGCCCAGCGGCTCACCTCGACGCGCAACCCCAAGTGGTGGGGCACCGTGCCGCGGCTCGACTCCATCACCTACTTGATCCTCGACGACTCTGCTCGACTACCCGCGCTGCAGAACAACACGATCGACGCGACCGGTCTCGCCTCGCTCGACGAGCTGACGATCGCCAGGCGCACGCCGGGCATCTCGATCCGACGCGCGCCCGCCCTGAACTGGTATCACTTCACCTTCAACGGCGCGCCAGGTTCGATCCTCGCCGACCCCAAGCTGCGTGTTGCGATCGCCAAGGGGATCGACCGCCAGACCATCGCGAACGTGACCCAGCGCGGCCTGACCGACAATCCGGTGCCGCTGAACAACCACATCTTCGTCGCCGGCCAGAAGGGCTACCAGGACAACAGCGCAGTGGTCGCCTTCGATCCGGAACAGGCCAAGCGGGAGCTCGACGAATTGGGCTGGAAGATGAACGGCCAGTTCCGTGAGAAGGACGGCAGGCAGCTCGTCATCCGCGACGTGCTGTACGACTCGCAGGCCACCCGACAGTTCGCCCAGATCGCGCAGAACAGCCTGGCGCAGATCGGCGTCAAGCTCGACATCGACGCCAAGGGTGGCAACGGGTTCTTCAGCCAGTACGTCAACGTCGGCAACTTCGACATCGCCCAGTTCGGTTGGGGCGGCGACGCCTTCCCCCTCTCGGGCCTTACCCAGATCTACCTCTCGACGGGCGAGAGCAACGTCGGCAAGATCGGATCGCCGGAGATCGACGCCAAGATCGAGGAGACGCTCTCCGAGCTCGATCCTGAGAAGGCTCGCGCCCTTTCCAACGAACTCGACAAGATGCTGTGGGCCATCGGGTTCAGCCTGCCGCTGACGCAAGCGCCCGGAAACGTCGCCGTACGAAGCAATTTGGCGAACTACGGCGCTGCGGGACTTGCCGACGTGAACTACACGGCTATCGGGTTCATGAAGCAGTGACGCGCCGCACCACCCGCGGCACGGCGGCGGGGACGGCGGACTCGGCGACGGCTGCAGCGCCGATCGCCCACGTCAGCATCCGCATGCCCAACTCGCTGGGCGTTGCATCCAATTCGGCTGACCTGCTGGGTAATTCGTTGGCCCTGCCCGCGTAGACGGCCTTCACGATCTCCAGCGCGGACCGTTCCCTGGTGTCGAGGGCACTGTGGCCCGCGGTGGGCAGCTCGACGAGAACGGATTCGGGTATCAGCGACGCGATCCGGTGTGCGACCGCGGGCGGCGTGGTGAGGTCGCGGCCGCCGGAAATGACGACCGTCGGCCATGCGAAGCGCGGCATGGCGTCGATGAGGTCGAACGGTTCCTCGACGAAATCCACGTCACCCGTGGCGAACTCGCGGAAGGTCACGGCGGGATCCAGCGGCAGTCCGTCGGGCACCGCGCCATAGTTCAGCTCGCGGTAGCCGATCCGGCCGACCAGGTCTGGCTCGTGCTGGTACGGCGTCTTGCGTTCGAAGAACAGCTTTGCCGCCTGCGCTATCCCGCCCCACAGCCAGTCGCGGCCCGCCAAGAGCAAGTCGAGTTGGCGCCCAAGCACGTCGGGGCCCGTCAACCCGTACATGCCCACCGCAAGCTGAGCGGCCGCCGGGGTGAGCACGCCGTCCTTGACGAGCATGCGGACCTTGACGGCCAACTCCGCGGTCTCGGGTTCGTCGCCGTCCCACAGCACGCGGCGGGTCGCTTCGCGCACCATGTCGATGTCGTCGGCAGACAGCAGAGGTGAGTCGAGGATCATCGCGTGCACGCGGTCGGGATGCCGCACTCCGAGGCCCGACGCCAGATACGTGCCGTAGGACGTGCCGTATACGACCGCCGATTCGACTTCGGCGTCGTCGAGCACGCCTGCGATGTCGTCGACGGCGGCCTCGATGTTCAGCGCATCCGGCGGCAGGTCGGCGCCGGCGTCGTCGTGGCGTGACATCCCGACGCCACGATGCTCGACCATGATGACGTCGAGGCCGGCCGCGTTCGCGCGTCGGCGCAAGCCGCGGTACCGCGCGATCGACGCCGAGCCCGGGCCGCCGGGAATGATGACGAGGGGTTGGGGGGAATTCGGCCCGGTTCGCACGTAGAACAGGTCGAAATCACCGCCATCACCGCCTGCGAGCACGGGTCGGCGCACCGAACGCACCCCAGGAAGCGCCGCAAGCCTGTCGTGAGCCTTGCGGCGCTTGGCGTTCATGGTCATCGCTGTCATTGTGCCCGCCGCAGCGCGCAGTCCAACCTGTCAATCTGCTGTAGATCGCGCGATTTGTGCACCGTCAGCCGCGCACACCGCGGCTGCGGGTGCACGAACACCGCGCGCTCAGCACTTTTCGCCCTCCGGTTTCAGCTGGAGGTCGACAAGGTACGTCGTTGCGTACCCGTCGACGCAGGAGTTGCCCTGGAAGACCACCGTGTGCTGCGTGCCCTGGTAGGTCAACAACCCGCCGCCGAGTTGCTTGGCCAGATCGACGCCGGCTTGATACGGCGTCGCCGGGTCGTTCGTCGTGGACACCACCAGCACGGGCGGCAGACCCGGCGCGCTCGCCACGTGCGGCTTGCTCGTCGGTGGCACCGGCCAGAATGCGCAGACGCCCAACGGGGCATCGCCCGTGAACTGCCCGTAGCTCATGAACGGCGCCAGCTCTCGCGTGCGACGGTCTTCGTCGACCGCCTTCGCGTGGTCGGTCACCGGCGGCTGGTCGACGCAATCGACCGCAGTACGCGCATCGGTGGCATTCGAATAATGGCCGTCGGGATCGCGGTTCATGTATTCGTCGGACAGCGCCAGGAGGCCGTCGCCGTGTCCCTTTGTCAGCTCGGTCAGACCGGCGGTCAGGTCTCGCCACAGGTCCGGGGAGTACATCGCCATCACCGTGCCCGTGATTGCATCGCTGTACCCCAGGCCGCGCGGATCGGTCGTGATCGCCGGCTTGGTCACCAGCGGATCGACCAAGCCGTGATAGGTGTCCACCGCCTTGGTCGGGTCGGTGCCGAGGGGGCACTTCGGGTCCTTGGCGCAGTCGGCCGCGTAGTTGTCGAATGCCTTCTGGAACGCCGCCGCCTGATCGATGTCGGCCTGCACCGGATCGGCGTTCGGATCGATGGCGCCGTCGAGGATCATCGCCCGCACCTTGTCCGGATATGCCTCCGCGTAGGCCGAGCCGATCAGCGTGCCGTACGAATAGCCCAGGAAGTTCAGCTTGTCGTCGCCCAACGCGGCACGCAGCGCATCGAGGTCCTTGACGACGTTGGCCGTCCCGACGTTGGCGAGAAAGTCCTTGCCCATCTTGTCCACGCAGCGCTGGACGAACTTCTTCTCCGTGTCCTCGATGTGTGCGACACCGGCAGGGCTGAAGTCGACTTGGGGGTCAGCGCGGGCCGCATCGCTGTCTGCGTCGGAGTTGCATACGAGCGTGGGAGTCGACGATGCCACCCCGCGCGGGTCGAAGCCGACCAGGTCGAACCGTTGCCGGATCTCGTCGGGGACGGCATCCACCAGGTTCGCAGCGGCATCGATGCCCGACTCCCCTGGCCCGCCTGGGTTGACGATCAGCGAGCCGATCCGTTTGCCGGTGGCTGGGAATCTGATCAGGGCCAGACGAGCAGTTGCGCCGTCGGGCTTCGCGTAGTCGATCGGAACCACGAGACTGCCGCACTGCGCCTCTGCCAGGATTCTCGCCGCGTCGCCACCGCCGCCACCGCCGCCTCCGCCGACCAGGCGGCATGGTCCGAAGTGGGCTGCCGCCGTCTGGCCGCTGGGTGCGCTCATCGGCATCGGTGCACCGGCGACGAGTTTGGTACAGCCCGCGGTCACCAGCACCAGTACGGCGGCGACGACCGTCCTCACCACCGCCGCGGAACGCGGCCGCTTGAAGTCGTGACGCCTCATGCTCCCGATGCTGTCACGGGTCCCTGGACAAACCCTGCGTGAAACCAGGGAGCGCTATGCGGTCAGCTCGACGTGAAGGGCTTGCCGGACGCCCGCGTAGCGGTCTGGGCTGCACGTCAGCACGATGACCTGCCCGGCGCCGGCGACCGCGTCGAACACCCCGGCCATCTTGGCTAGGCGATCGGCATCGCTGAAGCCCAGTGCGTCGTCGATGACCATCGGGACGCCGTCCTCCTTGGCGACCAGTGCCGCGCCGGCCAGCCGCGCGACGATCCCGAGCTGTTCCTTGGCTCCCCCGGACAGCGAGTCGTAGGGCACGGTGCGTCCGTCGAGCGTGCGGCTTTGAATCCGGAGCTCGGCATC
>Ga0070669_100002439_pt1 | contig 13470 bp, 10 predicted proteins | sample KBSS53metaG_FD_64680 | JGI IMG/M metagenome (GOLD analysis project Ga0070669, IMG submission 64680) | Switchgrass rhizosphere microbial communities from Kellogg Biological Station, Michigan, USA - KBS S5-3 metaG | ecosystem: Host-associated > Plants > Roots > Rhizosphere > Soil ... | reverse complement strand
GTCGACATCGTGCCCAACCACGTCGGCGTCGATGATCCCACGCAGAACGCATGGTGGTGGGATCTCCTTACCCACGGCCGGGATTCGGCGTACGCATCGTATTTCGACATCGACTGGACCCTGGATCCAGACGAGCGCATCGTTCTACCCGTCTTGGGCGACGGCGGCGACGTCGACGACCTCACCGTCGACGGCGACGTGCTGCGACTAGGCGACCGCACTTGGCCCATCGCACCCGGCACCGGGAACGGTTCGGCACCGGAAGTCTACGCCCGGCAGCACTACCGGCTGATCGGCTGGAAGCGCAACGTCTGTGGCTACCGGCGCTTCTTCTCCATCACCTCGCTGGCCGGACTTCGGCAGGAGGACCGTGCGGTCTTCGACGCCACGCACGTCGAGGTGAAGCGTTGGTTCACAGACGGTTTGGTCGACGGCATTCGCATCGACCACCCCGACGGACTGTCGGATCCCGCCGGGTATCTGACTTGGCTGCGAGAGCTCACCGGACCCGAGGCGTGGATCGTGATCGAGAAGATCCTCGCGGTCGACGAGGCCCTGGACCCGACCCTGCCCGTTTCAGGCACGACAGGTTACGACGCGCTTCGAGAGATCGGCGGGCTGTTCGTCGACCCGACCGGGAGGCAGGCACTGACGGAACTCGTCGAATCCGCGGGCCTCGACTACGGCTCAACGCCGGAGGTCGCGCGCCAACTGAAGATCGACGCGGTAGACAAGACGTTGCACAGCGAGTTGGGCCGCCTCTGCCGAGCCATCGTCACTGCCACCGACCGCGATCATCCAGACCTTGCGGCGGCGGTCGCCCTGCTTCTCAGTCACATCGGCGTGTATCGCTCTGACTACAAGTCGCTGGCAACGGTGTTGCCGGTAGCACTGGCCGAAACTGCTTCCGAAGCAGCACAATTCGCAGAGCCACTCGCGATCATTGCCGTTGCGGTCGCTACCAGCCCCGAGGTCGCCGCACGACTGCAACAACTGTGCGGGGCCGCGACCGCAAAGTCGATGGAGGACTGTCTGTTCTACCGCGACGCGCGGTTGGTCTCGCTCAACGAAGTAGGCGGCGAACCAGAGTGGTTCGGGGTCGGCGCTGCGGAGTTTCACGATCGCGCCGCCGTCAGAGCGCGGCTGTGGCCGTCGGCCATGACGACGCTGTCCACGCACGACACCAAACGCGGCGAGGACGTCCGCGCGCGCATCGGCGTGCTCTCCCAGGTGCCGTCACTGTGGGGGGAGCTCGTGGGCAAGTGGGTCGGCGCTGCGCCACCACCGGATCTGGCAACGGCGCTGTTCCTGCTGCAGAACGTCTTCGGCGTGTGGCCTTCGGACGGTCAGGTGACCGATGCCTTGCGCGAGCGCCTGCACGCCTACGCCGAGAAGGCGATTCGCGAAGCGGGTACCAACACGACGTGGAACGACCCCGACGAGAGATTCGAGGCGGCCGTGCATGGTTGGCTCGACGACGTCTTCGACGGCCCCGTCGCGGTCGAGCTCACGTCACTGGTCACGCGCCTCGACCAGTATGGGCGCAGCGATGCGTTGGGGCAGAAGCTGATTCAGCTGACCTCCCCCGGTGTACCGGACGTATACCAGGGCACCGAGCTCTGGGAGGACAGCCTCGTCGACCCGGACAACCGCAGAGCGGTGGACTACGCCGCACGTCGCGAGGCGTTGTCGGCCCTCGACCATCCAAAGATTCGAATCACGTCGTCCGCGCTACGGCTGCGGAAGGAGCGGCCGGAGACCTTCATGTCAGGCGGCCATCGACCGGTGCTCGCCAGAGGCGACGCACGGGAGCACGTAGTTGCCTATTTACGCGGCGACGACGTTCTCGTTGCGGTGAGCCGGTGGACGGTGAGGCTCGCCGACGTCGGCTGGGGCGACACGACAGTGGAACTGCCCGGGGGAGATTGGACGGATCGCTTGACGGGGCGCCGATTCAGCGGCCGCGTCGAGGCAGCCGCCCTCTTCGCCGAGCTACCCACCGCGCTGTTGGAGCGAGCCAGTGCCTGACCACGAATTCGCCGTGTGGGCGCCAATTCCCGATCGCGTTCAACTAGACGTCGAGGGCAGGCTGTATCCGATGGCAAGAGCCGCCGACGGATGGTGGCGCGCCACAGTGGATGCCGCTCCGAATGCGCGCTACGGGTTCGTTCTGGACGACGACGAGACGGTCCTGCCCGATCCCCGGTCGGCCCGCCAGCCAGACGGTGTACACGCCCGTTCGCAGTTGTGGCGGCCCACGGAGTCCGCCTGGACTGACGCAGGCTGGGCGGGACGGTCGATCGAGGGCGCCGTCATCTACGAACTCCACGTCGGCACCTTCACGCCGGACGGGACCTTCGATTCGGCGATCGAGAAGCTCGACTATCTGGTCGACCTGGGCATCGACTTCGTCGAGTTGATGCCGGTCAACTCGTTCAGCGGAACGCATGGCTGGGGTTATGACGGCGTGCTCTGGTATAGCGTTCACGAAACATACGGTGGGCCAGACGGATTGATTCGTCTGGTCGACGCATGTCATGCACGCGGACTGGGGGTACTGATCGATGCGGTATTCAATCACCTCGGCCCCTCCGGCAACTATCTACCCAGATACGGCCCATACCTGACCGAGGCGAATACCGGCTGGGGCCAAGGCATCAACGTCGCCGGAGCCGACGCCGACGAAGTGCGAAACTACATACTCGACTGTGCACTGCGGTGGATGAGGGACTTTCACGCCGATGGTCTACGCCTTGACGCAGTGCACGCCCTTGCCGACCACACTGCGATTCACATCCTAGAGGAGCTTTCGACCGAAACCGATTCGTTATCAGAGCAATTGGGCCACCCGTTGTCACTCATCGCAGAAAGTGACCTCAACGATCCGCGGCTCATCACTCCACGCGACCGCGGCGGGTACGGTATGACCGCGCAGTGGGACGACGACATTCACCACGCGATCCACGCGGCGGTGTCGGGTGAGCGTCAAGGCTATTACTCGGACTTTGGTTCCCTGAAGACTCTCTCGGACACGTTGAAACACGGCTACTTCCACGCTGGCACCTACTCGTCGTTCCGGCGTCGGCGGCACGGTCGTCCGCTCGACACGGCGACGATTCCTGCGACCCGGTTACTGGCATACACCTCCGATCACGATCAGGTCGGCAACCGGGCGGTCGGTGATCGACCGTCGCAGTACCTGGACTTCGGCCAGCTCGCAGTCAAGGCGGCTCTGGTCTTGGCGTCGCCCTACACCGCGATGCTCTTCATGGGTGAAGAGTGGGCGTCGTCGAGTCCGTTCCAGTTCTTCACCTCCCACCCGGAGCCCGAGTTGGCGAGGGCCACCGCGGAGGGACGCAAGGCTGAATTCGCCGAACACGGCTGGGATGCCGACGAGATCCCCGATCCTCAAGACCCCGAGACGTTCTCGCGGTCGAAGCTGAAGTGGGAAGAAGTCGACGACGGCGAGCACGCCCGACTCCGCGCGCTGTATCGCGACTTGATCTCACTGCGCCACCGCGAGCCGGACATGGCCGACCCGTGGCTTGACCACATGCGCATCGACTTCGACGAGGAGCAGCGCTGGATCGTGTTGCACCGCGGCGCCGTCGCAGTGGCCTGCAACCTTGGCGAGGAACCGGTGTCGGTGCCGGTCGCAGGCGACCTCGTGCTGGCGTGGGACTCACCCACGGTCGACGAATCCACCACGCTGCCGGGCCACTCGTTCGCGATACTGCGAACTGTCAAGTAGCCATCCACAGCGTGTCGGCCTGTGGATGGCCGGTTGCCGAGTGCCACGCACCCGAAGAACATTCCGGCATGACTCACAACGACCTCCTGCCCATCCCCCACACTGAAACCGCAACGGCCCCCATCCATTCCGTCGCCGACTTGCGACAGCGGTGGCGCGCACTCATGGGCCCGCTTGGCTTTGGCGAACGACTGCTGCGATTCGTCTTCATCGGGCCGGATCGAAGGATGATCAAGGTGCTCGGCGAATTTCCCGTCGGCGCACACGCGGACCCTGCCACGATCCGGAACCTCATGTCGGCACTGAGCGAGATCACGCATCAGGCAGGCGAGGGCGAGGGCGAGGGCGCCACCGTCGCGCTGTTGCTGACCAGGCCAGGAGTAGGCCCCATCACCGATGGCGACCGGCAATGGTCGACGCTTCTAACCCGCGTCGCCGGCGAATTCAACGTGCCCATCGAGCCGATCTTTCGGGCCAACGACGAAGCACTGTTACTGGTCGAGCCCGTCTAGGTCAGATAGCGATACGCGGGCGAACCCGGTTCCAACGCCTCGACGTGAATGTCGGAAGCATGCATGCGTTCCAGCAGGCCGTCGAAGTCAGCGGCCGACCCGAGCTCGATGCCGACGAGCGCCTCACCGGTCTCGCGGTTGTTGCGCTTGACGTATTCGAACAGCGTGACGTCGTCTTGGGGGCCGAGAACCTCGTCGAGGAAGCGGCGCAACGCACCCGGCTCCTGCGGGAAGTCCACCAGGAAGTAGTGCTTGAGACCGAGGTGAACCAGCGAGCGTTCCAGGATCTCGTTGTAGCGGGAGACGTCGTTGTTGCCTCCAGAGATCAGGCACACCACGGTCGACCCCGGCGCGATGTCGGCTTCGAGGAGTGCCGCGACGGACAGCGCACCGGCGGGCTCGGCGATGATGCCCTCGTTCTGATACAGGTCGAGCATCGCCGTGCAGACGGCACCCTCGTCGACGGTGGTGATGGACACCATGTCACCTGCAGCCGCCAAGGCGGCATACGGCCGGGCCCCTGCCCGCGCAACGGCGGCGCCGTCGACGAACTGATCGACGTGCTCGAGGGTGACCGGTTTCCCGCTGGCCAGCGCAGCGACCATCGCAGCGGCACCGGCAGGCTCGACGCCGAGGACCGAGGTGTTGGTGGTGCGCGCCGCAAGGTAGGTCGTGATGCCGCTGACGCACCCTCCACCACCGACGGGAACGATCACTAGGTCTGGCTCGGCGTCCAGCTGAGCCAGGATCTCGACGGCAATCGTGCCCTGACCGGCCATCGTGCGGAGGTCGTCGTAGGGCGGTACCAACGTGGCGCCGGTCCGTGCGACGTCGTCCAGTGCCGCCGCGGCTGCCAGGTCGTAGGTCCTGCCACCGACGATCAACTCGATGTACTCGCCACCGTGGTAGCGGATTCGGTCGCGCTTCTGCTTGGGCGTCTTGGCGGGTACGTAAACCCGGCCGTGGATGCCCATCGACTTGCACGCGAGTGCGAACCCTTGCGCGTGATTGCCCGCCGATGAACACACCACTCCTGCGGCGATCTCCTCCGGGGTCAGCTGCTTCAGGAGGTTGTAGGCGCCGCGCAGCTTGTAGGACCGCACCGCTTGCAGGTCCTCGCGCTTGAGGTAGACCTGCGCCCCCACCGCGGCCGACAAGCGGTCGCTGAGCTGCAAGGGCGACACGGCCACCACGCTCGAAATTCGCCGGGCGGCCTCGTCGATGTCGGCCGCCGACAGCGGCGACGACGTTCGAGGACTCTGGCTCAGCTCAGCGGACACCGGTCAATCGTGCCACTTGACCCACGCGTTGCGAAAAACGTTTATGCCGCGAAGGCGCGTTCAGTCCCTCGGGGTCAGCACGAAGACCGGAATCTGGCGGTCCGTCTTGGTCTGGTACTCGGCGTAGTCCGGCCACGCCTCGACGGCGCGTTCCCACCAGGTGGCCTTCTCGTCGCCGAACACTTGCCGCGAGTCGTAGTCCTTCGTGACCTCGCCGTCCTGCAGCTCGACGTGGGGGTGCGCGACGCTGTTGTCGTGCCAAACCGGGTTCTTCGGGGCGCCGCCGAGCGAGGCCACCACGGCGTATTCGCCATCGTGTTCCACCCGCATGACCGGGGTCTTGCGGATCTTGCCGGTCTTGGCGCCGGTGGTGGTCAGCAGGATGAGCGGCTTGCCCTTCATGCCGGTACCCGCGGTGCTGCCGGACTCCACGATCTTGTCGGCGTGCTCGCGGACTCAGTCCCATGGGCTTGGTTTCGTATTCTCCAGAAAGTGGCATCCGGTCAGCTCGTGACGCGGCCGAAGTCACGCCATCCATTCGGTGTTTCGGTTGCCCGAAATCTCGGATCCGAGCTATCGTCAATTCATGACCACTCCTACCGAAGTTCGGATTGCTGGAGTGCCCTGGCCCACGTACAAGCTGGCTGCGCTCGCGGTCGGCGTGCTCGTGCTGATCCTGGTCAGCCTCGTCGCGACCACGGCCGGTCCGCCCGTGCTGGCGGCATCACTCGCAACGACCGTCGTCTGGGTGGGCCTCAGCCCGTTCAGCCGGTCGAACCGCTAACCCCCTCTGCCAACCGCTTGAGCGTCTCCAAGTCGGCGGTCACCGCCGCGACGTCGGCTGCGAACTCGTCGTCCGTCGCTTCCGGAGCCCGCCGCACGGTGAAGACCACCTCACATCGATCGGCACCCACCCGTTCTGGAACTACCCGCATCGGGTTGTAGAACTCTTTTCCAGACGGCAGTCGTACGACATGGTCGAGCACTCCGTATTCATTGGCGGGGACGAATCGCACGTCGGCGTCGCCGAGCGCCGGGTCAGCGAGCCCAGCCGCCCATCGCGGCATCTACCCGACATCGCTTGCCAGTCGGTAAACCACATCCGCCGGGACGTTCATCCACACGCTGACGTGCGCCGAAGGATGGGGATCTGCTGTGAAGTCGCTCGTGTCGTCGTCCATCTCCCCATGGTGGCCCACACACTGGGCTCATGAGCGACACTCCCGACACCGTGCCACCGGTCGAGGCGTTCGTCCGGCGAGCCCAGCAGATGGCATCCGGAGCCGAACATCACGTGCCGTCTTGGTTGCGACCAGGCGATCCAGAGAACCGTTGGCCCGTCCTCATCGCGATCTTCGCGGTCATCGTCATCCAGCACTCGATACCCGTGCAGTACACGGTGGCTCCCCGCTGGCCCCTGACCGTCATGGAGTTGTTGTTGCTGTTGGTCTTGACGATCATCAATCCGGTCAGATTGTGTCGGCGGACGACGGTCGGCAGGTGGGCGAGCCTCGTGCTCACCGCGGCCATCACGATCGACAACACGTTGTCTGCCGTCGTTCTCGACCGCCGAATTCTGTCCGGTGAAGTCAGCAACAACGCGGCCGTCCTGCTCGGCAGCGGCGCGGCGGTCTTCGTCACGAACATCATCGCGTTCGGACTGTGGTATTGGGAGTTGGACCGCGGCGGGCCGTTCGCGAGACGCGAAGGCACACAGCCCTACCCGGATTTTCTCTTCCCGCAGATGTCGGATCCGCACAACGCCAAGCCCGACTGGCGGCCGACCTTCGTCGACTATCTCTACGTCAGCTTCACCAACGTGGTGGCGTTCTCCCCCACCGACACCCTGCCACTGTCCCGCTGGGCCAAGGGCTTGATGACCGTCCAGTCATTGGTCTCGCTGACGACGGTCGCGCTCGTCATCGCCAGAGCCGTGAACGTGCTCGGCTGACGCTGCCTACCCGCCCAAACAGCCCGGTCCCAGTAGCGCCTTCAAGTCGCCCATCAGCGCCGACGACGTCGTGACCCGCAGCGACTGATCGAGTTCCAGCGTGGTGATCCGCTCGCCACTGATCAGCCGCAGGTGTACCTGCGATATGCCGGGATGACGGGCCAACACCTGCTTGAGCGCACTGATCTTCTCGATGGTGCACTGCCGCGTCGGAAGGCTGACCGACAAGGGCCGATCCACCTGAGCGTTCGAAAAGTCTGGGACGACGAGCTCGTTGGCGATCAGGGAGACCCGATCGTCACGGATGTTGACCTTGCCACCGATGAGGACGACCGCGTCGTCGGCGATCTCGCCACCGAACGTGGAGTAGGTGTGCGGGAAGAACATCACCTCTATTCCACCGGTCAAGTCTTCCAATTGCGCTGACGCCCAGGGCATCCCGTTCTTGTTCACGCGGCGATTGACCGACGCCAGGATTCCGCCGACCCTCACCTGCGCGTCGTTGGGGACGTCGCCGTCGAGGATGGCCGGAATCTGCGTGTCCACCTGAGCGGTCAACAGATGCGCGACCCCGTTGAGCGGATGGCCGGAAACGTAGAGGCCCAACATCTCTCGCTCAACGGCCAGCTTGTGCTTGTCCTCCCACTCGTCGGGAGGCACCTTGATGGTGAACACCGCGTCGGCGGCAGTGTCGGCACCGCCGAAGAGGTCGAACTGCCCCATCGCTTCGGCCTTCTTGGTCCCGAGCACCGAGTCGACCGCATCGGTGTGCACCAGGAACAGACCCTTGCGGGGGTGTCCGAGCGAGTCGAACGCCCCCGCCTTGATCAGCGACTCCGTCACCTTCTTGTTGCACGCGGTGATGTCCACCTTGTTGAGGTAGTCGGAGAAGTCGGTGTACTTGCCCTTCTCGGTGCGCGTCTTGATTAGCGAGGCAACGACGTTCGCCCCGACGTTGCGCACGGCGCCGAGTCCGAAGCGGATGTCGGTACCCACCGACGCGAAGTTGAGTTCGGACTCGTTGACGTCGGGTGGCAACACCGTGATGCCGAGCCGACGGCAATCGGCGAGGTAGACCGCCGCCTTGTCCTTGTCGTCACCCACCGAGGTGAGCAGACCCGCCATGTATTCGGCCGGATAGTTGGCCTTGAGGTAGGCAGTCCAGTACGAGACCAGCCCGTAACCCGCCGCGTGCGACTTGTTGAATGCGTAGCCGGCGAACGGAAGAATGGTGTCCCACAACGCCTTTACCGCGGCCGCCGAGAAACCATTGGCCGTCATGCCCTCGTGGAAGCCCTTGTACTCGGCCTCCAGCACCTCGAGCTTCTTCTTGCCCATGGCCTTGCGCAGCGCATCGGCCTTGCCCATCGAGTAGCCCGCAACCTTCTGGGCGATGAACATGATCTGCTCTTGGTAGACGATCAATCCGTATGTCTCGGAAAGGATGTCGCGAAGTGGCTCTTCGAGCTCCGGGTGAATCGGCTTGACGGCTTGGCGAGCGTTCTTGCGGTCGGCGTAGTCGTTGTGGGCGTTCATGCCCATCGGTCCAGGCCGGTACAGCGCGAGCACGGCGACGATGTCGTTGAACTCGGTGGGCTGCATGCGCCGCAGCAGATCCCGCATCGGCCCACCGTCGAGTTGGAACACCCCGAGGGTGTCGCCCCTGCCGAGCAACTCGTATGCCTTCGGGTCGTCGAGCGACAGCGCCTCCAAGTCGAGGTCGATGCCTCGATTGGCCTTGATGTTCTCGATGCAGTCGCCGATGATCGTCAGGTTCCGCAGCCCGAGGAAGTCCATCTTGAGCAGCCCGATGGCCTCACACGACGGATAGTCCCAGCCGGTGATGACGGCGCCGTCTTGCGGGCGCTTCCACAATGGGATCGCCTCGATGAGCGGCTCGGAGCTCATGATCACCGCACATGCGTGCACGCCCGCGTTGCGGACGAGGCCTTCGAGCCCGCGTGCGGTCTCGTAGATGGTGCGCACGTCGGGATCGGTGTCGAGCAGACCGCGGACCTCGGCGGCCTCCTTGTATCGCTCGTGGCTCGGATCGGTGATGCCGGACAGCGGGATGTCCTTGGCCATGATCGGCGGCGGCAACGCCTTGGTGATGCGATCCGCGATGGCAAACCCAGGCTGCCCGTAGTGCACGCGGGCCGAATCCTTGAGCGCTGCCTTGGTTTTGATGGTACCGAAGGTGATCACCTGCGCGACCCTGTCGCTGCCCCACTTGTTCGCGGCATAGCGAAGCATCTCGCCGCGGCGCCGGTCGTCGAAGTCGATGTCGATGTCGGGAGCCGATGGCCGTTCCGGGTTGAGGAACCGTTCGAACAGCAGGCCGTGCGGGATCGGATCGATGTTGGTGATGCCGAGTGCATAGGCGACCAGCGAGCCCGCCGCAGAGCCGCGGCCCGGCCCGACTCTGATGTCGACCGACTTCGCATAGTTGATCAGGTCGGCGACGATCAGAAAGTACGACGGAAAACCCTTGTCGCAGATGACCTTGATCTCATAATTGGCGCGCTCTACGTAGTTCTGTCCGACCGCGCCAGGAAAGCGGCGCTCCAGGCCAGCCATGACCTCTTGGCGCAGCCACGACGATTGGTCGTGCCCTTGCGGTACGGGGAACACGGGCATGCGGTCCTTGGGCGCCCACACGTCCGCGTACGACTGCACCCTTTCCGCGATCAGAAGCGTCGAGTCGCAGGCGCCGGGAACTTCGCCATCCCACATCGCCCGCATGTCGGCGGCCGACTTGAGGTAGTAGCCGTCGCCGTCGAACTTGAAGCGCGTCGGGTCCGACAAGGTCTTGGCGGTCTGGACGCACAGCAGGGCCTCGTGGTTGTGGGCGGCCTCGCGCGTGACGTAGTGACAGTCGTTGGTGGCCAACGGCGGTATGCCGAGCTTGCGACCAATGTCGAGCAGGCCCTCCCGTACGCGGCGCTCGATCTCGATACCGTGGTCCATCAGCTCCAAGAAGTAATTCTCGGGTCCGAAGATCTCGCGCCACTTGGCCGCCGCCTCTAGCGCGAGTTGGTCGTGCCCCAACCGCAGACGGGTCTGCACCTCGCCGGAAGGGCACCCGGTGGTGGCGATGATGCCCGTAGCGTTCTCGGCGATGATCTCGGCATCCATCCGAGACCACTTGCCGAGCTGTCCTTCGAACGACGCCAGCGACGACAGCTTGAAGAGGTTGCGCAGACCTGTCGCATTCTCCGCCACCATCGTCATGTGGGTGTAGGACCCGCTGCCCGAGACGTCGTCACCCTTCTGTCCGGGATCTCCCCAGAGGATGCGCTTCGTGTCGAACCGGGAACCTGGAGCTATGTAGGCCTCGACGCCGATGATCGGGGTGATTCCGACTTCGGTCGCCGCGTTGTAGAACTCGCTGGCCCCGAACATGTTGCCGTGGTCGGTCATCCCGATCGCGGGCATCTCCAGCCGCAGCGCCTCGGCCAGCATCGGCTTGACCTTTGCAGCGCCGTCGAGCATCGAATACTCGGTGTGGTTGTGAAGGTGCACGAACGACCCGCCGTTACGCACGGACGAACTGGGAGCGCTCGGGAGAAGAGGAGTCGAATCGGCCATAGACGGGCCAGTCTAGGGCTGAGCTACGACGGTTCTCGGCGTGTCGCCTGACGTGTCGTGCGACGAATCCGCGGCGGACGATCCGGACCGCAGGCCATCCGAGAAAAGCCTGTCGAGTTGCCTGGTCACGGGGCTCTGCCGGGAGCAACGTCGATGAAGCCGGCAGAGACGTCGACGGCCGCGACCGCCGCGTCGGGTCAGGCGACACCGCCTGCCATGATCTCTGCACACCGAAGCCGGCGGCGTCCCGAACGCAATTCTGGTCAAGCTGTCAGCGCACGCAGTCGCCGTCGGAGGAATTCGGAAACTCCCCCGTCCTTCGTCAGCTCGATCGCCCGCCGATACGCCGCTGCCGCCTCGGCGGTTCGGCCCGACCGGGCGAGCATCTCGGCGCGAACGGCCCACGCAGGTTGAAAGCGCTCGGCAGCGGGGTCCGTGATGGCGTCCAGCGCCCGCAAACCCGCTGGAGCTCCATCGATTTCACCGTCCAACGACGCGAGTGCCACCGCGGCACCCAGCGACGGCGCGGCCCGGACTAGCGCACGATGCAACGTGCGAAGCGTCTGCGCGTTCACCGGGCCGTTGGCGAGCCTGCTGCAGTGGGCCGATTGGATGGCGGCCTCGTACTGAAACCGGCCGGGGCGACCCATCGCATGGGCCACGACGAGAAACCTCTCACCGCGGTCGATCAACTCGCGGTCCCATCGCGAGGTGTCCTGTTCGTCGAGCGGCACGACGCATCCGTCGTCAGCCCGCCGTGCCGGCCGCCTCGCCTCCGACAAGCACACCAGTGCCGCCAACCCGAGCACCTCGGGTTCGTCGGGCAACAACTCGGCGAGCACCATCGCCAGATGAACCGCCTCGGCGGCCAACGATTCGATCGGAAGCCGGTCGGAGGCACCCTGCCAGTCGATGGCGTACGCGCCGTAGACGGCCTCCAACACCGCGGGCAGTCGGGCGGCGAGGTCCTCGGGTTCGGGAACGACGAAGGGAATTCCAGCGTCGCGGATTCGCTTCTTGGCGCGAACGAGGCGCTGCGCCATCGTCGCCGGTTCGACGACGAACGCCGTCGCGATTGCCGCGGCGTCAACCCCCAGTACGGCTTGCAACATCAAGGGCGTGCGGATCGACGGCGCGATCGCCGGGTGCGCGCACACCAGCATCAGTTCGAGCCTACGGTCGGGGAAGGTCGGCACGGCGATGTCGTGGCAGCCGAAGTAGTCGCCATCGAGCGGAGCACTTCGTCGGTACGCGGCCGATTTCCACATGTCGCGGAATCGATTTCGAGCCACGGTGAACAACCATGCCTCCGGATTCGCCGGGATGTCGCCGTCGGCCCACTCAGTCAGGGCTCGTTCCATGGCGTCGGCCAACGCGTCCTCCGCCATCGCGATGTCGCGACCCGGCGCGGCCAGCAGGGCCACCAGTCGGCCATACGAATCGCGCGTGAGCGCTGACAGCGCCGCACTCACCTGCGACCCTTCGGCATTTAGGGGGCGAACCACCCGCGGTCCACCTGGTAGGTCCGCGCCACCGGACGGATTTCGACCGAGCCCCAGCCGTTCGCGGGATTCCGTTGGGCCCACTCGAGCGCCGCGTCGAGGTCGGGCACCTCGATGACGAAGATGCCGCCGAGTTTCTCCTTGGTGCCGGCGAACGGACCGTCTTGAATCTCGGGCGTGCCGTTGCGGGCGGTCACCGTTGTGGTGGCGTCCACCGTGTCGAGCACCTCGGTGGTGACGAGCACCCCGGCGGCTGAGAGATCGTCGGCGTATGCGGCGAACGCTGCCATGGCCGGGGCCATGTCCTCCTCGGTCAAACCGATCGATGAACCCTCCTGGTAATGCATGAGCAGGCAGTAACGCATCGTGTCGTCCTCACGTGTTCGTAGTTGTCGAGCTTGCCACCGTGATGACGATCAAGGCGCGGCCGAATCGACACTTCCCGCAATCGGATCTCGAGTCTTCTTCCGAAGCGATCCAAGCGACAGCACGATCAGAGCTACCCAGATCAACGCGAAGCCGATCCAACGGCCCACCGGCATCGGCTCGTGTCCGACGAGCACACCCCACGCCATCTGCAGCCCAGGATTTAGGTAGAACAACAGACCCATCGTGACGAGCGGGAGACGCTGGGCCGCAGCGGCGAACAACAGCAGCGGGATCGCCGTCACCGGACCCGCAAGGATCAGCAGCACGGTGTGCCAACTGCCGTGGTTCAGGAAGTGGCCATCGCCGAGCACCTGCAGCGTGCCCAAATAAGCCAAGGCCAGTGGCAGTGCGATCAACGTCTCGACGGCGACGCTGACCCGCGGATCGGCATTCACCACCTTCTTCACCACGCCGTACAGCGCGAAGCTCAGCGCGAGTCCGACGGCGAGATACGGCG
>Ga0070669_100002431_pt1 | contig 13486 bp, 11 predicted proteins | sample KBSS53metaG_FD_64680 | JGI IMG/M metagenome (GOLD analysis project Ga0070669, IMG submission 64680) | Switchgrass rhizosphere microbial communities from Kellogg Biological Station, Michigan, USA - KBS S5-3 metaG | ecosystem: Host-associated > Plants > Roots > Rhizosphere > Soil ... | reverse complement strand
GGGAAAGCCGGGGCCCCGGCTCAGGCGTTGCGCCATCAGCAGGAGCGTAGCCATGATCAGACCAGCCGCACTTTTCGCCGCCTGCGCGCTCGCGGGCTGCGCCCAGCAGCCCGCAGTCCCGCCGGCCGCAGCGGTTTCGGGCGGGCGCGAATGTTTCAACGCGCGCAGCGTCAGCGGCTTCACCGCTGTCGACGACGATACTGTGGACGTGCAGGTCGGGTCGCGGCGCTATTACCGGCTGGAGACCGCGGGCGTCTGCCTCAACGTGAATTGGGTAAACGGCGTTGCTCTCGTGGCACGAAGCGGCAGCTCCTTCATCTGTCAGGGCTTCGATGCCGATCTCATAGTGCCTAACCCGGGGCTTGGCCCTCAGCGCTGCGTCGTGAACAGCGTCAGGCGGCTTTCCGATGCCGAGGTGAAGACCCTTTATCGCCGCTAGCCGGCGTCCGGCGGAGCCACCACTTCCTTCTCGCGCTTGAGGGCTCCGATCATCCCGCCGATCGCCAGCAACGCGCCCGTGATTGCCAGCGGCGACCAGCGATAGCCTTCGAGTGCGGTTGAGAATGCCATGGCGATGATCGGAATGATGGCGCTCGAATATGCGGCCTTTGCGGGACCGATCTTGCGCACCACCGGATAGTAGAGACTGAAGGTCAGGACCGAAGCGGGAAGCGCCAGATAGAAAACTCCCAGCCAATAGCCGGGGCGGCTGTCGAACACCGGCGGTCCGGTCATCGCGAAGGCGATCAGCGCATCCATGACGGCGCCGAAGACCATCGACCAGGCCAGCATGGCGAACAGCGGAAAACGCCGAATCTCCTCGCGCGCTTGCAGCACGTTGGCGGCCGACGCGCCGAGCATTCCGATGAGCGTCAGCCCGATGCCGAGCGCGATCTCGTCCGCCCGCGCCGAATGCTGGCGAAATTCGTGCACGAACAGAAGCCCGATGCCGAAGACGGCAACTAGCGAGCTCAACACGAACCGTCCGCTTGGACGATGGCCGAGAAAAGCCCAGGCCATCAGAGTGCTTGGAATCAGCAGCAGCGCGAAGACCGTCGCGACGACGCCGGACGTGATGTGCTGCTCGGCCAGATAGACCGCGTTGAAGTTGATGCAAAACTGCGCGAAGCCGAGGAAGATTGCGGCGCCGATTGCTTTGCCGCCGAGCCTAAGGCTCTCACCTTTCCATTTCGCGACGAGCGCCATGGCGATCGCCGCGATGACGAAGCGGTAGGCGACCGACCATTGCGGCGGGACAGTGCCGAGCTGGTCGCGGATAACGATCCAGGTCGAGCCCCAGATCGCCGTGAAAATGATGAAGGGAAGAGTGACTTCCCTGAAGGTCCAATGCTTCGCCTTCACAGTGCGGCGATCGCCGCTGCAAGCCGATCCAAGGGCTCGCCGCCCTGATCCCAGCTGGTGACCAGCCGGATTTCGCCCGGGCCCCAATCGTAGAAATCGAAGCCCTGCGCACGGAGCGCCGCCGCTTCCTCGGGGGTGGCGCGGACGAAGATTTCATTGGCCTCAACGGGATAGATGAGGCGATCTCCGGCGGCCCTGGCGATCGTCTGCGCCGCCGCGTTGGCAGCCCGCGCATTGTCGAGCCACAGGTCGTTCTGAAGCATGGCCAGAATCTGCGCAGCGAACATGCGCCCCTTCGATGCGAGATGCCCGGCGCGCTTGCGCCGCACCAAGAGTTCGTCTGCAAGCTCCGTCTTGAACAGAATCATCGCCTCGGCGTTCAGTCCGCCGTTCTTCACGAAGCCGAACGACATGGCGTCGACACCCGCGCGCCAACTAAGATCCGCTGGGGAGGCTCCCGTACCGACGACCGCATTGGCGAAGCGCGCGCCGTCCAGGTGGAAGGCAAGGCCGCTCCGCTTGGCGGTCTCGCCGATCGCAGCCACTTCCGGCGCCTTGTAGGTGAGGCCGTATTCGGTCGCGTTGGTGATCGATAGCGCTTTGGCCTGCACTTGGTGCACGTCCTTGCGGATGCGGCCAACTGCGTCATCGACGGCTTCAGGCGTGACCTTCGCGCCGGGACCATCGACGAGCATCAGCTTCGCGCCATCGGCGAAGAAGCCCGGCGCGCCGGCCTCGTCGACCTCGATATGCGCGTCCTTGTGACAGATGATCCCGCCATATGGCGGGCAGAGCGCCGCCAGCGCGAGGCAGTTGGCGGCCGTTCCCGTCAGCACCCAGAACGCCCGCACCTCAGTCTCGAACAGCTCCGAGAAGGCGCGGTCCAAGCTCTGGCTGAGCGCGTCGCCGTCATAGGCAGTGTCGAGGCGGTTCGACTGCGCGATGGCCTCGATCACCGCGGGGTGCGCGGCTGCCGCATTGTCGGAGAAAAAGCGCATTTCGGCTGTTCCCCAAGCTTATTGCGGCTCGCGTGGCAAGCCACCGGTGATAGTTTGGCGGCCCGGACTCGGAGAGGGTTGTGACAGACCGATATGATCCTGCCGCCATCATGGGCGGCCTCTATGGTGACGGCATCATCGGCCTGAAGCAGGCCTTTGCGCCCGACTGGGCCGACCGCATGTACGGCGAGGTGATGGCCCTGTTCGAGGAAGCGAGGGCGGTCACTGGCGGAGTCCTGCCCCGCGGGCCCGAGCGCTTCTACGTCGAGGTCCAGCCGGAGCGGATCAGCGGGTTCATCGACATCGCCACGCACCCCTGGTTCGTCGCCGTGTGCGAGGCGGTGCTTGGGCCCGACTACCGAATCGTCGAGATCGGATTCGACATTCCGTTCCCCGGCGCCGCCGACCAGCCTTGGCACCGCGACTTCCCCGCACCCGAGGAGACGCTGAAAGGCCGGCGCCTGAACAGCCTGGCGTTCAACCTCACGACGGTCGACACTCGGCCGGAACATGGTCCGTTCGAAGTCGCGCTTGGCACCCAGTGGGACGACATACCGGGTGCGAAGGACGGAATGTTTCCCGACAAGGCGCTTTGGGACCGCTACATCTCGCGCGCCGTGCAGAAGATGCCGCAGCGGGGGGACATTTCGGCACGGTCGGCGCTGACAATTCATCGAGGCACCGCCAACCGCTCGAACGAAGCGCGGCCGGTGCTGGTCGTCGGTGCCGATGCGCCGGATGCGGCCAACGCCGATCATCACGATCTGCAGGTCACCCGCGCCTATTTGGAATCGCTGCCGCCGCAGGTTCGCGATCACCTGACTTACCGGGTCACCGATCACCTCGAGCAGGTGATCCAGCATCATGTGATCGAGGGACTGCTCGAGCCGGACTACGGCTGATCAGGCGTGCTCAGCAGAGAATCGCCGCCGAGGCTGCGGTAAAGGTCGACCAGATTGGTCGCGGCTTCGAGCCGGCTCAATACGAGCGTGCGCTGCGCGGAATAATAAGATCGCTGCGCGTCGAGGCTGCCGAGAAAACTGTCGATGCCGTTCCGATAACGGGCTTCGGTCAGCAGGTAGGTATCGGCCGCCGCCTCGCGCTGCGACTGCCGCGCGCGGAGCTGGTCGCCGATCGTGCCGCGGCGGGCGAGGGCGTCGGAAACTTCTCGAAAAGCTTGCTGGATCGTGCGCTGATATGTCGCCACTGCAGCTTCGCGCTGCGCCTCGGTCAGGCGGACGTTGGCGCGGCCCGCGCCACCCTGGAAGATGGTGTAGGTCACGTCGCTTCCCGGGCTCCACTGGAAAGCTCCACCACTGAACAGCCCGGCAAGCGAGGTACTCGCCAGCCCGAGCAGGCCGGTCAGCGTAATCCTTGGAAATAGAGCGGCGCGCGCAGCACCGATCTGCGCGTTGGCCGCACGTAACTGATATTCGGCTTCGACCACGTCGGGGCGGCGGAGGAGTACAAGCGAGTCCAGTCCTGCCGGAAGCTCCCTGACTGTTGGGGCGGCCTGATCGATCGACCCCGGCAGCAATGCGGCGTCTATCTCCGCGCCGACGAGCAGGCGCAGCAGGTTCACGTCTTGAGCCAGGGCCGTCTTCTGGTCCGCGGCGTCCGCGCGGGCGCCTTCAAAAATCTGCTCTGCCTGACGAAGGTCGGTCCGCGGAGCGATGCCGCCCTGCAGTCTCGCTCGCGTCAGGCGCACGCTCGTCTCGGCGCTTGCAACGGTGTCTTCAGCGATTCGAAGCAGGCTCGCGTCCGCGGCGTAGGTCAGCCATGCGGTGGCAATGTCTGCAACCAGGGCGAGCCGGGTCGCGCGCGCCGCCGCCTCGGTGGCGAAATAGCGGCTGCGCTGCACGTCGGTCAAAGAGCGCAGGCGGCCGAACAGGTCGATCTCGAACGCGTTGATCCCGACGCCGAGCTCGTAGCGGGTGGAGACGCTTTCGCCGTCGCCGCCGGAGTCCGCGCTCGCCCTCGCGGTTGCGTCGATCTGGGGCAATTGTTGCGCGCGCTGGATCCGCACCTGCTCCCGCGCTGCGGCAATGTTTGCGGCAGCTACCATCAGGTCTCGGTTGTTCGTCAGCGCCTGCTCGATCAGCGTCTGTAGCCGGGCATCCTGGAAGATGTCCCGATAGGTGACCGCCGGGAGAGTCGCCTCCGTCTGCCGAAGATAGGCATCGCCCTGCGGCCACGACGCCGGAATGGCCGGGCCGGGGCGCACGTAGGGAGGCTGCATCGACGCGCAGCCGGTCGCCAGCAAGGCGATGAGTGCGACGCTTTTCCTCAAGCCTGGGCAGCCCGGCGCCGGCGGACGCGCTCCCTGACCGCGATCAGGCCGTCGCGGACTCCGCGGCGCACCAGCACGAAGAACAGCGGGATGTAGAAAATGGCGAGGATGGTCGCAGTCAGCATCCCGCCGATGACCGAAGTGCCGATCGCGATGCGGCTGTTCGCTCCGGCTCCCGTCGAAAGCGCGAGCGGAAGCACGCCGAAAATGAAGCTGAAGCTGGTCATGATGATCGGGCGGAATCGAATGCGCGCGGCTTCGAGCGCGGCATCGATGATGCGCATGCCCTTTCTCTCGCCCTGCTCGGCGAATTCGATCATCAGAATGGCGTTCTTCGCCGCCAGTCCCATCGTCGTGAGAAGTCCGATCTGCAGGTAGATGTCGTTCTCAAGGCCTCTCAGCGTCACCGCGAAGATCGCGCCGACAAGGCCGAGCGGGATGACCAGCAGCACGGCGACGGGGATTGACCAGCTCTCGTAAAGGGCCGCAAGGCAGAGGAAGACGACCAGCAGCGAAATTGCATAGAGCAAAGGCGCCTGCCCGGAAGAGAGGCGTTCCTGGTACGACTGGCCCGACCAGGCGACGCTGGTGCCCGGCACCTCGTTCGCCAGCCGCTCCATCTCCTCCATGGCTTCGCCCGAGCTGACTCCCGGCGCCGGCTGTCCCTGAAACTCGAAGGCGGGGACCCCCTGGAAGCGAGACAGGCTGCTCGGGGTCGTCGCCCAGTTCGCCCGCGCAAAGGAGGAGAAGGGCGCCATCTCGCCGTTCTGCGAGCGGATGTACCACTGACCGAGGCTCGACGGGTCGGCGCGATAGGGGGCATCGCCCTGGACGTAGACGCGTTTGACGCGGCCCTTGTCGATGAAGTCGTTGACGTAGCGCCCGCCCCAGGCGGTCGACAGAGTGTTGTTGATATCGCCCTGATTGAGACCAAGCGCCGTCAGCTTCTGCTGGTTGACGTCGATCTTGTAGGTAGCGACGTCTGGAAGATCGCTGATGCGGACCGAGGTGAGCTTGGGATTGGAGTTCGCCTGCTGAAGCAGCCGCTCGCGCGCTTCGATGAACTGCTGCCGGCTCATTCCGCTTCGGTTCTGAAGCTGCATCGTAAAGCCGCTCGACTGGCCGAGTCCGCGTATGGCCCCCGGCACCAGCGCGAAGACCTGCGCATCCCGGAATCCTCGGAACGCGCCCTGCGCACGTTCGACGATCGCGTCGGCCGTATTCTCCTTGCCGTGCCGATCTTCCCACGGCGCGAAGTTGATGAAGCCCTGTCCGGTGTTCTGGCCGACGGCGCCGCCGCCACCGCCGCCGCCCGCGACCGTGAATAACGTCTGCACGTTCTTCGCCTCATGATCGGCGAAATAGCGCTCGATGCCGTCGCGGACTTCGAGCGTCCGGGTCTGAGTGGCCCCTGGAGGAAGGCGGAACTGGACGCTCGCCGCGCCTTGGTCCTCGGTCGGCAGGAAGCCCGTCGGCAATCGCAGGAACATTATGACCAGAGCGGCGACGACTAGGCCGTAGATTCCTAGGAACAGCCATTTGCGGTCGATCACTTTGACGATCGTTCCGCGATAACCGACGATCAGCCTTTCGAACCGCCTGTTGAACGTGTCGCGCCCGGAGTGGATGACGCGGCTGAGCGCGGGCACTCGCCGGTCTAGCCAATGCAAGCCGTCGTCGCCCTCGCCCTTTTGGCGAAGCAGGGTCGATGTGAGGGCCGGGCTGAGAATGAGTGCGACGAGCACTGACAATCCCATCGCGGAGATGATGGTGATCGAGAATTGCTGATAAATGACGCCTGTCGACCCGCCGAAGAAAGCCATGGGCAGGAAGACGGCTGACAGCACCATCGCGATGGCCACCAGCGCGACCTGGATTTCCTTCATGGATTCGATCGTCGCTTCGCGCGGCGTCATGCCCGGATTTTCGTGGAGCAATCGCTCGACATTCTCGACGACGACGATCGCATCGTCGACCAAGAGGCCAACCGCAAGCGTCAGGCCGAACAGGGTTAGCGTGTTGATCGTGAATCCGGTCACGTAGAAAACCGCGAACGTTCCCAGCAGGACGACGGGGATTGCGATTGCCGGTACCAGCAGCGCGCGCCAGTTCTGCAGGAAGACGAAGATGACCAGGATGACGAGGATGATGGCCTCGATCAGGGTCTTCGTGACCTCCTCGACGGACAGCTTGATGAAGTTCGTCGTGTCGTTTGCGTACGCGAACCTTATGCCTTCGGGGAAATTCTCGGAAAGCTGCTCAACCCGGCTTTTTACGAGCTCCGCGGTCTCCAGCGCATCGGCGCCTGGAGCAAGAGAGATGGCGATGCCCGCACCCGGATGGCCGTTCACGCGAACCACCGCAGCGTAGTTTTCGGCGCCAAGCTCGACGCGGGCGACGTCCCCCAGGCGAACCGTCGCGCCGGTCGGGTCCGTCTTCAGCACGATCTCCTGGAACTGCTCAGGCGTCTGGAGCTTGGACTGGGCCGTGACGGTTGCGTTGAGCATCTGACCCTGCGGCGCGGGCAGGCCGCCCACTTCGCCGGCGGCGACTTCCGTATTCTGCGCCTGGATTGCGCTGATGACGTCTCCGGGCATCAGCGAGAAGGCGGCAAGCCTCTGCGGATTGAGCCAGATTCGCATCGCATGAGGAGCGCCGAATACGTTGACGTCGCCCACGCCCGGAACTCGCGACAGCGGATCCTGCAGGTTGGACGCCAGATAATCCGACACGTCCATGTTCGTCCGCTGGTCGGTCTCGTCATAGACGGCGACGATCAGCAGGAAGTCCGGGTTCGATTTCGTGACTCGAATACCCTGCTGCTGAACCTGCGCCGGAAGGCGAGAAATCGCCTGCTGGACCTGGTTCTGGGTCTGGACCTGTGCGGTATCCGGGTCGGTGCCCTTTTCGAACACGACCGAAATATTGACCTGTCCGCGCGAGCTGGACGTCGACGTGAAGTAGAGCAGCCCGTCGATGCCCGTCAGCTGCTGCTCGATGATTTGTGTGACGCTGTTCTCGATCGTCTCAGCCGAAGCGCCCGGATAGCTGGCGCGTATATTCACCTGCGGCGGCGCGATGTCCGGATATTGCTCGATCGGCAGCGCATTGATCGCTCCGATGCCCGCCAACATGGTGACGATGGCCAGCACCCATGCGAAGATCGGCCGGTCGATGAAGATGCGGGACATGGTCTAGCCGCCCTGACGGCCTTGGCCGCCGCCGGCTCCGGCTCCGGCTTGCCGCGGCTCAACGCGCTGGCGAGCGTTCGCCGGCACCGGCTTGATCGGGGCTCCGTTGCGCAGATTGGACGTGCCTTGCGTGATCACCTTGTCGCGGGGCCGGAGGCCGCTGCTGACGACCCAGTTCGTCCCGAAAGTGCGCTCGGCGACGACCTTGCGGCGCTCGACCTTGTTTCCTGCACCGACGAGAAAGACGAAGGCATCGCCGCCGATGTCGCGCTGCAGCGCCGCTTGCGGGATCAGAATGACGCCCTGGTCGACGGCTTGAGTAAAGAGGGCCTGCACGAACATTCCCGGAAGGAGGACGTTCTGCGGATTCGGGAAGCGCGCCCGGAGCGTTATCGTCCCCGTGCTTTCGTTGACCATCACTTCGGAGAATTCGACCGTGCCGGTGTAGCCGTAGTCCGTGCCGTCCTCGAGCTTCAGCCGGACCTGCGTGCTTCCGGCCGTCACGCCTCCGGCCGAAAGCGCCCGGCGCAGCTTCGTCAGATCCGCGCTCGACTGCTGAATGTCGACATACATCGGGTCGAGCCGCTGGATGACCGCAAGCGGTTCCGCCTGGTTGGCAGTCACCAGCGCGCCGACGGTTGAAAGCGAGCGGCCGATGCGTCCGCTGATGGGGGCGGGGATGCTCGTGAAGCGAAGGTTGATCCGCGCAGTTTCGAGCGCAGCACTGTTCTGCGCCACCCCGGCGCGCGCCTGGCGGGCCTGGGCGGCGGCGTCCGTATATTCCTGCTTGGAGATGGCCTCCATCTCGGCCAGCGGCTTGTAGCGGTTGGCTCGCACCTGAGCCGCGTCGAGCGTCGCCCGGGAACTCGCGACATTGGCCTGGGCTTGGTTGACAGCGGCGCGGTAGAGGCTCGGATCGATCTGGAAGAGCGGCTGTCCCTGGCGGACGTAGGAGCCTTCGGTGAAATTGCGGCGGCGGATGAGGCCGTTCACCTGCGGGCGCACCTCGGAGGTTTCGAAGGCGACCGTCCGCCCGCCGAGCAGCGACTGCACCGGCACGGCCGAACGCTGGGCGACGACGAAGCCGACCTCGGTCGGCCGCTGGCCCCGCTCGTTCTGCGCGTCCGACCGAGCGCATCCCGCCAGAAGGGCCAGGGCAAGCGGGAGGGCCACGCAACTATACTTGCGACTCGTTCTCACGGTCAGCCGTTTACGGAGGCAGGTCTCGGCCCTCAAATGCATTCGTCGAGCGGTATCGACGCTTTGTGGAAGCCTCGTGACAATGTCGAAGGGGAGTTTGGGGCGTCATCAATCACCGTCCGGTGGTGCTGCCGGTGAGGATTGAACTCACGACCTCAGCCTTACCAAGGATGCGCTCTACCACTGAGCTACGGCAGCACTGACCGGAGAAGCGGGCGCTATGGCCAAGCGGGTCACGCCCGTCAACCCGACCCTTCGTCCGGGCTCAGGACATGCTTGCCCGGTCCCGGAACGAAGGCCTAGTTGAGCCTCATGGCCGGAAAGGACACGTCACGGGAGGAACGGCTCGCAGCGGCGCTTCGCGAGAACCTGCGCCGCAGGAAGGCGCAGGCTAGGGATGCAGCCGATCAGAAGAAAGATCCGAACCAGCCTGCCAGCGAATAGCCGACGTCCAGCGCGCGGTTCACCGCCACGCGCGGCCCAAGCATCCAGGTCGCGGTGACCGCACCGCCAAGCGCCATCCAGCCTAGCGGCTTAGCGGCGCGCACTGCCTTTCGAGCCATGTCTTGTCTTCCCCCTCCAGCCGGGCGCCGATCTTCTCCAGCACGTCGGCATGATAATTGTTGAGCCACCCAAGCTCGGCGTCGCTCAGCATGGATACGTCGACCAGCCGCCGCTCGATCGGCGCGAAGGTCAGCGTCTCGAAACCGAGTGTCTCCTTTTCCGCACCCTCGATCGGCTTGTCGACGACCAGAACGAGATTTTCGATGCGGATGCCGTATTCGCCCGTCTTGTAATAACCGGGCTCGTTCGAAAGGATCATGCCCGCCCGCAGCGGCTCATCGCCGCCCGCCTGAGCGCTTCCCGCCGGCGAAATGCGCTGCGGACCTTCGTGCACGGATAGGAAGCTGCCGACTCCATGGCCGGTGCCGTGGGCATAATCGAGCCCCGCTTCCCAAAGCGGCCGCCGGGCAAAGCTGTCGAGCTGCGTGCCTCGCGTGCCCTTCGGGAAGACGGCGGTCGCGACTGCGATGTGCCCCTTCAGCACCCGCGTGAAGCGGTCGCGCATTTCGTCCGTCGGTTCGCCGACGACGACGGTGCGGGTAATGTCGGTCGTTCCGTCGAGATACTGGCCGCCCGAATCGATCAGATAGATCGAGTTCATTTCGAGCTTACGGTTGGTTTTCTCGCTCGACCGGTAGTGGACGATCGCGCCGTTCGGCCCCGCGCCGGAAATGCTGTCGAACGACAGGTCACGAAGTTCCGGATCCTCGCGGCGCAGCGCTTCGAGACGATCTGAGGCCTTCAACTCATCGACATTGCCCTTCGGCGCTTCGGTTTCGACCCAGCGGAGGAAGCGGGCGATCGCCGCGCCGTCGCGATACTGGGCGGACTTCTGGCCGGCGATCTCGACCGCGTTCTTGATCGCCTTCGGAAGGATGGTCGGATCGCGGACCGGGATGATCTTCGCACCGGCCTTGTCGAGCGCTTCGAAGATGGCCGCGACAGCCCGCTCCGGATCGACCGCGACAGTCTGGCCCTTCAGTTCGCGGAGCGCTGCCTCAAACGCATTGCGGTCATGGAGGCGCACACCATTGCCGAGGTGCTGCTGCACCTCCGGGCTGATCTTCTCCGGGTTCACGAAAAGGTCGGCGGTGCCGTCGGAACGGACGAGCGCGAATGCCAGCGCTACCGGCGTCCGCGAAACATCTTGACCGCGAACATTGAAGGCCCAGGCGATCGAATCCAGCGCAGACAGAACTGCTGCGTCAGCACCCTGCGCGGTCAGCCAGTCAGCGATTTCCTGGCGCTTATCCGCGGACGAGCGGCCCGTGTATTTCTCCGGCTGGACGGCAAGGTGCGCCTTTGAAGCCTCGGGTCGGTCGGGCCACACCTTGTCTATCGGATTCTGCTCGACCGCGACCAACTCGGCTCCTCGCGCTGCCAGCGCTTCCGTCGCTTTCCTCACCCAGTCGCGGCTGTGCAGCCACGGGTCGTAACCGATCCGGGCCCCCTGCGGCGCATGATCTTTGAGCCAGTCGGCAACGCTTGTTTCCGGCACTGACTGATAGGACCAATCCTTGCCATCGACCTGGCTGCGGACCTGAAGCGTGTAGCGTCCGTCGACGAAGATCGCTGCCTCCTGCGGGAGGACCACAGCCGATCCTGCCGACCCCTCGAAGCCGGTAAGCCAGGCCAGCCGCTGGGCATAGCTGCCCACATATTCGCTCATATGTTCGTCGGTGAGCGGGACGACGAATCCGTCGAGCTGGTCGGCTTTCAGCTGCTCGCGAAGCGCCTTCAGGCGGTCTGCATAACTGGACATGGCTGCTTCCTAAGCCCCCGGGCAGCCCTCAACAAGCTTCGCCCAACCCCGAGCTTTCCCTGATGTTGCGTCCGGCGAGACCAGCCTAGGCGGTGAGGCTCAGACAGTATCGGGAGTGGGAATGCGCCAGTCCACAAAGTCCGCAAGTCTCGCCGTCGCGGCCGCGCTGCTAATGGGGCCGGCTCCGGCGTCCGCGCAGAAGCCCGGTCAGGAGAACGTCTTCCGCAACCCGTCGAACAGCGTTCACGTGCGCATCCAACCGTGCGGGAAGGGGCGCTGCGGGACGGTCGTCTGGGCAAATGACAAGGCGAAGGCGGATTCGGCGCGCGGCGGCACCCGCAATCTGGTCGGCACCCAGCTCTTCCGGGAGTTTCACGAAATCAGCCCGAAGGTCTGGAAAGGGAAAGTCTTCGTCCCCGACCTCAACAAGGTCTTCAGCGGGACCGGCACCGTCAAGGATCAGAATACGATCGTCGCCCGCGGGTGCCTGTTTGCGGGCATCGGGTGCAAATCGCAGACCTGGACGCGTGTTCGCTGAATGATCAGGCGGGAACGTAAGTCAGCCTGATGACGCCCTCATCAAGTTGACCGCTGGCCGCGAGCCGAAGCGGCGGCCGCGGTCCGGCAAAATACGGCTTTCCGTGTCCGAGCACGACTGGGTGCAGGTAGATCCGATACTCATCGATCAGGCCGAGGTCGCCCAGGCTTCGGGCCAGGTCCGGTCCACCGACCTGGAGCTCCCCGGGAATCTCCGCTTTCAACCGGCGGATCGACGCTTCGAGGTCATTTGCCACAAGCACGGCGTTGGGGCCGACGGAACTTAACGAGCGGGACACGACCCACTTGCGCTGGCGCCGCCACGCCGCGGCGAACTCCCGCCTTGCATGGTCCCACCCGGGATGGTCCTCGTCCCAGTAGCGCATGATCTCGTAGAGATTGCGGCCGTAAATGCTGCCCGCCTGGTCGCGCGCCTGTTCAATGAAGTGCCTGAAGAGCTCGGGGCTCGGCCCAAACGCCATATGGTCGACATAGCCGTCCAGAGACTGGTTCATTCCAAAGACCAGCTTCGCCATTTTTTTGGTGCCCGCTTCCGACTCGCTGCGGACATGCATGACAGCTGTTGATGATGAATGTCACCGTTCTCGTTTACTGAGGCCGAACTAACGTTAATTGACTCACTCTGGGTTCGCGCTCAAAGATTGCCGATTGGGCAAAAGGGGGCGCTCAAATGGCCACCACTGTCACCAGCAACAAGAAATACCTTGTCTCAGGCGCCGTAATCGCGGTCGTCGCAATCGCCGCATACGGCTTGGGGCGAGTCTATCCGCCGCTAGGGCCGTCGGCGGGCACGGTCACGGCTGCCGACAGGTATGTCTCCAGCCAGATCCAGGAAGGCGACGTCACACTAGGCGACACGTCGGTCGCCGAGCTGATGCAGACCGACGCGTTCGAAATGCTCGTCCGCGATCCGGAGCTTCGCGCTCTGGCCGCCAGCCCAGGCTTCAAGGCCCTTGCCGGCCAACCTCAGGTGATGGCGGCGTTGTTGTCCAATCCGCAGGCCTTCAGCGCGCTGGCCGCAAATCCCAAGGCATTCGAGGGGCTTGCCAAGGCAGCGCAGAGTGCGTCGGCACTAAAGCCTCAGGCTCGTGAGGCAAACGCCAAACTGATGAGCGCGATCGCCGCTCATCCGGCCGCCATGGAGGCACTCGCATCGCATCCTCAGGCTTTTGCCGCCATCGGCAACAACGCTTCCGCGTTCGCCAATCTCGCGTCCAACGCAAACGCCTTCCGCGACGCCGTCTCCAAGGCGGCTTCGGACGCACGAATGGCGCGCAATGCTTCCGCTTTCCAGCAGCTCGCTGGCGATAATGCGGCCATGAACGCGCTTGCAGCCGATCCGAAGGTCTTCAGCGCGCTGGCTGCCAATGCGGCCGCGTTCAAGGCGCTGTCAGGCCAACCTCAGGGGCTCGCCTCTGCCGTCAAGAGTGCTGCGGCCGCCGCTCGCAATCTGCAGTCGGCCGGCGTCTCGAGTTCGGCGATTGCGGCGATTGCGGCGCATTCGGATGCCTTTGCGGCGCTTGCCGGCCAGCCCAAGGCGCTTGAAGCGATGGCCGCTCAC
>Ga0070669_100002428_pt1 | contig 13489 bp, 13 predicted proteins | sample KBSS53metaG_FD_64680 | JGI IMG/M metagenome (GOLD analysis project Ga0070669, IMG submission 64680) | Switchgrass rhizosphere microbial communities from Kellogg Biological Station, Michigan, USA - KBS S5-3 metaG | ecosystem: Host-associated > Plants > Roots > Rhizosphere > Soil ... | reverse complement strand
CTCGCCCGCCGGAAGATTCTCCGCCGGCCGCCCGAGATAGGCCGGGTACGTCGCGCGGAGCACCACGGCGCCGAGGAAGGGCCGGTCGGCGGCGTGGATCACGACGCTGTCGCTCGACGCGCGACCGTCGCTCGCGACGAGCCGCAGGTCGCCGCGCAGCGCGTCGAGCGTCCAGCGCGCCACACCGGTGCTCGCGTCGACGGCGAGGGTGTCGGTGCGCCACGCTTCACCCGTCTGCCGCACGGCGAGCATCACGCGGTGCCGCCCCGGTGCGCGGATCGTGAGGTGCACGGGCGCGCCGCGGATGAGATAGGCCGGCGCCGAGTCGATCACCGGGCGCGCGAGGAGGGCGCCCCGCCACGCGTCGACCGGACGCAGCACGGCGCGCAGGCCGTCGCCGAACAGCGGCGACGCGGACGCGAGCACCAGCGCTGCCACGAGCGCGCCCCCCGCGGCGATCGCCGCGCGCCGATGTCCTTCCTTTCGAAGTGCCGGCGCGAGCGCGCCGGCGCGCGGCAGGGTGCCGTGTGCCGCTGTGGCCGCGCGTGCCGCGAGCACTCCCCGGCCTTCCAGCTCGAGCGCGCCGAGCAGCGCGCCGCGCCGCAGCCTCTGCTCCGACTCGATCGCGTGCGCCACCTGTGAGCGCGTCGCGTCGCGGCGCAGCCGCTCGCGCGTGCGCCAGGCGAGCGCGGCGGCCGCTCCGAGCACGGCCAGCCACACGAAGAACGGTACGACGCGCGGCAGCGCCATCCATCGCGCCCCGCCGAGCACGCCCGCTCCCGCCGCGACGATCAGCGCCGCCGCGCCTGCGCCGAGCAGCAGCCCGACGATGACTTCGCGCCGCCGGACGTGGCGGCGCTCGCGCTCAACTAGCTCGTGCAGCGTCATGGGAGGGGACGGCTGGTTACGGCATACACGAAGAGATTGATCCCCATCCGGAGCGCCGCCTCGTGGAGCGCCGGGGGATCATGATACGTCTCGGGATCTTCCCACCCGTTCCCGAGATCGCTCGAGTACGAGTAATACACCGCGAGTCGGTCGCCGAGGAAGATGCCGAAGCCTCGCGCGGGCTTGCCGTCGTGCTCGTGGATCTTCGGCAGTCCCTTCGGGAAGTCGTACACCGCGTGGTAGATCGGATGCGACAGTGGCACGTCCACGAGCTCGCGATCGGGGAAGACGCGCTTGATCTCGCGGCGGAAGCTCTCGTCGAGCCCGTAGTTGTCGTCGGCGTGGAGGAACCCTCCTCGCTGCAGGTACTCGCGCAGGCGCACCACTTCGGCATCCGTGAGCTTCACGTTGCCGTGTCCCGTCATGTGCAGGAACGGGTAGTCCCACAGCTTGTCGTCCATCAGCGTGACGCGCGCCTCGGTCCGCTCCACCGGAAGCGACGTCCGCTCGCGGATGGCCGTGAGCAGGTTCGGGATGCTCGAGGGATTGGCGTACCAGTCGCCGCCGCCGTCGTACTGCAACCGCGCGACGGTGAGCCGCGGCGCGCCTGCGGCCGAGAGCGGCAGCGTCAGGGCCGTCGCGAGCGCCAGGGCGCGCAGGGCCCGCGCAGCCATCGTCACTCGTGCGCCAAGCGGTAGGCGAGATTGCGCGGCGCACCGAGCTCGGCCGACAGCACCGAGGCGACGTCGCGCGCGCTTCGCCCCTCGGCGCGCAGCTCGTTCGCGCGCGCACGTAGCTCGTCCTCGCTGGTAGCTCGGGGAATGCGTCCGGCGATCAGGATCACGACCTCTCCACGGGGCGGCGTGTTCCCGTAATACGCCGCGAGCTCGGCGAGCGTTCCCCGCCGAAGCTCTTCATATTGCTTTGTCAGCTCGCGGGCGACGACGGTTGCCCGCTCGCCCGCACCTGCCTCGGCGAGCTCGGCCAGTGTATCTGCCACGCGGTTCGGCGCCTCGTAGAGCACTACGACGTGCGTCGACGCCACGATCTCGTCGAGCGCGGCGCGACGGTCGGCGCCCTTGCGGGCCAGAAATCCGATGAAGGTGAAGCGGTCGACGTCGAGCCCGGAGGCGACGAGCGCTGCCAGCAGCGCGGACGCGCCGGGGATGGGCGAGACGCGTACGCCCGCGTCCGCCGCTGCGCGCACGAGGCGCGCGCCCGGATCGGAGAGCAGCGGCGTGCCCGCATCGGATACGAGGGCGAGGCTCTCCCCCGCGAGCAGCCGCGCGACGAGCGCCGGCGTGGCCTTCGCTTCGTTGTGCTCGTGATACGCGACGAGGGGGACGTCGATCTCGTAGCGATCCAACAGGTGTCGCGTGTGGCGCGTGTCCTCGGCGAGCACGGCCGAGACCGCGCGCATCGTCTCCACCGCCCTGAACGAAAAATCCCCCATGTTGCCGATGGGGGTGCTCACGACGTACAGGGTGCCGCCCTTCTCGGTCACGCCACCTTCCACGACATCCGATCGAAGAGACCCGCTGACTGGAAGAGATGGCGCCGCTCGCGTGTCAGCTCGTGAAGGATTTCGGCCGGCCCGGTCCCCTCGCCCTGGTCGCCCGCGGTCCAGAGCAGCTCGTTGATCAGCGAGGCCACCGCCCCGGTCAGCGACTCGGCATCGGCGACGACTGCCTTGGGAGGGCGGCCATTGAACGAAAAGCCCTCGAGCGCGGGATGCGCCCCGAGCAGCATCGTGCGCGCGTGCTCGGCGATCGCCGGCGCGGTCTCGCGTCCATCCGCGACCAGCCTCAGCACGAGCGAATTCATCAGATCGCGATACGCTCGGACCAGCCCGGTAGGCGCCTGAATGGGAAGGGCGGGCGGCAGGTCCCACCGCCGCACCTGGACGTGGAGCGCGAGCCGCTCACGATCGAACAGCCTCGTGACGCGCTCCACCATCGTTCCCTTCCCCGAATCGGCGATGAATCCCCCCGATACCTGCCCCATGCGAAACAGCAGATAGTTGACGGCGCCGTCGGCGACGATCTCGAGCAGACCGTCGAAGGTGCACGAGATCAGATAGGGGAAGAGCGCCGACGGATCGCTCGAGCGTAGCTCGGGCGGCCACGGCTCCGGTGCAGTGGTCTGCGAGTGGAACATGCACGCCAGCTGCTCCTCGTCCGCCTCGCAGAACGTGATCTCGCCGTACTCGGGCTCCGCGGGGACCATGTCGACCGCGGCGCCGATCGCGATCGGCTGGAAGCCTTTCCCGTCGTTGTGGCTGGCGTTGACCAGCTCTCCGCGCAGCAGATAGAGGACGAGGAACTCCTCCGGGAGCCAGATCGCGACGTATCCCGACAGCCGCGCCGTCCGGTCGCGCTTCGCATCGCCGAGCAGGTTCTTGAGGTTCACGTACGCGAGCTTCGTCCGCGGCAGCGGCACGCGCAGGCTCGGGTAGTGCAGACCGGTGGCGGTGGCGGGCATACGGCGGAAAAGGAAGGCTGGCACGACGAGACCGTCGTGCCAGCCCAATGTGCACTGCGCCGTCGGCCCCTGCAACGACGAGGACGCGCCTCGCCGCCGCTGGGCAACGTCAGGCTACGTGCTGCTTCAGCTTCGCCTCGATCGTCTGACGCGGCACCGCGCCGACGATCTGATCGACCACCTTCCCGCCCTTGAAGAAGAGCAGCATGGGGATCGAACGCACGTTGAACCGCGTCGCCGTCTTGATGTTCGCGTCGACATCGAGCTTGGTCACCTTCACCTGATCCTTGTAATCGACCGCCAGCTGATCGAGGATCGGCGCGATCATCCGACACGGGCCGCACCACGTCGCCCAGAAGTCCACGACCGTCAGCTTCTCGTTCTGCTCGACCTGCTGCTCGAAGTCGGCGTCCGTCACCGCCACTGCGTTCGACATCGCTTGCGCTCCCCCCGGCGGGCCTGCCCGGCTCCGCCTCCAGAATTAGAATTCAGCGCCGGCGCCTCTCCTCACCAGCGCACTGACATGACCGACGTCCCCCGCCGTGCCACGCGCATCGCCCACATCGGAATCGCCGTGCGTGCGCTCGACGAGATCCTTCCTTTCTACCGCGATCTGCTCGGCCTCCCCGACGTCCCGCTCGACGACGCCGACGGCGCGCACATCGCCGGACTGGCGGCGGGTGACACCCTCGTCGAGCTGCTCGAGGCCGAGCACCCGGACACGCCCATCGGCAAGTTCGTCGCCAAACGTGGCCCGGGCATCCATCACATCTGCTTTGCGGTCGACGATCTCGACGGTACGCTCGCGCGCTGTCGGGACGCCGGCCTTCGGTTGATCGACGAAACGCCTCGGCTCGGTGCGGAGGGGAAACGTATCGCGTTCCTCCACCCGAGCGCCACGGCCGGTGTGCTCGTGGAGCTCACCGAGCTGTGAAGCATCGACCGGTGCCGCTACTTCCGCGAGCAGAGATCGCGGACGGGCTCCACGTTGCCACTGCGGACGTACCAGCGCTCCGGTGCGCTCGCGAGCAAAAAGTCGGTCGTGCGGGAGAGAGTTCCCTTCGTCAGCCGCACGGTCAGCTTCCTTTCACCACCGGCGGCGGCCTCCTCGTTGAGGACGGTGTAACTATCGTGGCTGAAGTAGCACATCAGCAGCAGCTCGCGCTTCTCGAGCTCGTCCATCGAGATGCGCTTGCTGTCCCGGATGGGACCGTCCTTGTCGCCCCAGTTGGCGCCGAGCGCCTGGAGGTCCTTGGATCGAATCGCGGAGAGGAACGCGTCGAGCGCCGGACGCGCCCCTACCGGCGCCGCGCCGCCTCCGCCCCGCGTCGTTGCGGGGACCACCGTCGTCGAGGTGGTCTTGCATGCCGCCAGCAGCAGAAAACCGATGAGCAGCTTTTTCACTTCGTCGTCTCCTGGGACAGTGGTGCGAACGTAACGCGCCGTCGCTTCGCGGGGCAACCAAGCACATGACGCATCAGCGACTCTACATCAACATCGATCACGTCGCGACGGTCAGGCAGGCACGGCGCGGCGACGAGCCCGTGCCCGTGCAGGCCGTCGCCATCTGCGAGCGCGCGGGAGCCGACGGAATCACGGCGCATCTGCGCGAGGACCGCCGGCACATCCAGGACGCCGACATCGACGCCATCGCCGCCGCGGTGACCACCGTCTTCAACCTCGAGATCGCCTGCACCGCCGAGATGCTCGCGCTGGCCGAACGCCTCCGCCCGCATCAGGTGACGCTCGTTCCGGAGCGCCGCGAAGAGGTCACCACCGAGGGCGGCCTGGCGATCGCGCCCGCCGCCGCCGCGCTGCGCGATGCCCTCGCGCGCCTGCGGAAGGCGGGCGTCCGGAGCAGCCTGTTCATCGATCCCGACCGGGACAGTGTGTCCCGCTCGCGCGATCTGGGCGCCGACGCCGTGGAGCTCCACACCGGGCGCTACGCGCATTCGCCGGGCGTGGGACCGGCCCTAGACGCTCTTCGTGACGCGGCGGCGCTCGGCGCGTCGCTTGGATTGGCGGTGCATGCCGGACACGGCCTTACCACGACGAACGTCGGGCCCGTCGCGGCGATCCAGGAGATCGAGGAGCTGAACATCGGACATCACGTGATCTCGCGCGCGATCTTCGTCGGACTCGACACTGCCGTACGCGAGCTGCGCGCGGCGATGGACGCCGCTCGTGGCCCGGCCTAACTTCGTGACCTGCCCACTCTTGCACACCAGATCGGAGCCGGAATGACGGCCCCTGCGGGTTTTCTCGACTTCTTCGTCCTCGAAGCCGGCGAGTACATCGAGCAGCTCGACGCGCTGATGCTCGCCGCCAGCACCGGAGGGCCCGACCTCGAAGCCCTCCAGCGCTTCGCCCGGGCCCTCCGCGGCAGCGCGACGATGGCCAAGCTGCCCGCGTTCGCCGAGATGGCGGCGGGGATCGAGCGGGTGGGGCGCGGACTCCGCAGCGGGGCGACTCGCTGGGATCCCGCCCTCGCCGGGGCGCTCGTTGCCACGATCGACGACTGCAAGCTGCTGCTGCGCAACGTCCGCTCATGGAGCGGAGCCGACGACGCGCGGTCGCGTGCCCGGATCGACGAGCTCACGCGCTACGCACCGGCACGCACTGCGACGCCGACCGCGAGCCAGCCGAGCGCGCCCGACGGTGGCTTCCTCGTGACGGAGGTCTCCAACATCGGCGCGGGCGCCGAGCTGCTCGCGACCCGTCCGTCCGACCGGGACGCGGCCACGAACGTGCTGCGCCGCGTGCGCGCCATGCGCGGCATCGCCGCGGTGAAGGACCACCCCTCGCTCGCCGACGTGTTGGAGGCGACGGAGTACGCGGCGCATCCGCTCGAGCGCGGCGAGGCGCGGATCAGCCCCGAGCGGCTGGCGGTGCTGGGCGCCGCCGCCACGGTGCTGCGCGGCATCGCCGCCGCGATGCGAATCGGGACGTCGCTCGATCCCGCGAGCCCCGAGCTCGCCCGCTTCGCCGCCGCGCTCGACGCAATGCAGAGCGAGGAGACCGAACAGGAGCGTGTCGTCCCGATCGCCGAGCTGTTCTATCAGGACGGCGGCCCGACGGTCGTGCAGCCGGCCCCCAATCCACCGACCTCGCCCGCCGAGCGGTTCCGGCTCGAGGTGGTGAGCCAGGGCGAGCATCTCCGGCGGTTGGTGTCCGACGCCCGCGGCGCGCGCGACGACCTCGCACGCGACAGCGTGCGTCGCGCCCTCCGCCAGGCACTTCGCGGGCTGCGTCAGGCCGCGGAGAGCTACGGCGAGCGCGACGTCGCCGCGTTCGTCGCCTCGCACAACGACGACGTCGTGCGTCTCGACGCTCGCGCCCTGGACTCGCTGGACGAAGTGGCGACGATGCTGGCGCAGCCGGCCACCTCCCCCGCCTCGCTCGTCACCCGCCTGCGCGCGCTGCAGGAGAAGGCGTCGAGCGTGGCAGCGGCCGCACCGGCTCCGGCGCCAGCGGCGCCGACCCCGCCCGCGAGCGAGGCACCCGCACCCGATCCGTCGCGCACGATGACCCCCGTGCGCCCATCGGCGGTCGCCCCGCCCTCGGAAGCGGCGCAGGAGCGCGATCGGCCGGCGGCGGCGGCCATGGCCGACCTGGCGGCGAGCACCCCCACCGCGCCGAAGCAGCAGCTCGGATCGCTGCTAGACGCCGGGATCGCGAAGCTCGGCACGCTGCAGACCGCACCGCTCGTCACGCCGACGCCGCTGCCCGAGCAGCCCGCCGTGCCGATCGACGTGCTGCTCTATCGCGGGCGCGCCGCGATCGAGCGCTGCCGCGAGATTCGCGATCAGGTGCGGAGCGCCGGCGGCCCCGTCGACGCGGAGACGCTCGGCGAGCTGTTCGACCTGCTCGACCTCGCGCTCACGGACTGAGCTCCCACGCACATGAAGATCGGTTGGCGCGGGGTCTTCGGAATCCTGCTCAGCGCGGGCTTTCTGTACTTCGCGTTCCGCGGCATCAAGCTCGACGAGGTCGTCGCGCACATGCGCGGGACGAATCTCGGGCTCATGATCCTCGCGGCGGTGCTCGCGACGGGCACCTTCCCGCTGCGCGCGATCCGCTGGCGCCCCATTCTCGATCCGGTCGCGCCGAAGCTCCCGTACAGGAAGCTGTGGCGCGCGACGGCGATCGGGATGATGATCAACAACGTCGTGCCCGCACGTGTGGGCGAGATCGCTCGCGCCTTCGCGCTCTCGCGCTCGGCGCCCGAGGTGCCGTTTACCGCGTCGCTCGCATCGCTCGTCGTCGACCGCCTGCTCGACGCGATCGTGATCTTCGGCCTCATGTTCGCCGCCATGCTCTCCCCCGCGTTCCCGCAAGGCGCGCAGATCAGCGGCCGGCCGGTGGCGAGCTACGCGATCTTCGGCGTCACGGTCACGCTCGTCGGGCTCGCGGCGATGTACCTCTTCATCCTGTTCCCGAATCAGGTCCTCGCGATCTGGGACCGAGCGACGCGCCGGCTCTCGCCCAAGCTCGCGGCCAAGGGTCGCCGCGCGCTCGTGTCGTTGAGCAAGGGACTGAGCGTGCTGCGCTCCCCGGGGCGCTTCGCGGTCGTGCTCTGGTGGACGCTGGCGCACTGGCTGCTCAATGCGCTCGCGTTCTGGGTCGGCTTTCGCGCCGCGGGGATGGATCTGCCGTTCAGCGCCGCGCTGTTCCTCCAGGGGATCATCGCGATCGGCGTCGCCGTGCCGCAGGCGCCCGGCTTCTTCGGCGTGTTCGAGAACTTCGCGCGCATCGGCCTGGCCGGCATCTACGGCGTGTCCGCCGACGCCGCCGTGAGCTGGGCGATCGGCTATCACCTCCTGAGCTTCATCCCGATCACCCTCATCGGCGCGTGGTACTTCCTGCGCGCGGGTCTCTCGATGGGTGAGATCAGCGGCGCGCAGCGCTCGGCCGCCGAGCCGGCGGCCGCGAGAGCATCGGCGTCGGCCGCGCCGGGCAGGTGACCGCGCACGACGTGCCGCGTGCGAGCGCGGTACGCGTCGCCGCCCAGGCCAAGGTCAACCTGCGCCTGCGCATCCTCGCACGCGAAGCGTCGGGCTTCCATCAGCTCGAGACGCTGTTCCTCCGGCTCTCGCTCGCCGACGATGTGCTGGTGCGCGCCACGGGCGGTGCACGCGCGCTCGACGTCGACGGCGACGTCGACCCGCGGCTGCTCGGCGCCCCTGAGCGCAACCTCGCGTGGCGCGCCGCCGACGCGTACGCCTCGGTGACGGGATGGCCCGCCGGCTTCGCGATCGAGCTCACGAAGCGGATTCCGGTCGGTGGAGGGCTTGGCGGCGGCAGCTCCGACGCCGGCGCCGTGCTGCGCGCCCTCGACGCGATGGCGCCCACACCGATCGGTGAGCCCGCGCTGCTCGCGATCGCGTCGACGCTCGGCGCCGACGTCGCATTCCTCGCGTCGTCGAGCCCCTACGCGCTCGCGTGGGGACGTGGCGAAAGACTGCTCGACCTGCGGGTCCCCGACGAGCGTGAAGTGCTGCTCGTGCTGCCCCCCTTCGCGATCAACACGGCCGAGGCGTACGGCTGGCTCGCATCGGGAGGTGACGCGGGACACGATGCTCCCGATTCGAACGGCATGCTCGACGCGGACACGCTCGGCGACTGGCAGACGATCGCGCGCCTCGCGACGAACGACTTCGAGCCCGTCGTCGCGGCGCGACATCCGATGATCGAGAGCGTGCGCACCCGACTGCGCGAGCTCGGGTGCGCACCGGCGATGATGAGCGGTTCGGGCTCGACCCTCTTCGGCGTGCTGCCGCACGGCGCGAGCGTTCACGTACCGCGCTTCGACGGGACGCTCGGCGGGCCGCCGCCGCGCGTGCTGCTCACGCGCACCTCGGTCGCCGTCGCGCCGGTCGTTCCGGTGACGTGAGCGCGGGCGGGATCACGCGTCCGGGGTGGCCCAATACGAACTTCCAGCCCGGCTGGATCGCGCTAGATTGCCAGCACTTCCCCCGTCGTCCAATGGCAGGACACGACACTTTGGATGTTGGAATCGTGGTTCGAATCCACGCGGGGGAATGCGGCGGTCGCTGGGTCTGAATTGACCAAGCTGTTATCCCACCTTACTTTACAAGGCTCTGCATGGACGGTCTTGCCGTACCGGCTCACGGGTTCAAGCTGTTGTCGGGCACCGGGAACCGTCCGCTGGCGGAAGAGATCAGCCGACAGCTCGGGATCCCGCTCACGAAAGTGACGTGCAACCGGTTCGCCGACGGCGAGATCTTCGTCCGCATCGATGAGAACGTTCGCGGCAACGACGTGTTCATCGTGCAGAGCACCAACGCGCCGGCGGAGAACATCATGGAGCTCCTGCTCCTGATCGACGCCTCCCGGCGGGCCAGTGCGGCGCGCATCACCGTGGTGATGCCGTACTACGGCTACTCGCGACAGGACCGCAAGGACCAGCCGCGCGTCGCCATCGGCGCCAAGCTGGTCGCGAACATGATCATGAGTGCGGGAGCCGATCGCCTGCTCGGGATCGACTTCCACCAGCATCAGCTGCAGGGGTTCTTCGACATCCCGGTGGACCATCTGTACGCGATGCCGGTGCTCACCGCGCACTTCCGCAAGAAGCAATTGAAGGACACGGTCATCGTGGCGCCCGACGTGGGCTCGGCCAAGATGGCGCGTGGGTTCGCGAAGCGACTCGACGCCTCACTGGCGATCATCGACAAGCGGCGTCCCCGCGCGAACGTGAGCGAGGTGGTGAACGTGGTCGGCGAGGTGGAGGGACGTGATTGCATCCTCGCCGACGACATGATCGATACGGCCGGCACGGTGACGGAGGCGGCGCGCGCGCTCAAGCGGCTCGGCGCCAACGACGTCTACGTCTGCGCCACGCACGCGGTGTTCAGCGGCCCCGCCGTCGAACGCCTGAAAGCGGCGCCGATCGTCGAGGTGGTCGTCACCGACACGATCGACCTCGCCCAGGAGCGCCGGTTCGAGCGGCTCACCGTCCTTTCGGTCGGCGAGCTGTTGAGCAAGGCGATCCGGTACACGCACGCGGAGCAGTCGGTCAGCTCCCTGTTCGACTAGGCGCGCGGAGCGCGTCGTTGACGGTTGTCGGTGATCGGTTGTCGGCCTGCACACGCTTCTCATCACGATCTCGCAGTTCCTGCTCGCTAACGTGAACCGATAACCGAAAACCGTTTACAGTTGTTAGTTCCCGCGATCCGGCCCTAGAGTTGGGTCACCGGCATGGTAGGGCGGACGCAGCCGCCTGAGAGTAGCACCGGGATCGTGGTTCGCTGCAGTCGAAGTCGCACCGATCAGGACCAACTTTCATGGCATCCGCATCCCTCAGCGCCGAAGCGCGCACCGAGACTGGCAAGGGCGTCGCGCGCAAGCTGCGCGCAGCCGGTCGTGTTCCCGCCGTCATCTATGGGCACGCCCGTGAGGCCCAGGCGCTCTCGCTTCCGACGCGCGAGCTCGAGAAGCTTCTGTCGTCCATCTCCACCGGCAGTACCGTCGTCGAGCTGTCCGTCGGCAGCGCGACCACCAAGACGCTGATCCGCGAGGTCCAGCGTCACCCGTTCAAGAAGCAGATCCTCCACGTCGACTTCCAGGAGCTCGTCGCCGGCGAGAAGGTCAGCGTCGAGATCCCGCTCGTGTTCGTCGGCACCCCCGAGGGCGTGCGCCTCAGCGGCGCGCTGCTCGAGCAGATCCTGCACAGCATCGAGGTGCTCGTCGATCCGGCGAACATCCCGAACCACATCGACGTCGACGTCACCAACCTCGCGATGGGTCATTCGCTGCACGTCCGTGAGCTGACGCTCCCGGCGGGCCTCGAGGTCCTGACTGACGAGGACGCGACGGTGTGCGCCGTCGTCGCGCCGCGCGCCGTCGTCGAGGAGACGCCGGCCGAGGGTGTGGAAGCGCCGGCCGAGCCGGAGCTCATCCGCAAGCCGAAGGAAGAGGAGGAGGCGAAGTAATTCGCCGATTCCTTGCTGCACTCGCGCGACGGCTCCGCCCATCCGGGACGGAGCCGTCGTCGCATCACGCCGACGACGCGCCGATGAAGGTCATTCTGGGCCTGGGGAATCCGGGGAAAGAGTACGAGCACACGCGCCACAACGTGGGCTGGTGGCTCATCGACCACGTCGCGGAGCGATGGGGATTCGACGGCTGGAAGAAGGACGGGCAGTCGAAGGTTGCGCAGGGCCATCTCACGGGTGCGCGCGAGACCGTGCGACTCGTGAAGCCGCAGACGTACATGAACCTGTCGGGGGGAGTCCTCGTGCAGTACGCACGGCGTCCGTTCTGGGCGGCGGCGAACGATCTTCTCGTCCTGGTCGACGACGCGGCGATCCCCGTCGGCACCTGGCGGCTGCGCGCCGAGGGCGGCGCGGGCGGCCACAACGGCCTCAAGTCGATCCAGCAGTCGCTCGGAACCCAGCAGTACGCGCGCCTGCGCATCGGCGTGGGCGACCCCGACCGTCCTCCCGGTGGTCCGATGAAGGACTTCGTACTCGGCGCGCTGGGCAAGCGCGACACCGAGGCGGTGCGCGAGCTGTTCCCGATCATCACCGAAGCGATCGAAGCCTGGGCGCGCGGTGGGATCAAGCCCGCGCTGGACGTCCAGAGCCGCGCGCCGAGCAAGTCGTAGCCCGCAGCGGCGGTTCGCAAGGCGTTGTCGATGTTCTGTGTGTGTCGCGCGGGTCGGGCGATTCACTCGGACCGCGACCCCTGTCGCGGGGAGGCCGCCGAGCGCCGAGGCAGCCGGCTGTGTCTACGATGCATCGCGAGGTCTGATTGAGTCACGCGATCCGGACCTCGACGGCTCCATGCGCCGGAGCAGGCGCACATAGGCGGCCAAACGAGTGGCTGGCCGGGGAGGGAGCGCGAGGGTGTGGAGGCGGCCGTTTCGGGCGTAGCAAGAGACGCGTGCAGCCACGCGGCTCGCAGCGTGTAAGCCCGTGACGGTCGCCGGAATACCCTCGCACGACCGACCCCCACGACCGACTCGAACGAAAACGGCCGCAGCGCGCCGAGCGATTAGCTTTCGAGCTTCCGCATCGCGCCTCAACTCACAGTCGCAGTAATGCTCAGACTCGGTATCGTCGGACTCCCGAACGTCGGCAAGTCCACGCTCTTCAACGCGCTCACGTCCGCCGGCGTCCTCGCGGCGAACTATCCCTTCGCCACGAAGGATCCCAACATCGGGCGCGTCAGCGTGCCCGATGACCGGCTCGACGAGCTCGCGCGCATCGTGCAGCCGCAGCGCACCGTTCCCGCCGCCGTAGAGTTCGTCGACATCGCGGGACTCGTCGCCGGCGCGTCGAAGGGCGAGGGGCTCGGCAACCAGTTCCTCGCCAACATCCGCGAGACGGACGCGATCGTCCACGTCGTCCGCTGCTTCGACGATGACGACGTGCTGCACGTGATGGGCTCCGTCGATCCCGTGCGCGATCGCGAGGTCATCGAGTTCGAGCTCGCCCTCGCCGACTTGGCCACGGTCGAGAAGCGGCTCGACCGCGTGAAACGATCGGCGAAGACCGGCGACAAGGAGGCGCTCGCCGAGCTGCCGGTGATCGAGAAGGCCCACGAGTACGTGAAGGAGGGACGCGGGTTGTGGGAGGCGAAGCTGAGCGCTCACGAGCTCGAGGTCCTTTCACCGCTCTCGCTGCTCACGACGAAGCCCATCCTCTACGCTGCCAACGTCACCGACGCCGAGCTGTCGGGCGAGGAGGGCGTGCACGTGAAGGCGCTGCGCGAAGCGATCGCCGCGAGCGGAGAGCGGGCGGAGGTCGTTCCCTTCTCCGCCAAGATCGAGAGCGAGCTCGCCGAGCTGCCGGCCGAGGATCGGAAGGACTTCCTCGCCTCGCTCGGCCTCGAGTCGGCGGGGCTCGACCGGCTGATCCGCGCCGGCTTTCATCTCCTCGGCCTGCAGACCTATTTCACGGCGGGGGAGCAGGAGGTGCGCGCCTGGACGATCCACCGCGGCGACACCGCGCCGCAGGCGGCGGGCGTGATCCACACGGACTTCGAGCGCGGCTTCATCAAGGCCGAGACGGCGAGCTACGCCGACTTCGTCGCGAATAGCGGATGGAAGGGCGTGAAGGAGAAGGGCGTCATGCGGCAGGAAGGCAAGGAGTAC
>Ga0070669_100002425_pt1 | contig 13495 bp, 15 predicted proteins | sample KBSS53metaG_FD_64680 | JGI IMG/M metagenome (GOLD analysis project Ga0070669, IMG submission 64680) | Switchgrass rhizosphere microbial communities from Kellogg Biological Station, Michigan, USA - KBS S5-3 metaG | ecosystem: Host-associated > Plants > Roots > Rhizosphere > Soil ... | reverse complement strand
GCCAACAGCAGACCCATCGTGTTCAGCACGCAGACCAGCAGAAACCCGAACGCCAACCACACCTGCAGGCGCACGTCCCCGGGCACGACCTGCTTGTAGTCGAGCCACTGCATCAGACCGAGCAGCCGGATACTGGCCGGTCGCCCGTAGCGGCCGGCGGCGCGCTGCTGCTCGGCGTAATTGGCGAGATACTGGCGGTACGCGGCCGCCTTCTCGCGGGTGTGCAACTTGACCCAATATTGCACCCAGGTGCAGTGCGCGCTGGTGCCGTACAGGCTGTCCGGATCTTCCTCGTCGTCCTCGTCTCCCCAACAGCTGACGTTGCCGGTCACGCCCGCCTTGAGCTCGCGGGACGTGGAGAAAGGCAGAAACACCTGCTCGAGATCGCCGTAGCGATCCTGGGTGAGATCGTAGAACTTCGGACTCAGCTGCCAATCGTCCAGTACCCCGATGACGCGGAACTCCGTCCGCTTCAGCCGCAACGACGCGCCGACGCTGTTGCGTCCACCGAACAGCTTGTCGTTGAGCGATTTGGCGATCACCGCGACGCGGCCGCGGTTGTCGTCCTCGGCCTTGCTCCAGCCGCCGCCGAACAGGAACGGGGCATCGAACATCGCGAAGAAATCGCCGGACGTATAGCGGGCGTCCACATAGACCGGTTTCATGCCGTTGCCGTCGGACACGGTCTCGATCTTGCCGCCGCTCATCATCGCCTGCAGGTCGCCCCGGCGCTCGCGCAGCAGCGCCTCGGCATCGTAGCGGGTCAACTGCTCGGGCGGATCGGCGCCGGCGACGTAACCGTCCATGCCTCGGGGATCCAGTTGCGGGTAGTACAAGTCCTGACTGTGCCCCGGCAGCGGATCGCCGGACAGCACGTGGAATACGGTCAACGTGGTCATGGCCGCGCCGATTCCAAGCGCGATGGTCATCACGATCAACAGCGTCAACGCACGGTTGCGACGGAAACTACGCACGGCGAGTTCGAAGTAGTACGCGAGCATGGTCACCGTTCCGGACGCTTGCCGGCCGAAGCGACCGGAACGCGTGCTGCAAAAATCGTCCGCGTGTGACGGACGTGAGCACGACGCGGCGTCCTGCCGGCCCCGTTTCGGAACATGGTCCGCGATACTCGCATCCTCTAGAAGAACATCGTCGTGCGGGGATGGGGCACGATATCGATCGGCTCGATCTTCAGCCAAGCGCAGCTGTTCTGCTTGCGATTCTTGCGCTCCGTGACATGAGACAGCGTGAACGTACTGTTCCTGACGATCCCCAGGAACCGATCGCGTTTCTCATCGTCCATGGACTCCGTCATCAGCAGCGGAACCTTGCCGGCATTGAACAACCCGATCAGGTGTTCGAGAAAGACGTATGAATCGAACGTCGTCGAAACCCTGTCCATGAAGATCGAAGCGCCATGCGACATCCTCGGCAGGAATTCGATGAGCAACTTCATGATCTCGATCGGCGAATGCCGATAGTCGTAGAACAACACGTCGATCTTCTCGTCCAGGATCGGATACGGGGGCATGTCGACCTGCAGCAGCGTGATGCATCCGCTCAACCCAAACTTGTCGACGCACGACGAAAAGAACTGTGCGTAGTCGAGCGCGCGCTCGGATTCCGTCAATGCGGAGGGCCGTCCCGTTTCGGCCTGCATTTCCAGCCAGTGCGAGCCGTTGTCCACGGTCCACACGTGCCCCGCGCCGTTCTCCACCATCGCGCGGGCCAGCCAGAACGCCGTGGCGCCCAAGCCGGTCCCGAGCTCGAGCGCGACTTTCGGCTTCTGCATCTTGGCCAACGCGTACATGAAGATGCAGAAGTCTTCGGTGCCGTAGTCGGGCCCGACCCGATCGGTGTATTTCTTCAGTAGCGCGAATGCGTCGTCCATGATCATCGATTCCTTGATCGAGTGCCGGCAAAGAAGTGCGGGGCTGTCGGGTTCTTGCGGTCGGATCGAGCCGCTCCTGCGTTCGGCCGGATATCGGGATGTTCGAGGGACACCGATCGGCTGAGCCGGTCGACGCCGATGCGCGCGTCGTTCCTGAAGGCGGCGCCGGCATTCATCAATGCAGCGACGACACCCAGCGTTCGACATGCCCCGCGAATGCGGGATGGTTCGCCGCGGAACTCAGGTACGGTGAGAAGGCGTAGAAACGGAGGGTGCCGTCGTCCTCGACGAAGAACAGGAACTCGCCGACCGCGGACGCGAACGTGGACGACAGCGACCGCGCCAGCGCCAATATTCGCTGGCGGTCGGCCGTTGTCTCGCCGCGCAAGGGGACGATCTCGAGCCCGTCTTCGCCGAGCCTGTCGACATCGAAGAAATAGCACAGCACCGGCGATCCGGCCGGCTTCTCCACGAAGAAACGGTGCCAGTTCGCCTCGCCCGCCGGCAGGTGCCGCTCTTCGCGCCAATCGTAAAGCGACCATACCGACTTCTGGAACGGCTCTCTCAACGTGTCCAGACCTTCCGATTCGCCGCCGAAGTTGTAGACGTAACGCGGTGTCGCCACCGGATCGTCCAGACGCGAGACCTTGAACCATTGCGTATTGAGCGGAAGCAAAGTCCTGGACACGCCTCGTGGACCCGTGTCATGGACCAACCGGGAGCCGTCGGCGAAGAGCTGACGGAGCAGGAAATGCCCCCAGATCTCGTGGCACTTCCAATCTTTCAATCGAGTGCCCAGGCCGGTCTCCTTGAGGTTGAAGACGCGGTTCAGCACGATCTTGTCCGCGAACCGCGCACGGACGGCGTCAGGCACGGAGAACGACGGCATGATCTCCCGCTCCTCCTTTCCGAAATACCCCGTCAGATCGTCCACGTGCATTGCCTCGACGCTCGCGTGGGCGCGCAGGCTTACGGCCAACGGATCTTCGGCATCGCTGTAAAGCAGAGTCAGATTTCGCATGATGGCGGCTCAGGCGGCTTTGCGGAGCTGTTCGGAGTAATACGCGCGCACACGGTCCTGCATCGCGTCCAGGCAGGCCCCCATGCCGTCCCGCAGCGGTTTGTTGTCGACGAATAATCCCGAGAGCGGTTGAGAAACGAGGAACCCGGATGCGAAATGCTGGATCTTCGAAGCCATGTAACGCCTGTCAGCCTCGGATAGTGCCGAATCCGGCGCGGCGCCCGCACTGAACATCCTGTAGCACGCGTAATAGATGAAGATGGCATGGGACAGCGACGCGTTCGGAATCAGGTTTCCGGACCATGGCGACACCGGACGGACGCTGTTGCCCCGAGACGTGAAGTAGCCGCTGAATCGCTCGTAGTTCGCCAGCATGACGTGGATCGACTCGTGCAGCAGGGATTCGGTGCACGCGATCGTGGTTCTTTCCGGAAAGTGGAAATTGAGCAGCTTGATCGCGCCCGGCAGCGCGCTCGAGTGCTCCGATCCGGAGATGCGGAGCTTCTTGCTCTTCGCCTCGTCCTGCGTCTGCGCGTTCTTCCTGATGAAGATACGCCGGGTAAAATTGCGTATCAGGGCCCCGTATACGGGCTCGATCGCGTCGATCTTCCCCAGTGTTTCGTTGAGCTTCGCCTGCAAGGCGACGCGTTCTTCTTCACTCACAGGCAAGATCGGCTGGCTGAACACGCCGCTGCGGGCCACGAACTCGACCGCCAAGGGACTGTCGAAATCCAGGACGATATGGCCACCGACGATCAGCGAACGGGACAGGCGCCATTCGCCGTCGACGCGCCTCGCGACGCGGTCGCCGAGGGGGCTCCAGACTTCGGATTTCGCTTCCGCATCCAGATAGGACGCCGGCTCGCCGGCTTCCAATCGGGTGAGCGCGTGTTCGCGCGCGATCAGTCCATAAAGCCGCTGCGCCATCATATTCTGGATGTTCTGCGGATCCGAGCCTGCGGCTTCGAGCGAATCGGAAAAAACCGCGCCGAGCTCGGTGCTGAGCAGGACCCGTGCGCGGCTCCCTTCGTCCATGTCGTTGTAGACCGCGATCACTTTGTCGCGAAGCGCGACGTCCGCGCGCGACAGCACGATATGGAAGAATTCCTGGTTCCGCTTCAGATATTCGATCTGTATCCGTTCGATGAGCTCGATCGCGTCGGGCGCGCAATCGATCACACCCTGGACATCCATCAATGACGTGGCCATCCTAGTTCCTTCTTAGATGCGAAAATGGTCAGGGGCAGAAATAATTCGTTATGTCGACCCCTGACCAAGATTACCGCTGACTTATCTCATTGATGTCGCGCGCCGGGCGTCAGGCGTCGAACAAGCCCTTCAGATGCGCTTCGGCGACACCGAGGCCACCCGGGACGTCCGGAGGCGTCGTGACGTCGTCATGGTGGTGATGATCGGTGGTGTCGTCGATCAGCAGACCACTGGCGTCCGCGAGCAGCGTATTGAGCTGCTCCGCCTGGATGGGCGCGAGGATGGCGTTGGCGGTCCTGACCCCGGAATCCGCAGGCGACGCGTTGGCGATGCCGACACCCATGGCCCCGAGGGCCAAAGTAAGCGTGGAAACGGCAACCGCCTTGGGGATCGATTTCTCGCTCATTGATATTTACTCCTTAAACATCGTTTGGATAGCAAGAAGGTTTTGCGCGGCTTGAATTCGATCGACCGGAACGATCATGAACGCGCGCCCCGCTGGTGTTGGGCTGCTACCGTGCCCCAACTCGATACGACAAAGCGACGATACCGACCGTATTGGAATTCGCAACCTGAGTTCGTGATGAGCGTCCCATTTGATTATATTTAGAAAATGCGCGTCTAAAAATCAAGCATTTTCTTGGAAGCGCGATGCTTGCTTATGATTTTTTATTCATATATTGATGTTCAAACGATATGTCGCGGGGCGAACGATACCAACGCAGTAATTCGTGATTATGGCGTCATCTCAGTGAGTGCGAGACTCGGGCATGTCGATAGATGCGTGGCGTGGCGGGCCCGTATCGACGCGAGACCGAGGGCCTCCGCGCCGCCGGATGCCATGTCCGCGCAGTCGTTTTCGGAAGATCGATAACAACGCATCCCACATCGACACGCTTTCGCGCCGTCGCGTGCGGCGGAGCGCCGTCTGGATTTTCGCAGGTGCGTGTCCGCGCACGCGCCTACAGTCTGCGGTCGCGCATGCCTCTACAGGCGAAGCCCGGCGCCGCGACACATCGCGTCCGTACTCAGGCAGGCCGCGGCTTGCGCTTCAGATCGCGCAGGATCTCGCGCGCGGCGTTGCGGCCCGGCAGGCCGGTGACGCCGCCGCCCGGATGCGTGCCGGAGCCGCACAGGTACAGCCGCGGCAACGCGCCGCGGTAATTGCCCTGGCCCAGCAGCGGCCGCGCCGAGAACAACTGGTCCAGGCCGAGCGAGCCGTGGAAGATGTCGCCGCCGACCAGGCCGAAGCGGCGCTCGAGGTCCAGCGGCGACAAGGCCTCGTAGCCGAGCACGCTGGCGCGGAAATTCGGTGCGTACGCGTCGACGGTCTCGATCATCAGCCGCGCGACGGTGTCGCGATGCGCGTCCCAGCCGCCGTCGACCTCCGGATGCACGTGCTGGCAGAACAGGCTCGCGACGTGTTGTCCCGGCGGCGCCAGCGTGTCGTCGAGGGTCGACGAGATCACCAGTTCCACGATCGGCGCGCGCGCCCAGCCGGCGTTGTACTGCTTCGACTTCGCATCGAAATAGGCCTGCTCGAAATAACGCAGCGACGGCCCGACCAGAATGCCGCTCTGGTGGTGCGGCTGCAGCGCGGTGCCCGGCGCGGCGGCGAAATCCGGCAGTTCGGACAGCGCCACGTTCATCCGGAACGTGCCCGACCCGCAGCGATAGCGCGCGATGCGTTCGGCGGTGTCGCCGTCGAGGTGCTGCGCGCCGATCAGCCGCGTGTACAGCAGCTTCGGATTGAGGTTCGACACGATCGTGCGCGCACGCAACTGGCGTCCGTCGGCGAGCGCGACGCCGACCGCGGCGCCGTCCTCGACCAGCACCTGCGCGACGTCGGTGTCGGTGTCGACGGTCACGCCGCGCGCCGCGCATTCCTTCGCGATCGCCTGCGAGATCGCGCCCATGCCGCCGATCGCGTGCCCCCAGACGCCGCTCTTGCCGTTGACCTCGCCGAACACGTGGTGCAACAGCACGTAGGCCGATCCCGGCGTGTACGGACTGGCGAAATTGCCGACCACCGAGTCCCAGCCGAGCACCGCCTTCAACGGTTCCGACTCGAACCAGTGATCGAGCAGTTCGCCGGCGGATTTGGTGAACAGGTCGAGCAGATCGCGACGGCCGCGCATGTCGAGATGCCGGACCTGCTTCGCGGCCGCCAGCGACGCCAGCCAGTCGGCGAGCACGAAGTGGTCGCTGACGTTCGGCGGCGTGCGGTGCATCAGCTCGCGCAGCACCGCGACGACGCGGTCGAGCATCGCGTAGTACTGCGGCAGGCGTTCTGCATCGCGCGCGGACCAGCGCGCGACTTCGGCGTGCGTCCGTTCGCCGCCGAGCCGGAACGCGCGGCCGTCGGGCAGCGGCAGGAAGTTCGCGTAGGGCCGCTCGACCACGCGCAGGCCGTGTTCGGCCAGCCGCAGGTCGGCGATCACGCGCGGGTTGAGCAGGCTGACGGTGTAGCTGGCGACCGAATTGCGGAAGCCCGGATGGAATTCCTCGGTCACCGCCGCGCCGCCGACGATCGCGCGGCGTTCGAGCACGCGCACGCGCAGCCCGGCCGCGGCGAGATACGCCGCGCAGACCAGGCCGTTGTGGCCGCCGCCGATGATCAGCACATCCGCGTCTGGTGTCGTCGCCTGCATGGCCGGTTCCTGTGCGATCAGCGCCGCGGTGTTTTCGCCGGCGTTTTGCGCGCGGCGGATTTCTTGGAGGTGGCCGCCGCGCGCTCGCCCGGCGCAGACTTCGCCAGCGGCCGGCCCCAACGCGCGAAGCTGTCGGTGATCGTGCCCTTCATGCGCGCTTTCGCGGCGGTGTCGAGGCCGACGCGTTCGGCGACCGCCTGCCAGCCGTCGGCGCGTCCGCTGTCCCAGGCATCGACGACGCTGCGGCACGGACGTCCGGCCAGTTGCGCGACCGCGCAGGCGTAATAGACGTCGCCGGGCGCCCAGCGCTTGTCGACGATCAATCCGGTGACCAGCGCGCGCGGCGCGGCGTGGTAGCGCACCAGTTCGTCGAGAAAGGCGCCGCGATAGCGGCCGGCGTACAAGTTGATGTCGGCGAGCTGGCGGTCGACCCAGGCGTCGCCGGTGTGCGGCGCCCATGTTTCGGCGGTCGGCGCTTCGGCGGCGGGTGCTGACTCAGTGGGTGCGGCGGTCGCCGTCTTCGCAGCGGGCGCGGCGCCTTGCGCGCTCGCGCCCTGCACGGCGAGCCACAGCGCGACCCCGAACACCGCGATCGTGCGCGAACCGGACATCAGGATCTCCTCGCGGCAGTCATGGCGCCGATGCCGCCTGCGACAGCGGCGACAGCACGTCGCTGTCGCGGCCGAGGAACGGATCGCCGTCGGCGTCGCGCGGCTGCAGGCCGCCGTCGCGCACGACGGCGAAGAAGCGGCGACCGTGTTCGTCCTGCAGGCGCAGCAGGCCGTCGCTGACCTGCTGCCATTCGCCGTCCTCGACGAAACGCGCGCCGCCTTCGTCGGACAGATACACCTCGATCAGCCGATAACGGCGCGCCGCGCCCTGCCGTTGCAGCAGCAGCCGCGTATCGATGCCGCGGCAGTCTGCGCACGGCAGCACGCCGGCCCAGGCCGCTTCGCCGTCGCCGCTGCCGAGTCCGGGAATCGGCGCATCGGACGGCGGCGCGCGCGCGCAGCCGGCGAGCGCCAGCGCAGCGAGGCAGACCGTGGTGCGCGCGATCGGGACCATGGCGGAATTGTGCCGCATCGCGCGGCGGGCGTTTGAACGCCGGCGTCATCGGCCGCGGCGTAGCCTCGGTCGTGCCGTCTTGCGGCCCGTGGAACCCGTTCATGTCCTTGCCGCCAACCGCTCCCCGACGCCCGCGCCTGCTGCGCTGGGCGCTCGCCCTGGCCGTGCTGCTGATCCTGCTCGCGGCCTACGCGCTGGTGCTGCAACGCGTCGCGACGCGCGTCGAGAGCGACATGCGCAAGGACGTCCGCGAATCGCCGGACACCCAGGACCGCCAGCACCGCGCGGACTGAACTTCGCGCGCGATATGCCGCGTTATGCAGCGCGGGCGGCGTCGACGATCGACGCCACCGCCGCGGGCAGCCCGGCCGGATCGGCGCTGACGCGCATCCGCGCGGCCAGCGCCGCCGGGATCGCCGCTTCCTCGTGGCTCCAGGTCGTGTGGTACGGCATGTGCACGCCCCAGGCGCCGAGTTCCAGCACCGGCGCGATGTCCGAGCGCAACGAGTTGCCGATCATCAGGAACTGCGCCGGCGCGATCGCGAATTCCTCGAGCAGGCGCGCATACGTCGCCGCGTCCTTCTCGCTGACGACCTCGATCCGGCGGAACAGCGCGGCGAGACCGGAATCGCGCACCTTCGCTTCCTGGTGGAACAGGTCGCCCTTCGTGATCAGTACCACCTCGTGATGCGCGGCGATCGCCGCGACCGCGTCGCGGATGCCGGGCAGCAGTTCCACCGGATGCCGCAGCAGCGACTTGCCGAGCGCGACGATGCGGTGCACGTCGCCGGCGCGGAGGCGCTCGTCGGTGATTTCGACCGCGGCCTCGATCATCGACAGCACCATCGCCTTCACGCCGTAGCCGAACCAGACGAGGTTGTCGCGCTCGAACGCGTACAGGCGCTCCTGCACGCGCGCGTCGGCGAGATCGACGTAGGCGCCGACGATGGATTCGTAGACGGACTGGGCTTCGTCGAAATAGTCCTGGCTGCGCCAGAGGGTGTCGTCGCCGTCGAAGGCGACGATGCGGATGTCGGTCATGGCGGAACTCTCGTAAATGCGTGGCGCGTTCGATGCGCGCGCGTGTCGTAGCGCCTTCGCGCATGCGGATTCTCGCATCGGCGCCGCAGCCCCGCCATCGTCGCGCGCCGGTGTCGTGACGCCGGATACGAAAAAGGCAGCCCGGAGGCTGCCTTCTTCCGCACCGGCGCGGCGTCTCGCCGCGTCGGCGCGTATCGCGAAGTTCGCTTACTTGCCCGAGCCGCTGCCGGTCGCGCTGGCGCCGCCCGAATTCGCCGCGGCGAAGGTCTTGTACTCGTCGGCCGTGAGCTTGCCGTCCTTGTCGGTGTCGGCCTGATCGAACACCTGGCTCAGGCTCGGCACGGTGGTGACTTCCTGCTTGCTCAGGTTGCCGTCCTTGTCGCTGTCGAGGTCGGCCCAGGTGACCTGCTTCGGCGTCGACGACGGCGCGGCGGCAGGCGCCGGCTGCGTGGCGGGCGCGGACTGCGACGCATCGCCGGTGGTCGGTGCGGTCTGCGCGAACGCGAGCGGCATGGCCAGCGTCGCGGCGGCGGCGATCAAAGCGGACAGCGAGGTGCGTGCGAGGTTCATCGTGTTCTCCATGGAATGGGGTGCGTGGCGATCGCGGCCGGCGGCATGCAAGTTCGGGGGAAGCATGCGGATCCGGCTTCAGGAAACGGCGATCGCCTTCACGAGCCGACACCTTGGCCCGGCGCGGATGAACACAACGACGGCCGCGGATCGCGGCCTTACGCGCGCTTAACCACAGCGCATCCGAATCGGTCTAGCCGCTGTGCCGTGGCGCGCGCGAAACGCCGCAACGACGGCATGTGCGCGGACTGTCGCGCATCAATGCGTGATGCCCGCGCGCTGAACACAACACAACCTTTACGTCGCGCGACGCACTCAGAGGCGCGACTCGGGCCTGTCCGGCGCCACCGCATTCGCACGCTCGGCCTGCAGTGCGAGCAGGCGCCGGCGCAGGCCGATGCCGTAGACGAGGTAATAGGCGATCAGCGTCGCCATGAACGCCAGCGTCAGCGGGCTCGCCTGCGATCCCGCCTGGGCGGCGCCGGCCGCGAACGCGCCGGATTGCCAACGCCAGGCCAGGCGGCCGATCAACAGCACGCTCAATACCGCGCCGATCCACGGATTCGGCACGTATTCCGGCACGCCGCCGACCACATCGGTACGCGTATGACGCAGGCCGAATACGCCGAGCGCCACACCGACCACCGCGCCCGCGACAACGCCGAGCGCGACATGCGGCAGCATCGCCGCGGCGACGACCAGCAGGCACGCGACGATGCCGAGGATCACCAGCCGGAACAGCGCCCGCTTGGGCTGATAGACCTGGCGTCCGAAATGACGGCGGATACGGCGGTAATACAACCAGCCGAAGCCGGCGGTCGCCAGCCAGGGCACGAACGGGGTCACGACGGGCACGGGCATGGCGAGATTCCTCGGAGGACCCGCGCAGGATAGCGCCGTGCGCGCACGAATCAGGTGCCGGAGGTCACCCGCCGTGGCTGCCGCGATCAGGCCTCGTGGTCGGCGCGCGCCTCGACTTGCGGCGCGCCGTCCTCGTCCAGGCTGACGCTGATCTGGATCGGCCGGCAGCAGACCTGGCAGTCCTCGACATAGCGCGCGCCGTTGCCTTCGGCGTCGAGGTCGACGAACACGGTGATCCATTCGCCGCAATACGGACAGGCAAGGTCGACGGCCGGCAGCATCGCGCATCCTCGGAGAATGGAGACGCCAGTGTGGCGAGGCGCGGCGGATACGGCGTGAAATTTAACGATGAATGCGGCGTTTGCAGCGTCGCAGTTGCAGCCACCACGCGCAATCCACCACCTCCCTTCCCAAACCGTCATTCCCGCGAAAGCGGGAACCCAGTGCCTTCGCTTTCGCAGGACATCTCGTCACTTCTCCACGCACGCGGGAAATGACGAACGAATCGAACCGCTTGAGCAAACCCGCCGCTAGCAACTCTCGAACAACACGATGCGATCCGTCACCAACGCATCGTCCGTGCGCAGCCACGGCTCCTCCGCGATCGTTTCCGTGCAAGGCCCGAGCGTGCACAGCCGGATGCGGCGCGTCGTCGCCTCCTGCCGCAGGCGTCCGAGCATCTCGCGCAGCAACGCGCCGCCGAAAGGCGTGTACAGATAGAACACGCTCGCCGCCGACAGCGCCGCGGCGCGCGCGTCCCGATGCACGAACGCGACCCGTTCCAGGCCCAGCGCGTCCGCGCAACGGCGCGCGCAATCGACGTAAGCCGCCTGCAGCTCGATGCCGACGCAGCGCGCCGGCGTGCAGATCGACAGCAGCAACGGAACGTGGCCGAGGCCGGAGCCGAGGTCGATCACGGCATCGTCTTCGTCGAGCGCGAGCCGCGCGATCAGGTCGAAGATCAGCCGCGCCGGCGTCGGCTGGTAGAACACCATATCCGGCGCCAACGCGTCGATCGCCGCTGCGGGCTCGTCGATGCGCAGCACGCCGGCGACCAGCATGTCGAGGCTGTCGTAGCCCGCGCCGCGCGCGGGTTCCCGCGATTCTCCCGCGATTGCCTCAGCGGCCGCCTCGCGCAACGCCCGCGCGCCGTCGCCGGCGCGGATGCGCGCGCGGATCGCGTCGAACAGCGTTTGGTCGAGGCCGTCCAGCCGTGCCTGCAGCGCCACGGCGCGGGCATGCAGTCCCGGTTCGGACGCCGTATCGACCCGCAGGAGCTCGCGATCGAGACGATCGAGCGCGTCGCTGCGGCGATGCAGGCCGTCGGCCCGGTACAGGGCCGCGTCGCGTTCCAGCGCGGCCAGCAACGCGCGCAACGCGGACGCCGCATGCGCCCCGACGTCATCGCGATCCGCGTCGTTCATCGTTCGCACGCACCGCACGCATTCATTGCGCCGGGCGTTCCGGCTTGAAGCCCATCGCTTCGCGGTAGCGTGCGTACAGCGCCAGCACCTTCTCGATATACGCCTGCGTTTCGGCGTAAGGCGGCACGCCCTTGTAGCGCGCCACCGCGCCGATGCCGGCGTTGTAGGCCGCGGCCGCGAGCGTGTGGTCGCCGTTGTAGCGCTTCAGCAGCGCGCGCATGTGCTTGGCGCCGGCGTCGATCGACTGCTGCGCCGAATAAGGATCGGTGACGCCGTATTGCGTGGCGACGTCCGGCATCAGCTGCATCACGCCCTGCGCGCCTTTCGGCGACAGCGCATTCGCGTCGAAGCCGCTCTCGGCGTGCGCGATCGCGCGCAGCCACGCGTCGTCGACCTTGGTCGCCTTCGCCGCCGCCTTGAACCATTTCGCATGGCGATCGAGCATCGGCTTGCCGACGCGGCCGAGTCCCACATGCGCCGGCTCGCCGGGCGGCGTGGCGACGGTGAATCTCAGATAGACCCGCGAACCCGGCAGGTTGCGCGTGGAATACACCAGCGCGCCGTCCTGCTCGCGCTCGTACAGCGTGCCGCTGAACACGCCGAAGTTGCCCCACAGGTTCGGCGTCTGCACGGCGCCGTCGTCGATCTGCTTCGCCGTGCATTTCGAGCCCGGCTCGGGCGCGGTCGCGAGACTGACGGTACCGTCGCGCACGCAGCGATAGACGGTGCGGGCGCGCGCCGGCTGATACGGAATCAGCAGCGACACGCCGATCAAGGCGGCGGCGGCCGCGCGCCATGCGCCGCGCCGTGCCGCATGCGCCGTGTCCTTGCCTGTTTGCATCCGCGTTCCGAGGTCCTTGGCCGAGCGCCGAACGGCGCGGCCTGCCGGAGCGCGATGCTACGCCATCCCTGACGGCTTTCGGGCGGGTCGTCGCATGCGCGCGAGGAACCGCGGGACGGAGCGATGCCGGAAGCGCGCCTCCGGCATCGCGGTCGCGACGGGCGCGTTACGGCGTGGTGCTGGAGCCGTCCTGCGCCGGCGGCGTCGCCGGCGGCGGCGTCATCGTGTCGGACGCGGGCGTGGCTGCGGGCGTCGGCTGGTCCGTGCTGTCGCCGGAAGTCTTGCAGGCGCTCAACGACAACGCCCCGACGGCAGCGAGCGCGAAAAGGGCGTGGCGAATGGTGTTGTTCATAAGCTTTCTGATTCCTCGTGTGGATGACACGGCGGACCGCCGTTGCGTACATCCCCCTGCACCGCCGCGTGAGAGTGCGCGCGCAGCGATGAACACCGGCACGCATGCGGCGCGCGGCGAAACGTTTAATTAACCCGCCCGCCGCGCGATGGCGTTATGCGCGCCGCGCGATCACGCCGTCACCGGCCCGAGGAAATCGTTCTTGCCGAGCACCACGCCCGCTTCGCGCAGCAACGCGTACGCGACCGTGCTGTGGAAAAACACGTTCGGCAGCACGAACTGCAGCAGATAGGATTGGCCGTCGAGCTGCACCTCGCGGCCGCCGGTCTTCAGATGGATCGCGCGCGTTTCGCTGCCGTCGATCGCGGCGGCGTCGAAGCCCTCGACGTGCGCGATCGCGCGCGCGATGCGGTCGCGAAGCTGCGCGAACGACGTCTCGTCGTCGGCGAACGGCACCAGGTCGGCGCCGGCCAGACGGCTGACCGCGTTCTTGGCCATGTCGGTCGCGATCTGCACCTGGCGCGTGAGCGCGAGCATGTCCGGGAACAGCCGCGCCTGCAGCAGGATTT
>Ga0070669_100002419_pt1 | contig 13506 bp, 10 predicted proteins | sample KBSS53metaG_FD_64680 | JGI IMG/M metagenome (GOLD analysis project Ga0070669, IMG submission 64680) | Switchgrass rhizosphere microbial communities from Kellogg Biological Station, Michigan, USA - KBS S5-3 metaG | ecosystem: Host-associated > Plants > Roots > Rhizosphere > Soil ... | reverse complement strand
GCTGCCGCTGGCGACCGCGGCGCTGGTGAACCTGGGCCTGATGGGCTGGGGCGGCATCCTGCTGTCGATGGGCACCGCCGCGATCTCGGCGATGGCGATCGGCATCGGCGCCGACTACGCCGTCTACTTCCTGTTCCGCGTGCGTGAAGAGTTCGAACGCACGGGCGATCTGCGCGAGGCGACGTCGACAGCGTTGACCACCTCAGGAAAAGCGATCGCGTACGTCGCCAGCGCTGTCGCCGGCGGCTACTTGTGCCTGGCGCTGTCCCTGTTCAAGGTGCACGTCCTGCTGGGCGTGCTGGTGGCCCTGACGATGGTGACCAGCAGCGCAGCGACGGTGGCGTTCCTTCCGTCGGTGCTGCTGCTGGTCAAGCCGCGCTTCCTGCGCCGGCGCTAGCTGGCGCTAGCGCTCGCAAGGCTTGCCCTCACCCCGACCCTCTCCCGCAAGCGGGAGAGGGAGGAAGATCCGGTCCCCTCGCCCCGCGAAGCGGGGAGAGGGTTAGGGTGAGGGGTCCGGCTAGTCGGCCGGGCGGACGGCGCCCTTCGCGTCCTGGTACGTGTCGCTCGCCTTGTCGCCGGCTTTCTTGGCGGCGTCCTTGGTCGAGTCGGCACCCTGCTTGGCGGCGTCCTTGGTCGCGTCCGCGCCTTGCTTGGCGGCGTCCTCGGTCGCCTCACCGGCGCCCTTGGCTGTCTCGCTGGCCTTGTCCGCTGCGCTCTTGGTCGCGTCGGACGCCGAGTCGCCTGCGCTCTTCGCCGCGTTCGACGTGTCCTCGGCGGCCTTGTCGGCGGCGCCCGTCACCGGGTTGTCCGCCAGCACGACCGGTGCGGCCGTGCTGATACCAACCGAGACAATGCCCGCCAAACCGAACCGGATCAGCTTCCTCACCATGAGACACCTCCCGCTGTGAATGGCGCTTCGCCAGATGGCGCTTCGCCATCTCCTACCTCCGATCGTGGCGACGAGATCACCCGCCGCCTAGCTGCGGAGTTTTCTGACAGCGAAACCCGGCCTTACCGCGGCGGCAGGCGCATCCACTACATGCAGGGCTTGAGGATGGTCATGTACCAGGGGGCAGGGTTGCGGCAGTTGCCGCAGATGAGACCCACCATCCAGGTGCCGTCGTCCGTGACGCCGGTGAAGCTGTTGCCGGCGTCGTCCTTCAGCGTCGTGAAGTCGAGCATCGCGCCCGTCTGGATGTCGGCGCGGTAGTACTTCTGCGCGATCAGATCGAGGCTGAGGAACTTCTTCTCCAGCTCTTCGGGCGTCTCGGTGAAGTGACCGACGACCGCGCTGGTGATGTAGTTGTCCTTGAACAGGAAGCCGAGCGCGTTGTTCGCCATCTGGTCGACCATGCCCTGCCAGCTCATCGTGAGGGCAGGCGTCCCCGCGGTGACGCCTGTGATCGTGAGGTTCCGGAGGCTCACGTTGCAGGTCATGCGCGTCGAATCGTTCTTGAGTGTGACCGTCGTCGCCGACGATCCCGCGTCTAGATTGAACGCCTGCAGCATCTGGTTCCCCTCGCCGGGCGTCATCCCCTTCGCCACGGTTGCGACGTAGGTGTACGTGCTGGAGGGGTACTTCGCCGCGTCGAAGCCCATGTTGAACATGTCGGGCGTGATCTCCGAGCCGTTGGCCGTGAACTCGTAGAGCTGGGCGGTGGTCTTGCCGCCGGTGGTCATCCCCGGCGCCGGCCAGCTCGGCGGCGGGATCACCTCGACGTCCTGGAGAGCCAGCGTGTCTTCGTTCAGCTTCTTCTCGACCTCCGCGAGGGGGTGCACGAAGAGCAGCAACGAAACCAGGGTCAGACCGCCGGTGCTGCTGACTGGGTTGCCGAGGAAGTTGTTCGTCACCCCGGTCCAGTCGAAAGTGAGGTTCGACATCGACTTCACGGTCACGGGCGGAAGCCTCATCGTGCTGGTGAACGCGTAATTGTTCGTCGGGCTCGCGACGATGTTCGTTCCCATGCAGGCCATCGGTTGCGTCGCCATCGTGACCTGGGCGCTGGTGCAACCGGAGGTCGCCCCGCCGCCGTCGCCGCCGCTGCTGCAAGCGATGAGGGCGAAGGGCAGGGCGGCGGTGAACAGTACGGTGATCTGGGTTCGCATCGTGTCCTTGTCTGGGGGCGTGTAGGGTTTACCGCGGGGGCGGGCCGTAGAGGGTAGCGCGCTTCTCGATGTAGCCGAAGTTTCCGGTGCCGGCCGCCGTCGTCTTTTGCAGCAACGTCCCCTGCGCGTTGACCTCGTCGATGTAGCCGAGCGTGGAGTAGCAGACGATCGTGTTGCCGTTCGGCATGCGCTGGATGTCGCCCATGACCTGGTTGTTTCGAGTGCCCGCGTACATCCAGGTCTGCATCCCGGTCTTGGCGGTGAGGTTCAGCATGTACTCCCGCACAATCGACCCGCCGGTGCCGCCGTTGTTGTTGTTGAAGATGAGCAGGTGATCGAGGCCGAGCAGGTGAATCCCGTGGTTGCCGCCCGTCCAGGAGATGCCTGTGATCGTCGCGGTGCTGCCGTTCAGGACCCAGACCTTCGATCCATCGCTCCGCTTGACCTTGGCGATCTGGCTGCTCTGCAGGTTCGAGAAGGTCAGCGTATCGTCGTCCTTCCAGTACTGGATGTTGTTCAGGTGGCACATCGTGTCGCTGATGCCCAGCGCCGTCTTCGAATTCACGACCGTCCGGCCGGTACCGCCCGGCGCGGCGCCGCTCGGCTTGAACTCCTTGACGTCGTCGCAGCCGTTCGCGCCGTAGGCGTAGTACGCGACGGTCTCGTCCGGCAGGATCGCCATCTGGTGGTTCATCTTGGCGAACGCGCTCGAGTAGTTGTCGTCCTGCAGGCCGTCCATCGACACGCGGTGCACGACGGCCGCCGAGTCCGGAACGTTGGCGTTGTTGATCCACATGTACTGGCCGTCGTAGCTCATGCGCGCGCCGGTCAGCGCGCTGCCGACGCCGCCGTACGCCCAGACGTAGTCGCCGTCCGCGTCCAGGATGAACGCCGTGACGGGCGTGCCCTGGTACAGCGCCGTGATGAGAAAGCCGCCGGACAGTCCCGTCGCGGTCGTCGGTGCCAGCGTCGGCTTCATGAGGCCGGTCGGGAGGCTGCCGGTCATGATCATGTAGTTCGGGCTCTCGCACAGCGCGGTGCCGCCGCTGCCCATCACCGTGATCTTGTAGTTGTACATTCGCTGCGTCTTCATCCCAAGCAGCAGCGTCTTGTTCATCGACGCAAGGGTGGCGACCGGCGCGGTCATCCCGTACGAGGTCGTCAGGCCGAAGTCGATCTTCGCCGACATCGCGCCCGCCATCGTGGTCGACCACATGACGATGCCGACCGTTCCGATCTTGGTGCTGATCGACGACGACTGCGTGACACAGTTCGCCGAACTGCCGCCGGAACCCGTGGTGCCGGCGACCGCGCTGCCGGCCGAGCCGGTCGTGCCGCCGCGTCCCGCGCTGCCGGTGGTGCCGCCGCGTCCCGCGCTGCCGGTGGTGCCGGCGGTCGAGATCGCGCCGCCCGAGCCCGTCGTGCCCGCCGATCCGGTGGTGCCGGCCACGCCCGTCGTCCCGGCGTCACCGCTGCCGGCGACGCCCGTCGTTCCCGCGCTGCCGCTCGTTCCGGCGCCGCCGCTCGTTCCCGCTGTCGCGTTGCTTCCCGCCGAACCCGTGGACGGTGTGTCTGGGCTGGGCAAGCAACCTGTCGCGCCAATGCACATCGTCAGCGCGAGACAGCAGGACACTGCGACCGCGGTCGAAACAAGACGCATGGGGGCCTTCTCCTTTTACTAAGAGCCGTTGGAGGACGGCTGTATGAGCGCGGATGCCAGGCAGATTGTCATGGGGTCGTCCTGCCGCATTCGGGCAAAAACCCTTATGAATTCCCGCTACTGACGGGTCAGATCCGTGTTTGGAACAGTAGCCGTTTTCGACTACTTTGGGTCATACATTTTCCTACGTTGCAGTTTCCGCCTGCATCGAAAACCGGCTCACGGAAGTGAATAGCTCGCGACAACGTTGCCACCCATCGCGACGAAATCGACCGTCACGCGATCCGGGCTGACGTTGACGCGACCATACCCGGAATCCGGCCAGTAACTGGTGTAGCCGGTCTGCGACGAGTCGAACTTCCAGGGTGCGCCGGCGCTGCCGGGCAGCGTGTAGTGGACGCCGTCCACGACCATGTCCGTGAAGACGTGGTCGTGGGCATAGAAGAAGATCTGGACGCCGTACCGCCGCAGCATGTCGTGCACGGTCGCTTGCTCGCCGACGTACGCGGCCCGCCCGCCACCTCGGCCGTAGGCGGTGTCGATGTCGTTGCCCGCGTTGCCGCCGACGGTGTGATGGATGAAGGTGAAGCGCCAGCGCGACGTCGCGTGCGCCAGCGTGTCCTCGAGCCACGCGAGCTGATCGGCGCCCAGCGTCCAGTCGTCCGGCGTGCCGGAGCTGGCGCCCTGCAGATGGCAGGTCGGCGTGTACGTCATCACGTTCAGCACGATGAACAGCGCGTCGCCCCAGGTGAACGCGTAGTAGTCGCCGCTGGCGCTGCCGCCTTCCGCGTACGTATTCGCGAGCGGACCCGGAAGGTAGAGCAAGCGCTGGCTGCGCGACCGATCGATCTCCGCGTCGCTGTTGCAGCCGCTCTCGCCGTCCCAGTTGCCGATGACCGGGAAGTGCGCGGCGCGCCCCAGCGTGTCGCCCACCATGCGGCGGAAGTTCAGGTAGGCGAGGCGGGCCCACGCGCGATCTGGCGGCGGCGCGTTGAAACCGAAACGGTGGTAGTCGAGCAGGTCGCCCAGGTCGACCATGAAATCCGCGTTGGCGGCGGCGACGTCGGCGGCCACCGCGCGCAACGTGCTCTCCTGATAGCCGTAGGCGTCGTCGATCACCGTCGAGCCCGGCGGCACCGGATCGCGCGGTTCGATGTGGCTGTCGGCCAGCGCCGCGAACGTGAACGCAGTCCCCGGCTCGCGCGCGGTGACCGCGGTGCCCGCGTACAGACGGTTGTCGCAGGCGAGCGGGCCGAACGCGCCTTCCTGCAGCTCGCAGATCTCGTAGACATAGCGATGGCCGGGCTCCAGGCCCGACACGGACCACTGGGCGATGTCGGGGGCGGGCGACGTGCCCGCGCCGAGACCGAGCCAGGCGGCCTGCGTTTCGTCACGGACGCGCGCCTGCAGCCGCTGCGGGTCGCCTTTCCGCAGCACCACGTTGAGACCGAATCCGCGCGCGGTGGGCGAAAAGATCAGCGGCGCGCCCAGGAAATCGAACGTGTCGGGCCCGCCGTCGATCGGTTCCAGCTGGAGGGGAAGGCGCCCGCATCCCAGCGCGAGCGCCAGGCCGGCGGTGAACAAGAGGGCGGGGCGGACGGCCATGTCCTGGATCCGTGACGACGCCCCATCGTAACCGACAGGCGCGATGACAGTCGTAGAATGCGCGCCGTGGCATACGACATGGCACTGGCGGGGAAGACGAAGCCGCGACCGCGTTGAGATGAGCACGGCAAGGTGGTGACGGCGACGAAACGATTCCCGGCGGTCGCGTTCATGGTCGCGGCGTCGGTCGCGGCGTCGATCGGGTGCAAGACCGCATCCGCGCCGGTCGCGCCGGCCGCCGCCGCCACGCCGCCCTGGCTGGTGACGATCGTCGTCGACCAGCTGGCGGCCTGGATGGCCGACGAACGCTGGGCGGCGCTGCCCTCCGACGGCGGCTTCGCGCGGCTGCAACGCGAGGGGCTTTACGTTCGCGAGCTGCGCTTCGCGCATTCGAACACCGAGACCGCGCCCGGGCACGCGGCGCTGTACACCGGCGCCGTGCCGCGCGTGAGCGGCATCGTCGCGAACGACGTGCTGGGCTCGGAAGGAAAGAAGGAGTCGGCCATGCGCGACGCGAGCACGCGCATGGTGCCGGCGGGCGGCACCGGCCCGATCGATCGGAAAGGGAGCTCGCTGGCGCAGCTGCAGGTCGACACGCTCGCCGACGCGCTGGTCGCCGCGCACCCGGGCGCCGCGGTGTACAGCTTCTCGCTCAAGGATCGGGGCGCGTTGTTCGGGGCCGGGCGCCATCCGCGGGTCGTGCTCTGGCTGGACACCGAAGGCGGCACGCTGGTGACGTCCACCGCGTTCGCCAACACGGTGCCGGCGTGGGCGGCGCCGTTCGCGGACCAGGCGGCGGTGGCGCGCGCCTTCGCGCAGCCGTGGGAACCGATGGACGCCGGCTGGCTGGCGGCGCAGTCGTCGACGCGCGACGACCAGGAAGGCGAGGGCGACTACCTCGGGATGGGCATCACGTTCCCGCATCGCGCGACGTCCGCCAAGGCGATGCGGGCGACGCCGGGCGGCGATCGCCTGCTGCTCGAGCTGGCGCACGCGGCGGCCACGAACGCCGCCCAGACCGCGGCGGGCCGGCCGGTGTGGATCGCGCTGTCACTGTCGTCGCACGACTACGTCAATCACGTCTTCGGGCCGGGAAGCTGGGAGTCCTGGGACGAGCTGCGCCGGCTGGATCGCGGCCTGGCCGAGCTGTTCGCGGGGCTGGACGCGCTGGTCGGGCCGGCGGGTTACGCCGTCATGCTCGTCGGCGATCACGGGAGCAGCCCGCTGCCGGAGATCTCGCGGGCCGGGAAGGCCAGCTGGTGCCGGCGCGGCGCGGGCGGCGACTACTGGCAGCGGCCGTGCGGGCGCGGCAGCCGTCTCGACGCGGGCGACATCGCGCGCCGGCTGGACGAATCGAAGACGCTGGTCGCGGGCGTCGTCGATCCGTTCGTCTACTTGACCGAGCGGGGGCGGGCGCTGGCGGCGGGCGATCGAACGGCGCTGCAGCATCGGATCGAAGCGCTGTTCCCGGGTGGCGACCTGGCGCAGGTGGTGGACGTCCGCGCGGCGCCCGCGACCTGCCCGCCGCCGTCGGACGATTCGCTGCCGGCGCTCACCTGCCGGTCGATCCGGCGCGACCAGGCGGGCGACTTCTATCTGGTGCAGGCGCCGGGAACGTCCTTCGACCCCGACCTCGCCGTCGGCCGCGGCACCAACCACGGATCGCCATACCTTTACGATCGCGCGGTTCCGCTGCTGGTGCGCGCGCCCGGCCGGGTCCCGGCGGGCGCGACCCGCACGGCGCCCACGTCATTCATCGCGTTCGCGCGCACCGCCGCGTCGTTGCTGGGCATCCCCGAGCTGCCGGCCTTCGCGGACTCCGACGCGCCCGATCTGACGTCCAGCCGCTGAGTTACTTCGATTCGAGTTTGTCGACCCGTGCCTCGAGCGCACTCATGCGCGGCTCGAGCCGAGAATCGCGCTCGGAGATCGCCTTCGTGTAACGAACGACGAAACGTTGCTGCTCCGCCAGATCGAGGAGCGCTTTCTCGACCACGCCGAAACGCTCGGTGTGCTTCTGGAGCTCGGTACGAACACCGGCGATCTCTTCGCGGAACTCGGTGCGAACGCCGCGAATGTCATCGCGGATGTCCTTCAGAATCTCGACCGTGATATCGGAGCCAGCCATCGACATCTCCCTTCAAAGGTAGCAGAGGCGCAATGCGATTTCTGCGCCACTGTCGAGTCGCCGAGAGATCAAGGTGCGCGTGCGGATTACGGCCAAGTACCGGCCGGTGCGTCCGGTGCTAGGTCAGTTTGATGTCGCGGCCGGTGGCGGCGGAGCGGTAGAGGGCGTCGATGATGCGCACGTCGCGCAGCCCTTCCTCGCCGGGGACGCGCGTCGGCTTGCCGTCGCGCACGCAGGCGGCGAAGTCGTCCATCTCGGCGGCGAACTGATCGATGTCGGGGAACGCGAACGGCTTGCCGTCGCTGCGGAAGCCCTTGATGCCGTGATAGTAGAGCGCCGGCTCCAGGCCGAAGCGGCCGCCGTCGGTGGCGACGTCGACGCGGCTGACGTGCGCGGCGTAGGTGCTGACGCAGGACGCGACGACGCCGCTGGGGAACGCCAGCGAGAACGCCAGCGTCTCGTCGATGTCCTTGAACTTCACGCGGTCGGTGATCGTCGCGCGCGCCGACACCGACACGGGCTCCTCGCCGGTGACGTACCGGACCGCCTGCAGCGCGTAGATGCCGATGTCGACCATCGAGCCGCCGCCCGCGAGCTTCTTGTCGAGGCGCCATTGCTTGGGTTCGACGGGAATGGTCCCGGCCGTCGCGGCGATGAACTTCAGCGCGCCCAGCTCGCGGGCGCGGGCGATGCGCATCAGCTCCAGGTTGTAGGGTTCGAAGTGAAGCCGGTAGCCGATGCCCAGCTGGCGCCCCGCCTTCTTCGAGGCGGCGATCATCTGGTCACACTCGGCGGTCGTGACCGCCATCGGTTTTTCGCAGTAGACGTGCTTGCCGGCGCGCGCGGCGCGGATGGTGTACTCGGCGTGCAGCGAGTTCGGCAGCACGATGTAGACGACGTCGACGTCGGGGTTGTCGGCGAGGCGGTCGAACGTCTCGTAGCTGTAGATGCTGCGCTCGGGAACGCCCTCGGCCGCGGCGACGCGCTTCGCCTTGTCGGCGTGGCCGGAGACCAGCGCGGTGAGGCGGGCGATCTTCGTCGAACGCAGCGCGGGGATCAGCTGCCCCTGCGTCAGCTTGCCGATGCCGACCAGCGCGAAGCCGATGCGGCGTTCGGGGGCGAGCGCGGCGGCGCGCGCGCGGCGGCCGGCAAGCGCCAGCGCGGCGGTGCCCGCGGCCGCGCCGGTCAACAACGCGCGGCGAGAGGTCATGGTGGCGAGACTACCATCCGACCGACGGGCCGGTCGGTGATCTCCCGGGGAAGCAACCGCACCGCGATCGCTGCGGCCAGCGCCGCACCCGCGGCGAACCACGCGAGACGGCCCGCCGGGACTTGCAGACTGATCGCGACGGTGTCAACGGCGGTCGTGAGGACATTCGGAACGCCGGCCACCAGCACGACGCCGAAGGCCTCGCGGCCAGTCGGCGCCATACGCATCGCCAGATCCAGGATTGCGACGATTGCAAGGCCATGGCACGCGGCCTGTGCCAGCAGTGCGAGCCGCAGCGGGCCCTCCGCCATCCCGTTGTACGCGAGCGCGAGCGCCGCCAGCGCAGCCGCCTTAGCGAGCAGCGCGAGGCCCAGTAGCGGTGCGAAGCCGACGCGCCGGGAGGCGAGCAGATAAACGACGGCTGCGGCGATCGCGACGGCGGGCCCCTCCCATCCAGGGAAGAGCATGAGAAAGCGGTCGGCGTGGGTCTCGCGCAGCTCCAGCATCAACAGGCCTTGCGGCACTCGCGCGATGCCCGCGCAGACGAGCAAGGGAACCGCAGTCCAGAGCGCACGCGAACGCAGGAACCGGCCGATCGTGACGGGCGGTGGCGGGGCCAGCACGGGCGCGGCGGTGTCGGACAGCGTCGCGGTCAACCCCAGGACGGCCAGCGCGAGGCCCGCGGCAACGCCAGCGATCAACCAGATCGACGCGTACGCCGCCCACGCCGACCACACCAGCAGCGGTTGCGACGCGAGCGACGCGAGCGAAACCAGGGCGGTGCGGGACGCGGCGTATGCGCCGGTGGCCGCGCGCCGCTGGCCGATCTCGGTCAGCGCGCCGGCGATCGCTGCGCGCGACATCGACGCGGCGAAGCCGAGGGGGACGGCGGCCACCAGCCAGGCGATGTGGTGGCCGTTCGCGACGGCGACGGCGAGCCAGGCAACCGCCGCCACGAGGCACGCGAGCATCAAGTAGCCCTCGCGGCGCGTCCCCCACAGCGGAACAGCGTCCGACAGGTAGGCCCAGAGCAGGATGAGCACACCCGGAAGGGAAGCGAGCCCGACGACCGCGTTGACCGACGCTGTGCTGCCGGTGATGACCATCGCGCGCCGCGACCACTCCTGCCACAGCTCGGACGTCACGATCGCCATCACGAACGTCGCCACCAGGAACACCACCGCCCGCCCGGCGGGGCGCGGCGGCGGGCGCTCGTCGCCGATGATCCCCGGCGTGTAGGGCGAAGGCGCTTCGTCCATCGCCGCCATTGTATCTGCGTAGCCGGCGGATGACGGCGCGCTAGCCTACGCGGATGCAACCCTTGCTCTACGGACAGCTGACGCCCTGGTACCGACTGCTCGACCCCGTCGCCGATCACGCCGACGAGGCGGCGGCGTACGTCGCCGCGCTGGAGCGCGGCGGCGCGCCGCGCGGCGGCTCGCTGCTGGAGCTGGGGGCGGGCGCGGGCGGCAACGCGTTCTTCATGAAGCGGACCTTTCGCTGCACGCTCACCGACATCTCGCCGGAGATGCAGGCCTTGTCGCGTGAGCTGATTCCGGAGTGCGAGCACCTGCCGGGCGACATGCGGACGCTGCGCCTGCAGCGCCAGTTCGACGCCGTGATGGTGCACGACGCCGTCGCGTACATGACCTCGCGCGCCGATCTCGCGGCGGTCGCGGCGACGGCGTTCGCGCACACGCGGCCGGGCGGCGCCGCCGTGTTCGCGCCCGACTACGTACGCGAGACGTTCCGCGAGAAGTCCGAGCTGCACGCCGGCGACGACGGCGCGCGCTCGCTGCGCTGCCTGGACTGGACGTGGGATCCCGATCCCGCCGACGACACGTACGCCGTCGAGTACGCCTTCCTCCTCCGCGACGGCGTCGACATGAAGGCGGTCCACGACCGCCACGTCGAGGGCCTGTTCGCGCGCGCGACCTGGATGGAGATCCTCGGCGCCGCCGGCTACCGCGTCGAGCTGGTCGACCGACCGTTCGACGACACCACGACCGACTCGATCTTCCTCTGCCGCCGTCCCTGACCGCCTGACGCCCGGCTAGCGCGGGCCGGAAAGCTGGTCGACAAGCGCCAGCAACGCGGCGCGCGCGTCGTCGATCATCGGCGTCACCTGGCTGTCCAGCGCGGCGCGGAAGTTCGCGATCGCGGCGCCCAGGACATCGCGCGCCGGGCCCACCAGCTCGACGTACAGCGCGTCGGCCCGCGCCATCGCGGTGGTGTTGGGAAGCGCCTCGCGCGGGTGGAACTTCAGCCGCTCCAGCGCCTTGCGCGCGTCCGCGATCTGCTTGGCGGTCAGGCGGCCGGGCGTCTGCTCGACGACCAGCGTCTCGCGGAGGCCCGTCGTCAGGATCGTCATGTCGACCTCCAGCAGGCCGTTCAGGTCGTAGCTGAATCGCACGTCGATGCTCTGGCTGCCTGCCGGACCGGGCGGGATGTTGCGCAGGCTGTAACTGCCGAGCTTGCGGTTCTTCTCGCAGCTGGCGTGCTCGCCCTGGAAGACCTCGACGAGGATCTCCTTCTGGTTGTCGGCCATCGTCTCGAACGTCTTGACCCGGCTGGCGGGGATGACGGTGCCGCGTTCCAGGATCGGCGCGAACATGCCGCGGATCTGCTGCCCGCCGAACTGCGCCGCGACGGCGATGCCCAGCGTGAACGGGGCGACGTCGGTGACGACGACGTCCTCGACGGCGGCATGCCCCTGCTTCAGCGCCGCCTGCACGGCCGCGCCCAGCGCGACAGCCTCGTCGGGCGGCAGCCGCCGATCGGGCACCCGATCGAAGATCTGCGACGCCAGGCGGATCACGCACGGCATGCGGGTGGCGCCGCCCACCAGCAGCACCTCGCCGACGTCGGCGGGGCCCAGGCCGGCGTCGCGCAGCGCGCGCAGCGTCGGCGCGCGCAGGCGATCGAGCAGCGGCGCCCACAGCACCTCCGCCTCGGCGCGCGTGATGGTGGCGTCGATGTTGCGCAGGCGCCCGTCGACGGAAAGATCGGGCAGGGCGACGCGCGCCGTCTCCGCGCCTGTGAGCGCGCGCTTCGCCTCGTCGCAGGCCGCCAGCAAGCGCGCCCACGACCGCGGCTCTGTCCGCAGCGTCTCCAGCGGCAACGACAGCCGCGACGCCACGCCCGCCGCCAGCGCCTCGGCGAAGTCCTCGCCGCCCAGCCGCGAATCGCCCGCCGACGACTGGATCTCGATGACGCCCTCGATGATCTCCAGGACCGTGACGTCGAAGGTTCCGCCGCCCAGATCGAACACCACCGCGCGCATCTCGCGGTGGCGCTCGTGCAGGCCGAACGCCAGCGCCGCCGCGGTCGGCTCGTTGATGATGCGCTCGACCCGCAGCCCGGCGATCGCGCCCGCGTCGCGGGTGGCGCGGCGCTGCGTCTCGTCGAAGTAGGCCGGCACGGTCACCACCGCTTCCTCGATCGGCTGCCCCAGCGCCGCCTCGGCGTCCGCCTTCAGGCTGCGCAGCACCATCGCGGACAGCTCGGGCGGCGTGAAGGACCGATCGCCCACCCGCCACAGCCGCGACGTCCCCATGTCCCGCTTCCAGACCAGCGCGGTCCGTTCCGGGTGGGTGGTGGCGCGGGCGCGCGCCGCCTCGCCCACCAGCAGGTCTCCCCCGTCGAGCACGCTGACCGCGCTGGGCGTCAGCCGCGCGCCCAGCGCGTTGGGCAGCACCACCGGGCCGTCGTCGCGCATGATCGCGACCAGCGAGAACGTGGTGCCCAGGTCGATTCCGACGATCACTCGGTGTCCTTCTCTTCCCCGCCCTGTCCGCCGCAGAGCTGGAACTGCGCGATCGTGGCGCCGCCGAAGAACCGCGCGTCCTCGGTCTGAGTCTTACTGTTAACGAGCGCCCGTTTGATCGCCTTCAGGCGCTTCGGGAGCTCCGAGCATTCAGCGGCCCGCAGCGCCTCGACGTACGCCAGGATCTCCCCGCACACGAGCTGTCCGTTCCGGGGCCCCTCGGGGCCGCACAGCGCGGCCGATGCCCGTTCGACCATGTCCAGGCCGATGCGGGCGGTGGATCCGGGGCCCCCCGACATTGGCGTCCGCGTCAGGTAAGGCCGCGCCGTGACGGTGCTGGTGTTGGTGACGATCGAGCCGTAGTGGGTGTCGTGCGACGAGGAACAGACCCGCACCACCGCCAGCAGCACCGGGATCAGCAAGTAGCCGAGGCGCGAGACCTGGAAGCCGGCGCGGTCGACAGTGTTCGACGTGTCCTGCGCCAGCGCGCTGCGCAGGATCCCCGACACGTTGGGCGCGGAGGTCACCAGGTCGGTTGCCCAGCGGCGAATCGAGGCGCGATCGCGCTGGATGACGCCGATCGTGTCGACGAACGCGCTGCTCAGATCGCCCGACCGGGTCGAGATCGCGAACGCCGTCCGGAGCGGCTGGGGAAAGTCGCGGGGAAGCGCGGCGATCTCCTCGGCCAGCGTCCAGACGCCGCCCAGCGGACCGTGAACCATCGCCAGCTCGAGGCCGGTTTCGTGAAGGCAATCCCGCAGCGCCGCCTGCGCCTGGTTGGCGGCGTCGACCGCGCCGGCAGCGTGCAGCGCCAGGACGACGTCCAGCATGCGTGGAACGGGCAGGTCGCGCACGTGGTCCTCGCGCGCTTCCAGCGGGGCGTCCATCGCGGATCGGCACAGCTCGGCCACCAGCGCCCCGCTGCGATCCGCCGCCCAGCTGGCGCCGGCCGCCGCCGCCGCCAGCCTGACCGTCGGTTCGGGCGACGCGAAACCGGCGTCGATCTCCTCGCGGCTGGCGCGCGCGGGCAG
>Ga0070669_100002415_pt1 | contig 13512 bp, 9 predicted proteins | sample KBSS53metaG_FD_64680 | JGI IMG/M metagenome (GOLD analysis project Ga0070669, IMG submission 64680) | Switchgrass rhizosphere microbial communities from Kellogg Biological Station, Michigan, USA - KBS S5-3 metaG | ecosystem: Host-associated > Plants > Roots > Rhizosphere > Soil ... | reverse complement strand
ACTCAAGTACTTTCGAGCCCAGTCGGATGCGGAATCAGGTTGGATCGCGATGGAATTTTCGTCGAAGCCGCACCGTGTCGATTGACATCAACAACGTGAGACAGGATGACAGGATGAACAAGGATGCCGCGCGTCGCCCACCACCGAGTTTCGTTGAAGACCTACTTCGAACGTCGCACTGCACGCACGCGGTTGATCCTGTTCATCCTGTCATCCTGTCGGGGTGTTTCTTGTTGCAGCCGCGTGAATGAGTGTCCAGGAATGGCTCGGCGATGGACCGGTCGGCGACAGGAGGGTTGAGCTCACGAGGGTATATCGGACGGCGCTGAGCTCCGTCCGTCTCGACCGTCCCTTGGCGGGCGTTGGTCTTGTGCCGCCAACGCACGGCGTCGCGTAGCGATCACGCCGTCAATCTCTTCGAGCGCGCCGCCGGCATGGTGGGCGATCAGCGCGCGAATGTCTCCGAGCTCGAGCTCCGACGTGGCCGAGTGTACGGCACGAAGCAGCACGTCGTAGGGACGAAGGCTGGGCAACATGAGCGTCATCTCCGGTGGTAAGCGAGACGGCCGAGTCGTCCGGACCGCGGCGCAAGATGCGAGCCCCGACTCGTTAGGCACCGCTAATGTTTCCCGCCGCACGCACGAGCCTGCATCGTACTCGCCGGCGGCTGGAGGGCGGCGTCGGCCGCGCTCGTATCGTGGGCGGTTGCCATGTTGCTCCTTGGCCTAATACCACGGGCGCGGCGCCACCGGTGATCGTTACGAAGGCCACAGGGAGCGGTGAGGCATGTCCAATGGCACGTCGGCGTCATCATCCGGACCTGGCGGGACCGAGGACGCACAGGTTCGGTCGGACGCGCTCGTCTTCTTCGGTGCGACCGGAGATCTCGCCTACAAGAAGATCTTCCCGGCGCTGCAGAACATGATCCGCCACGGGTCGCTCAGGGTCCCGGTCATCGGCGTCGCCAAGGCGGGCTGGACGGTCGAACAGTTGCGCGAGCGCGCGCGGACCAGCCTCGCCGAACACGGGCGCGGGGTGGACGACAACGCGTTTCGTCGTCTGATGGAACTACTGCGGTACGTCGACGGCGACTACAACGATCCATCCACGTTTGCTCAACTGCGGACCGCGCTCGGCAAGGCCGCTCATCCAACGCACTACCTGGCGATTCCACCAAGCCTGTTTTCAACCGTCAGCAAAGGCCTGGAGGCGGCGGACTGCGCGCGGAACTCGAGAGTCATCATCGAAAAACCGTTCGGGCGGAACCTCGAGTCGGCTCGACAGCTCAACCAGTCGCTGCATGCCGTGTTTCCGGAGTCGTCGATCTACCGGATCGATCACTATCTGGGCAAGGACACGGTGCTGAACCTGCTGGTCTTTCGGTTCGCCAACACGTTCCTCGAGCCGATCTGGAATCGCAACTATATCCAGAGCGTCGAGATCACGATGGCGGAAGAATTCGGCGTGGCGGGACGCGGCAAGTTCTACGAGGAGAACGGGGCGATCCGCGACGTCCTGCAGAATCACCTGCTACAGGTCGTGGCGCTCCTCGCGATGGAAATGCCAGCGCAAATGGGCGCCGGGGCGATCCGGGATGAGCAGGCGAAGGTCTTTCACGCCATTCCCCCGATCGACCCGGCCCAGGTCGTACGCGGACAGTTTCGCGGGTACCGCAAGGAGTACGGGGTTGCCCCCGACTCTCAGATGGAGACGTTCGTCGCCGTGCGACTGGAGATCGACTCGCCGCGGTGGAAGGGCGTGCCATTCCTCATTCGCGCCGGCAAGTCGCTCCCCGTGACTGCGACCGAGGTCCTCGTCAAGCTTCAGCCACCGCCGATCAATCGGATCGTTCCGGGCCACAACTACCTTCGTTTCCGCCTCGGTCCCGAGTTCTCGATCGGTCTCGGCGCACGCGTCAAGAAACCCGGGATGGAGATGGCGTCACTCCCGGTGGAGCTCTCGGCGATGAAGCAGCCGCAGCGCGAAGAGGCTGACGCCTACGCGCGACTGTTGACCGACGCCATGCGGGGCGAGGCGATGCTCTTCGTGCGCGCGGATGCGGTCGAAGGCGCCTGGGCGATCGTCGAGCCGATCCTCGACAATGCGACGCCCGTGCGGGAGTACGAGCCGGGAACATGGGGACCGGTGGAGGCCGATCAACTGGCCAGCGCGATTGGAGGGTGGTACAACCCGGGCCGGGTCACCAGAGGGCAGCCCACCACCGCAGGCCCTGCTCAGCCAATGACCGTGGGAGCGGCACGTTAGGCCACAGCGTATCGAAGACCTGGATTCCGGGAGCTATGAGATGACGAGCGCCGCCCGATTGATCGCCAGCGCCACGATGCGTCGACCGGAGCTCACCGGCGCGCCTGATGGGAAGGCGGCCATGATGCGGGAACGTGCCCGGCGGCTACCATGGTCGCGGCTCCTCCAGGCCCTCCTCATCCTCCTGTGGATCTGGGCCGTCTCCGTGCAAGCCGCGACCGGCCAGCTGCCATAGGGGAACGAGGGGTATTCGCCGGATTGCCTAACGATCAGGTGACGCGGCCCGGATCACGTACCGAGTGTGTCGGCCAAGCGCCAGCGATACGCGCCTACGGGAAGTCGATACAGTAGGGCGGTTCCAGGTGGACCCACCAGCAGGGATAGGTGGTCGTCGTCCACAAGTCGAACGGCTGTTCGACCCAGTACGGCTCGGCCAGGGGTCGCGGGTCCATCCGAATACGAATGGTGCCGCTCCACCCGCCATTCGCATCCAGGGCTACCCGGGCCTCAATGTACTTGTTGAGCGAGAGGCGGACCTCCTTGCCCGTCGCCTGCCCTTCGAAGGCGTCATCGATGTCGACGACCCAACCGGCGAAGCGACCGTCCGGTGTGCTCGCGGAGCAATTGATCTGCATCCCCGGGCGGCTGGTGCCAACGATGTGTGTACCCTGCTGCTCCAACAGCACGGAATTCCATTCTTCATTCTCGATCCACGCGTATGACTCGCAGCGAACGCGGCCATCAGCGCCAGGTAGTGGGGCCACGTACAGGAACTCACGCGTCACCCACGACCCGGAAACGTCGAGCGGATCGACTCTCCCAGAAGTGGACGCGTTTGGCGATGTCAGCATTGAAGCGGTTGGTGCCGTAGGCGGCTCGAACTTGGAACAGGCGAGCGAACCGCTGAGCGTGATGGCGACGAGCGCGGCGATACAACGGCGCATGGCGAACTCCCTGCTGTTAGGCGGCGCCACATTAATGCCGACTAATCGAGTTGGAAAGTCCGACTCATGTCCGACAGTTGGCGATCGCCGTTAGGCGCCCACCTCCGGCGGCATCCCGAACACCAGCGATCAGCTTCACCCACAGACGAGCCCGCCGCCACGACGCGCAAACCTATAGCGAGCGGCCGCTTGCCGATTTCTTAGAAGGTTCTCATTATGGAGCAGACTCGGGGGCGCGAGTCGGGACTCATACGCGCACCGTGCCTCTGCACAGGTGAGCATATGGTGGCCTTTTCACGGCGGCTTGCGCTCCAGGTCGACGCCGGTTGCCGAAAGTGTCGTCCCTCTAGACCCGTGAGGCGCTATGAGAACCGACCGCCTGGCAGTCTCTGCAAGTTCCGCTGCGCTAGCATTTGCTGGCGTGATCGCCTGCGCAACCGAGCAGTCCACGTCGCCAACGTCGCCCGTTGCTCGGGTTCCAAAGTCAATGGTGTTCAACCTCGCCGGTTCCACGACAGCGAACGGTGATCTCATCGTTTGCAAGACCGGTGACGCGGGCAGCTTTACAGTGGTGTTCGACGCGCCGGTTCTCGGCGTGCGTTCTTTCGACGCCCTTCAGGTTCGACTGGACAACGGTCTCACTCTGGCCGGCACCCGCACGTACACGTTCAGCCTGGCGGCGGGCCAGTGTAGGACTCTCTTCACGCGTCCTGTCGTCGCCGGCGTGGTTTTCGATCCGAACGTACGGGCAACAATCATCGAGGCCGCCGACCGGACGTTGCTCTCGATCGCCACGAACGTTGATAACAGTGGCAATCCCGGAATCTTCAACCTCGCCAATCGCTCGGCGACGGTCGAGTTCAACATGTACCACGACGCGCTCGTGACGTTCGTCAACGCGGCCCCGACTCCCGTGTGCGACTTCGTCACGTACGGCGGATTCGTGCTCGAGCCTAACAACGTGTCGTACGGCGGAAACGCGGGTGTGACGAGCAAGGACGTGCTGTTCGGCGAGTTGAACTTCAAGAACCACGAGAACGGCGATCTCATCCATCTCCACACCATCGCGTCGTACGTCCAGGACGGCGCTGACGAGGACACGCGGCGTATCAGTGGGCCGGCAACCGTCAACGGCGAGTCGGGTTTCACCGCCACCGTCTGGCTCACCGACAACGGCGAGCCGGGGACGAGCGACCGAATCCGGCTGGTCGTCACGAACGCCGGCGGTCAGCTCATCACGGATCAGACGGTCAACGGCGGCAACATCCAGCTCCACCACGTGTGTCGTCCCGCCCCGCTCAACGGGCCGACGCAGTAGCCGACTGACCTCGGCTCGCGTCGAACGCAGGCGCGAGACATGAATGGGGGCGGACGCGCGTCAGGCGCGTCCGCCCTCATTCAGCGTTAGGCCCTCACGGTCTGGCGCGTGCCGGCCGGGCTGTCATCCCCGCCGTGTCGGTGAGCGCTTTCATGAACGCCACGAGTGCACCCTTCTCTTCCCGGCTGAGGTGCAGCGAGTCGGCTGGCAGCGTCTGGTGTGCAAGCTCGAGGCCGAGCCCACGACCGCCGCCCGCGTCGTAGAAGTCGACCACCTGCTCCAGGGTCTCGAACGCGCCGTTGTGCATGTAGGGAGCAGTCAGCTCGACGTTGCGCAGCGTCGGCGTCTTGAACGCGTGGAGGTGCTGGTCGATACGCCGAACATTGAAGCGCCCGGAGTCGGGATCGATCGCCGGGCGGCGGGAGACGGCGCGCGCGGGCACACCGATCACCTCCGGTTCCGCTTCGAGAAGCATCGGCGGAGTCGCGCCGTTGAAGAGCGGTGCGAAATGGCAGGTTCCGCACGCGGCCTTGCCCATGAACACGTTGAACCCCCGGCGCTCTCGCGCGTCGAGCGCGGCCGTGTCTCCGCGCACGGCACGATCGAACCGCGAATCGAGGGCGACGAGCGAGCGCACGTAGGCCGCGAGGGCCAGCCGGAGGGATCGGGCCGTGAGTGCCGTGTCGCTCACCACGTTGAACGCACCCGCGAATCGGCGCACGTATGCGGTGTCGCCCCTGAGCGAGTCGGCCGCGAGGTGGAGAGATCCCCCCATTTCGCTGGGGTTTCCGAGCACGTCGGTGGCCTGATCCTCGAGCGTCCGCACGCGTGAATCCGCGAACAGGCGCGGCTGCAGTCCAGCGTTGATGAGCGTGGGCGTGTTCCTGCCCCCGCCCCGCGCGGTATGGCCGGGGAAGAGCTCGGCCCGCGCCCGCCCGTCGGTGAACGCGCGCTCCGGTACGTGGCACGTCGCGCACGACCGCGTTCCGGACGGCGACAGTCTGACATCGAAAAAGAGGTCGCGCCCCAACGCCGCCAGTGCTGGTGTTACCGACGGGGCATCTGTGGCGGCGAAGAACATCGCATCGAACGCGTCGCGGTCGTACATGCTGGCCGCGCGCGCCGACCAGGCACGAGGGCGTGGTGGCGGCCCGATGCCTAACACATCCTGCAGGCGCGCGAACGCGTGGGCGAGCGGCTGGAGCCGAGCGGCCAGGAACGCCAGTCGGTCGAACCGCTCGAAGTCGGGATTTCGGCCCAGAACGTCGATTGCCGCAGCGAGACGTTCGTCGAACGCGCGGAGCGCTTGCGTATCGCGACGCGCAATCTCCGACCGATATGGGACGAGCGCGGCGGCCAGACCATCGAGCGCGTCCGCCGATTCGACGATCGCGTCACCACTCACGGTTGCATCGAACCCGGCGATACCGAGGGTGCCGATGCGAGCGATCTCGTGTCGCATCGCATCGAACAGAAACGCGTCGCCCGGCATCGAATCCGCGCGGGCATCCCGCAACCGGGCGACAGCGGTCCGGATGAACCCGATCTCGCGACGGAGCGACGCGCCGTCGCCGAGCGCCGGCTCCGGAAACAGCGCGGCTTCGATGACCTGCAGCCCCGCGGGCGCCAGCGGTGTTTCCGGATCCTCACTCTCCGCTCGCGGAACCGGAGGGCTGTTCACCTCACGGGCGGTGAACACGCCGTGATACTCGACGAAGAGCTCGATGTGCTTGTAGGCGGTACGCGCGAGGCGAAATGCGCGCTGTGCATCCGGGCCGCGTCGAGCCTCGATGGCATCGTCGAGATCGACCAGTGTCGAGTCGAGCCGCGACAGTCCGCTCGCGTTGACCGCGAACGATGCGTCGACCGGAGTGGGCGTGGGCGCACACGACGACACGCCGACGAACGCGCACGCGAGCACAACGCAGATTCTGCCGACTACCATAGAAGACCGCGAGCTCATCGTCCTCCCTTTGGAGACCAACCGAACCGGCGCAGTCATTCCGAGCTGAGGCGAGGAATCGCCGGAGGTTGTCATTCCGAGCGGAGCACCGGAGGTGCGGAGGCGAGGAATCGCCGGAGGTTGTCATTCCGAGCGGAGCACCGAAGGTGCGGAGGCGAGGAATCGCCGTCGTCCCGACCGAGGGGCCCCTCTACCGGGATGAGTGCGATTCCTCGCCTCCGCCGCTGCGCGGCTCCGCTCGGAATGACGATGCCCCGGCGATTCCTCGCCTGCGGCCTTCGACCTCCGCTCGGAATGACAAACGCCGCCGCTAGTCTCGCGTCCGACCACGACCCTTGTGCAACGGAATGCGCACGCTCGTGTAACGGAACTCGGGCGATGCCGAACGCCGGATCGAGGCAGAACCGTCACCAGTTCGAAACAAGGGCGGCCTAACGTCCCCGACCTGGACACCGGTCGTACCCGCGTGTGCGGCCAGGTGGTTCGCATCGACACGGCACCGATGCCGTGCCGAGTGGTCACTCAGGGGATCGGAGGCCCGATGACGAGAACGCATTGGCAGTTGGTGGCAGTGGGCGTGCTGGGTGTAGTGGTGGCGTGCGTTGCAGACGACCGGGCGGTTGGTCCGCAGCCGTCGACGCCGGTGGCCCTGGCGGACCAGGGCGTTGGAAGCGGCAGCTTCGTGTTCGAGCCGCTCGCCGCATCGGCGGTTTGCACGAATGGTGGCAGCGCGACGCAGCCGCTCGTGCTCCCGTCAGGGTTCGACCAGACGATCATCGGATCGGAACCCGATTTTCAGACGGGGATCGACATGAACACCCAGAACGAGACCGGGCAGCAGGCGGGACGTTACCTCTATCGCGTGAGCGAGGTTGGCTCGAACGCGTCGCTTTCCGTCACCGACCTGTGGACGGGCGCGACGAAGAAGATCGCCCAGCGTGCCGACTGGGAGTCGCTGGATCCGATCGTGTGGACGCCCTGGGGAACGCTGCTGTTCGCAGAGGAGACCAACGAGGCAGCCTTCCGTGATCCGGCATTTCCGCAGTCGGTGGCAGGACTCGTCTACGAGGTCTTTCTGGATCCCGCCGATCCGACGGTCGTGACAAACGTCGTCGCGCGTCCGGCCATCGGCTCGAAGTCGCATGAAGGAATGCGGTTCGATCCGCAGGGCAACCTGTACTCGATCAGCGAGCGGACGCCGGGCTACATCTACAAGTTCGTGCCCGACACGAAGGGCGACCTGAGCAGCGGCCAGTCCTACGTGCTCAAGGTGACGCAGCCGGACGGCGACCGCACCGGCGGCGCCGAGTGGGTCCCGCTGCCGCGTCCGGCCGTCATCGTCGATGCGAGCGCAGCGGCCGACGCGGTTGGCGCCACGGGATACGGACGTCCCGAAGACGTCGAGATCGCGACGTCCAGCGGCAACGCCCACGGTGGCGCGAACATGCTCTACGTCGCCATAACGAGCGAGCACCGCGTGCTCGCCGTCGATCTCCGCGAGCCGAAGGGCGGCAGCGATCACGGCTCGGCGCACGTCGCGAACTACGTCGCGCGTGGTCTCAACACGACGACCGAGTTCATCATGCCGGACAACCTGGCGCTCGACCACTCCGGCAACCTGTACATCACCGAGGATCCGGGTGGCAACACGGCGGGCGGCAAGCGCGGCGACGACATCTGGGTGGCGACGCCCGCTGCCGGCAACGCCTCGGCAGCAGCAACCGTCGCACGCTTCGCGACGCTGACCGATTGTGAAGCCGAGCCGACTGGCGTCTACTTCGACCTGAAGGGCCAGCGCCTGTTCGTGAACATTCAACACCGCGGCGGCGACGGCGCGGACAAGGCAGTCGCGATCGCGCCTGCTCGCGGGAACTGAGCGCGGCGAGTGTAACAGGCCGGCTCCCGCGGGACGCGTCCCGCGGGAGCCGTTTCACATCCACGCCTCGGAGGCGCGGGCTGGCAGGGCGATCGTTAGGCCGTGCTCGCCACCGTCCCGGCGCTGGTGCACCGTTGCTGTCCGCGTTCCGGTAGGCGCGGCAAGCGCTCGCGCCATCGCCTGTTGGCCGAACGTCGCATTGCCACTCGTCTCTCGGTGTCGGCACGATTCCACCAACAGCGAGCAGATCAATGGGACCCACGGACGCACCGGCACCGTTCGACATTGTGAAGGAGACCGCACGTTTTGCACCGCGTCCGGCGGCGGGTCTGATGCATCTGGTCACGTCGCCAGGTCCGGGCGGGATTCTGGTCAGACGCCTCGCGCTGCCCGCCATCGTAGCCCAGTTGGTGCTCGGCGTCGTCGTCACACGGGTCTCTGCCGCTCCCGCCGGTGTTTCCGTCCCCGTTGCCATCATGGTCGCGGCGATGGTCGCGGTGAGTCTGGTTCTGCTCGTCGCCACTGCGGCGACTCTCGACCGCGCGCACCAGGACGTCGTCGCGAGCGGCGCCCGAGCGGAGAGCCTCGTCGAGCAGGCACCCGAGGGCATCTTCGTGGCGAACCTCGACGGTCGCTACACCGAGGTGAATGAGGTGGGCTGCCGCATGCTCCAGTACTCTCGTGAGGAGATTGTCGGCAAGACCATCTTCGACCTGCTTCCTCCGGAGGACTTCGAGCGGCTTTTGCAGACCAAGGAAATGCTCCTGCGGGGGGACAACGAGCTTGGTGAGTGGAGGCTTCGCCGCAAGGACGGCAGCTACCTCCCGGCGGAGGTGAGCGCGAGGATTCTTCCGGACGGGCGATGGCAGGGGTTCGTTCGCGACATCAGCGAGCGCAAGCGGCTCGAGGGTGAGCTGCGCCTCTCCGAGGCGATGTCCACCGGGATCCTCTCCATCTCCGCGGACGCGATCATCTCCGTGGACGCGGATCAGCACATCACACGATTCAACGAGGGCGCGGAGAAGATCTACGGTTACTCCAAGGCGGAGGCGATCGGTGCCCCGCTCGACATGCTCATGCCCGAGCGGTTCCGCGCCGTCCACCATCAGCACGTTACACGTTTCGCCACGACACCGGGAAGCGCCAAGATGACGGGGGCGCCCGGTGGCGTCTTTGGGCTCCGGAAGAACGGTGAGGAGTTCCCGGCAGATGCGGCGATCTCGAATCTGGAGGTCGGTGGGTCGCGGGTTCTCACGGCAGTCGTTCGCGACGTCACGGAACAGAAGCGAACGGAGAACGAGCAGAGATTCCTCGCGGCGGTCGGTCCGGTGCTGGCGACGACGCTCGACTACGAGGAGACACTCTCACGCATCGCCGAAATGGCCACGCAGGGTCTCGCCGACTTCTGCGTCGTCGATCTCGTCGATGAGAAGGGCGAGGTCCGGCGGGTGAGGATCGTCAGCCGGGATCCCGCGAAGGTCTGGATATGCGAGGCGCTGCAACGAATTCCGTTCGATCAGGGGCCGCCGCCCATCGTCCGGTTGGCGCTCGAATCCGCGCAGCCGTACCTCCTGCCGCGCCTAACGCCGGAGGATGTCGAACGGCTCGCTGCCACTGCCGCCCATCTTCCGTTACTAATAGCGGCAGAGTTGCAGTCCCTCATGGTCATCCCCCTCATCGCGGCTGGAAGACTCCTGGGCGCAATCTCCTTTCTGTCCGCGACGCCATCCCACCTGTACGGGCCGGACGACCTGCGCATGGCGCGCGAGCTCGCTCAGCGGGCGGCACTCGCGGTCGACAGCGCCCGTCTCTATCGCGCGGCACAACGAGCTAGCCAACTGAGGGATGAGGTACTCGCCATCGTGGCTCACGATCTCCGAAATCCACTGTCGTTGATCCTCATGGAAGCGCGAATCCTCGGATCGAATTGGCAGGGGCCCGAGCGACGGAAGCGGGCACCTGCCGAGGTGATCGAAGACGCCGCGAGTCGAATGAACCGCCTCATCGAGGACCTCCTGGACGTGACCAGCATCGACGCGGGTCAGCTCACGATCGAACGGGTCCGGCTGGCCAGCGCGAAGATCGTCTCCGATGCGGTCGACGGCCACCGTGTGTTGGCGTCGTCCCGGTCGATCGAGCTTCGGCTGGAGATGGCGCAAGACCTTCCCGAGATCTTGGCGGATCGCGACCGACTCCTCCAGGTGTTCGACAACCTTATCGGTAATGCGGTCAAGTTCACCGCGCCGGGCGGGTGCATCACGGTCGGAGCGGCCCTTCGGGACACCGACGTCCTACTCTGGGTCGGCGATACTGGCTCCGGGATCGCGATCGAGGATCAACCGCACGTCTTCGATCGGTTCTGGCAGGCACGCCTGAGCAGACGCACCGGCGCCGGATTGGGACTCGCGATCGTCAAGGGAATCGTCGAGGCCCACGGCGGTCGCGTCTGGTTCGAAAGCGCGCCAGGGCGCGGGAGCACGTTCTCCTTCACCGTTCCAACAGCGCCGACCGCTCAGGTGGCGGTTGCTTCCTGAATGGCGGGCACCAGATGGTCCGCCGCCTGCATTTTCGAGACGAAGGCTGAAGCCCCCGCGCGGAGCGCCTTGTTCCGAGTCGAGGCGTCATCCGTGCCGGACACTACGACGATCCTCGCCTGCGGGATTACTACCTTGAGTTGCCGACAGGTCTCGAGTCCGTCGCGTGCCGGCATGAAGAAATCCACGACGATGACATCGGGTTGAAGCCTGGTTGCTTCGTCGAACAGCGCGCCGACGTCCGTGACGCGCCCGACCACATCGCACCACGGTGACACCAACCGCTCGAACGCGCTCAGAATCCGCGCGTCGTCGTCGACCAGGAGAACTCGCGGTCGTGGGCTAGTCACCGCCATCACCCCATCACTGGCAGCGTGAACTGGAACGTGGCGCCGGAGGTCGGGTTCGGTGTCGCCCAGAGGCGACCGCCATGCCCTTCGATGATCGAGCGGCTGATGGACAGCCCCATCCCCATACCAGCCGGCTTGGTCGTAAAGAACGCATCGAACAGCTGGTCCGCGTGACGCGGGTCGATCCCGACGCCAGCATCCTGCACGGACACCAGCACCTGATCCTTGTCATGCGCCTCCGATCGAATCACCAGCTCCCTCGGCCGGTCGTTCACGGCGGTCATCGCCTCGACCCCGTTCATGACGAGGTTGATGACCACCTGTTGGATCTGCACGCGGTCGCCTAACGCGGGCGGTAACGCCGCCGCGAGCGCCACGCGCACTGACACGCGATGTTTCTGCACCTCGCTACGGACCAGCGCCAGCACGTCATCGATGACATCGTTCAGGTCCAGCTGGCTCTTCAGCGGTTCGCTCTTCGTCGCGATTTGGCGGATCCGCTGGATGACGCGCCCGGCGCGGTGACCGTCCGAGACGATGTCAGCCAGCGCGTCACGTACGAGGTCAAGGTCCGGGCTGGACGCGCCGAGCCAATTGAGTGAGGCAGCGGCGTTGGCCTCGATCGCGGCGAGTGGCTGATTGATCTCGTGGGCGATCGATGCGGCCAACTCCCCGAGGCTCGTGACGCGCATGACGTGGGCGAGCTCCGCCTGCGCTTTGCGCAACTGCTCCTCGGCACGCTTCCGGTCACTGATGTCCTCGATGTTGGCGACGAGGCCTGCCGGCCGTCCTTGCTCATCCGCCAACGGCGCGCACGCCAGGGCGGCATCGAATTCCGATCCGTCTTTGCGCGTGATGCGGATCTCGAGCCCCGAAAATCCCCGGCCACCGTCGACCCGCGACGCGAATGGCGTCCACCGCTCCTCGATGTCATCGAGCAACGGAATGCGGCGCCCGATGATCTCGTCCGCTGTCCAGCCAACGAGCCGCTCGAACGCCGGGTTGCAACGCTGGACTGTGTGGTCCTGGCGGATGAGCACCATCCCGACCAGCGACGCGTCGAGGATCGTTTGCAGCTCGGCTCCCGTCCGACGCAATTCTCTCGTCCGTTCCGTCACCTTCATCTCGAGCTCATCGCGGGCCTGCCGGAGCTTTTCTTCCCCGCGGCGTCGCTCGTGGACGAGCCGGGCACTCTGGAATGCTGTCGCCGCCTGATTCGCCGCGACGGAGAGAAGCATCTGGTCGATTTCGGTGGGAAAGTCGGTGCGATCGCATGCTGCGGCGACGAGGCCGCCATCGGCATCGACTCCGATGGGAATGATGAGACCACGGCACCCGTGCATGTCATCGCCGAGGTCTTCCACGATTTGCTTCTGTGAACCGAGGGCAGGCAGCTCACGCTCCAACCACTCCGGAACCGCCTTCCAGCCGTTCCCTCGCGTGACGTCGACGGATGCGCCGTCGTTAGGATCTCGCAGTCGCACGAACGCGAAGTCGAGGCCCAGTGCGCCTATCAGAAGATCAGCAAGTCCGGCTGCAATCCTCGGCGGTTCAGTCCCGACCCACCCAGCGGGGATCGTCACGAGCGCGACGAGATCCCTGAGCGCCGCGCGCAGCCGGTGGATCTCGTCGCTCATGAAGCTAGCTGGCAGTGGCAGCGTGCTTTCGCGCCGACCGGCGCTCGCGTAGCTCGAGGAGCAATTGGTCCGGAGGAACGAAGAACGGATTCTCCTGCAGTACCCCGCTGATGATGACCACCGGGTGCGTCCGCAGGATGTCCATGACGACGGTCGCGCTGAACTTCGACAGATCGTACGTACAGATCACTGGAGCGAAGTATTTGGAAAGAACGTGGTTCACGCGTGTCTCGTACTCCACCAGGTCGTCGACGCCCTGCTTGTCGCTCACCGCCCATTCCATGTGGGCGAGGATTCTCGTCAGCGGGTAGCCGTCTGCAGCACCCGACTTGATTACTTCCTCAATGAGGTGCAGCATCGCGTCCTGCTCGAATCGGTCGCCGCGGAGGTACGTCTCCTCCCAGGGCCGCACGTCCAGTTGCCCACTGGCCATCGTCCGCTCGACGTCGATGCCTGCCTCGCCAAGCCGCTTCAGATAATCGACCCGCAGTTGAGGGTCCACGAAGTGACAGCTCTTTTCCCCAGCGTCGATCCCATCCTTGATGAAGGAGCGAAGCACCCGGTGCTCCTCATCGGCGCTGTTGAAGAACGCGCAGATGTGACAGTCTCTGCCGAGCGTGCCGCC